>Ga0307509_10000335_pt1 | contig 77759 bp, 104 predicted proteins | sample 10_EM_MG_FD_202245 | JGI IMG/M metagenome (GOLD analysis project Ga0307509, IMG submission 202245) | Populus trichocarpa ectomycorrhiza microbial communities from riparian zone in the Pacific Northwest, United States - 10_EM | ecosystem: Host-associated > Plants > Roots > Unclassified | place...
TCGAGAGGGAAAAGTTTGGAGCGATTGGGGGAAAAAGGTGTGATAGAAACAAACCAGGGGGTTGGATGATTTTGGACACTTTGGAAGGGGTTGCTGGCTGTTGGTGTCTGAACCTCTCCTCCGGGTTTTTTCTGTGGAAAGCTCTCGCAGGATGGAGGGAAAGGGAGGGTAAAGATCTGGGAAAGCCTTGTCGTGTTATCGCGCCGTCTTCGGGAACAACGGGGAAAGGAAAAATAACCATAATAATAACCATGACAATAACAACAGCAATAAATATTAACTTTTCCATACCGAGTCTAACAAGCAAGGTCCAGAACCTCCTTTACCAGTCAAAAAAGTCAAAAGAATGAATGACCTTTTCCCCCTTCAATTTGGTAAAATTCTACGTGAAAGTCTGGTGACAATATTAGAAGCATTCTTCCTAAACCCCTTCATTCCTTCAGTTGCTGCTCCCAAATTCCTCCATTCCCCCATCTTTCCTCTACGCTACGGTATTTAGGATCGAGAACGATGACGATCATCATGGTGATGGATATGGGGATGATGGCTATGATACTATTAATGCTATTAATGCTAATGATGAAGCTTTCGGTCAAGGTTCCAAGGCCAAGACCAAATGTGGGGGTCATTTTACGTCGGTACTAATTCCCTTTGGCTGAGTTTCGTCCTACTCTTCTAATCTGTGCGTATGAATGATGCCTGACTCCATTGTACTCGAGGACTGTACCGTCGATGCATATTCATCGTACCTACCGGTACCAGTATCTCCATTTTCATCTTCGAAACACATCCTTCCACACTACCGGCACTTACCATCTTCGCAGTATCAGCAGAAGCACTATGCTGGCGCGGCCGAGTTGGAGCCGGACACTCGAGGTGGGAATTCCTATACAAAGTGTCCCGGCTTCAATTAGGCCGTACGAGCAGGTGCGCCCTTATGGACTGTATACACTACCGAGGGTTCTCTTTCCTTTCCCTATCCTTCCTCTCAAGCAAAACGGTTATTTATTGCTGGGTTGAAGGTTGAAGGTATGGCTGCCATGGGCCCAGCCGTGGCCAGACAAACTAGATGAGCGTACTGTACTGGCTAGACAAAAAGGTGGAAGAGCATCAGAGATGAGTAAAAAGGACAGAAAGAAAGGCCTAACCGAGGATTGGCAAGGTTTATTCTTTCATCTTCGAGTGGGAGGGGAGGGGAAGGGGAAGGGGAAAAGAAAAAAAAGTTCACTTCTTCCTTGTGAGTGCTGGCTGAATGGTTGGATTTACTTAATCTATAGCCAGGACTTTGCTGGTAATGGTCGAGACGAGGTCTTTGGGGAAAATTCAAGTGGGGAGGGGAAGGTCAGAAAGCCTCCACCTTCGTTTACGGCACTCATCCAACATATTCCAAGGCTGCGGCGGCAACAAGGTAACTGTGATCGCATTCCTGCGAACCAATCATTTGAGGATAAAGTGAGGGAGTCCTGAGGAAAATCGCTCGATGGGGATTACATGGACCTGGGCCCGGAAAAAGGGCCGGGTGTGGGTAGAGAGTATCATAGATTGAATTCTCATATCCTGGATGCTAACAATTGGGCACGCTCTTTTTTCTTTCAACAAGCATAATGTTGTTTTGTGTGGAAAACTATGAACCTGGCTGACAATAGTGAATTATAGTTCGATACCGGTATTTTTATATGTGTGTTCGGCTACTGTACTCGAGCATATATATATGTGCGTATAAGTCTCTAATTGCCCTCCTCCTCCTCCTCTCACCCCTCAGTCTCTGTATGGGTGTGTGTGTAGATGCGTCTGCGCGTGCGCGTGTCTACCATACTGGTATGCCATGTCGGGGTATGATAAATAATAATCAATTGATCAAGGGGGGGCAAGATGGAGGAGGGATGGATGGTTCAAGATGGAGATAGACACACACGCCAAGCAATAAGAAAACGCTAACTCGCATACAAAAGAATTGGTGCACAACGGTTTTACACGACATGAGGGAAACGGGGAGATGAACTGAGGAATGCATAGCAACCCATACCGAGACTCATCTGCAGCTTGTCCGCCTTTTATGGAGAGGGAAAGGACTGGGGATCGACAAACGAATTCGCAATGACGCATGTTAAAGCCTCTTCCCGCTCGACCTGTCTCGCCCGGCCGAGTGAATTGGACTCTTATTTGACGGGTTCGTTTCAATGGGGAATAACTTGAGGAAACAAGGGAATACATTTCACCCTCCCTCCCCCCCTCAAAGGGGTTTGCCGTTTGGATTCCCATATCTCCGGTCCAAAAACAAATATGATACCGGCTCCTCCAAGCCGGGGCGAAGTGCAGTACGTATCTCATAAGGCCACCGGCCTCGTACCCCCCTGAACAATGATGGCACAGTAGTTCATATTCGATTCTAACCAGTTTTACAACTAGTTAAGAGGCCGCCTAATGGATATATGGCATGGTCAGGGTACAGGCCATAACGTTACTATAGCTGAACTAAGATGGATCGAGAGGGGGTCTTCCTCTCTCTCTCTCTCTCTTTCTTTTTTTTTCATTCTGAATTTCATGCATTGGGAGACTGTCAGGAGACTTCCATTCTGCCCCACCCTCATCTACCGGCCGTTAAGGGTGACTCCCGCTCTGCAAGCTACAGAAAGAGGCAAAAGGGGCCCGGTGTCTTCAGGTAATGCTTTTATTCGGTCCTCGTTATTGAAAGACGTTTGTGAGTAGGGCTGCTGTTGCATACCGCCAAAAGAAGAGTCTTGTTGCTTAGATCTTAGCGTCATGCAATAGTGGTCGTGTTCACAAACCTCCTTCAGCAATGGGCAGAAGGCGCAAGTACTCGAAGGCAGCAGATATATTCCCATGCACTGATCATGTACCGCATTTATGTACTGTATGTAGGTATGGTCAAAAACGGCAGGGTATGATACGTGAAAACTGGTCGTAAGATCAATTAAGAGGTTAGATGCTAGGATATTAAAGGGCAATTCATTTTTCTTCTTCAGGTGAGTTGAATCTAGTTGAGCAGATACGATATGACATGTCGTGGTGCGGAGGTGGCTGGCTGAAACACCGAAAACGTTCAGGATGCTCGTGATGAGGCTCAAGAAGATATTAGAAAGAATGCCGGTACCATACCCGTCAGAAAGTGAGGGGATAAACGACGAGGGCTTGTGAGGGGAAAGACACGAGGAAAGAAGGGAAAGAAGAAAAAAAAAGCCTGCAGCATCCTAACCCTCCCAGAGGAAAAGGAAAAAAATAATTGAGGAGAAAAGTGAATGATAGTCTAATAATGATAGTGAAAAGAATAAGGGTGAAGATAGAAGATTGATAATACTGTAACCCTACCACTGTCGTAACCACGGGTTTGAGATTGCTCCCCGCAGCTGCCCCCGGCCACTGCCTTCCCCCTCTGCACCTACCGGTATCGTTGATCCCTCAGTCTAAGCAAACTCGTGCCCACCAATCTCCACCTACTGGCACACTTAACACATAAGAAGCTATCGCATCACCATGAACACCATACGGGCAAACTTCTCTAGCCCCTCCATCCGCTGGATACTCTCGAAACCCATCACCTCTTCCATCCCTTCCTGCTGCTCCTCCTTAACAACACCTCGCATCGGATTGCGTCGCCGATACCATTCGTACCAACACCCAGCTCCAGCGCCACCCTTCACAACGGCCGAATTAGCAATTCTATCCGCCTCTCTCCTTCACGTTCCGTCACATGGGTTCTCCGATGCAGCACTTTCTTTCGGTGCCCGTGACGCCGGCTATCTCGACATCTCGGTTAATATGTTGCCCCGAGGAGTATTCGACCTTGTACACTATCATCTTGCCACTGAGCGTCTCCGATTAGGCGACAAGATTGACTTTCGGAAACCTGAGAATGAGTTGCCCGAGTGTTTGAGGAATCTGAGTATCCCCACTAAAATCCGAGTCCTGTGTGTGGAGCGCCTTAAGGGGAATGTTTCTATTATACACAGGTGGCAAGAGGTGCATTCCTCCTTCTCCAACTATATCATTTTTTTTTTCTTTTTTTTGATATTTGAAATTTCCTGGTGCCTGCCCACCGCTGCCCCGCTTCCCACGCTTCCCAATTGCGTATCTGGTTGAAATTGGCTGATGTGGTTTCAACGGATTTGTTGATCAAGGCTCTTGCTGTTATGTCACTCGCTGGGAATATACCCGCATCTCTGTCAGAATTGGCTAAGTTGTCGGATGAGATATGGTTCCTCGCTGGAGATCAAAGCCACGACACAACGTGGTACACCAAGCGTGCCACGCTCTCCGCCGTTTATGCGAGCACTGGTAAGGAAATTTTCCTCCCCAATTGCTTAACTCCCAATAGACCCTTCCTCCCCCTTTATCTGATACAGATCTTGAACTTAACCTTTTTTTACTTTTTCTTATCCTTATTCTTACAACATCGTAGAATTGTTCATGACACAAGACAATTCCAAAGACTTTGAAGCTACATGGGAGTTTCTGGACCGGCGGCTCAATGACGTGAAAACCATTGGATCAACTGTGTCCAATATCGCGTCATATCTTGATTTCACGGTCCATGCATTTGCAAATGTGCTCCGTTCGAAAAACGTTCCGTTTTTTTGAGCACAAAAGCCGCACAGGTTAACTTAATTGCTCTAATTCCTGCTCTGCTCACCTTATGTCACATTTGCTCGCTTTCGGGAGACTGCCATAATATTATTATGCACTCGAGTATATACCATAGAACAAGTAATAAGTACCATATCGGGTTTCATCGCCCAAGTAAAAATGGGGCGTGTGGGGTGGGATGTGAAAACAGGCTATCATAGTTGTTTATTTCACGCCGTTGTCATTTAGGAACGGGTATGGTACCTAGGTAAATTTACCATTCACCTGGCTGTACGAGTACTCTTACGAACATTGCGGATCAATGGAACTAAACAAGAACTCCAGTGCCTTTTTGTGCTTTTCTCTCATCCACGGTAAGGTGGTTGGGGGGGATCTAAAGCAACGTCCACACCAGCCCGATTCCTAATATCACAAATGATTAATAACTCTTGTCAAATCAACCAATCAACCAATCCCCAAAGCATCCGCCATAGCATACTGCGTGCTAGTGCTCGAGTGCTCATGTACCGTACCATTCAAACAATCTACTATCTATCTATAATAGCACAGTACAGTAGACCCCCCCCAGTTAGTACAAATCCAAGAGACAAATAATGCGGAAATTGTACGAATTGTACGGTAACTTAATTGCCCACCACAATAGTACGCGGCAGTACTAGTACTGTGCTGTATTGTCCCTAGCACTTTAGTGCGATACGCTGCGTCCTCATTCCCCGATTATCCTATACTCTATACAACACACAAGCATTGTGTCCCCTTCCTCGCGTGAGACCACAATGTCAGAAATGTCTTTAGAAAGCTGCTGATTTGCCTACCCTACTGCTACCGCTCGCTGCCCTATCATACTTACCTGTTACACTCATGACGAGAGTAAGTTTGTTATATTTTGCAAATTAAAGGAATTCTATTCTTATTGCGAAAATACCTGCGGTTGTAGAAAAAAAAAGAAGGAAAAGAAAAAGTCTAGTATATATAATAACACCGCAAAATCTCGCTTTTTAATGAACCGGCCTGGGCCAGTGGGCTTTTTTTTTCGAAATCTCTCTGGTGCTGGGAAAAAAGCCAAGCTCATCAATTCCAGAAAAACTTTGTTCCGCCTGGAGGGAGAAGAAGAAGAAACTGTCCGAGTCCAGGCAGGTGGTTGTGGTTCATTAAAAGCGAGATCTTATGGTGTCATGTATAGCCCAAGGAAGACGGACGGGTCACTAAATTTGGGGCTCCGATATCCCGTGGATATCTTGCGTTTTCCGGATAACTTTTCTACTATCATAGTTCCCCCCTTTCCCCCTAGGCATCGCGATACGTTCTGAATCTCGCGGCTGGTATATGCCCTGGAATACAATATATAAGCCATCAAGCAAACGGGAAGAGAAGTATAGTAGTTTTGCTGCACACATGGGCGGAGTGTATGTCGATGGGGGGGCTGGGCACGTCTGATATAGAGGGTGAGTTTTGGAACGCGCTACTATTCGATTACTTTGTAGATCTATTTCATTTATCGATTATAATCATGGGAGGTGTTGTATCATAGGTGGACTGGTGTTCTTGTCTTGTCTTACACTTTGGTCGTTCGGGGATTTTGGCGAGAATAACACAGCAGGACCAGGGGAAACCCACTCACTCACTCCTTTACCTGTAACCGGTACTGTACTGTACTGTACTTGTGATAAACTATTGACTAGAGTGCGGCAGGCACAGCGCTGGAAACCTAACGGAAGGGATAGTACAGGTTAGCCACTGGTATGATATTAGGTATTACTTCTTCTAACTCATGCCGGAAAGTTGGTTGGTTGGTTGGTTAGTCGGTGGATCGGTTGTTTACGATAGTTGATTGGTCCCTTTTTTAAAAAAATTGTTCTGGTACAGACCGGCCCAGATAACGATGGGGGGGGGGGGGTCTTACAGAAGAGTGCTGTTCCACCTTAGTTCCCGGCTAATTTATCGATAACATTAAACTCCTCCCCTCCTCCTGCTCCTCCCCACCCCTTTCCGCTGCTGCTACTGTCCATCATGGATTCTCACTCGATCCGCTCTTATATCACCCTTTCTCTCACTAACCAATCAACCAACCACACCTTCCAGCAATATTTACTCTAACGTGTTGATCTGGCTTTGCCGACACCTCTCCTCTCCTTCGTTTTATTTTTCCCCACTGCTGGTTGTCTTTGTTGCTCTTAGTGGTGGTGGTGTATATTTACAGTATCATACTTAATCGGATGAAACACGGGAAAGCGCCACTGCCGTTTTTTTATGCTGGTATTGGCCTACAAAGACTTTGTACTTGCCTATTATGTACTCAAAAGCTCACAGTGATATTAATTCAAGTTCACTCAAGTAACTTGCTCTGACAGAAGCTCTCAAGCCTAGATGATATGGCGACTATGGTGTTAGAGTGATTTGAAATTTTAAAAAGAGAATATTTGTATATTAAGGGTTTGATTGGGACTGGTTCTAGTATGGTATTATCTATATGTTTATTACTGTATCACAAGTTTAGACTTCAGGATAGTAGTAAAACTAAGCAGAGTTAACTTATATTGTTACCAAAGATAGTTTTTCTTAAATAAATAAAAAAAATGAAGTTGTAATTGTTGAGAAATAACTAGTTATTATTCTGTATAAGGTATGCATAAAGAGTAGAGGAGGAAATAAACCCCTAAACAAACTGATGGGAAAGATTAACAAAATCTTATAATACTGAATATGCAGTTTTTGTTTTTGTCACCAGTAGCTTGGAATCTATTCTATCTTATTCTGATAATCTTATATATAGCAGAATACATTTCTTGAACAACTTTAATACTACTGTATACCCTCTCTCCTTTCCTCTTATTCCTTTTATATTGATGGATAAATTGACTAGAATATGAAATTAGCATACACAGAGAATTCTACTTGAAGTTAGAGGCAATTGAAGGAAGGAGAACTAAGAGGACTAGGAAGAACATTTTACTATTTTCCTTACTAGGTAGACAATGCATGGTATCAATTATACATTTAACCAACTGCAATATTGCATTTCATACCAGTGTAAGGCTCAAAAATCCCCAACACTGAACATATTTCCTCCCAAAGCAGGAGCTCAATATTTCAAAATTTCCACTTGATCTAGAAACACGCAAGATCCAGCACCGTAAGGTGTATTTCTACATATCCTGCACAAATCTTGCAAAAATTGTCCAGCACAACGAGGAATCCTGCAGATAGAGGTTCGGGACAGGCAAGGTGCGACTGCAAACCAATAGTCCAGTGATGAGCGAAGGGCGGGTATTTCCGGGGGACGGGCTGCCGGAAGGCACTCGTAACATGTGGCGAAAAATCCGTACTGCAAGTATCTGAGTGCTCGTATAATACAAACAACCACCTCCCATTTTTGGGTACCGATATACAGCCAAAGATGTTTTCGTGCAATATAGTGTTGTTTACTCATGAAATAAACCCTGTCTTGTATGAAGGAAAAAAAAAATTCTCCTGGAAGTTGTACTTGACTGTTATATACGAATACGGTGGGGCAAGGGAAATGACAGTACGTACACACCGTACTCGTACACCCCCAAAACCATCCAGCATGCGACGCCAAGGTATGCCGAAGCACGATCCAAGCATGAAATGGGGGACGTTGTGGGGGTGTGCTGTATTCCAGGGTGCTCGAGCACAGTAGGGGTACAATCCAATACGTCTAACGTGAGGGACTATGTTCGTACAATGCTTATCCTGCGGTCTTAGCCAAGCACCAAACTTTGGTCCGCGTTTCACGCTCCATCACTCGATATTCTACCAAGGCGTTTGTAGGGATGGTGGAATCCAACGGTTCGGTTTGGACACCGACGTTGTTAGGTGAAGACAGGGTAAATTGGGCAGAATCACGCATTATGCATATGGCACCTGGAAATGCCGGGGCAGGTATCGAGGAGTAAGGGTCTTCCCCGCTCTGGGTAAGAGGGGGGATTGATTAGTCTGTGATAGTATTATTACTGAGGTATGGCAATGTTGGTTCCTGAAACTGATGTGAATGTTCTGTGGCGGGGGGCTGAGTGAGGCGAGTGCTTTGTCGGGGTTTTCACTTGCGGGCACAATACTCGAGTATGATACGTATTCGACTACTTGGGAGGACTATTGAGCAGGAGTGTGGTGTTCTGGATGGAGTTATGATATCATAGTGCTCATGGTTTGAAATTAGGATATCCCGTGCTGTGCAAGGGAACTAATGGCCAAACAGCCCCCCCCCTAATATCGTGACAGATTTTTTTTATGTACATATTTATCGTTCACTTTTCTTACAAAAGTGAGAAATCTGTGGATGGATGGGGGGGGATTAGCAACTTGAAGGTTTCACTTGACATCACGAGTTCGCACAGAAAACCCATTCTCTACGAGGTATAGTAATAGATTAAAAGCTAACAAAGGCCGAACCCTACTATCCCTAACACAATCATACACTCAAATAAATCCATCACAGGTATTTTCCCCTAAGAACTCCAAAAACCCGAAAGTTCATCCATTGAAGAAAAATCGTGAGTCGCGTGTGTGTTTAGTGCTTGTCAACACCGGGGGTGTTCTTGGTCTAATATGGCGCATCTAATCAGCTCCTAGTTCTTCAAGCCGAAAGTGGCGTGTGAGAGACACAAACCTTGTCCAAAACACTATCGCTGTTGCCCTCTTGGTAGTCTTTCTCACGGCGGGTCTTGTCGAAAGCCTCCTGTGTGTTGCTCTTGTGGCGGTCGCTCTGGACGCCACCGGCGACCTTGTCGGCGAAGTTGGTGATGCTCTCTTTGGCACGGTCCAAGGTGGATTTGGAGGAGCCGGGAGTCTGTTGACATCGTAATTAGCTAAACGTACTAACGGTAGAGAGAGCTATGGAGTAGGCGAACGATTTCCTCCTTGGCCTGGGTCGAGAAGTCTTTGCGATAAGCGTCAGACATGTTGATTGGTGTTTGCTTTGGGAGAAGGTTTTTCTTTTTTTTGAAAGTAAGATTGTTTGGTTGATGGATAGACTAGTATTCGATGAAGGCAAGCCGATTATGGATGTGGAAAAGTGGCTACAACGTCGGCCTTTACTGCCCTTTAAATAATAATTCCTCTCGCCACATACCAGCTATTCTTGAGTTCCTCTCTTACTCGTAATTTTACAAGACTCATCAAACGTCATAGAATTCCATCCTCCCCCCGTTCCTGGAAGATATACTCGTAAAGCTTGGTCGCAAGCGGCCGGCAACTTGTTGCGTCTGGTAGTCCTGTTTGTGGAATGGATGAAAAGTGATGACGAGTGACATCATCGTATCGTAATTACCAGTACAAAAAAATTCGCCGAAACTAATCAATCTTGGCGCATCTCTGATCATTCACCTATTCCCGAGAGGGATTGGCGTTTTTAACCCCCATTGCACCAACCATCAACTCGAGCTTAACCTTGGAAGCCGCAACAACAAGGCTTGTCTTGAAAGTTACGAGCACTTCCTTTTTTCGGTGAGATTGTTTTTGGACCACCACCCGCCAAGGGCGAGGTAGTGGCACGCGGGAGTTTGCGTCAGTGGGTCGGGGTCTTCCGGATTCTGTCCTTTTTTTTGCGGATGATTGCAGGACCCTGTTGGTGTAAGGAGTGCACAGGTGCTCCCTACCGGTAACAAGAATTGGAAATGTGAATCCGGACTGGGGCAGTTCTACTCGTAGTACTCGAGTAGGCTCGGGGCAAGTTAAGGCTGGCTTCTGGGAGTTTCGTGCGGGCTAGTCAGGTGCTACGAGCACTACGACTCGGTGTCTGGGATGTGAGACTTTGGGAGGGAGGTTCGGGCTCTGTGAATTATGCTGTCGCCGGTGAATAGGTGATCCGAGATTTGTGGGGAACTGGGCATTGGTGAAGGTGATTTCTTGACAGGCTAGGAGCATTCGAATAGGGTGCAAAAATGGGGTTTGAATGGTGTTATCGGAATGAACTTCTACCCGACTGGAAGTTGAAGCCTTATCACTTAATGTCCAAGTCACGGGTTCTTCACGATGTCATGTGGAAAGGGTGGTAAAGGGTTTTTTGATACTGTCACCGCATCGAGCTATGAGGAACCATCATACTACCGGCACTGTAGTCTCCTGCTCTCGAGTATTACTGCATCTATGGAGGCCAAGCCACTTAAAACCCCCTTCTGTAAATTCTTCTCGACTCCATGCTTTATCTACTCGAGTACAATAAGCTACAATAAACCCAATCTACCGGTAATAGACGAAAGAAGGTCGTCAGGGCCCGCTCCAAAAATCACAGCATTAACCCAGAACGTCTAAAACCTTAAACCTAAAACCCCCCCCATCCCATGACCTCTTGCACAACTCAATCGTAGCCTAGTAAGCCTACTGTGCAGTACGGTAGGCTACCTACTCAGTACAACCCTAGGCCGTCTGCCGTCTCCTGCAAGGCTCCCGATAACCCCGCAACCCAATCAACCAAAAAAGCAAGAGTTGTCTCGGCTCAAAAGGTTCCTCAGGAGTAGGGTTTAACCCGGACCTCAAGGTAGTAACAATTTGATGCAGGATACAGCGTATATTAGCCCACCATGGGTGCAAGGCTAAGTTATGCCTTTTCAGTCCGGACGGCAAAAACCTTCTATCTGTATCGTTGGTTATGATTCTGTGGGTGGAGGGGATAGATGCATTCAGCGGGCCTGATATTTTTGGTGGGGAAGAGCTCGCCGATTTGTCTTTGGCTGCGTCCTGGTGCTCCACTTGGTATATTAGGCTGCTGTTCCCGAGCACAAGTTTGGTACGGGTATCGGTAGGTGGTATTCGGCTTTGTAGGTACCGCTGCGGATTGGTGATACCAGAGTGACTATTATGCCACTTCTATAGGATGCTGATGTCTACATTTTAGAGCTGGAGTTCAAGTGGTAATTGTGGTTGGTCGATGCCCTTTCCATGGAGTAGCAGGTGGTATAATATAGTCTAATACGGTAAACGGTAATAAAGCACAGGCGGATACTACAGTACTCGAGTGCTCACAGGGATGGGCTGAAACATTGCTCCTTCATCCTCGCACCTACCTGTACTAGTGGAGTAGGGACCTGGCTATGTTACTGGAATGTAGTGCTCATAGAGTTGCCTTTTGCCTGAACTTTGGAGACATCGGTCTTAAAATCTCGACCGAGGATAGACTAGATATATATGACTAGTTTTGAGTTGGGGGTTACTACAATATCCCGGACGTTAAGAGATGGACGTGGCGGTTTGAGGTGCTCGAGTACTATCTTGAACCACGCAGGAAAGTTCTAGGAGGTTACTTCCCTGCGCAAAAGTCCTGACACAGGAAGACAGTGTGCTCACCAGGATGCTCTTTTCCCCGTTCAGCCGAACCTAGCTGTTTCCCTCCTGAAGGTGTCCATAAGCACCACGCTCTCGTCCAATACAGCACTCCCGAAAGGCCAAATGGCTCCTAATGGATATGCCTTGTGGCTGGTAGGGCTCGAGCGGCACTTGGGCGAGTCTATGAGAAGGCTTCTGCGCGCAAGGCTTACCCTAGCCCTACAGAGTACCCCGGACGGAGGCTTTCGTGGACTGTCGGTATGAAGAAACTTAATACAGATGAGGGAGTCCTTACACCCGAGACAGTTATTATTCTAAGAGTATGCTGCATGGTAATACACAGGTTCTCGCTATTGATGGAGCCAGTACTGCCCTAACTTAGAGTATCATACCGGGCCAATAAAATCAATGCTAAAGGGAGACTATCAACTGCTTGATAATGTGTTCTAACTACACCAATAGGACCTGTCAAGTCCCTGACGGAAATTAAACACTGCAGGGGTCTATCAAAATCGAAAATCAATGACCTTTAGAAAAATTTACAGCGAACTTTTTATTGAAATAACCTGGTTACTCGAAAAAGAAAGAATGAATAAACCCCCCCCCCCCAATTCTGTTCTCCAACCTAGGACCTCTTCGCAAACTCCACCCTCAAGATCAAATGCCCATAACCAACTATCCAGCGATTAGTATTGAGACGAGGCTACTTGGAGGAAGCGTAGTGACTTACATCCGTCCATCTTGTCACAGGCTTTCGCAGCATCAGATCGGTCGACATAACTGATAAAGGCAAATCCTTTCGCCCTATTGGTTTCCCTGTCCTTGGCCAAGAAAACTCTTGTAACCCTTCCGAACCTCTCGAACATATCCCTCAAATCCTGCTCCTCGGCGAATTCGGAGACGTTGGTAACTCTGAGAGTGGCGAGATCGTCCCTGTCCTTATAAGAGCCACCAGCTCCAGGCATAGACTCCCCGGTACCCTTCTTTCCACGTAGATGAGGCGCGACGTAAGACCCGCCACCGCTACCACCAATAGCACCAGGGCCATCTGGGGCAGGGCTTTCATCGGCAGCAGGAGCGGCCGCATCGTCGAGAGGTGGCAGAGTATCCTTGAACGGGCACCTGGCCGTGAAATGGTCTCCCCTACAGATACGACAAGCAACCTTCTTATCCTTTAGCTGATCCTTCAGCTTGTTCTCCTCGGTGTTGTCCTCCTTAGAAGTAGATTTCCAGTTAGTGGATGGGCGGAAGATGATGTTTTCTCCAACAGAGGTGGTGGATAGATCCGGGCCACGGCTGTGTCCCTTCTCAGCTCCGAATTTTGCCCATTCTTTCCTCTCAGCGACACGGGGATTTACGTGCTCCTTGACGATGGTGGTGCGAATCTTGCGGGTTGTCTTCACCTTTTTGCCATTATCGTTGAAGCGGTAAGTTATGACTGTTTTTGTACCGTCGGCGTTATTGATAACCTGTTGGGGGGGGAGGACGGATGGGTCGTCAAATTCCTCGTCATCCGCCCAGTTTGCTCTTCTGCTCTTTGTTAGCGAGAGAAATAATAGTGACCTAGTAGCCGGAATTGGCGACTTACGATGCGATATCTGGCATTTTATACGAAGTTTTTGTGGTTGTGACCGTGATAGTGCTGGGTATTAGTAGGAGGCCGACGATCAGAGTGGAAGTGGCGGGGAAGATTTTCGGCGATAATGAGCTGTGGAGGTGTGACCATCTGTAGTCACAAAACATCACGCAAAGTGGGATTGCTAGTTACGTGTCACATGACCATTAAGCTGAGTAATGTCACGCACAAATCAAGTGGTTCGATCATGTCTCTAATTAGGGCTCTCGACCAGATAGTATCTTCTTATATTACTATGATATCCATTGGACTTTTTTAATTTTGTGCCAGGTTCTATCGATGTTTGGCACTACTCAATTCTATCTTATTTTGAAATGGGTTTCAGTTGAGGCTCAAACAAGGGTTGTCACTCTCATGTGTGACCTAAGACCGATATTATACCTCCATGGGCGTTGCAGTGGACTTCCATCTTCAACCCCCCACTATCAGTCCTCCCCGTCAATCATCAATATCTCCATCTAGTCAACCTCCATCACCCCTCCAATATCCCTCATTAGCCTCCGCAGCTTCCCCTAAGCCTTCATCATGGACGATATCCTTGCCAAATACACCTCCCCTCATGACAACGAGTTCTGTGGCGAGGACGAAGAGGTCCCGAAGCTTATCACTACAAAGCCATCGCTCAAACATAACTTCTCTCTGCCCCCCATCGCCCAGGTACATATTTCCGGTGTTTGGGCTATTATTGGAGGTTTTAGGAGCATTTATCAACTGATGACAGCCCACAGGTTTTCTGCGTGCTCTGACGGATGATTATTCGAACCCTGACTGTCCGATTAAGCTCGCCCACGGAACCACCACCCTTGCGTTCAGGTTCCAAGGCGGGATCATTGTAGCTACAGATTCCCGTGCGACCCAGGGAAGCTGGATCTCTTCACAGACCGTTAAGAAGGTTATCGAGATTAAGTATTATCATCTGATCTCTCTACTGCTAGTTATCTAGATGAGAAAACCATTTCCAGCGCTAACCCTACCAGTGACAAAATGCTCGGAACTATGGCCGGAGGAGCAGCAGACTGCCAATACTGGCTTGGTTATCTCGGTGTGGAATGCAGGCTTCACGAGCTTCGTCACAAGCGTCGTATCTCCGTCGCCGCTGCCTCAAAAATCCTGTCCAACCTTGTCTACACTTACAAAGGAATGGGCCTATCCATGGGAACTATGATTGCTGGTGTCACCGCCCTCGAAGGCCCAGCGCTCTATTATATTGACTCGGATGGAACCCGTCTTGCCGGGAATCTCTTCTGCGTCGGTAGTGGTCAAACATTCGCCTATGGTGTTCTGGACAGGGAATACGACTACGATCTTAGCACGGAAGAAGCATTGGCACTGGGCTCGAGGAGTATCCTAGCAGCTACTCATAGGGTAAGTGGCCTCCTGGAATGTTTGGTGGAAGGCGGCAACTGATGGAATCGCAGGATGCATACTCTGGTGGCTCCATAAACCTCTATCACGTTAAGGAGGAGGGATGGACGAGGCATGGCTTTACGGACACCAACCCTGTGTTCTGGAAGACCAAGTTGGAGAAGGGCGAATTCTCGAATGTCTCGACCAACTTTTAAGGCCTCTCTTTCTAGACAAAAACGTTGCCTTTTGGCGCTATTGCATCGTTGGCCCGAGGCTCCAGTAGCAAATAACTGTTTATGCTAGATTTCTTGTGTGTGATTAAACACAATAATGATATATCTTAGCATCTTAAGCCATCCCAGATGCTACTTGGGTATCATATAGGGAAAATGCGCCTAAACCTGAAAATATAGCCGACACCCATCCCACCCACGATATCCCCTGAGTTTATTGTAGTCTGAAGACAGGTCTAATTGCTAGGGAATGAAATGCTCTACTACTCTACACGCACGATGAGTCTATCTAAAGCTCCCAAGTCACAGCCTCCCCAACCTATACGGTAGACCGAATTATTATTTCTATTGAATCGTCTCGCAGGGAGGGCGGAGAGTGGCGACCGAAGTGAGCAGGTAATCTAAATTGCTTGTAGAAAAGACAAGAGATCAAAGAAACAAGAGGAGAAGAGAAGAGAAGAAGAAGAACGGAAGTGAAAGAAGGTGGGGCCTAGAAATAAGTGTCAAGATAGGTGGGCGAGGCAGGTGGTCACGGGATGTCACTCGTGATTACCAAAGATACAAGAGCACAAGTACGATTTCCAACACATAACTCCCGCACCTCAGTGATCTCTATACAGTCACAAATAACTATATGATACTTCCAAGTAAATCAGAGCACCCTTCACTGACTACTCGAGTGATATATCATGAATCGAAGCAAATTTGCATAGATGAGGTTTTTGGAAACTGTTTTTCCCCCTTTAATTGAATACCTGAGGGCCCCTTTCCCCAAGCACACGATTTGCTACCTGCGATATACCCTAGGAGTGGTTGCTTATCGATGATAGAGTAGAATGAAGTAAGGAAGTTATATACCCCCTCCCTCCGTTCCTTTTGTGTGAAAGACAGGGAGGTTAGGCGTATTATTTACTTCCTAATTCAGTACCCAGAGGGTGCAATTAATACGTATGAGCACGAGTGAGATCCATACCCCGCCCCCCCTCTCCCAACTAACAGTTAGTATTCCACTATTCTTCCTCCAACCACGACGCACCAAACAACATCAGGGCACACACACTGCACACATCAACAAGAAATCTCATATACAACACCTTATCTTAATACCCACTCCTCACACACACACACACACACACACACACACACACACACACCATTTACGAATGATAAAACCCCAGCTTTGATAAAATACAACCACCTAATGATTGATCCCCTTTGCATCCGCCAACCTAGCCCAAAGAAGATCAAAAAAAGCCCAAGTCGTTAGAAGAAAATACACTGCTCAAGGGGGTTATATATACACCATTCCACTTACTCACTCACTCACTCACTCCTCTAGACGAGAAACAACGGAAAAAACAGTGGAAACGACATTATGGTCTTTGGGTGGGGGTGGAAGTACCCATACCATACAACGATATATATCCACCAGAGAGAGAGAGAGAGAGAGAGACCTTTCAGGCTATTATAGATACACTCAGACTTGATTCCCCACCTAATAAATAGTTAATCCATAGACAGACAGGAAGAACACCCAACAAAAACGCCAGCAAAATGAAAATAAAAATGAAAATAAAGAAAATAGCAGTTGTTAGTTAGAATTATGATACTGGCATGGTAATAAACCCTCTGCGATGCCACCACATTCTCTCTCACACTACCAACCCACTCATTCAGAAGGACAACTTATCACCTGCCGGGTGCTGGGCCGCTGCAGTAACTTAATGCATTTTCCATGGTATAATATAATACCAGGCTACGCTAGAGCTGTCGGCTAAATTAATTAATTGGACATCAACTATCATACAAAAACAGAAAGTACCTGTCATACAAAGGCTTTCGTTATGACAGGAGTGAAGGCAATAGATAGAGAGTGATAGTGTATGATTGCTCCAGCTACCTAGAGACTCTGATCTAGGGTATAGGCACTGTAAAGTGATAGCATGACACAATGCGACACTTCAATGTTTGATCGGCGGGGGAGGGAAGAAGAAAAAGATTCGTTCCAGCCTTGATCCCGGGTTGAAAGTGTCGTATTGCGCACTCCGACTGGTGAATGCAATCTTATGTTAATACAATATGCACGATACAACAAGGAGGATCTATGGCAGTGCATCTAGCTACTGCAAACAAAGTACAATGCGTCAGCGTGGCCGTAGCACCGTATTCTACACCTCTATCACTCAAGCACTTCGCACATACACACACATCGCGGCACGGGCGCTGGACTAGGGGTTTTAGAGACGGAAATTTATTCATTACTTTCAAACCAAATCCCTCTTAAGGGGCTCATACAGGAATTGGCCAATAATGGATACCTAATACATGGTACTATTAAAACGAAAACAGACATCCCATCGCGTTTTATCCCGCTGCAACAAAAATTAGGAAAAAGAAAAAGAGAGATCTTTAAAGAGCTTTTGAATGAGGCGTGCAACCTCATTTCGTATTGGCCATCTCCTCGGTTTTCGAAATCGATTCTTTCCCCTTTGTTCGCTGCGAGGGATGTTGTTTAGGTTTTTCTTTCCGCATGTCTCGTCTCTATTTTATTTTATATTTTTTCGCATCGTTTATTTCTCGAATGTCGGTGTTATCGAATACGTATCCATTTGGGTGCCTGTCCGTTGGTATCCTCCATTTTGAGCGCGCGAACCAACCATTCCCAAGACCCGATAGAACGCACTAAAGGAAAATTGTGGATAAGACCGTAATATCGTTTTCGTTGTAAAATTGCCGGCATCGTCAGGAAAGGAATTAATAAGATGGTTATCCCGTTCCACTGACTCATCCATGCCCGTAACCGCAATCGTTCGAATTTTGTTCCAGATAGCAGTATTTGGCTCCATTCACTATCCAGACCAAGATGTTCGTTGTCATAGCAAGATCGATAGCCCCCCGCAGTACACCCTAACCCAGCCCATGGTGCGTACCTCCTGTTTCGCGAGCTTTTTCGTAGAATGAATTGCTGTATCTGGGACTGGACCAGATACGTAGAGATGGCAAACGCAGCCCATCGCTTCCGGGAGCACCTCATCACCACTCCCGTCCACCCCCCTCCCCCGTACGCACACAGATACCGGCCCATCCGGTACCTGGTCCGTACAAAAAGTGTCAAAAGAAACAACCCAAGCAGTGTGATATGTATCCGGGACCAAATGGAAACGGCGGACCGAGAAAACAAAAGCTACACCGCAAACCCATGCAAGAAAGAAAGAAAAAGAAAGAAAACGGAATACAAAATCCATGCGCCTCAAAAACCCAACCCCAGCATCATATCATTCCCACCGTCCCCAGGAAAAAAAAGAGAGGAAACGGCAAAAGGCGGAAAACGGACAAGGGGAAAACAAAGAAACAAAAGAAAGAGAACTTTACAAAAGCCCGATCAAGAAGAAAAGAAAAGAATCCCGATCGTTCGAGTGATCCAATGCTGTCTGTTTCGCATGCCATGCACTCTAACAGACTTTCCCCCAATCCGTTTATCGTAATGTACATTCCTCCACATGTCGAATCGTGATTTGGTTCGCGATATTACCCCATAAACCTCTTCCTATTTCTGACACTCGAAATTGTGTATGACAATACCACTGAAAACACCCCCCTCACCCTCACCCTCCCTCCGAGTCCCCCGTCCACCCCCAATAAGTTAAAAGATGGATTGCACGAGCTATTGAGCTCGTACAGATGGCCCGGAATCACCCGGCCCAAACCCGTTCGACCTACCCTGACGGTCCTCATATCTGGGGGGGCGTCGATTTTGTCCTTGTCCACGCCCAGCGCCAGGTTCTTGAAACGGACCCCGATGGGGTCCGGAATTTTGGTAACCCCTTGGACCTTGTTGCTGTTGTCTATGGTTCATAGAACGTTGCTGCTGCTGTTGTTGTGGGTTTCCAGAGTTCTCTGCATGGTGTTGGTTTTGACGCGATTGGTACTGCTGTTGAGAACTTTGGTTCTGATGCTGAGTATTCTGCCGTTGGTTGTGCTCGCGGGTCTCCTGGCGATATTGTTGGGGTGCAGGGGGTGGTCGAGGGATGCTCTCAGGCGAATCATAGACGTAGAGTTTTTTATCAATCACAGGAGGTATTGGAAAGATTTCCGTGCCGAGCTCTTGTTCAATCTTATAAAGATTAAACCTTTGCGATATTAGTAATTATACCGTGCGAGAAAGACAAATTGATCTCATACCTATCATCCCAATTGATAAGATTAATTGCGAGACCAAGATGACCAAACCTGCCCGAGCGGCCAATGCGATGAAGATAAGTCTCCGCGTTTTTGGGGAAATCGAAATTGATAACGACGTTCACGGCCTGGATATCGATACCGCGAGTGAGCAGATCTGAGCACACCAGGTTACGGCAGACGCCACCCCTAAAATCGTGGAAAACACGATTACGGTGGTTTTGAAGCATTTTTGCGTGCGAGTAAAAGCAAGAGTAGCCAAGCTCTGTGATTTTCTTGGCCAATAGTTCAACACGATTGGTCGAGTTACAGAAGATGATGGATTGGTTAATTTGAAGCTTGGAAAAGATGACTGTCAGTCTCTATAAGCAAAACCACAACAGGTCATTGAAAAGTACCTTAGAAAATAGAGTATTAAGACAATGAACTTTTTGCTTCTCCTCTACGAATGCATAATATTGTGTCACACCTCTGAGGGTGAGCTCATCCATTAGATTTATTTCATACGGTTTGTTCAGATGTTTATCCTAGAAGAGTCATTCGTCAAACGAACCGTCAAAAAGTGTAAGGGAGCGGGATATTTTACCATAAAGCTCTTTACGACAAGGGGGAATGTCGCACTAAAAAGCATTATTTGACGATCACTGGGGAAATATGCGAGGAGCTGTTCGATAATCGGTGTAAATTCGGGACTAAGTAGTTTATCCGCCTCGTCCATGATAAACGTTGGACATTCGCTAAAATCGGCAACAGTTTTTCCTGCAAGATCCAGGATTCTACCAGGGGTTCCAACTAGGATGTGAACAGGTTCGTTGAGTCGAATAATATCATCCTTCAATCCCGTTCCACCAGTGGTAACCATAACGTTGATGCCTAGATGTTTTCCAAGACTTTTGCAAACTTGCGAAGTTTGCAGGGCAAGTTCTCGAGTAGGCACGAGAATCAAGGCCTGAGTTTTTGTACTTTTTGGATTTACTCTCTCCAGAGCTGGGATAACGAAGGCTGCTGTTTTCCCGGTTCCATTCTTCGCCCGAGCAAGCATATCACGGCCAGTAAGAGCCACAGGTATAGTTTCCTCCTGTATAGGAGAAGGCTTTTCAAAACCAGCCTCAAAAATACCCATCAGTAACTCCCGCTTGATGTATAGATCTTCGAAATCGAGGCCTTTGGTAGCAGTGACATCCTAGTGGAAGGTTAACCTAGGCTCGTATAGAGCAACCAGCATGCAGCCAATTGAGTAAGTCAAACACACCTCAGTCTGTGGCCTAAGATCCTTTTTTGGAGCCTTCAATTTGGAGCTCCAGTTTGGATCTTGGCCTCCCCTAAACAACAACGATTAGCGATTGTTACCACATGAACAAAGGGAATTAAAGGATTTATAGGATCACTTACCCTAATGATGTCGCCTCAAGTTGGTCGGCGAGAGCAGTCGCCATTTGTGAAATCTTGGGTCGAAAAAAAGAAAAAAAGATGTAGAAAAGTGCTGGGATGAAAGTCCAGAAGTGATGAGCAGATTACAACACCGTGTGGATACCTATTAAAGTATGGTGCTGTTCGACTTATTATTGGTTGCTAAAAAATGCGGTGGTGTCGCGGATTCCCAGGATGGCGAGTTCACCAAGTGAAATCAAGGTTGGTCGGTTGGCGAGGTATTGTAGCAGCGTAGGTTGGAGACGAGGTCAAAGCAAACCAAGGGGCGGTTATTGGTGTTCTCGGAAAAGGTCGACACTGGTGTGAGGATGAGAGGAGGGAATGTAAAAGAAAGGAGCAGGAGAGAGAATGATTTTTTAGAAGTAGAGGTAGAAGTAGGGAAGGGAAGGAAAAAATAGAGGACACGATCGAAAAGGGAGAGACCAAAGCCCCTATGAATTGTGCGAGAGCGGACACTAGGCGTAGTGGTGGTGATAGTAGCGGTGGTAGTTATTGGCGAAAGTGGTTGTGGTAGAATTTGTGGTTCAGTTGGTGTTGGTGGTAAATGGTGGTGGTGGTAGTGTGGTGGTGGTGAAGGGAGGTGGAAGTGGAGGATGGGAAGTGAGGTGCGGTAAGGTAGTTAAGGCGGAAAACAGCGATGGGTGGGCGGTGCGGCCAGAAATTCAAGTGCAGGGCAGCCAGGGAAGATTTGACAACACCGGAAGAGTCTCAGCGAATCACCAGAAAGCGGTCCCAGCAGCAGCACGCCGCTATCCCTAACCCTTAGCGGCGAAGCGGGGCAAGATAAAGTGACCATCTACCGGTAGGCACACCTTTGTGGGCTCTGGGTGCAATGCAAATCTGCGTATGACACTGTACCCCCAACCATGATAGCCTCATTTTTTCTATGTGAGTTTATGGACTTTACAAGCAGTGCTGCCGCTGGAATAGTATTCTAGTCTGAAATTGCTTCCCCCTTGGTATTTTGCCATCAAACCCAAAGAGAAAATACAAAAGAGAAAAGAAATAAGTATACACAAGAACAATAATCATCAAACATAAAACGCTACCATATACGCCTTTCCTCTTCATATTGGTACAATTTTCTGAGCAGATTGTTAACCGACCCTTTGGTCCACCCACCATTATTAATCAATAACACCTGCATCTCCCACAGCCCCTCCCGTACTACTTTTTTCGTCCAGAGTTCGCCTTGCCTGCAGCGTAGGAGCAGTAACTGTCCTCAATGGATACAACCTCGTAGGTACCTTCTTGGGACGCAAACATGCTGTATTTATAGCTGTCTGTAGTCTGTGAATGCATTTCGAGGATTCTGGGCTTTGAGCCCTTCTTGGCAATCTCACTGCGAGTATACCTGCGGAGTAGAAATATTAGATATAATCTTAGATTTGAGAGGTGGCGAAATAGTTAAATACTCACGTGAATGTAAATGGTGGGGTGCCATAAAAATCGAAGTGGATCTCAGCCTGGTCACCTATTATCACTCGTCAGAATGATTTTCCAAGAGTTTCCGGGAGGGAGGAAAATACCTTCAGGAATACCCCTGACCACTGTATAACCATCGCTAATTCGAACGGAAGGCACCTCATGAACAATGTGAGTGAGTCCAGCATTCACCTTGCAGTCGCTCGCGGAGTCCTGAAGTCCCGTAATTGTGAAATTACCAGGCTTCTCCGCTACACGGGCAAACTCGGAAGGCTGGTTGTGTGCCTTCATCAAAACACCATTCCATTCATACTCAACAGCAAAGGGAGGGACCCCCGAAAGTGTGAAAGATATACGGTCTCCGACGCAGTAATTCGTTTGTTGACTCGAGGGTGAAATAGTTGGCATATCAGCGACAGCTACCATAACGTGGGGACCCTCCATAGTCTTTCGCACACATCCACGGGCATCCTTCACTTTGAGGACACTAACTGCGTGGCTTCCCAGGGTTAAAGCGTGGCTGGGGATTCGGAAACCAAAGACGGTAGAATCAATGTGCGGGATGTTAATGACGTCACTCTTTCCAGTGTTGAAGTGCTTAATATTGATGGTCAATGAGAACGGCGCTTTCCCGTGAAGGTGGATGGGAATTATATCATCCCCCGCGCCTGCATCCAAACAATACTTATAGACCTTGCTAGGGTTTGCGAAGCTCGTGGACGGCCTCGAGTGGATTGTCTGTTCAAGAACAATCGGATTCTGGACAAGGCTCTCCTGCGGGCCGTCGTAAAGACTATCTGCAATCCGAGAAAACCGATACCGATTGACACCTGCCTGGGATGTTTCCAAGCGTACAGTAGCAACGCCAAGGCCGGCGGTAAGTCTCTGGGGGATTGGGTCGAGCGCTCTTTTGGAATCATAGCCCTCGGGTCTGAAGGTCCGTTCATAGTCAATTGTGAAAGGCGGGCTCCCAACAAAGGCAAGCTCGATAGCATCTTCATCTCCTTCGCAAACATCTTTTCTGGTGAACACACCACCCTTGGTTATGGATGAAGATTCTGCTAACTTCAACATTGGTCTTGCTATCCAGGTGATTAGGAACGTCCCATCTGATTCAGTAATTGTTCCAGGGCACCCATTGTCATGTACGCTCTCAAGTTTGTACCGACCGGGATCCCTGACGGTTAGGTAGGCATTGGAACCGGAGAATTTGAGCTGCCTAGCAGGCTCATTACTGTCTAGGTTTCGGATGGTTACATCCCAAGGCTTAAAGGCAAGGTTAGTAAATCCACCTGCCAAAGATGAAAGACAAAGGGAATCCTCACACTTTCTCCGGTTAAACGTAATGGAATGTCTACAGTCTTCCCTTCTAGAGCTCTTACGGACATTTTGCCTTCGACTGAGGAAAACTGTGCCTTCGGCCTCTGCCACCTGACATCGATCTTTGCCTCAGACCCAACAAAAATCTGGCAGCCACTCTCATCCTCAACCGTGGTCAGGGCCAACGCATATTCTCCACCATTCGCCAACGGAGGGGTCCTGATTGTATGGATACCAGTCGTGATGTTAGCTTCCGTCATTTTTGTTCTTTTGCCGTTATGAATGAGCTCGTAGTTCAATGTCAACGGGGGCATCCCCTGCATCTTGACGTCAAATTCGACAGGCTGGTCAATACAGGCCTTCTTTCTAGGAGAAGGATCTACGAAGGTCGCCCCGGCCATCGGTTTAACAGTTTGCTCCACATGATTGGTTTTTGGATCGATCCTGACATTAGCGTAATTCTTGTCCCGCAGGCTGAAAAACTCATATGCATAGTGACCAGCATCAGCAGGGGTGAATTGCACTTGATGTCGAGTGCGTTCGATTGTCAATGTCTTGACCACTGGGCTCCCGTTGTCTTTTATTAGGCGATAGGAAAGCTCGAAGGGCGGAGCTCCAACAAGTGTAAGATCGATCGTAAGACCAATTGATGATCCGGTGCATTTGTCGAGGATCTCGTCAGATCTCATAGCCATGCTTGGCTCAGGAGGTGTAATGACAAGACATGAAGCTGGCTCCATCACATCCCCAGAGCAAAAGTCACTAGAAATTGCGTTCACACTATAAAGGCCAGGTTCTTTGATGGAGATGACTTGATTAAGGGTCTTGAGTTTATGTAGCTTCACTGCTGCATCCGAAGCATGCTCAGAGGCTAACTCAAGCTTGTCGTACGGCGTGAAAGTGACCTCAACCTCGTACGGCGCATCATCTTGACCAGACAAGAGCTGTATAGGAAGGACTCCTGTAGTTCCCTTCGGCAAATCCATTGGATGCTGAGGATCGCAGCCAAGAAAGCGAGCGAGCGGCCTATCATGAACCTTGAGGTTTTGCGAAAGGCTGCCTCTCCTAGTAACGACATAATCGCCATCCTCATAAGCAGCATTGTAATCGACAGCATTACCACAGGCATCAGAAACCTTGTCCACCGAATAAACCCAGTCGCCAGAAAAACCGAGTGATTCATTAAGAGGCACAGGGATATTCTGGCGCTGGGCCCAAGACAGGGTAGCATCACCTTGCTCCGCCAATGTTCCATCGCTGCTGAATCCAGCAAGCAGTGGCGATTCGAAGTTCTCAGGATGAATACTCTGGACGGTAAATAGAGTAGGCTTTCCTTTCATCTCACGGCTATATGTAATTTGAAGAGGCGCAAGGCCCTCTACTTGCAGCGCAAGATCTGACATATCTCCTTTGCACTTATTCCTTTTATATGTAGGGGAAACTTTGAGTGTCGCCTTCGGGCAGGACACGACAAGAGCCTCGGATCGATAAATGCGGACATCTAATTGCGTCACGTCTGTGACTTTGGTAAGGCGATAAAGGCCAGGTTGTTTGACTGAATATGAGAGAACCTGTAACTTTGGGTCCTCGCCCTTCTCAGCCCGTTTAAGCATCTTCTTGATCTCCTTAGTGCTAATATCGATCATATCCGCGCCCCCAGTCTCAAAATCAATTCTGGCAAGCTGCATGTGAATAGGGCTCGTTCCATTAATCCGGATAGGGAGGTTGATCGCAGTGACACCCTCGCCCAAACAGAAACAGTTTGCGCTCGGATTCAGTTTAACGGCACTATAAAAGTAAGCTGAGAAATGACAATCAAATCGAGAGGAGCGCACCCTTCGGGTAAAATGTGAACCGTATATTTTCCCTGAATGTGGGAGTTGTTGTTCACGATATCATACCACTTAACACTCTTCTCCGAGATGGAAACCTCCCGATCGTAAACAACTAAAATAAAATAAAACCAACGGAATCAGCTATGGATCCACCGGCCACCGCAAGCAAGGGCTGGCTCACACTTCCAAAGACCCCCAAGAATCGCTGTAATGGGTATCTCATATTTTAGACTTAAAAATATGTCCATCACCGAGAAAATAGCTATAGCACGCAAGGTGAAATTCGGGGTAAAGGTGAGCCAGGGTATCCGAAGTAATGGTAGGAACCAAAAAAAGCAGCCATCCAGGACTAGCCATTTGGAGCAGAACCACAGCTCAGATATCGAGTCCCCATCCGTAGTATACAATCGCGCGATGTCGTAAAACTTCCACGCCTGAAGAAGGACGAAGAAGCCAACCGCATACAACCGTTGTGTCGGCGCATCTAGCGTATCGAGTGATACTAATGGCGGAAGAGAAACATCTCCGGTTTGTACTAGGCTAGGCGGAGCAGTCGTACCCACTGAACGAGGTGGAGATGCCCGAGCTGGAGGCGTGGGCGAAGGAGGTGCTCGACGTGCTCGAACAGTTACAGGAGACCTCGGAAAGGATGCAGGTATCCTAGGAGTTTCGTCACTCATGATGAAGGCTCAGGTCATTGGGTGAGAAAGAGGAAATAGGAAAAGGACGTGCTTCGGGGGTGGTGGTTGAGAGTGTCAAGCGTAGCCTTCTTGTTGTTTTCTCAAAGATGCCTTATTAAAAAATTAAGACAACGCGTCCCATTTGGTAAGACAACCCTCGAGATGATTCAAGCACGTGATGCGAGACTGGGCTGGGGCTGGAAAGGTGGCTCGCGTGCCCCTTTCACCACCACCAGCCACAAAGGCATAAGCTGCTCCACAACAAAGCTCCACTAAACTCCCCACCGTATCTCGCCCCCCCAGTATTGTATGATATGATATTCGATTTCTGTGTTCTCGTCACAAATTGAAGTGTCCGCTGATGTAGGAAACTTTCTATCTACATATCACGCACGTAAAGCACAGTGCTCCCTTCTACCGGTAACCAGCCTCAGTCCCCCAGAAGACAACACAATCAACACAACAATCAACACAACCACCAAAAACTTCCTTCTACTCGAGTACTTGTATCCCTCTCTGATAAGAACTGGTTGCCCGCCAAATATCCCAAGGGTAATTTCTTGTTTTTCCCTCAGCAGTCTGAGGCAGTCGCGCCAGTTTTTGGACGCAATTCCAGATTTATCAAGATCAAATCAACGCAAACGCCACTGCGGCGATATCATCCCAGAGATGCGTAACCTTTGACCTTTGCTGATTTGGACTGTGCAGCCTTCAGCCCTGCTGTTGCATCGGTTTCCGCTGCACTTGGTGTTTGTGTGGCTCTATCGTAACACGCTTGGATACGTTCAACCTAAGTGCTGAGTAATCCTGGCCTTGAAAACCCTGTCCTTTGGCTGAGGGCAAACTGTTGTCTATTCTAACCTAGCTTCCAAGCTCTCATCTCTACAGTAACCTTACCTCTCCCCCCACACATACTCCCTCCCCCCTCAACCCGCCGCTTATTTCTCCTCCCTTGCCCATCCACCACCAATACTCGATAGCTTCATCGCTACCCTACCCCATCTTTGCTTCTTTTGCATCAATTGCCATTGCGAAATACGTTGAAGTGACGAACATGACTTCCTCCAATCAAGTTGGAGAGTCCGCCCATATTAAATCTGGTATTAGTCCTTGCGCCGCGCCTGAAATTAGGGGCATCGTAGAGCAAAAGGAAAACTGGGGAGGGTGGGCAACTACTTTGAACGATGCGGTAAGCTCTTGTCACTAAATTTTATGGCTTCCATCCTAATACGTTCCTTCGTATCTTTCGCAGACCATTTTTGAGGACATTATGCGCCAAGTTGGCTGCGAAAGCGTCGCGGTGAGAGAACTTTATTCTATGGAGGAGGATTACCTCCGAGAGGAGAAGTAGGTTGATAGAATGCTATGCGACTTGTAGAGAATATTATTGCTAACCAAATTAAATTCCCAGATCTTGCTATGGTATAATTTTTCTCATGCCATATAACGAGCACTACGAAACCCAAGCAGGGGAGGAACTAGCAAACCTCCCCGATGGAATGTGGTATAGTAATCAAGTACGATCTCTCCCTTTTGCGCAACAACTTCCGTCCCTTTAATACAGTATCCATAGATCGCCGATAATGCCTGTGCCTCCTATGCGCTGCTGAATATCTTGATGAACCTCAACAACGTGCCATTGGGTACACAGCTTGAGGGGTTCCGCGAATTCACTCTTGGGCTCCTGCCTCCTCACAGAGGCCAGGCAGTCGATGGGTTTAAATCAATCAAGAATGCACATAACTCATTTTGCTTCAGGTATGAAATCGAGGAGGCAGATTTGATTCTCTATGAGGAAGCAGTTGGGGACTCGGATTCAAAGCCCGAGTCGGGATCCAAGGAAAATCCCAGAATGAAAAAAGCCAAGTTTAAAGAGGCAGAAGCAGCACGAGACCAGGCCGACCAAATTGACGGCCCTCACCACTACATCGCATACGTCCAAGTAGGGGGATGCCTATGGGAATTGGATGGCCTTAAACAAACACCTTTCAAAGTAGGAGATTGTAATAAGGAAAACTTTGCTGTCCGCGTTGGCAGTCGGATGCGTGAATTGACTGCCAGGTGCTCCGATTTGAGTATTGACTTTGGCATATTCGCCCTTGAACCTGCAAAGGCGCCCCAATTAGACAAACAGCGCCAGGTCAACGCGAGAGAGATAGGCGCTGTCGAGTGCAAGCTACGGGATAAAGATCCTCACTCTTGCTTGCGCAAGGAAGATCTACTATCGGGCCTATTAATCCTCCCCCCTTTAGATACGGATGATTTTGGACATCATGATGGGATGACAAGGGAGCAGCTGTTGGAGCTCCGCGCCAATTTGATCCAGAAGCAGAAGGAAATTGAGATGGAAAAGGATAACCTCTTCAATGAGGAGTCTAGAAAGGCTTTGGAGCTGGCGCGAAACCGGCACGATTACGAGCCGTTCATCCTTACGATGGCAACGATGGTCTGGGAGCAACAGCAGCAACAGAAGCAACAGAAGCAACAGCAACAGCAGCAACAGCAGGCCGAAGCAAAACCAAATAAACCAAGGAAAAGGGGAAGGAAAGGGCGTTGATACTAATCACACCCAATCCCTAACTTCTCTCCCCCCATTTCCTTTGTATTACTCCCTTCCAGATCCCCCTCGTTTGGTTTTTCTCATTAAATGGCGTGTCGGGACGGTTGGCTTGGTTTGGTTAAGTTTTGTTTGCCGTTTTTCTCTACTGTCCGGCTTCTCACTCTTCACCATCTGTGCTTCTAGGGTAGGCGGGTGTTAGCACGTGTTGGTCAAACGTTTTAGAGTGATTTGTCTAGTTCCATCTGAGTAGCCATTTGGCTGACCCCCCCCTCATTTCACCTGGCTTATCCTTGTTTCTTGTCTTCGTTCGGAGGCCACTCTTGCTTTCACACACACATACACGTACACATATATACACATATACGTTATATTATTTTCTACTTTATTGTCTATTGCAATACTAGTAGTTCTATTCGCTTCGGCGTTGGCTGTCTCTCCATCCACTTCTTGCGTCCCATTTACTTTCACCTCATCTTTGCACTTTCTTTACGATTTGTATCAACACCTTATTTCCTTTTCCAGCACATTCCACAGGGTCAACTAGTTTTCTCTTTCTCGCTCTCCATTTTTTCTCACATTAACTTTTTTCACTTGCCTTCCGCCCGATTTTGCCACGCCATACTGTACCGTAAAACTAAAATAATCGAGAATCTACCTAAGGCATTAAGGTTGCCTCTCCAAGCAAGGCCTATTACATTTTTCTTTTTAAAGGGGAAAGTTCGGGACGTCCCGGCGTCGTTCTCGATTACTCCAGCCTTCACGGTACCTGTACTCTAGTCAAACGAACAAACATATCCCGTAATGATAAATACCAAGGGGTTGTTCGGCACAATATGTCTGGCGGAGGGCCGTTTGCAAAAAAAAAATTAAATCATGGCGAGCCGAACAGGTCTCCAGAGCATTGGTCTTGCCCTAGCAGTCTGAGATAGGGCCCATCACAGCTTATCACTCACTGGCTTACAGTAGTATCATAGTAGCAGATACGAGTAAGTTACTCTACAGGTCGCGAGAAATAACTTAGCCCATATGATACCCCCCAACAACGCATCACGACCTCCTTCGACCCCTTTTGATCGGTCAATAGACTTATCATAGCAGAGTCACATCAGTGCCTCGCTCGGGAAACCCCGATCACAAAAATGGACCCATGCCCTGGGTAATGCTCGACTACAAAAAAAGGGATAATAATAATAATAAACTATCATCATAACATCACCATATGAATACAATATCATAATCATTATCGTACCCTTCTAAGCACTCTGCTGACCCCCCATCACACACACACTCTCTGCTGATGTTATCAGGATAACCCCCGTACGATACAAATCACACCCCGCTATATATAAGCTATGCCAAGAGTTGAAGATTTTCCTTCCATCGTTATATTACTGTACATAGCGGGGTGTAAATTTCCCAGGAAGGGTTCATCCGTAATAGCGAGTTTTTTTCCCGAATAAAAAAGAGCTTCCATTATTAATATTATAGCGGGGTGCGGCTCATATACTGTACTCGTACTCTACTAATAACGGCTATTATACCAGGAGATGTGTGTTAGTTTATTGGACTGCATCTGCAAACGAAGCGGGAACTTCTTTCAGCACTTAATTCGATGGAAAGAAGACCTGAACTTACAGTACAGTGCTGATAGTACTGTATCTTACCCGCCCGGCCGGCTGTCCCGCTGCGTGAGTGATCTCTCCTTTCTCCCTGTCGGTACGATGGTCTACTATCTGTAAGTTAAGTACGGTATGGTATGGCATTGTGCCCAACGATAACTATTTCTGCAGCACCCGGCGACTGCACGAGCATGGTACTGTGCTTAGACTACAAGTACTTTACTTATACAGGCCAAGGTCCGGCCCGGCACGCTGTTGGATAAATACCGGTAGATAAATGAATATTATTACTTGTACACTTATTATTATTATTATTATTATTAATCAAACACTGCAAACAACAGATTACCGGACTGTGGTGTTATCGGTACAGTATGTACGGTAGCACAATGGGTCAAATTAGGGGGTTTCCTTTTGGGAGAAGGGGAGTTCCTGGCTCCACGGGGCGACTGCCATGCATGGACGGACTACAAATTTTGTTTCTTCTTTTCCCTTCTTTTTTTTTTTTTTTTTTCCTTCTTCGCAAGATCCCTTGTGATATATTCGCTCACCATACCCGGACACGCTGTGCTTTTTCTTTCCTTCTTTCTTTCTTTCTTTCTGACCCTGAGTATGAGCAAGTACTTGAGTACTGCTAGATGCAATACAAGCCATCAGATTTACCATACACCCCAGGCACTGAATAGCGTCAAGACAAGTATGATAGACCTCGGCACGAACGGGCAGTATTCGTAGTACGAGCTACCCCAGTTGAGTTAGCTATCCATGCGCTGTTATGGTTGCGAATTACAGCACAAGTACCGGTGCTGTAGCTTCATGCGGGATGGGTGGCAAAGCGGTTCGAGAAGGTCATGTTGCCAGTATTAGACTAGCCACCAGGGTGTGATTAGAGACGGGGGCGGAAACAAATGACCGAGTGGCCAAGAGGGATGAGATAGCGAGGTTGGGAAGGGGGATCCAATTTATGCTGCTTGTGTCGTGCGAGATGCGGTTTTTTCTCCTACAGGACTCGTTGAGAGCAGGGGAATCAGACAAAACAGCATCCATTGCTTCATAGTCATACAAAGGGTAAGTAATATAAGAGTTTCTCGCATTATTTGCAAATTTGACTACACGCTAGCTATAGAATCACCAGTCCCCACAAAACACCACAAGTTTCGTACCAGCTAAAGTTTGTTTCGTTACAAGTCGCAATGTTTGAATTCACCCATCATCCGTTAAACATAAAGCTCCACCACCACCGAGAATCAGGAAAAGTTGTTTAATTTGCACCATCCCTAATGGAAAAAAAACAGACTAAAGAATACCAATCCAAGTCCACCATGATCCATACCATCCACCATCACTAAATGGCATACTTCCTGGTCCACTCCCTAGCCGTAGCCTCATATCTGGCACGATCGGTCTTGTAGACATGTGCAATCTCAGGGACGAGGGGGTCATCGGGGTTCGGGTCTGTAAGCATCGAACAGATGGAAAGTAGAACTGAAAGCAAACACTTAGTAGGTTTCACTTTCATTTTTTATTTTTTTTGCAGCAATGGGACTCATGTGAAAATGTGAACTCTAGTCACATGAGTAGTTTTTAGGGTGCGATCGACAAAGGAGTAACATACCTTTAGAGATAGTGAGAGCTGGTGACCACTGATCTCTCAAAATATCCAAGCAGATGCTACCATTGGCGTTGATATTTGGATGATAGATACGGGTAGTGAAGTTGACCTTGGGAGGCTTAAAAGGATAGTCGGTGGGGAATGCGATGGATAAAAAGAATACTCCAGAGGAGTAAGGACTATCTGCCTAAGAAGGACAAAAGTACGAGTCAGCAAATGCGTTCACTCGGTTATGATTCAAGCCGGGCCTTATGGCTCGAGTGCCTCGTTAAAGGGGGCTATCAAGCAAGGGTCAACATACAGGACCCATGATAGTTGCTTGCCAATGGAACTGAACAGGATGTTAGTATTTATCCCACAAGGTCAACAACACCCAGTAAGATAGCCTAAACAACAAACTCTGGTTGAAGCCAAAGAAATCTTTCTGAGGGAGGGAAGACTTACCAAATCCTCGCCAATAGGACCAGCACTGCATGAAGAGGGTGGGTCTCTAGAGGTAAACAGTTAGCTCCAAGTGCCAGATCAGCAGCAAGCAATAGCTTTCAGCCGATAGCCCCCCTCACGCGACTCCTAGAGGAAGCCGAAACGGAAGCCTATTTTGAACAGCATAAGGAGGAGAGCCATACCTTCCGAGATCGCTTAGTTCCTTGTTAATTCTCTTGAGGGCCATTTCTAACTAGTGGTGATGGGAGTGTTGTTGTTGTTAAAGGCTGTAGGGGTAACGACTGCGGAACGAGAAGGCGGGGTCAGTAAGAGCAGAGAGATGGTGGTGTTGACTGGACAACGACAACGAAGAGAGTAGGAGGGAGAAGGGAGGAGGAAAAGGAGAAAAGGAGACTGCAGAGGAAGGGAGTAATAGAAAGATGGGTATAAACAGGAGCAGGGCAGAGGAATACTCACATCGAAGTGTAAAGTGAAGAATAGGGGAGGATTGATAGGGAGGTAAGAACAGGAGAGGGTTGAGTTGTTGTAGAAGTTGGGATGGTGGGGGAGAGGAGGGTAAGTTTGAGTTGAGGAAGGGAGCCAAGTTTTTGTACTTGGGAGGCCGATTCACCTTATTATGGCAAAATTAGACACTCAAACATAGAAATTAGGAGAGGGCCACAGAAGGCTTTTTTATTCTGGGTCTAGCCCTCTCACTTTGCCTCTAAGCCCAACTCCACGGCAAACCCTCTTCTCTCTTCTCTCTACCTTGGGTCATAGGCTCTTTGACCAAGTATCGTACTAAAGTGAGAAGCGGGCCTTTTCTTTGCTTCTCTTCACATACAGATGTGCCTCTTCGCTTTCTATTGACGAAGAGAAGAGAAATGCAAGTAAATGCAGGTATTGGCACTGGGGTTCTATGAAATGGTCAATAGACAAGTGGGCAGGTAAATAGTAGAAATTATTTTACATTTTGAGCACAGGAAACTATTGGATTTGGTTTTTCATGATTCGTGACGGTAGTGGCTATGGCGGCAGCACCAACAGCATTTCTGAAGCAATCATGCCTGTCTCTGGCTGTGCCAAAGGTCCACAAGCCCCACCACTCGGAAAGCAGAGAGGTGTTTTTTCCTCAGAACACAGATTATGTTCAGGTATCTGAGGTATGTAATTGGCTCACTGCTTATGTCTCCGCTTACGTATTTTTCAGTCTTCACGCTTCCTAGTCATACCGGTACAGTATCATCGCTTTTGAACCCTCCAATACCGATATCAATCACGACCCCTCCCCCAGCACCTACCCCGCAAGATTGCTGAAATCGAAGCCCACATAGCCCACCGGTCCAGCATTGGTCCTGGGCCCTGAACTTCGGCACTCTTTCTGCTTCATCTTCTCTCCCAGTTCCGACTTGCAAGTTTACATGGAACTCCTTTCCAACTAACTTGCGCCGCCGGTATGTGGCGTCACTCCTTCGTTCTCATTGTGCCTGTCTCTTTACCTCTTCCCTTCTTTGACAGGTTCCTTAAAATAGCAGACCCAGCCCGACCAATCCTAACCATCTTACTGATTGATTCCTCTAAATTTCAAATACTGTCCAAACTCAGCTTACTCGGCGTTTCTTCATTTGTTTCCAGTGTTTCATTCATTGGCAGTGCTTCCCACTTTTTCTGCACACACTTGAGGGGAATGGAGATCAGGCTTTTTTGATTCTCTAGCCTCAACCTTTTATTTACATGCAAGTACCATTACTATGAATTAGCAAATCGGAGTGTTAGAAAGATAATTTGGAAAAACAAAGGGCCAACGATCTCCTTGTACCAGACTACCAGTACAATCTCCCTCTCAAAACGTTTTTCCGAGCGGGTATCACATTTTCGGCGACGGCGATTAACAAAAGGCTTGGACTCCAGTGATAGCCCTGCCGAGTATAAGACCTAATCGTGCAACGTTTTAGCGGTTAACTTTTCGGTGTTTGTTCGGGTTATTCGGATCTTACTGTGAATGTCACTCTGGCCTTCATATGTTTGAGTAACAAATAGGTTTGCAACGTGTCTTCCGATCCCATACTCGTCCGACACCGCATTCCCTCCGAAAATCTCCTGGAGGCTATATATAACGCAGCGTTATTTAATACTAACAAACGAAATGAGATGCGATGACGAGGGAGGAGGGGGAGCCCACTTTCGAGCGTTAACAAGTGCTCTATCGCAGTTTTGTCGCTTGATCATTGAAATCATCTCTGGAGTACAGAGTCCTTTATCCTTTAGTCTCCCGACATGCAAGCAGGCGGCCAACCCGAAAGCAGCATCTGTGGTCGCATCCGCTAACTTTTTCTGAACGAGTTGGTACTTTGCTAAAGGGTTTCCTTTAAACTGCTTTCGCTCGAGAGCATACGTCCTCGCCCTTGAAATGCAGTCTTCCAGCGCCCCCATAGTGCCCCACGCAATCCCGTACCTAGCATTGTTCAAGCAACCAAATGGGCCCCTTAGACCTTCAATGTCTGGAAACATGTTTTCCTCAGGAACTTCAACTCCGTCTAACATGATCATTCCGGTGATGGACGCTCGAAGCCCGTTTTTATCTTTGATGGCTGGAGTAGAGAGTGTTCCAGGAGCTGCAGTAGCTCTCTCCACAAGAAATCCACGGATCTTGCCATGGAGCTTGGCCCAGACCATGAGAACGTCTGCGATTGGGGAGTTTGTGATCCAAGTTTTCGACCCGAAGAGGAGGTAGACTCCCTTCTTTGTCGGATGCGGTTGGGCGACGGTTTCCATGCTAACTTTCAATTAACAAACGTACTCCTGGTTAAATGGTTAGGATGGTTACTGACGATCCAGGATCGGATCCATGATTTGCTATTTTTATTTTTATTTAGTTAATACCAATGGGATACCCAGAACCTTTCTGGAAAACATACGTTCCGTCAGGCCGAAAGCACCAAGGATCTTTCCCTTTGCCATACCCGGCAAGAATCGTTCCTTCTGCTCTTGCGTCCCGAACTCGTCGATGCCTCCCATAATGAGTGAGCTCTGAACACTCATTGCACTGCGATACCCACTGTCTACTCTTCATCCACATACCCATCAGCACTCACATAACTTCCTCGATTCCCCAACAACACCTCGAGAAAGCTCCATACCTCTCTACTTCTCTAGCAATCAACTACGCCAATCAGCTCCAACCCCAGTATAACCAACCCTCGAAGGAGGAAAGAGAGAAAGAAAGCAGGAGCCTACCCCAGCAGCAACATTCCCCACGCCTGCGCATCCGTACCCATTGATCGTAGCCCCCAATAACCCCAACCCCCCCATCTCAACCAAAATCTCCCGGTCGTAGTGCTCATCACGGTATGCCTCTTTTCATCTCCCCGCAAATCCTATCAGCCCCCTCACCCTCTGTCATAGCAGTTGAGGATAGCACACGTACGTAAGACTCGAGGCAAAACCCTCTCTTGGCAATACTCCCGCGCAGCATTCGAAATAGCGACTTCCTCATCCGTCAGGGTACAAGTGAGCTGGAGAGGGTCCTGCCAGTCAAATGTTGTGCTGTAGGCTTTCCGGGTTGTGGCGGCTGTTCGGGTAGTTATGCGTCTTGTGGCCTGACAGGTTGGTCGGAGAATTGTTCGGAGCATACTTTATTTGATTATTTTTATTTGAGAGAGTAGTTTGATTCAGGATTTTTGGTATTTTTGATATTGTGTGGGGTATTGAGCTCGGTGGGGCGGTTCGGTACAGTACTAGGAAACCGTGGGGGGACCTCGGCACGAGACTATATGATAGGCTATTATGGAAGTCAGCGCTGTTTTTGCCGTTGTCCAGGGCTTGGCAGTGAGATGGAAGGATGTTTTTTTTATCGATAAGGAGTTTGTATGATACCCGCATCATGATAATACTTGTAGGGCTGCTCGATCATTTACGGTAATCAAACTCAGATTACCACCACCATACCATCTCATCTATGTATTATTATTAACCATACCGTAAACTACGGTATGTATGATATCTACAATGCATACATTCTAAGTCAATAGAACCCTAACCTCGTCCACAGTCCTAGGCCAAACACTCCGAGCAAGCTCGATCCCGCCTTCTTCCTGTCCGTCTCCTTCGTTCACAAGAGCGCCGATTACCGCCTCCTCTACGCGGGAGAAGTCGTCGACGAAGCGGGATGCTGACTCCTGCATGATTTCTCCGATTATCTTGGGCGAGGAGAGGCGTTTCAAGCCGGTTGTTGCATCCATCAGTGCGCTCGGGAGGAACTCGTCAAGTGTCTGGCTGACGAGTGGGAGGGCGTGTAAGGAGAAGGGGGGGAGTTGGGTTAGGGGAGTTGTCTTTGCTGTGTTAGTAGTTTGAATGTGAGAAGGAGGGAATGGGGAAGGGCAACCTCTGGATCCCAGTCTGATAAAGCTACTAGTAAAGGATGCAGCCCGCTAGTGTGCACGAAAAAGCTGTGCTGGAAATCCACTAGCAATCTCATCTGTTTCTCCACCTCGGCATCTAGCTTTGCGATTCTATCTGTGGTGAAGCTGAATTGTTCTAGCGTTGTTTTTGCCGCGAGTTGGCAGTTTATGACGAATATGTTCTTGTCGACTTCTTCCAAGTCCTGGCTGAGGTTGTGGCACCCATCTAGATACGGGTCTAGCGCTTCTTCGAGGATCTTGGAGAAGCCGCCTTCGCGTTCGGAGTCGGGGATTAAGGAGGTGCTGCAAGAGATCATTAACTGTTTTAGCTCGTTAAGAGCTTCGTAGAGGAAGGGCGGCGGTGTTAGGTCATCAGGTACTTGCGGGAGTTCTGATTGGACGGCGCGGACGTGTTCTTGGAGAGAGCTGTGGAACTGACGGAGGGCGGCCTGCTCAGTCCTAGTGATGCGTTAGCTCGGGTGACAATATTGGCAGGGCCGAGGTGAATTTGTACGTTTTCATGGTTTCCAGTAGAAATGATTCCTGGCCGAGTAACCGTTCGAAGGTTAAGCGGTAAAAGTTTATCAAATTGGAGATTTTATAGATTAGGGTACTTTCTTCGTGACTGGCGATAACTTGTTCTATTCTTGACTGTTTTTGGTGTTGATTAGTGGTGTGTTTGTGTAGATAATACGTGGGAGTTAGTGATTACCTTTAATGGCTTACACAAAGCTTGTAAGTCCTTGTCAACCAACATCATGAGTCTTTTTCTAGCATCCCATCCTCCACGGGTCGCTTCATCCCCTTCCCCGTCGCCGTCTTCAAGCCATGGCTCACTTTTTAAACCCTCTTCAATGCCACCTAGTATGCTGTTTTGACCTTCTCCTTCTTGTGAAATGAAGAGTACCTCCAAAGCTTCTTGCTCTCCAACTGCAGTGGAGTGCAGCCATGCAAGCATATCGCCGATATATCTCAAGGGGTCATGAGCGTAAAGCTCTATAGGCTTTGTTGTTGAGTCTATGTAGGATGGAGCCACAGTACTTGGAGCTGTACCAGTAAGAGCTGTATAAAAGGAATCCAGTAAGATCTTTTGCCGGGCTTCAGCGAAGAAGTCCAAACAATTCCTTGAAGCGTATTAAGGTTAGTGGTACAGAGTGCAAAAAAAAAAAGGGAAACCGTACTGGAAAAGTGTGGGCTTCTCTGCCAGCACCCTTAATGCCCTCCTTATCCCCGCGTTAATCTGCGGATTCTCGAGAGAAAGATGTTTTAATTCCCGCTGTATCCATCGGTATAGCTTCTGGAAAGCTCCTTGCAGATGGCTTGTCATTTGGTCCATTATCTCTAGGCTGTTTTCTATATGGTCAGCCGTATATTCCCCTAACCCTGAAGTGGACATACCCAGCTCTCTGGTTCTCACTGGCGAGCAGAACCTCGCAGTCTCCATGTATCTTCTTGACTCTGTTTAAAATCCTAAAGAATCGGTCATCGACGGGTTCTGCAGAACTTGTTAGGATGACCACATCTTTCTCCGAGACAAAAAAGTGCTCCGTAAAAGCTTTTAGCAGAGCCTCCTTAGTTTCCGTCCCCTTCTTTTGAGTAAGTAAGTGGGACGACTCCTCAAGTATAGGAGCAGTCTCTGAACTGGCGGTCGTGACATGCGTTTTCAGAGAAGATACTACATTGTTCATTGCGTTCAACGTGTGGCCCACAAGCTTCAATTGCTATATACATGGTTTCTCAGCCTTCCGTTCCCAAAAACCCAGTGTCTCCCCCCACACACACAAGAAAAAAGGAAGCTCAAGGCTTGTGTTACTACAGTACCTCGGAGATTTTGGAAAATTCTCGAATGATATGCACGTTACTCTGTATCACTTCCGCTTGAACGTCTACCCGGAGCTGTCGTCGAGAGTCGGGGGAATTTTCGGTAAAGCGGGAATCGAGGACTTGTAGGGCATTGCGTATCTCTGTGTCTGAGTATGAAGTTGAGAGAATTGCCGATAATCGCTGTTGTGATAATGAGTCCATGATTGTATAGTTTACTGGGAGGGGATGGCGGGGTGATGTGGTGGAGGGGACTGTGAGATAACGTTAATTTAGTTATCAAAGCTTGAGAGGCTATTGAGCCTCATGTTTCCGGCATGTTACCCTCCCCTGTGACCTATGATGGAGACTCCACGCGACACCCTGACCGAAACGTCAGGCAGATACCGTAGTGGGGAACAGGGGGTTAGATAGCTTCAACCTGAGCAACCCCCCCACCCATCGATTCTTTGAGACGAACAGCTGTTGCTGCAAACGCGACACCTATCTCCTTATTATACTATTCGCGCAAGTCCTCCCTTAGGTCATTCCTTCCTCAAATCACCATTCCAGCTCAAAGGAGAAATATAGAGCTCGGGGGTTGTTTATCTCTGGAGCACATCTTCGAGTGCTGCTACTGACTCTTCGCCCCGTTCCCACACCTCTATCCTAAAATACCACTACCCCAGCTTTTCTCCTTTAATAATCGCTCCTAGTGTCTCGATTTCTACGTCTAAACAAGCCTAGAAAACCTCTCATAGTGTCGCCCCGCCTGTACATTACCCTTGGGAGTTCATAGAATGACGAGTAGAATTCTATCCCAAATCTTCAACCAGAACTCTGCAAGTATATACGAGACCCTTCGCCAACATGATGCAACTGATAACTCGGACGACGACGATGACCTCGAAGAGCGAGCCGGTATGTTGGCCTTAGATGACGACTCACAGTTGCCACCCCTGGACCTACAAGACGATCTGGAAGACAGCAACTTTGAATTACAGCAACAACCCCCCGCTCCCGCAGAGTCTTCGTTCATGGTTTCAGAGAATAACCGACGACCTTACTTTTCTTCAATGAGCAGATCTAAAAAGAACATCTACGCTCCGCCACGGTATAGGGATGAAGAGGATGATGATGATGAAGTTCCTGCATCTCTGTTGTTGGAGCCGGGTGCAGGGTCTAGTAAGCGGAGAGGTTCAACTGGCGGAAGGAGTGGAGGGGTAGGGCCTGCACTGCGAGCCGTGAGGAATGAGCCCTTACCGAATACCTGGACCGCTACTGGGTTGGGAGGGCATCAAGCGAGGGGAGAATCAAGAGCCAACAGGGAACACCAGAGCGAAGGGAAGGAACTCCGACGGCAAGCTAGGTTGGGGCTGATTGATCCTAAAGAGCGTGCTCTGTGGAAGTGGGCAAATGTTGAGAACTTGGACAACTTCCTCAACGATGTGAGCTATTCATTATAGAGGTGGTAGGTTTGTGGTGGCTGACAGGATGCAGGTTTATGACTATTTCCTGGGGAAGGGAATTTGGAGTATTGCCCTACACCGGTTACTAAATCAGCTGTAGGAGCCCTCCTTTCTAGCGCCCGTACGAGTCACTAATCTCTATAGGACTCTTGCTTTTGTTGTTGGGTTTACTACATTTATGAGTCTTTGCGTTGATTATCCGTTGGTACCTAAGCGCAAAAAGCTGTCAGAAGTGATCATCCCACACTGCATGAGCCGGTAAGTTTCCCGGTCTACTCACCTCTTAGATGTTTAGCTGACCCGATAATAGGATGTCTGGGGTCACGACACTTTTCATGTGGGCAATTTCCTTCTACTGGGTGATTAAGACAATTCACTACATTTTGGACACTCGACGTCTATGGGATATTCGGAACTTTTACAAATATCTCCTCGAGATACCAGATAGCGATATGCAAACAGTGACATGGCAGGAAGTGGTTGCCAAATTGATGGCTTTGCGGGATTCAAATCCAACGACATCAGGTGCTCTTCGACGCCGGCACTTTAGCAGCCAATCGAAGCAACGAATGGACGCCCATGATATCGCTAACCGACTCATGAGGAAAGAGAATTACCTGATTGCGCTCTTCAATAAGGAGATACTGGACCTCACCATTCCTTTCCCGTTCTTGAGGAATCGAGGAACGATGTTGACCAAGACCTTGGAATGGAATCTTAGCTTGTGTATTCTCGATTACGTCTTTAACGATCAGGGGCAGCTGAGAACTTTATTCCTTAAAGAGAGTCACAGGAAGATTCTTAGCGACGGGTAGGTTTTCTTTCGGACGAAAAGTCAGATGAATGTCGTACTAAACTAGTCCCAGACTGAAACGACGATTCCTGTTCGCTGGTGTTATGAATATCATTTTTGCCCCCTTCATCCTGACGTATTTACTACTTCTGTTTCTTCTCCGAAATGTCAATGTTTGTGCTCACTGTACACCAGCCCCTACTGATTCAGCCGTACTTAACATGACATTAGGATTTCATCAAAACACCCGCTAGAATTGGACACAGGCAATACACCCCACTCGCGGAGTGGAAGTTTCGGGAGTTCAATGAGTTGTATCATATCTTCCACATGAGGCTGAATATGAGCTATCCTGCTGCAGAGGCATATGTGGAGCAGTTTCCTAAAGAAAAGACAGCACAAGTTGCAAGGTAACTGCTAGCAGTCCTCGCAGGTTGAGAACGAATATTAACTATATATAGGTTTGTCTCGTTTGTTGCTGGATCGCTATTGGGTGTTCTTGCAATCGCCTCAATAATTGACGGCGATTTAATACAAGGATTTGAGATTGTTCAGGGAATGAATGGACTCACGGCGATTGCTACCCTCACTACCATTGTGGCCGTTAGTAGAGGAATGCTTCCAGAGGACAATACAGTCTATGATCCAGAATGGTCTATTAGGAATGTCATACAGCACATACATTATATGCCTGACCACTGGAGAGATAAGCTGCGCACTGATGATGTAAGCGCTCTTGAGCATTAATGGAATGCCGTGGCTAATAGTTTGCAGATCAAGAAGGAGTTTATGTCTCTATACAACCTCAAGGTGATGATATTCCTGGGGGAAGTTATGAGTGTCATATTCACACCGTTTGTTCTTTGGGTCTCGCTTTCGAACCGTTCAGAAAGGATTATCGATTTCTTCCGAGAGTTTACTGTTCACGTTGACGGCATTGGATATGTCTGCAGTTTTGCAGTATTCGACTTCCAAAAACCTGGTGTATGTTGCATTTCCCCAATCATCGTGGGATCTCAGCTAATGGACGCTGGTCTTTTAGCGACAAAATATGGCCGACTTACGTGAGGAGTATTTCTCATCCAAGGACAACAAAATGCTCTCCTCATACCTCGGTTTCATGGATCAATACCACGGCCCGCAGAACAAAGGAGGAGCAAATAAACGCCAGATATCAATACGTAATTATATGTCTCCCATGTTGAACGCCCAAACTGGCAAAGCAAAGGATGCTCGGAGCGCCCAAGACCGTCGTGTAAGTGATGGACGCCAGGACATGCAACAATCCATCCACCGAGACAGCACCGGAAGAACGCAAGGCTCTCAGATACTCCAATCCTCCCTCCTAGACCAACACCACCAGCCACTGCCTTTTGTAGGGAGAGCCCCAAGACATCCTATATTCCACCTATCCACAGCAGATTCTCTCCGAGAAGAGGAGGAAGAGGAAGTTATAGCGCCAGCCGACAAGCCTAGGGAACATTACCGTAGCAACCTCGGCGAGTCATTCATGTCCACCCGCGTAACGGGCACTATGATGGCTGCGCAAGCGGAGGATGACGAGGAGGACCAGCAAGCGGGGCCACACAACGCTGGTGTACTGGACTTGTTGAACCAGTTCGTAGGCGTGGAGGGGGCGGGGAGGACTGGGGTAATTTAACCCCCCTCCTTTGTTGTGATGGCTGTGTGTGTGACTATAATGAGTATTACTGGTATTGGGCGTTTCTTGTTTTCTTCATTTCTTTTTCTTTCCTCCCGTTTCATTAGGAATGACGTGGTGATTATTGTCACACTGGCAATGACTAGTGAGCGATGAATGGTGAAACGTGTGCACGCTGTTACGTTCTCTTTCCTTTTATTCCCACTTTTTATTACAGAACTATTAAATCTGGGTTTGGGATAGTTATTATTGCGAGTCATAGAATGCACTATACAAAGTGATTGAGTGGGGGGGTTAGGGGTTCTTGTGTGTTTATAGTCTACTGGTAGGTATGATGGGATGGGTAAATTGGCAGGATGTGTGGTTCTTGGCTGCATCATGGGATATCACCCGCCGTGAAATTCATTTGATTTTTGGATAGGGTTTTTGGTATGGAGCTCGCAGTGTGCTCTCAAATACTGTGCTTTGTGGGATAATGTGTTTTCCCCGGGGGGTTAGGCTCACTATCGTAAGATACCGGGCTGCCTCCCATTGTCAAATATTTCCAATAGCACCGAACCCTCTAGAGACTTGATATAGGTAACTTATATTGGGCTACTTAATTGAAGAACTTGCAGAAACAGGGCGCTTTGAGTTTTAGATACGTGGTTTGTTGGAGGAGAGTGGGCAGGGCTCCAGTTTTTTGTTGAGTGGACGGGTGGCCTCACGGGGGGAGGGGGGCAGTCTGTATAACGTGAATATGAGAGTACTTGTATTTTTTTCCTAATGTATCATCATACCACCTTTCCAAAATTCCACAAACACCAACCATGCAAAGACCATCCCCCCAAGAACCCGAGCGCAGTCATATTACCAAACCAGCCCCTCTCCAAACCCCACATCCAGAGCCTCCATCTCCCTCCTAGCTTCCTCCACTACCTCCTCAACATTACCCCCGCCCCCCCAACCCCTGTGCACCACCTCCCTAGCCAACCTCTCCAAAACCCAGCCCGCCTCCTCCCCCGCGCGCACAGCATCCCCGAGCACGCACACACCCACCCAGTCCCTGATCCTCAGATCCACCCCAGCGCCCAGAAGCGCCTCCAAAACCTTCCCATCGCTAGACCCCTGCACAGCGCCAAAAACCGCACTCTGCCCAACGAAATTGGTAGCGTTCACGTCCACCCCGGCGGCAATGAGCGCCTGCACGGCCTCCAGGTCGTCGTGCAGCACCGCCATGTGCAGCAGCGTGTCGCCGTAGGGCGTGGGTATGTGCGGGTCCGCGCCGGCGCGGAGGAGTGCGTGGAAGAAGTGCTTCCGGCGGTGGGTCAGCGCTGTGTGCAGGGGTGTGTGGCCGGTCGTGTTGGGGGGGTTGAGGGGGTGCGAGAGGTGGTGGAGGAGGAGGGTGAAGAGTGCCGGGTGTGGGGCCGCGATGGCATGATGGAGGGATGTGCAGGTGGGGAGTGGCCGGAGGGCGTGCGTGTGCAGGAGGGGGAGGAGGAGGTTGTGGTAGCGTCTGCTTGTTTGTACGAGGTGGGAGAGGGAGGGTGTTGGGAGGTAGGAGGCGATTTGCAGGCGGAGCTCTGGCGGGAGGGTGGTGAAGGACATTGTGGGGGATTGTTTGCTGGATGGGTGGAGGTTCTGGCATATATATATATATGAACTCGAGTATATATATATATATATTATACCGGTATATCCGCTCTTCTATCCTCGAATTCTCAAATAATTATGCTACGGGGGGGGACAATGATAAATTGTTATCCTTCTCCCCCCCCACCCTCACTCGCTCCCGATACGAGCGCCGTTACCATTCATTCCTTATTTCTCGGTGGATTTATAACCCGGCCGGCAAGTGATGTCACCTGCAGTACAGATAGGCAATAAATGAAATGGGTGATTACCAATGCAGCTTCCTCTTTGGAATGGCGTGAAAAAGTGGAGAAAGCCGCGGGTGGAGAGCTTTGTCGATAAGATCAAGCTTTTTGTTTAATGATTTTCGTTTGGTTGGATATGGTAGATTTGCTGCAGAGTTTGTCTATATAGGATGAAGTTATTTGTATGATACGATGGCATATCATACCGGTGTATCATATCATATCATACCAGTAATGCACTTGTGGGGAATTGGGCTTTGGTTGTTTGGTGGGGTAAGGGGATGATAGATCCTAATAGCTTGGTAGGGTCAATTTGTGTTGTTGCTGTGACGCTCGTATGGTATTATAGGAATGGTTAGGGTTTGGGGTTCTTCTCCATTGCATAACCACAATCTGCATATGATAACAATTAGTCCCAAATATCGAAAGGTCCACCACTACTACCGGTATATACCATTGATACAGGCTCCAGGCTCCAAGCTCCAATACCCCCACCACCCTCCACCCAGAGCAACCAAAATGAGCACCCTCCTATCCCCACACCTACAGCAAATCTCCGCCGCCTCAAACTCCCTCTCATCACTCCCCTTTGCCCCACCAAAGATCTTCACAAATGGTTCCTTCCTGCTCCCCCCCCCGGACCCCCTTCTTCCTGTCCCGGAGCTAACAATACCGAGCTAGCCCTCCTCCGCTCAACGGACATCGTTTCCCTAATCCGCGATACCGACGCGCACGAACGCGCACTTTTCACCGTTCCCACCGCACCGATAGAAAAAAAGGACCTGAAAAAGTCACGTATGAGCATTGCACCGCGGAAGAACACTGCCGTGTATTCCGCCCTTGGAGGGGACATGGTTGAGAAGTTGCGGAGGGGTGGAGCTGGGGGCGTGGGCGGTGGGGTGGGAGGCGTTGCGACGGGAGAGGTTGATGTTGAGGTGTTGCTTATGGGTGCTGAGAGGCTTTTGGGGGTTTAGTAGGTTCTTTCCTTGCGGGTTTATGCGAATTGGCAGTGGGGGGGGCTAATTGGGGGGCAGCCATATTCCTGGTGCGGAAGAGAGGATACATAGAGCTAGGGAGCGGTACGATCACTTGACGGAGTCGTTGGAGAATTACGAGGCGCTTGTGGAGGCTCAGAGGCAGCAGTTAGATTTGCTACAGGGTCCTGAGCCAGAAGAGGTAGAGGAGGAGGAGGTTGGGGAGGAGGTCACGGATGAGATGCTCGCAGCGGAGGAGGAGGAGATTAGAGAGCTTGAGGAACGGAAGGCGGAACTTGAGGAGAGGATTAGAAATGTTGACAGGAGAATGTATCGGCGGTAGCCGTACCGTACACCGAAACGCTACGTAAAACTAAGGACAAAGGAAAGAGGAAACTCCCAATCGCTAATAGAACCCTAGTGACAATGAAGACATAAAAGAGAAGCAAGAAACAAAAACTACCACCCCCAAGAAAGCCACTTTTCTAGCGACACCAGAAACCCGGGCAACTCCCTTCCTTCCGCCCATGCCATCAAAGCCTCAGCAAAGTCCTCGGGGACTTGAATATCCCAAGCCAGAATCTTGCCCTTCGCAACGACAGCCCTACTCTCCGCGTTTCCCTCTTTAACCCTTCTCTCCATATCTCTAAGCGGCCGCACTAAATCCCCCTTCCCACTCGCGCAGAGACAAACCCGCATGGGCAACGGTTTGAGCTCCCAGTCCTTCAAACTTGCGTATGCCGCGTTCCCCAGCGCCATGGTGGCATTAGCGTGCATGTCTTTGAGTAGTTCCTCACCGATGGTACCGCCGTACCAACTCAATGCGTAGTTGACCACATTGGGGAAGTACAGTAACGGGATGTTCGCCATCCATGATAGGCTCCCCAGGAATGCGCTGGTGGGGAGGGTGCATCCGGTCGCGAACACACTGTCGACCAGCTCAGGGTGTGTCGCCGCGAGGTGCAGGGCTAGGTAAGCGCCGTAGGAAACGCCGACGATGTGTGCGCGGGAGGAGTGAGCATGGGATTTTATGAGGTCGACGAGGAGGGCTGTGGTGTTTTCGAGGGAGACAGGGAGGTGTGAGGATTGGCTGTGGCCGGGAATGTCTGGGGTTAGGATGTGGTAGGAAGTTGAGGGGATGGGGAGGTGCGCGAATTCGAGGTGGCTGCTGTAGAGGCCGTGGAGGAGGAGGAGTGTTGGCGCGGTTGGGGAGGTGGAGGGGCGCTCGGTGAAGAAGAGGTTTTTCGGCCGGGTGATTTCGGCCGGGGAGGTTTGAAGCTCTATTCCGCTAGCAGCTGTGGTGTCTGGTTGGGAGCCCATAGTGTGGAGGCTTGTGGGTCGTGTATATTTCGAGTCTAGATATATAGTAAGAAGGGCTCGTCTTTACCTTAGTTGTGATAAGGTTTGGTGGGCTGGAGCTATAGTTGCTAAGGTAGTGATGCTCGGAATTTATATAGAGTTTCTTTACGAAAATGAAGCACGGGGGAAGTTTACTCCATGGTTGCTCTGGACATTTCACCAGAGGACTTTGGGTATGATAGTACGCGTAACAGCGATAAACCCCTCCAGCCCACCACGAGAGAGGATCAATCAACTAAAAAAAGAAAAAGTGGCATAGAATAGGGCAGTTGGAACTTGATCATAAATGAATATTTCACCCCATTAATATATACTTGCTCCTTTGTCTGTAAGTTGGATACATCTTACTTTCGCTGCAGCTCCCAACTCTGCTCGCTCATCCAGAATTACCGTAACAAGTTGACCCTTATCCCGGAACAATATTTTTCCGCCAACCTCACCAGGTGTTCTCCAATTCACCTCCTAACTCCAATTTGAACCCCACCACAAGCACAATGCCTCCCTCGACCCGTCCCCGTCCAAAGCCCAAAGCCAGCAAATCCACTACAACAACAGCAACGATCTCCACCCTCGCAACTCCGAAGCTGAAACCGACCAAGGGCAGCGCCTCGCACAAAATCACTTCGGTGGTTCTAGGTAGTCAGCTAATACCCGCCTGGTACACATCCTCCTACCCACTCAAGGCCATAACTAGTGACCATGACTCCTATTCCTCCTTCTCCCTGCCCGCGCCTGGAAACTCTCACCCTATCAGTAGTGAGCGCATATACGTCTGCGAGCACTGCTTCAGCTATACCCTCGAAGCCTCCGAGCTCCACTTGCACAAACCCTTCTGTCACCTCTTCGAGGAGCCCCTGGGGAAAGTGGTGTACGCGCACAACGGGTATTCAATATACGAAGTCGACGGCGAGGAGCACACGCTGTTCTGCCAATGCCTCTCGTTGTTCGCAAAGCTATTCCTAGATACAAAGAGTATTTCTTACGATGTTGAGCCGTTCCTGTTCTACACGCTCGTCGAGGACGTTCCTCCCCCTACCCCGGATAGTGCGGGGGGCAAAGTGGGAGGAGGGGGAGGGGGAAAGGCACAGCAGCAGCAGCCCCAACAGGGCAAGAAGAGGATAGTCGGCTTCTTTTCAAAGGAGAAAATGTCCTGGGATGGCAATATCCTGGCTTGTATATTAATTTTCCCACCATACCAGCGGAAGGGTCTCGGAAAGATTTTGATCTCCGTCTCTTACGCGTTAGCCAGACGGGAGGGGAAAATTGGGGGACCGGAGAAACGTATTTACCTCCACTTCCCCATCCAACTCCGGGTAGGGGACTAACTTTGTGTAGCTCTATCAGACCTCGGCCAGAAAGGCTACAAATCGTATTGGACATCCGCCCTCGCTGCGGCGATATTAAACCGCAAGCTCAAGAAACCGGTCACAATCACGGACTTAAGTCAGGAGACGTGGATTCACCAGGAGGATGTGGTCGCCACGCTGAAGAGCATGGGAGCTATTGGTCGGAGCGCACCGAATGCCGCGGGGGAGCCGGGCGGGTGGGTTATTTCGAGGGGTAGGGTCAAGGAGTTTGTCGCGGCCGCCGGGATCAAAGTTGGTTCCGGGGGGATTGCTATGGAGGGCGTTATACTTGATGAGTAGACGCTACTATATGAGTAGAGAAGGGGGGGGGGGTAGTCGACTAATGAATGCATGAGATGGTGTTTTGAGCGTTTGACATTGTATTATAATTATATCCTTCCCTCTCACTTTTCTTTCTTTCTTTCTTTCTTTCCTTCCTTCTTTCCTTTTCTCTTCATTGCTCTGCATACCACACTTGGTATGATACTTTATATTGATATCATACACAGGGGGGCGAGCCAACGGCTTTGGATTATGGATTATGATGGTAAGGCTGAAGGATGCTTTTTATCCTAATTTATTTTCCCCCCTTTTCTTCTTCCTCTTTTATATTATGATATTATGATATTATACACTTGAAGGTATCGTCATATTACACAACTAGAGTATAGTCCAGTCCAGTAGTGTACGGCAAGTACAATATGTATTTCAAGAGTTGCAGTGAGTGAGTGAAATCGTAATGACGGGGGAAAATGCTATGATATTATATGTATGATACCCGGTATCACACACTTGTCGGAATATGGTAGATGGTAGTGTATTGTAAGGTATAGATAGTACAGTACAGTCATTATTATTATTATTATTCATCCCCTCTTGGGAAAGTGTGAATGGTACAGTACTCCAACGTGCCGAACTACCCGACTAGGAGGGATATTGAGGAGATGATGCGATACACCATCACTTGCACGAATATTCTCAACGGGTCAAAACGATGGCATATCGTAGTAACCTGGTGTATATTACTACCTGCCTAGTACTAACTACTAGATCCTGCTATAAAATAAGTTTTTACGCAGCTATAAGGCATGATAACTCGTGTATCGTATCATATAACAAGGACGAAAAGAAAAGAGACATGGCAAAAGGAGACAAAAAGCCAACTAATTAACTAAAGCGGTGCACTCGCCCTCTCTTGGGAAAAGCCCCGGACGGTACCTAATCTATTCATTTTTTACCCCCCCCCCCCCACAATTAATCATCATATATCTTAACTCTTTCCGAAATTGCCATGATGTCCGACTCGATATTCTCACTGACGCTATCGCCGTCGCCGGCCGCTACTCTAAGGATTAATTCATTGAGTTTCTGGCGTCCGAGAATATCTACCGCACCCCAATTAGCACTCGCAACCTAGCTCCTATGGATGAGAGAAAGAGGAAAGAAAACACACCAACATGGTCCCCGGTATTTGGACCCCCCCTGATGTCAAACACTCCCGGTTGATGTGGCATCTCATATGTCTTGATCTTGACGCCGGCAGGATTAAACCTCTTCAGCCGCCACCCCTTCGCACACATATACCCCGCAGACAGCAGAGAAACTGTGCCATCACCCTCGGCTGTGACAACCCCGTGATCACTGCCTTCTGCGCCAACGGTCGTGTCAATGCTAACGTTCAACCGGGACAGGGGGTCCTTGTTCTCGTGAAAGTAGTAGCTCCGTTCGGTAGGCTTTCCAATCCCGTAAAAGCAGTAGATTTTCAAACTAGGCGCAAGCGGTAGACGCGACTCCAGGGGGTTCACCCACTTCTGCGGGATCTTCTCGTTGGCCTCTACTTCTGCCCTGCTCAGGGCTAGGCCGTGGGAGTAGGATTGCCGAATCATGTTGTGGAACCAGGAGTCTGAGTTCTCCAACAGGTATTCGAGGCTCTCAGACATGCTCAGGTTTGCATGCGCCTCCGAGTAGTTCCCCTTCGTGAACTTTATGAATGCGCCGTTGCTGATATTCTGCGAAGGAAGGTCGTCGGGCGCCCAGGTTAGGTTACCCCAGACGGCATCGCCGCCTTTTGGTAGCATGCTGGAGATCCCGGGCATGGCGCGCATGATTTCCGCCCGGTCTTCGCGGCTAAAGAATTTTTCCAGGCCGTAGACTGCAAAGCGGTTTAGTTGGGCGGTGTCCTTCATTTCCCCTGATAGCACTGCCGGCACGCCTTTTACAGCGCCGAGCATGCATCCACTTATCTGTGGCTCGCATCAGTATGGGCGGGTGAGAGGTTGTGACGGAGAGGTATTGTACGTTTATGAAGGCTTCAATGTTATCCTCTACCCACTTGGGCCCACCATTACCATACCCTTCCGCCTCAACCCACTTGAAAAAATAGTGCGCGACCTGGGACCCCATACTATGAGCTACCAGCACCACCTTCTTATCAGAAAGTTTAGTAGCGGTCTCAATATAATTCTTCAACCGTGAAAAGTACCGATCCCTAATCTCCAAATTCTGATAGGCCAATCGCCAATCGTAAGAAGCTGTGTATGCCGAGGTAGGGTCATATCCAATGCTAGCTAGATTCTCAATAATCTTACTCCACAACCAATACCTACATTTTCATATTGTCAGTTCAAGCCCAGTCCTGTGGGCGTGCGGTGGCGCTGGAGGAAGAACGAAGGTGTTGGCAAACCCAGTGACGAAGAAATCCGTAGCATCGAAGCCCTGTGCAGCCCTAAGCTTTATTCCTGGTGGATCAAGTCCGGATTCTTTATCAAGCATGACATGCGCCTATCCACACCACCACCACCACAGCTTGTGAGCAACCTTTCAGCAGCAGCACCGGTATGTGTAAAAATCGAACCTTCCAAGTAGCCCTATCAGTAACCATCGCCCGCAGCATGCTCCAAGACCCCCAAAGTCTCTTCCGAAAATACGGCCGACTCTTTTCACCAGTTCCCCAACTCTCCAATCTGCTCATCCCAACCACCACCGTCACTCGTCAGCGCACTCTCGTAGCATAGATGATAGAATTATACCTGCCCTAAACAGTCACACCCACCCAATCCACAATTAGTCCCCCCATATCCGCAAACCGAGGAAGAGCAGAGAGCAAACCTGTAGAAATAACCCCCGGAATCATAACAACCGGATGCATAGCTGTTAGGCCCTCTGCCTTCAACGCAAGCCCCACCTGAAAAGATTCATGCCCAACTGCGTCCTTCTCCTGCTTTGAAATCTCCGTCGCCTCCTTCAGGATCCCGACCGGGATTACGTCGACCAGAGCATCTAGTCGTAGCTCGGAAATGAACTGCATGGAGTCTTGGTTCTTCGCTGCAAAGCCGGCTAGTAGAAGGCCAGCGATACCGCCAATGAAGAATGTGAGGCCCAATGAGCGCTTCTTGGTCTTTTTGCGTTCCTGGGAGGGCGGTGGAGAGGGTGAGGGTGTGGAATCGGCATCATCGTCGGGTTCGGGCTCTGGGGGTTTTTGAGAGCCTTGTGGCTTGCGGTTTTTGACGGGCATGGTTTGGTATGTGGTGATGATGCGGTAAACTTATTTTGTTGTAGGCACAGTACTCCGTATGGTTAATAGAAATGTAGTAAGGCACAGAAATAAAAAAAACTTGAGAAGAGGAAAAGGGCCGGTTGGTCAGATGGGGAAGAGGCAGACAAGATATAGCACCGCACAGAGCCCCTCTGCAGCTACCAGCGCCAGCAACAAACATGTGCCGTACTGTACTGGCAACGGATGGAAGGCAAATGGCGTAACTCCATTCCAAACCCCTGCATTCTTCGCCGGAGGATCCACCGCAACCAACCCAAGAGTTCTCTAAAACATAAACAAAAAAAAAAGATAATCCGAACAGAGCCTCAACCACCCCCCCCCCCACCAACCACAACCGCCACTACACAATGCCAGAAATAACCTACGTTCCCTACGACGCGACCCAAGAACCGAAACAACTCGAGTCCATCCGCACGCTAATATCCACTGACCTTTCCGAGCCATACAGCATCTACGTCTACCGTTACTTTCTCTATCAATGGGGAGAGCTATGTTACATGGTTTCCTTCCCTCCCTCCCTTCCCTCCCCGCGCCCCCCGCAACAGCTAACGTGGATGCAGGCAATGGACGAAGGAGCCATGATCGGCGTCGTAGTTTGCAAACTCGAGACCCATCGTGGCGGGCCGATGCGCGGGTACATTGCCATGCTAGCTGTTAAAGAACACTATCGTGGTAAAGGGATCGCGACGAATTTGGTCAAGATGGCAATTAAAGCTATGATTGAGCGGGGTGCTGATGAGGTATTGTTTATGCTCACCCAAGGTGGGTATTGGGGGCTAATGAAGTGGGGGACGATAGGTGGCGTTAGAGACAGAAATCACCAATACCGCTGCCATGAGGCTTTACGAAGGACTGGGGTTCTTGCGGAGTAAGAGATTGCATAGGTATTACTTGAATGGAAATTCGGCGTTTAGGCTGTTGCTGCCCTTGAAGAGTCAACAGCAGCCTGGGCAGCGGTATCATGAGCATGAGCATGATGAATGCTGTGAACATGAGCATGGGGAGCATGAACACGAGCACGAGCACGAGCACGAGCACGACGATGTGCGCAGCAAGGATGGCTGACACGTGGCGGTACGTACCATAGGCACGGTAGCGCGGGAGAGATGAAAGTTTAACCATTACCCTTTTTTTGATGAGTATTTATAATAACCCAATCCCCAATCCTTTTTCGATGAATAACATAATGAGCTGGTATCTATTGTACAATAATAATTTTTTATCATCAACACGTCCAAACATGATACTGCCCCCATGGGGCGCCTTAGGCGCTGGCCTGGACAACTCTGAACCCTGCAGTGAGGGTTTTTGCGATTTCCTCGTTCTTATGCGGGAGGAGTGACAGGGCGTAGGCAACGTCATTCCACTGTCTCTCAGTGTCGCATCGTGGTAATCTGGCTGCAAGCTTATCCGCCAATTGCTTGGCGTGCTTGTCCTTCTCGATGAAGGTCGCGAGGAACTTGATGATCTTCTTGAAGGCCTCTTCGCTGAGATCTTTCTCGGCCGAAAGTAGAGAGAACATGTCCACAAAGTGATTGTAGACTGCGTTATCTTTCGTCGCCAATTCACTAAAGAACATTTTGGAAAGGTCTGCAATGCGCTTATCCGAGTCTTCGAGGCATTTGGCCATTTCACCAAGCTGGCCTTTGACTTTGACTTGGCCGGCTAGAATTAAGAAGGTTAATGTCATTAGACACGTCCTCTTGACAGATGCATCACGGTCCCTCAAACGTCGATAGAGGAAGTCTGTGTTCTCGTCGATCAGGTGGTTGAAGCAAACTGCCATGTCTCCGAGCGCTATTACTGCGTTACTGCGAGTGATAGGGTCCACAGAGTACTCTAGGACAGTGATCAATAGCGGCAAGTTGGACTCGCAGTATTCAGCTGGAAAATATATATCACGTCATAAGCAAGCGGCGGACTCAGACATGGGATGGCACCAATCACATACATGACACACACATCAATTTCGCCATACAAAGAGCACTCTGCGCCTGGAGAGTCCGATCCTATTGGACATTAATGTTGGGTATTAGAAAGTTAGTGAAAGGCAGTACGAACCTTATAGGATATGTTGTTAGCGCAAATCTCCGCACACAGAGGACCAAAATTTGACAAGATCGAGTTTTCGCCATATAAAAGTTCGCGCTCTCTGATCATGCCCATGGCCTCCGTGAAGTCATCCTCAGTAGTACCCCCGATGAGATCTAGATCGTCAGGCTCCTCTCCCTTTTTCTGCGGCGATGCCTCTTTATCTGCATCTAGGTTAGAATACGAATCATCATACGAGAGTGTCGTAATACTTTTTTCAGCTTCGCCCTTCCGACGCTTGAATTCTAATTCAATGAGTTCTAGATGGACAATCTGTTTGACTATGTTGAAAATTAGAATGCAGTTTCAATCCCGATCTAGAATGGGCCTTACCAGCAACGTGACCAACGATGAATAGTAGTTGAGACAAAGGGAACGAAGATCCCCCTTTCTTTGGCTCCTCTTGTTCGTGAATAGCAGCAGGCGTCTGCGCAGGTGATGATGGCGCTTCATCTATGTCCATCATATCTACATCTTCGTCCGCAGGGACCGGTTCTGGTTCTGGTTCTGGTTCAGGCCCAGAATTCTCCTGTTGGCTGAAAACAGCCTTAGTTTTTCGCCGTATTACCTCTGTACAAAGCACATCCGGGTGTTTTGATAGTGCATATATGGCACTGATAGCCTGCTCCGCAACTCCAAACCTAAAAGCTACTGTTAGTTCAGCGTTAAATTGCGGGAGGGAAACAGCATACCACTCCTGGCTCTCTGTTTGAAGCTCTACAAGTGCTGCCAATCTCACCAAGATAGCATGATCATTTGTAAGCTTTGTCATAGCTGTGTGGGTATCTTTATAGACAGGGAAGCAGTCAGCACCCATGAATCGCGCTCAAGCACACACCGAGTTCATACCTTTAGCCTTTCGCCCACTTGGGCTAATATGTCTTAGCGCAGCACAGCTATATCTAGCCAATACTAAATCGGACCTCCCCAGAGGCCCCAGTCCAGTCCTCAAGATAGTTTCGAGTTGCCGGACAACTATATCTGGATCTGCAAGTGAAAGCATGCCCAACACGGCAATAGACCCCCGGCGCTGCTTCCTGGATATGCTCCGATTCTGTACTCCATATATTTGCCACAGTTTGTGAATCACAAGATCAGAAACATGTCCCTCCTTCATCATTCTGCTCAATAATTGCTCAAGCGATGTTAATTCAGCGGGAGTAACATCCCCCTGCGTAAGAGAGATCATATTCCGCGCGATATATGTAGCGGCTTCGTTCGCGTTGAACCCGTGAGGAGCATCAAAGAAGAGTGATTTGTAGATATCAATAAGGTGGGATTGTATGCCTTTCCCTTCATCACTGTTTCCTTTAGTCCAAATCAATCGTAGCATTCTGCGAATCCCATCCTACACCCGAAAGACAGTCAGAATATGCACCTCGGAAAGGATATAGATCGAGGGGGGTAATGTAACCGACATTTGCCTTTTCTACTTTATAAGTGTGAAGAACCTTGAAGAAGTCCATTGCCTCCACAACTTCGCTCTTGTTCTTGGAAGACAGAAGCTGGCAAACATGTTCAGACGCTTCGTGTATTACCTCGATGAATCGAACGGCTTCAACGTAATAGCGTCTTGTTAGATTAAGTCGTATAATTTCATCCGAATTGTCAACCTCCGGGACCTCCGGGGGAGGGGGTCGTGGAGGAGATTTCCTAGATTCCCCTCCTTCCACTCCCTCTTCGCCCTCAATCATCGTTTCTTCATCATATAGATTTGATTCAACTGTTTCGTTTCCAGCTTCCTGGCTTATGGGGGGGTTCTCAATCGCAGGTTTTAATGCATCGAGATTAGCAGTGGCAACTTGAAGCCCGGTCTTCCAGAGCGTGAGTGTAAGGATACCCCCATGATGGAGGTTGTAGGGATGGGCTGTGATCAATTTGGTCAAGAGCTTAATAGCATTCCTTCGGACATTGCTACTCTTGTCTTCCAAGCTCCTTACAGCTAGGTTAGCTACCTTTTGTCGTCGTTTGTTGAATTTCTTTTCGAGCCTATGTCCAATCAGCATCGTGATCAACAGGTATGAATGGAGGGAGTTGAGCATACTCGAGGATTTTATTGGTGTAAACCTGGATAGCTTTACAACGACAGTAGGGGTTAACGTCCAGGAATCGCTCTTCTAAGACATCAAAGAAAGCTTCCATTTGAGCTTTGTGATTATCACCCCTCTCGTCTTCCTCCTTGGCCAGATCGACAATAAGGTTTCCACAAACATCTATAACAGCACAACGAAGGTTATACGACTAACAGTGCCGGAGGCTTATATCAGCAAACTGTTCCAACATTATTGAGAAGGAATGGATTACCTCGCTGTCAAGTAGTTTAATAAGGAGAGTCATTTGCTTAATGACAAGTCGTGGAGCTAACTCTGACAGCTTTGAAATGAATCCCGATACAGACTTTGGGCCTCTCGTATCATTGCTATTAAATTCCTTATTGCTCAACTCTCTTAAAATCTCATCCACTAACTGTGGATAATCGTACTGCTCCGAAAGGATCTGTAGGAACTCCGCCATGGGCTCCGATAGATGCTCAAAATAGGTGAGATTCTGGACAATCGAGGTTTGTGCACCTATAGGCCCAAAAATTAGATGCCGTTTTTAATGACCGCCGCTTCCACTCAGAAGACATAATTCTTACCAAACGCATGTCCATGGTGCTTCACAGCGATACACAAAACCTTGAATAAATGCATTCTGACATTTGTAACCTTCACCCGCTGCTCGCTTTCAAGCACGATGTAAACCGGTTTTGTGAATAAACTGACAAACGTATCCCTCTCCGATGTTGTAACAAACACCCGTATTAATTTCAATTTAAGCACTTTGCACATCGTCTCCAGAGCCACGATAAGATGTGTTGTAGAATCCCAAGCCCCACTGCCAGCCGCCGCTTTCCCTTTACCTTTACCTTTTCGTCCAACAGGAGCCGCAGTAGTAGTGGCTTTGTCCGCCGCACGGCTTTCCAGCGCAGTAACCGCCCACCGGAGAAGGAATCCATACATCTCGAGAAGTTCTCTGTGATCCTTAAGGGTGTCCTGCTCTTCACCTTCGATGTCCTGATTCGCAATTTCTGCCTCTGCGGAGAGGCCGGAGGCGATGAGGTCGAGGACCTTACCGATAGCTTGTATAGGAATCGTATGGAAATACCTATCAGGGTTCCTTCGTTAGCACTTATCCGGGAGTAAGGTGGAGAGGATCGAGTGACGTACTTCAGGAGACACTGAAGGGAATCAAAGTTTGACGGGCGAGCGATGGCATCTGGATTAACCGCAATGGAATCGATTATAGGCTCAAGTATTTGACTTATCTGAGCATTGGAGAGCGCTTCCGGCTCAGACTCTGCGTCCAACAGCTCTGAGTCGGCATCGGTACATGGCACGCTGTTTGGATTGTCATTGTAGTATTTTAGCGATTCGTTCAAATCGAAGCTGACTCGTTCGCCGTCGTCGTCCATGGTGGGCCGGGGTTCGGGATTATGGATCGTTGGTTAAGGTCCCTCTTAATCGTTGTTTGATTTAGAAAACGGGGAGTTGGGTTGGAGAGCTGATTTTTTCAACGAGTTGTGAAGATGAGATAAGGTATTACACGTACGAGTACAGTATTGCTATTGTTGTTGTTGCTGTTGTTTGTTGACACAATTCCAGGGGGGACGTGGGGCTGCGGGGTCCCTACTTGAGGTCCCGTGATCGAAGAAAGAACTTTGTGCGCTTGTTTGTGTTTTTTTAATTTTATTTCAAGTCTGGCCACAGCCTGCAGCTTCTGTATGATTTCACCCATTCGCTGTGTAGAAACCTTGAACCCCCCCTGCAACCTCAAAAGGCTCCACATCTATACGAACTTGTCCTCTCAAAGTATAATACAAGTATATGGCATATACACAGAAATACTGAAGCATCATATTCACACCAGCGGTAACCAGCATGTCCAATTGCTTACCGCCAAAGTAAAAAGAAGTAAAAAAAATCACAGACGGAGCAAATGAAGCTAGCGCCTAACTCAATCTTTATTTACTCGGGTATTTGTTGATTCAACTCCACTTGGCTGTCAAAACTTGACATTCGAGCATCCACCCCAAGCAGTACCACTAACCCGAGGACCCAAACCCACGATACCACCCCCGAAACTACGAATCCCTATCCCCCCCCCAAAAAAAAAACAATCCCCTGATCCACCCTAATTCAAACACAACATCTCCCAAGTTGTTTGTTTATAGGTTGCTATACAAGCATTTTGTCCACGCGCCCATTTTAATAGCCCTACCAAAAACTTCCACCTACGCGTCCACCTTTTAGGCCCTCTGTCATGCCCCCTTCACATCACACTCACTTGGCACACGGTTCTCGTACCCACATACCCGCTAGATACATGGATGTTCAGATGATGCATGCTTCTCACCTATTCAACAGCAACAACAACAGTATGCCGCCCAGCAAACGGGCCGTATCCGCAACCACTGAGGGTGCTACTAGCACGAACCCAGACAATGAGTATACCAGTGGTGAGAGTGAGCAGGGCGATGAGGATGATACTGTGGAATTGAGAGAGCCTTCAGAGGCCGGGGGAAGGGACCACAACGAAGAGGACGGCGAGGAAGATGACGAGGAAGTGGACGAAACAGAAATCGCCGAAGGGGATGGAGCTGAACTGGACTTTACTGGGGATGAGATTGACGAAGATATGGCTGGCGAGGAATCGGACGGCGAAGATGAGGAGTATAACAGGAGGGAGAAGCCCCTTAAGGACAAACGCAGGGAGGCAAATTATCGTAGGAAGTGCGAACAGGAAATGGTAGAAGAAGAGGCTAGCGATCAGGAGGATATTGAAGGTGAAGAAGACGCTCAGTCGATTTCTTCAAATGCTTCCTCAGAGGAAGAGAATAGCGACGATCCGGACAGGATTGATCCTGCAATTTCTGAAGAAATGGAAAGATTCGCTCTCACTTTCAAGGGATTCGAGAAGCGTTACCGTTTGGTCAACAAGATTGGTGAAGGTAGGATTCAGAGGGCTGCCATGCCATATAAGAGAGCTATCACTAACTTTTGGTTATAGGTACTTTCAGTTCTGTATATAAAGCCGAGGATTTACTATACGATCACTACGATAACAGTTGGGACATTGATTATAAAGATGAGGCAAGATGGGCGGCCCCACCGTCAAAGAAGCGACGGACAGGGCACGGAAACCATGATATTGGGCCTGTTCGTCCGAAATATGTTGCAATCAAGAAGATCTATGTTACCAGCTCTCCCAGTCGGATCCAGAACGAGTTGGAGCTACTGCATGATCTCTCTGGGTGCGATAGTGTCGTGCCACTGATCACAGCATTTCGCTACCAAGACCAGGTTGTCGCAGTACTTCCATATTTTAAACATGTTGACTTCCGAGTAAGTTTATGTTTCTGTTTAGGCTATAATACCATGTGCTAGGACTGACACAGCTTGGTTATACAGGAATACTTTAGGGAGTTGACGATCCCCCACATCCGATCTTACTTCAAGTCCTTATTCCGGGCACTAGCTCATGTGCATGCCAATGGCATAATCCACCGTGATATAAAGCCAACGTATGCCATTAATGATGATTGAGTTCTAGCCAATTCGCTAATATAGGAAGTTAGAAACTTTTTGTACGATTACCGTTATGGTAGAGGCGTTCTGGTGGATTTTGGCCTTGCAGAGGCATGCTATTTTCTACCACCCTTCTCAATGTTTTACGAACCAGCTAATGTTTACATCTGGCACATAGCGAGAAGGAACAGACTCACAATATTGCATGTGCCAACATTCCACGACCGATCGAAAGGACCACCGGCCACCCACACTAGCCCCCTCTGCTGGCTACCCCAAGCACGAGACAAGGTTTGTTCTACAAGATTCCAGCTCTCAAAACGATGCCCGCTCTAACAATGGCGACAAAAGACCATCTAGGAGAGCGAATCGTGCCGGTACGAGAGGCTTTAGGGCACCAGAAGTACTCTTCAAGTGTACCAATCAAACCACAAGTTAGTTTTGCACCGTTTTTTTTCCAAGCATAATAAAACTAATGTATGGCAGAAATTGATATATGGTCCGCCGGTGTAATCCTCCTCACAATTCTCTCCCGCCGCTTCCCCTTCTTCAACTCCTCAGACGACGTCGATGCTATGATTGAGATAGCGACCATCTTCGGTAAACAGAGAATGAAGCAATGCGCAGCCCTCCACGGTAAGCACCCCCTCTGCTCAAGCTCATATAATTGCCAACAAACCTAGGCTGCGTCTTCGAATCCACAATCCCAACAATCGGCGAGCGCGGCTTCACCCTGGAAAAGATTGTCCTGTGGGCAACAAACCGCACAGCAACCGGTTCCTCAAAAGATAACAAGGACGACGCAAAGCTCGACCAGGACGAGGCTCTCGCGATCAAGTTTTTGCAACGCTGCTTCGAGCTGGACCCCCTTAAACGGACCTCCGCAGTTGAAGCGCTACAACATGAGTTCCTAGCCAATCCCGATTGGGAGTCGCCAGAACCCGAACATTAGAAAAAGAGGGGTTCGTTGCCGGTACTAGGCGGTGCGAGAGGTTGTGATTGGGGAAAGCTGTACGATAGTCTAGTTCGGGGGAGTATATACGATGTTATGGTTATGTTATAGATACCTTGTGTTGATATAGTGGATCGGTGCTTCAATGGTCTCTATTCTATATCTTTTCTAAGGCTTTGTTGGTGCCATACGGCGGTTGGGATTTCGGGGGGTGGTAAACAACTCTGTCTTTTTTTTCCCCTTCTTTGCTCTTGCCTCTCGCAATAATGATAATACCGAGGCGTAATGCGATGCGATGTACAGTATTAATATTAGGTTTGCTGGCTACGGTAGTGGTGTGTTTGTGATATTTTGGCATCTTTCCCGGTTACCAATTTTGACACGGAAAAGGGAACTGTTTTCTCGCGATAGCTGTGTTCTAGTTACTCCCAAATGCGGGGAACGACAGCTATAAACCAATCCTGCCGAGAGAAAAGATACTCCCGAAGCATGATAGCCTATGAATGTCAGGATCTATCGAGGCGTCATGCCCCGCCGGTCGTGCACACCACCACCAACCAACACACATCCAACCCCACATCCAACCCCCCTCCCCCCGTCCACCATCCCGCAATCCCACCACGCTCACCACTACGCCGAGAGCGCAAACAGCATCCTAGCATGTAACCCAATCCCGCACCTCTCACATCAAATCCCTACTATCACACTACCACCACTCCTTGCAAGCACCACAACACGCTCCAAAACATAATAAACCCAGCCTCTTCCCCCCCCCCTCCCCCTCTTTCTTTCATCTCACTCAACAAGTAATTAATTCCACACGAGTGATATTTTATGACCTCACACTAACTTACCAACTTACCTTATATACGACCATCAATCAAACAAGCAACATATCATTATGTACACAATAATAATAATTATTATTATGATACCGGCATTTTTTTTAGTAAAACTATAATATTCACACTCACTCACACACCGGATAAAAAATAAAAAAAAGTCATTGGGAATTTACTTACTGGAGGGAAGAATAAAAAAGAAAAAAGAAAAAAAAAATTCAAGTTCTATAATATAAGGATGATCTGCTTTAGCTGCGAGGGGAGAGAGAGAGAGAGAGAGAGAGAGAGAGAGCTGTTGCGGGAGTTTTCGGGATTAGATGGAGCTCGATGCGTGAAGCGTTGAGATGTACTGTTCGGGTTGGTTGGCTGGATAGTTTGTTGAGCTTGGTTACCGGGTGTGGGCTGACTCGGTGTTGGTGGGGCAGCCATATGTATCATATTAGCGGCGGGGTGCACGGGGGGAGGGGCTTTTGAGTAGAGAGAGGTTTATTTGGGCGTAAGCCTATATATATATTATTGCAACTCTTTCTGTAATGATATAGGGGCACAAAAGTACTGTGGCGATACCGCCCACTGTGCGTGACTGGTGACTGGTCGGTACAGTACTAGTACTTTCGGCATCGAGTGATACTTCATGTTCGGTTCCGTTATTCAGTAATACGACGGGACAAATTTGATTATGGTTGCTTATCCGCTCGACACTTAATTCCGCTTAGTGAACTGAATTACAGTACATGCCATTAACTATACCAAGCATCACATCTCGTCGTCTCTTCTCTCGTACAGGTAGGTAATCTCCTCCAGAATCAGTAGATAGAAAAAGAGAAAATGAAATATGAAATACCAAGGGAGAGAAGAAAAAAAAAGGAGGCTAGCCATCGCGCCACATGAAATCATATCGCTAGTGCACTAGATAACACTACATATCTCATCCCGCCGCGTATTAGATACGGCAGGGAGGAGGAAAAAAGGAAGCAGGAGGAAAAATGAAAAGCCTAACAATCAATCGATAGATCATCCCATGGGCTAGCGCTGGAAAAAAATAGTGCAAAGTAAAGCTGGAAATTGAGTCTAGCAACTGCCAAGGCTAGTAAGGGCTATTGACAATACTATGGCGGCTTCTCAATTGTCTAACCGGAGTAGAAATACTCTCTCTAGTTGGCTTCTTAAACGTTTGACGCCCAACCATATTGACCTCGTTGGGGAGCGCGACAATGACGTTCTTGTCGCTGCCAAAACGGAAATTATCGGCCTTGACTTCTTCAGAGTACCTCTTGAGGGTGTATGGGTCTTTCCTCCCGGCGAGGACCCTCTTCATATTCCACGTGACCATGAAGGGGCCAGTGCTAGTGATGATGGCAGTCTCGGCAGCGTCGAGGCCAGTGTTAAACTTGGCAGCAGTGAAGGAGAGGGGCTTTTTAGTCTCTGCTTGCATCTGCGCGACGTGGGAGGGGGAGAGACCGAGGCGTCGAGGACGGGGCTTTGCGTCCTTCGGGAAAGCCTTCTCGAAGCCGAGTTTTCCTTCATTCTTGCCTTCATGCTGGAGGGCGTCAACGAGTAGAATATAGGTCCTACAAGTTGCGAGAACCCATCTACCATCGGCGGAAACGTCGAGACCAATTATTGCTTCGCCCAGAGCGGGGATATGTGTTTTGGCGTTGATTCCCAAACGATCGAACATACGAATATCACCCTTGCTCGAGGCAACTGCAATATACCCATTCTCAGTGGTTGCCGCAGCGGAAAAGCTATTCTTCGAGACATATTGTTTGAGCTCAGAGTCAACAAGCTTATTACCGCTCAAACGAGGGTCCACACGATAAAGGGCATTATGAGATAATCCGAGGAATGTTTGTTCATTGGTCATTTGAGCAAATTTCTGGTAGTTTTGATCAGCAGTGGGCCTTAAGTGTCAAAAGATATAGGATATTTAGGATGACATACGCTCTCAGGAGCAAAGATGTCAATAGGGATGTCCTCATGGACTTTCCACTCGTCAACCACCTTTCCGTATTCCAAGTCCATCCTGAACAGACTATGCGGGTTGTTTTCATCTTGCATGATTAAACCGGTATCTTCACCGTGCAACATAACCTAGAAATTACATTAGCTTGGTGTCTCTTTTCTCTCTTTTTTTTCCAAAGTAAACTACAAACCTTCTTGGGTTCAAATAGTTTTCCTTTCGTAGTTTGGACTTTGCTAATGTTGGTCTGAAACTCCAATTCGTTGTTGGCGGTATGCTTGAAGACCCCAATCTTGCTGCCTCTAACGACGAAGCTTCTGTCGTGTTTGTAGCCAACAGCCAATTGACTATTTTCATTGCCATCGCCCTGTTCTCCCTTAACATGAGTGTCGTCCTCTTCCTCGTCGGTGTCATACTCTTCGCTCTGGTTGCCGGGCTGTTCTTCAACGTCCTCAAATTCCTCCTCCTCCTCCTCCCCCCCTTCCGGGGCGTCTTCCATGGTGATATCCTGGAACGCCTCAAGAACGTATTCGCGCTCTTGGTCTTTGGCTTTGATCCATTTTTGCTCGTTCAGCTGTTCCCAAAGGGCACGCATCAGACCTTCTTGAAAGTTCTCTTCGGTCTCCATATCCTTGAAACGAAGAAGCCAAGAATAAGCGCTATCGTCGGTGTAATGGTTGAAGATGAAAGAAAGGTACTCGAAGTTAAATACAGGATTAATATCAGCGATCACAGGTTGGCCGAGCCAGACTTTGTTTTCGCCTTCGATATCGAGCCAGTCTATAGATTGGTGTTAGAATTCGTCATTGAGAGTTATTAAGGGAGAATCTACATTGCCATTGCCCGACCTCACTCACGGTCGCCGTAACCTTTTGCTCCTGTAACACAAAGGTTCCAGTAGATACATCGAACAAATGTAACTCCGCAGTTTCGCGGGCAAGTATCTCCTGAATTTCAGGAGCAGGCATCGCCTTTGGGGCAACAGTAGGCACCAAGGAGGCCAGTTCCTTGCCTTTTTTTGCCGGAGTTTCGGGTGCCTTCTTAACTTGGGTAGCGGGAGAAACAGCAGTGGGGGATGCTGAAGGAATCGGTCCATCACTAAAGTGCATAAGTCAATGATTATATTGTGGATTATATGTGACCGGGGGGGGGGGGGGCTGGTGACTCACGAGAAAGAAAATTGATGCAATTCCTGTTCGGTAGCTGTTTCATGGCTTCTTCTATACCTTCTCTCGAATTGGCACTGGATAGCTACAAGCTCGAACGTATGCACGGAGCTAGGCTGTATACTAGGGTCACAGACGAACTCGTAAAGATCACCAGGGTCCTTACGACGAGTTAGTCAATTATAGAATTGTGGGGTGTCGATAATGTTAGAGTTCTTACCCCACTGAGATCCCTCCATGCAAACACAGCTTGACCGTCCCTAACTGTGGAGCGCAAATGTAGGCTCTCGTCTAACAGGAACGTTTTCTCATCTTTTGCGTCGTCGACATCTTCGGCGTCATCAACAAGCTCTTCCTCGCCTTCTTCATAAGCCCTCTGGATAACAAGCTGGTAATGGTAATGGGTTGAGGTTCTTCGGATTGTGGCGGCTGCATCCTTAAAGCTAGGGTAATAGTCAGTTATTGGGTTCGTGGCTGCACAATACAGATTTTGTTGGCACGCTACTTACATGCATTCACTATAGCCCTTGACAGAGTTCGGACGGACTATGTAGAGTTGACCTTGATCGAGCTGAATTATATCCTGTTTTGTGGAGTCACCGAAGATGTACTTGCCCATGCCTCTGAGCACAAACATCTTGAGAGCGTGTGGGTGCCGTTGGTCTTGTGCCTTGTTTTTCTTCTTCTTTTCTTCTTTCCTTCTTTTAGGGGGGGGCCTCTTTGTATCGTCTGGAGAGGCGGGAGGAACAGGTACAGCTTTCAGTAAAATGTGGGGTTGGAGAGGTGGAGGTTGCGGAGTGTGAAGGAAGGTTCGGAGAGGGAGGGAGGAGGTGAGGGAAGTTTGTGTGCAGTATACCTCTATCTGGTGGGTCAGTCCTCAACAAGAGGAAACGCGAGAAATGACGGAGGAGGGGTACTTTTTTTTCTTTTTTCTTTTTCCCTAGCCTGGCAAGCTAGACCACACAACAAAGATACTACAAGCTTGGCCGGATAGGATGCGAGCATGGCAACCATAGGGGAGCCCAATCATCACAAGCACAGCGGGATGTTGTTTTTGTGGCGGGTGAGGTGACAACGGGTTGAGGGCCATACCGTTGGATGGCGGTGCAAGGTAAGCCACCAAAGAGTCAAAATGAAGGGGTTCCAGGCAAGCCAACTCCTGAGGCTTCAAGGGAGGATTTTCACAAGCTACGAGCACAGTGTGATGAGAACGCTGACGGTCTGCTGTACGAGTAAGTTAAGGCACTGTGCGGGTACACTGTATACCGGTATACCCTGGGCTAGTGAAATCACTCCGATTCAGCGCGACGTCCCCCGCAGGTTAATTCAGTGACAAGGATCATGCATTGGAAAAACCAGGAAGGGGTGGTCTACAATTAGTACGACCGTACCGGTACAGTACCGTACTTGCATTGGTAGTGCTTGTACGAGTACAGTACTACATACCGTAGTGCTCGAGTACCGTACTCGCAATGTCGAAGCGTTTTTAAAAAAGACTGATATTGCATACCACCCAAATCCAAGCAAAAAGGCCAAATTTCGGTTGTATGCAATATCAGTCTTTTTTAAAAACGCTTCGACATTGCGAGTACTAAAAGCTACATGTACTCATACCTTCCTAGTGTTAGCAATATGTTATAATAGTATGTATGGTACTCTACTCGTAATTTTCTGATGTTTGTGAATACCGCTGCTATTGCATGAGGGCAAAAAATGGGCCAGAGCCGCAGGATTTGGGTTGTATGCAATACCGTAGCAGTAGTGTTCACAGATGTTAGAAAATTACGAATATTGACAATAGCAGCCCCAACTGCAATATCATCATTATCAAGGGAATGGGTCTGGTTATGCGCGACATCCCCTTCGCTTGAAAGCATCGGGGAGTGTATCGGAGAAAGCCTAACCTATGCTTGGCCAGCGCAAGCTAAGAAGGCGTTTAGGATAGATAAACAGGCGACCGCTTGCCTTGAAGGAAATTCCACTAGGAGTAAGAGTTCCTAAAAATCTAAGAGCACAAAATACCAGTTGTTGTGCTCAAGCTGCTAGATTAGAGCTAGTTCCCCTCGGAAGTGAGGCACCAAGAGAAGCACAATCCCAATCCAGCAAATTTGGTCAGCTAGCGCAAGCACATATGTTTCACTTTGAGAACAGTCTTGTCACCTTCTTCAATTATTTGGGCAGGGGCAGCGATGGTTTAAGGTGAAATTTCCACATATTATGGAACTCTATCCAATGAGAATGAGTAATGCTTGATGAGGGGGTGGAAGTCCACGGAGGCTGAAAAGATGGAAGGCAAAAATGAAAGTGAAAGTGAAACAAAGCAAAAAGCAAGCAAGTTAAAAATAATCGAGATGATGCATATGTGACCATGCCTTGGCTCGACCTTCTTTCTTTCCTTCCATCCTTGAAGGTAGCTGGGTTCGCTATGATTTGTGCGAAGACGAGCGGGATGTTCATCAGTCCAGTGGATGATGAGGAGCGCGAGTGAGTGAAGTGGGGCGGGTTAATGGGGGTATAGGTAAGACATGGAGAAGACCGGACAAGAATACGAGTGGCCTTTTTGAAGGGCAGAGATATACAACTTAGTTCATATGATAAGTTCTCATCGCCACCACCACAAGGCATTCTCCACTTGAGCCTCGAGAGCTCCAGAATACGATAGTTCGAGAATCTGTAACATGAAGGAGTGGGGGAAAAAAGAAAGAAAGAAAGAGAGAGAGAGAGAGAGGGCCTCTACAAGAGCGAGGCGATATCGCTCAAAAGGTAAAATTATCTTTTCCCAATTTCCAATATCAAGCAGCCATGGCGACATTATTCCGGAAAATCCCCTCCTGCCAAAGAACCACCAATGACCATAACACCGAGTGATTCATATCATGAAGCGATGTTACATTTAACTCAGACAAAGCGCCACCCTTGCCATGAGTTGCTTGAAGTTTAAACCCCTTCAATCATTTTCTTTGCTTTTTCTCATTCTTTTCTTTTTCTCATTTCAATTATGATACATAAACTTCTCTCGTTTGCCCCCCGAGATTCCCCCCGGCGGAGTTTACCGCCCACGTTTTTATTATTATTTCCCTCGTCCAGTGCACGAATGGAACAGCCTCTCCCTCGTAACTGCTCCACAAGCAAGGAAGAAGTAAAGGAAGGAAGCAAAGAAAACCAGGATAAAGGTGCGTTGGCAGGTTTAGGCTTTCCCACACCACACCGAAGGGTAAAAGGGAAAGGAAAAAGGAAAAAGGAAAAAAAAGAGGTGGGGTGGACGGAAAATTTAAGGCTCGCCAAGCTTTTGTGCCTGTGATCGCCTTCAGCGCTTGTTTTGACAACCGGTCACCTCACCTCAACTCAACCCCACCGTTTTCTCCCTGCTCCTTGGCAATGAGGGTATTTCCTGACTGGTACAAGTAACAACCAGGCCCGGGAAACCTTGAAATTTGTAACTTGAAATTTTACTCGTCTCACAGAATCAAAAAAGCTTGGTTTGTGCCACCACCCGTTTCTTTCGGGGTACCGAAGAGGGGTACAAGTCGGTACAAACGAGCTTGTGCAGTCATGCAGTGACTGCGGGTTCCGGGATATCAGATCCTTGTATTTCGTTGCACTGGTACAGTGCGGTCCGGTACACATCTAAGTATAGAAGCAATAGATGTTGGAGCTGGGGACTCCCACAGGGTAACTGGCGTGATGATGTCGGTATAATACTTGTAATTCTAACCGCAAAATGTTTCATGATACAGCAAAAACGCGTGTTATCCACTATCTCACACTGGCCTCTAATCTCCATCAATCCCTGCCTCGGTCAAGAATAGGTTTGGTTTGACAGGTTAACATTTATTCAAAATTTCGGTACTAACTACCAGGAAGCATACCCATCCGGGTCCTCTATCCAACAGCATTACTTTCCATGGGGTAAGCCAACCCAACACAAAAACAACTACCCATAAACACAACAAATAAACAAATAAACAAAACAAATATAAAACAAACAACACTAATCATGACCTGAACCAGTCGGGTCATCCACCATCATTTGCTCCACAACCCCAAAACAAACATCATGAGACCTAATATGCTGTCTCAATTGACTAACCGTTTTAAACAATCTATGGCATTCCCAACATTCCTTAATACTCACACAATTTCTTTCAATCCATGTATTCACCATGGCAACCCGGAATTCTGTATCCCAGTCCATTTTGTTGCCAACCTCCTTTGTCCAATATTGAATTTCAAGTGCTCTTCCGCACTTGTCCTTTCTCTTTTGCAAATGCGCTTTCAATCCTGAACCCCCAGGTCTGGCATTGCTCCCCCCGTAGTTGCCTCCACAGTGCCCACATCTCGTTTCCTCTTCACCAATGAAGAACCATCTTCCTCTCATGTCCGTCATTTGCTTTACACATGCATCCACGTGTACTTTATCGCATCCCTCGCATGGGGGTTGTTTGACTTGTTCGGTAACTGTTTCGCCGTTTTTCGAATTTGTTATGGTTGAGTCAAATGGGTTTCCAAAAATTATCCGAACTCCCAATTGTTCCGGCAGTGTTGTCGGTAATCCCATTCCCAGGTATTCGTGATATGTCCGCCATTTCACCAATTCATTGATGTGTTTGTCGTCGAACTGTGTTTTAATCAGTGGTCTCCAGATTGTATACTTGTGGCATTCGGTCAGGTAGAATCTTTCCTCATATCCCCTATATTCCTCGTGCCCAGCCTTGTCAGTACCCGATCGAACTCTCATGAGTACATACGCGTCCAGCCTCGTCAACACTTTCAAGTGTCTGGGCTTAGCCGGGTTCCATTTGTAGTATTCATGTCCTTGTTTGTGGTGCTAAGTTGTCCACTCCTCAGATCTCAGGTTCCTCGCCCTCCCACCGTTGTCAGCCACCTTGTCCCATCCAATCCATCTCCCCAGTTGGACATTTTCTTGGATATGTTCGCCAGCAACTTTGTCGGCCGCTTCGTTACCCTCGACTCCAATGTTTCCGGGGATCCATTGGGTTGTCACTTCCTCCAGTTGGTTTATGGTGGGTACCATGATGTCCCATATACCGGCTGCCACACCCTCATCCTGCATTAAGTCGATTGTCCTAATGGCTGGTATGCAGTCAGTGAGTAGTGTACATTTTTTGACTTTCCTCATGACAGCATTGTCCAAAGCGCATTTGATTGCGGCCAATTCGATCTTAACCGAGTTGTATTCGCCATGTATCGCGATTCCTCTTCTCGCAGTGATCAGTCCTTTCCCTTCTATCCATACCCACCCAACTGCCCCTTTTCTGTTCCTTCTGGCGCCATCGCTAAACATCAACGTTGCACCCTCCGGCGTTGTGAGTGTTTCCATCAGCTTGTCGTAATCCGCCACAGCCGCAGTTTTATTCTTCGCAATCCTAGTAACGGGTCTAGTCGTCATCACGAGTTCTGAGGTCATTTTGGTTGGAATGACGATATTGCCGTCACATCACGAACTTAAATAACTGTGCCAATGCTAATCATTCCCGTACCCATTGTTGACGTCTTGTTGTCGGCATATTCGTCTTATGTACCTTGCTTGTATATGTGTAGGTACTATACCGGCTTCCACTAAAAGGATGTTGTTGGCCGTTTTAATCGGTGTTCTTAGCCCTGACCTAATATAGTCGTTGATGTGTATTTGAATTTTCTTTAACATCATTTCGTCACTGGCTAAGAACTCAATACCGTACCATACTGTTGGTAGGTACACCAATTTGATCAGGGGGTTGTATTCCCATGCGCCAATCCCACCTCTCGATCCATACCTCCTCCCAATACCGGCAATCCTTCTCCTCACTCCAACTCCTCTTTCCAGCCAGTATTCGGTATGTCCCTTCATCCCACCATCCATGTCGAATCTATATCCCAAAAGTCGGATTTCCTGCACCGGCTTCATCGTCCCCTCCACCATTGTCAAATTCCCTAATTTTCTTCCCCCCATCACCATCCATTCCGTCTTTCTCAACGCGAAGGATATGCTTCATTGCTTAACTATCGGGTTGAAGTCCTCAAACACCTCCCCTATTAAATCGGTTGCGATTCTTTGAGTTGCTCCAGCCACTGCAATTGTTCCGTCGTCCACGTAACTGCTTACGATGCAGCTTGTAGTTGGGGTATGAAGTATTCGTGGTTTGAATATCTCTTCCACGTATACCCCGAATAGGTACGGCACTATCGGGGATCCTTGTGGTACTCCTTTGTCTGTCCTGTATGCCTTTGTTAGGCATACCCAAGGCTCAGCCTTCTCTTAGTGAATAAAGACCTATAGTTACCCTACCTTAGGATTCTGAGTTCAAGAAAAAGACAAGCCAACACCCACCTCCCGCACCAGCGTTGGGATGGCGCTACACCGGCAGACGCCGCTGTAGTTGTGTCCCCTCACCAAAGACATGCTTATTGGAGCCCTCCTCGTAACCCCGTATACATCGCGGCGGTCCGTCCGACGGGATCCCGTTTGCAGGATATATGCGGAAAGGCCTTTGGCGAGCTGATGCAAGTGGTTCGAGCCAGATCGGTCGATGTCGCATAAGGTTACCGAGCACTAAAGAAGCGAGTCGCAAAGGTGGTCACTAAGTAATGGGATGTTTTTACGGACAATGATTAAGCAACACATTCTATACTCCACGCTCTCGCGATGAATGTCGCAGAAGTGAATGGTGTTGTTGGATGAGGTAGTTTGAGAAATCAGGCATACACACTCACACATATCAATAGTCTTCTTCGGATACTGACGGAACCCTACGATAATGATATGACGATGGAGGGATAATGGCTATTGGAGCGATTATCGTGACAAGTCTATCTTATGCCTCGCAGCTGTCGAGTGCAGAAAGCATCTGCAATGCTGAGAGGTTCGATAACAAAGTTGGCCCCTTTGTTGGTTCGATCATGGAGACCATTCTGCTTATGAAAATGGTAAGCAAAAACACCATGCCGACGAAGATGGATTGTAAGCAATCGACTGATATGTGTGAGCACGGTCAGGAAAACTCATGGTGTTGCGATTCGGGAGTCGAAGTGAGATAACAGAATTGTCAGGGTCAAATGGTGTTTGCACTTTTAAGAAGAAACTGGAGTTTTTAGTAGGTACTTAGTTAGTATGAGAAGTAGATGTAGCCCGCGACCACCCAGACGCGGCATATAAATATCGAGGTGCCTCCTGAGCTATTTGAATATTATCAAGCAATGGAGAAGAGATCTTATCAATATAAGTTTTTACGCTAGAAAAATCTTTATCACTCTACCTACCTCTATTTTGAAACATTCAGCCTTGCTCGACAATCTCCGTCTACGAATAAGATTATCGGCCTGAGTTATCTCGCAAGACTTTGAGATAGGCTCCCGCCTAAGAGTATATTGATAGTTCCCCTTGTTACCAAGGCTTACTACATGATACGACTGCTTGACGAAATAAGTGAAGTGATCATTTTCGAACACTTATTTCTTGTCGATTCTATCTTTGAACATTGATTCTACAGATTCGAAGAACCTTTAGGAGATACACCTCATATTCTCCAAACACTTTATCTGTTCCCGCACGGCAATACAGTTGCTGCTGCCCCTACAGGTACACCTTTAGAAAAGACGAGTCTGGACCAAGAACCAGACGAGGAGTGGAACACTCCATATCCCACGAGGGATATAAAATCCTACGAGTGTTCAGACAAATACTGCAACACCCCATACCCTGCGTCCAATAAGGACAACATGATTCCGCTGTTCTGGCTTAATCCCAAGTCAATTCGATAAGCAGCATCAGATATCCTCCAAACCAGTGCGATAAAGCACAAAGAAATTCCCGGTATATCGATGACCTGACCCATCACGATCACCAATCATGACAGAAGAAACTCATAATTGCAAAATAACTGGCGGGGATGAGACTATCATCCATAGCAGCAGCCAAACCCCTGGTCTACTGGATACCAGTATAATTGGAAAGGTAGCTCTTGGACGACTAATGCGAGGACGTTCCAAGACACCTACTCTTAACTTTGTCTCAAGGGAAGAGTTAAACCAATTCGCAGGCGCCACCTTGGAGGAGTTCTCGGAAGATTTAGTCAACGAATGGCTAGAGAGCACAAATCCATGTACCTAGATATTGGACTACTATCTAGGGAAGGCCAACAACAGGCAAGAGCTTTAGGAAAACTCCAGCACCGGTTGGAACAAGGTGAGTCCATACTGGTTGAGGAATTAAACATGTTCGAGAGGACCATTGACATGTTGGATCAAGAGTCCAAAACTATTCAGGCAGAAATCGTGGCAAAGGTCCAAGCAGAATTCCAAGCCCAACAAGCTCGCCAAGCAGAACAGGCGGAACATAGCCAGCGACAGGACGAGCAGCTTCCGGACCGTATCCTCAAAGTAGAGGAAGCCCAAGCAAACGACAATGCCAATTATGTGTTGGTTATAAATCGACACAAAGAGGAACACAAGGAGGCAGCAAGAGATCAACAGGGACGTCATGAAGCAGAAATGGCGAAGCTTCATGATATCCTGATTGATTTAAAGGCCCAGGTAGGAGCCATATCGGCTCAGAGGTCAGTACCCCCCTCTGGAGTAACTGATAATAGGAAACGACCGGTACGGAATACGAACGGAGCTTTAAAAAAACGGTCAAATCCAACTCCGGAAGAAGGAGGAGGAAACGGAGGAGGCCAAATACCACCAACGACTATGCACGGGGCAGGAGACCCCAACCCAGACAATTGTGACGATGACAACGACGGGCAGGATCCGAAAGGAGGTCCGAGTCGCAAAGAAAAGGGGAAAGGTCCAGAGGGACAAGATCCCAATGAAGGAGACGAAGAGGAGGACGTCGTAGATGTCATGGCAAAAGCAATTGCTCGGGAACGATTGCTACATACCAAAAGACCCTCTGACCCTCCGTGGGTATTCAAAAATAAGTCCTATCAGGATATTCGAATATGCTTAATGGCAGTTCAACACTATTTTGAAACGGAACAGCTACCAATGGACCATGGAGACAGCTCGAATCAAATATGCCATGGGCCGAATGGAAGGAGACGATGTAGCTCCTTTCACAGATACCTATCGAAAAAAGATGTCGTGGGCATTGGGATATAAAAAGGAGATCGGTTACGAAAGATGGTTCATGTTTGAAGAAAAAGTAATAGAACGATTTGCGCCTACACATGAGGCAGAAAGGACCCACAAGTTGATGAAACTTGAGTGGTATCACGGGGACATACGACAATTCCTTTTACGAATGCAGAACCACAACATTAAAGTTGGACTCCAAGGGGTAGCATGGAGAGAAATGCTTAAAGCTCAGATGCCGGAGGCCGGATTATTAGGACTATCGTTCGAAACCTATCCCAACGATAAATTATGGCTAGCAGGATTTAAGAATGCCATGATTCAACACGAAAATCACGAGAAAGACAAACGCCGAACACACGGAAAGGGCGAATCCTCGGGGACATTGATAACTCGAAAAATAGAAGACCGGGCTTGGATAAAAAGCAATCAAATACCCCCCAAAAGGTATACGGCAGAAAAACGGGCCTCCTATAAGGGAAAGCCTAAGGTACCCCGTATGAAGATATGGTCGAAGGAAAAGACAGATACCAACAAAAAAGAGGTAGTACACACAGACTAGGAGAAAGCTCACGACTCCATCCCTAAACATGTTATTGATAGACGAAGAAATAACAAGGGATGCACACGATGTGGAATAACAAACCACTTTTGGAAACATTGTCGAAAGGAGCAATCCATCGCGACATTCGGTACCAAAAGATGCGAATCAAATAAACGAAAGCGTGATCAACCACAAACCCAGAGAAAAAGAGTAGCTGTCGTGGCTGAACGAAGCCAGGGAGAAAGTTCACGATCAGTGAACAGAATAGACCGTCTGGTTGCATGGGACATGTACGACGGCGGGACACCATCAGTGTTCTCAAGCACCACCGGCGACGGCAGATGGGTAGTCCGGGTGTAACTCTGGGAATCGAAACTCAAAAAGAACAACGCGGCGCGCACCTTATAGCTAAGGTCCCAGAACGAAGAGTCTATATCGAATGAACCCCTTGATCGGTGTATCTCCATCCTCTGTCTCCGCTACACCTCCGGCGATTGAAATCTCAACACCACCAGAAATCATCGTCACTTGCATCCACCCCCCTCTCCTCAGACACGCCATATTGCCTCTGTCTGAGTGAAGCCATCCCCCCTCCCTCTTCTCTTCCCTTCTGATGGTCAGGCCTGGCAAGCTTGTTCCTAGGGGTTGGTTGAGTTCGCCTTCACCCCCTCTTCTCCAGGCTCGCTTAGGCAGCCCTCCATGGTCGGCAACCCCTCACCCGTCAACGGTCGGTTTTTAGTCTCGGTCGATCGGTAAAGTAGCTGTCCCCGGTGGCACTGCTCTCTGGTATTGCACTACCTCCTCTGTGCTCTGCTGGTACGGTGGGACTTTTCGAAACATTGTGACACCGTTTCCGTCAGCCTTCCTCGTACTTCTCGCGTCGGTTAGCCCTCCGCCCCCCCCCTTCCTGACGTTTGGATCGGCTAGCACCCTACTGCTCGCGGCTCTACACACACCACCAGACCTCTGTTCCCTTCTGATGTCCTCGGACTAGGGGAGCACGTTTAAACCTTCTTTCCGGGTCCTGTTTCCCGAAATAGCCGACCGGATCTTTCCTCGGCTGCCACGAGCCTTCCTTCGTTTGGCGACATTCTCTCGAACTCGGTTGTTCTTCCTGAGCCTCGGGTGGCGGGGCCATATGCCTCCGGGAGCTTTTCGCCCCTCGTGCGTCCCCGAGACTTATATTCAGGAGTCCCTATTCCTTTGGGAGCTGGGCCCGGTGGGGTTTTACTACGGTTTAGCTGATAGGTGGTTTGACTAGGGGGAGTGGGTTTGTTTTCCTTTGTTGGTTGTGTCTACTGTCGGTTGGGAATGTTTTTCTTTTAGGCTAGGCTTTCGCGGGGGTTATTGGTTCGATGTTGTCAGGCCCGTGTTCTCATCTCCTTGTAGTTTCTACCCATAGTACCGGGTGGAGTTTTCTTTGTCGGGCAGGGTCAGAGGGTTTTAGCTTGGGGATCGCGGGATGAACAGTAGTTGGAGGTTTTGCACGACATGGTCTTCATTCCGGCCGAATGTCCGTTGTACCTAGGACTGTGGGATTGAGCACAGTTGTGCATTCGCCCCGCTAGAAACAATTAATAAACGAGATTCAAAAAAAAAAGAAAAAAAAAAGAAAAAAAGAAAAAAAAAGTGATCGGTGTATCTCGGAGAAATGACGGTTAGACAAATCAGAAGAAGGGGAACCAGGCCATAAGAAGAAGGAAAAGAATCCAGCAAGGCACCGAGACGACACAGCCCAATGTAATAGTTCATGGAAGTTGGTAGTTGAGTTCGATCGCGTTAAAAGTACTAGACCTGGATAAGTGAAAAAATCAGGGAACGGATCGAGGAAAGATTGAGAGACGTTGAGGGCTGGGAAGGATGCAAAAAAGTGAGATAATTCCCAACTTTGCATGACTGGAAGCTAGCCAATAGAGACGGGGCTATTCTACCTTGATCTAAGGGACAAGATGGCCCAAAATTACCGGAACCTAGAGAAAGCGGATGCTGCACAGTAGGGGATAGATAAAAGACACTTGAAGTGAAAAGCTAGGATACATCGGGTATTCAGACTCACTATCTCGTTTAAACTATCCCTGAGACAGAGACAGGGGCCGTTCTAGCACAAGGGTTCCGAATACTTTGAGGAAGGGCACGGGCGAGGGAAGTTACCCAAGCTGTGGCTTTAGTGACTAGGGCACGCTTGTTTAAAGCCTCTACGCTATCCAAGGCCCAGCAGGTGTCTCGGTTAATCCCAAATGGTAAAGACAAAGGTACCATTCCCGATCAGTCGCCAATGATTCACGAAATAAGTGGATGATACGGACTACGCAGGGCTAGTCGCAAGGTGGAGCCATTGTGCGAGACGGTAATGTCTAGTATTTGAGAACTCCTCGGCAGGAGGTAAAGACCACTGGTAGTGGGCTGCCAGAAATACTAATTCAGAAGGTTAATCTGAGGTGTCCTCTCTGGACGAAACTGCGCGGGCGCGGTAATAAACAACCACAGTCAACGAGACAAAGCATTCTAAGAGAAAAAATGAAGAACCGGATAGCCCTCAGAGGCCAATACCGAGTTCTCCAAAACATTATTCATGCCAGGAAGGACCTGCCCAATTAGATGTTGAGGGCAAACGAAGGCGCATTCATGTTTTACTGGACTCAGGCGCCAGTTGCTTCCTATTAAGCGAAAGGTAAGTCGAACGACTCAACATCTCTTACAAAGTTCGAAGGAAACCCAGGAAAATAGTCGGATTCGATGGGCTTTCAAGCTCATCGGGCGGTCAAGGATATACCCACCCCATCAGACTAGAAATTGGAAATGGACATAGGTCTCCCATCTCCGCCGAAATAGCGCCCACAGGACGCTTTGACCTTATCATCCCCTTTGGATGGTGGTACAATGAACACCACTTGTCACATTTAGATGACGCGAAAAAAGAGGAGTTTCGGACAAATAACATGTCATGATTATGTCGAAAATCAGGCGGTAAAAGATCTGTTCGAATATGACAAGACTGTCGCATATGATCCAAAGGCCCAGTATGTGGGAAGAATAGGAAAGGTAGAAGAAAAGGATGCGGTGGAATTGGAAACCTTGCCACGAGAATATGCTCAGTTCAAGCATGTATTGCAACTGGAAGGGTCAGAAAAAATGCCCCCCAGAAGGACGTTCGATCACGCAATTGACCTTAAGGAAGGATCAGAACCTTCTTGGGGACCCGTTTATCCTAGGTCCCAATACCAATTAAATACCCTGAAAACCTACCTAGATGAGATGTTGGCACAAGGCAAGATTACGCATAGCCAGTCCTGTAACGACCCAACGATAGGTAGGTACAATCACTATCACCTTAGCCCAAATGGTATACCAAGAGGTAACCAGAGGTGGTATGGTCTCGTATACTTTATACAAATAGCTGGTAAACCTAGGATAAGGCCTATGGGATAGTTGAGTAGCCTTGAGGTACTCTACTAGGCAGGGTAACCTTTCGGGAGAACATTCGCATAAGGTCGAGAGAATTATGGGAATGTTACACGGACCTCCGAGACGACTTCTGTGGTCGCTTGGAGGACTTTCTGAGTGGTTAAAGGCATAAGAGGGCAAAGTTACCCTACCTTGGGAATTGGGTCATTATGCCCATGGGTCCCAGTTACCCTACTGAGGAACCCAAGTTACCCTACCTTCACCGGCAAAGTCATCCTAGAACTTAGAGGTCGATTGCCTCACATTCTATAGGCTCTTAGATGTTCTTGGTCGCACACGCATCTGCGCGGGGAGGCCCCACGCCTGTATAAGGGTGGCCCGAACATACTATTGAACTTAGGCGGGTTTAGCTAACACCCCCCTCTGGCCCCAGCGTTGGGACGGCGCGTTATAGGCAGACGGCTGTGTAGTTGCTCGTTTGCTAGTTAAAAGAGGTCATTGGAGCAGCTGCCGTAACACCGTATAAGTCGTCGCCATCCGTCCGACTGAATGTCGTTTGCAGGATATATAAGGGGAGTATGGGTGACCGCCAAAATGGGGGTCATCCATATATGGTCTCTCGGATATCTAGGAGTCTATTCTAGCCTACGGGTTGTAGGGTAGTCTTCCTAGTGGTACTCAGGTAGTCTCAGAAGGCCAGGGTGCTTTCGAGACAAATACCTCAGTAACCAGCCCGGACCTTCTCCCCTTGA
>Ga0307509_10000336_pt1 | contig 77733 bp, 81 predicted proteins | sample 10_EM_MG_FD_202245 | JGI IMG/M metagenome (GOLD analysis project Ga0307509, IMG submission 202245) | Populus trichocarpa ectomycorrhiza microbial communities from riparian zone in the Pacific Northwest, United States - 10_EM | ecosystem: Host-associated > Plants > Roots > Unclassified | place...
TAACCAATATCCTACCCAGGGCCGCTGCCCCATTGTAACCAATATCCTACCCAGGGCCGCTGCCCCATTGTAACCAATATCCTACCCAGGGCCGCTGCCCCATTGTAACCAATATCCTACCCAGGGCCGCTGCCCCATTGTAACCAATATCCTACCCAGGGCCGCTGCCCCATTGTAACCAATATCCTACCCAGGGCCGCTGCCCCATTGTAACCAATATCCTACCCAGGGCTGCTGCCCCATTGTAACTAATACTCTTCGAAGCCATCTTCTCTAAACAGCAACAGCTAGTGCAGAGAATCTCTGACTCTCATACCACCAGGTGGCTGAACAAGTTGGTATTCGCCTTGGCCGTAACGCTTTCCACCGGGTATTCGAAAGTGCTGGCTATCACAGGCGAATTGCCCCTGCAAAGCCCATTTTATCGGTCAGTGCATGTTCTCGGCATTTGGCTTGGGCCCAACATTTTCGGGATTGGAAGGTGGAGGATTAGCGTGACATGATCTGGAGTAATGAATGTTCCTTTTCCGTTGATGAGGTATGCGGGACTGTGTGCATTACACAATGTCCCGGGGAGGCGTATTTGGAGGATTGTTTGGTTTCCCACTTCGCCTGCCGTTCTACGATCTTGGTATGGGAAGTGATCTACGGTAATCAAAAGGAGCCTTTGGTTATTTGGGATACCCCAACCTGGGGTGCTATTAATAGCCAGACTTATATCAATCGTATCCTACAACCACATTTACACCCCTGGTGGCAGTTCTTACACCAAGTTGGCTCTACTAACTCAGGTTACATTTATCTTCAACACGACAATGCTTTTGCCCATCGCTCTCATGCCACCACTTCTGCTATGCAAGAACTTGGCATAGCCACCTACGTTCTTCCTTGACCCTCCATCTCACCCGATCTGAACCCGATCCAGGGTATTTGATGCCTCCTCAAGCGCCGCATAATGCGACACTCTCCCCGTCCTTCTACTGTGCCCACTCTTCTTACCGCTATCCATGAGGAGTGGGAGGCCCTATGCCCTCATGATATTGATCAGCTTATGACCTCTATGCCTACTCGGATTACCGACCTTATTGCTGCTGATGGCGGACATACTAGGTTTTAGTCTTTGATTATTACTTCGCTTTTTTTTTTCTATTTATTTCTATTTCGTTTGTTTATTGATATTATTATTATTATTATTATTATTATTATTATTATTATTATTATTATTATTATTATTATTATTATTATTATTATTATTATTATTATTATTATTATTATTATTATTATTATTATTATTAGGGCGCGTCTGGTTGCCACCTCAAACCTTCATTTTGATCCCGGTTATGGAGGTTTGCCACAAAATGCCATTTTGCTTTTGAGCGGCATGTCTGGTTGCCACAAAAACTCAATAATCAAAACCCTATAATCATTCCAAAATGGAGGTTTCTGAAATACTGATTGAACCAGTATTTCACAAACTCTCATTTTGGAAGAGGGTACACAAACCACAATAACTCACAACAATCAACTTTTTGAGTAAAAAAAAAATTAAAAAATACACATTGCAATACAGGTGCCACTGTATTTCCCATAATAATTATTCTGGTTTTTATGAGGGACTTTTGTTAAATTGATTTTTGTGGTGACCAGACACGCCTCCCGGAGGTGGAAAATGTTATTATTCCGGTTGCTAGTTGAAACTCTCGCTTTGTGATTATCAAGGTTTGAAAAACTCGGGACGACCAGACGCGCCCTTAATCTTCCGGATACTAGCGTGCACACTAGTCATGCACCATACGCACTATTATTCCTCTTCGGCAGGAAGATCCTTGCAAATCTTACTATATATCATAGGACAAATGGGGAAGGCAAATCTTGGCTGAGAAGGACGAGTATCCAGGCTATAGGTTACCCTCCCGAATGCGGGGCTCTCACAACCCCCAAAAAGTTCAACCACTCTAAACTCTTGGCGCCCTCCACACAATATCCACCACATACAACAGGTTCCTACAATCTATCACCTCTCTTCCACTACATCGGCAATAATGTCTGCTACTAGTCTCCTGAACCCTAAGGCTGAATCAGTTCGTCGCGGGGAAGCTCTCCGAGTGAACATCGCCGCTGGCGAAGGTATCCTACACCGTATTCCTTTGCGTTAGTTATCATAACTAATTAATTGGGGCGGATAGGGTTGCAGGATGTTTTGAAATCAAATCTGGGTCCCTCGGGGACACTGAAGATGCTAGTTGATGGGTCGGGCCAGATTACGTTGACCAAGGATGGGCAGAAGTTGTTGCATGAAATGACTATTCAGAATCCTACAGGTATTTTTGCCTGCTCTGTGATGGGGGTGGGTGAGGCGAGGGCCTGGGCATCTTGCTAATGCGCCGCAAATATAGCTGTGATGATCGCTAGAGCAGGTACGGATTTCTATCAGCCATAGGTTGCTATGGACGTGCGTGTTTGTGCTGATTCGCGGATTCTTAGCGACGGCTCTTGACGACATCGCTGGTGATGGAACTACTAGCGTAGTACTATATGTCGGAGAGCTCCTAAAGCAAGCGAGAAGATATATCGAGGAGGGTTTACATCCCCGTATTATCACTGAAGGATTCGAGCATGCCAAAGTTGAGGCGCTTAAGGTTTGATCCATTTGGGGCACCATCATCATCACCAAGCACTGCCTAACATCTGGTCATGTATAGTTCTTGGATGACTTTAAGATTCCTCGTGAGCCGGACCGCGAGCTCCTACTCTCGGTGGCTCGCACTTCCCTTTCCACCAAGCTTAACAAAACCCTTGCTGAATCCCTTACCCCCGCTATTGTCGATGCTGTTTTGGCGATCTACAGTCCTCCAGCGAAACCTGATCTGCACATGATAGAAATTATGAAGATGCAACACCGTAGCGCCTCAGAGACACAATTGATTCGTGGCCTAGCACTAGACCACGGTGCTCGCCACCCGGATATGCCAAAACGTGTGGAGAACGCACACATCCTTACTCTCAACGTTTCTTTGGAGTACGAGAAGAGTGAAGTAAACTCCGGTTTCTTCTACTCGTCTGCAGAGCAACGGGAGAAGCTTGTTGAGAGCGAGAGGAGGTTTGTCGACGAAAAATTGAGGAAGATTGTTGAATTGAAGAAAGAGGTCTGCGGAAATGACCCAAAGAAAGGATTCGTTATCATCAATCAGAAGGGGATTGATCCTTTGAGTTTAGATGTCCTCGTCAAGAACGGCATATTTGCTCTTCGACGGGCTAAGAGGAGAAACATGGAGCGTCTGCAGTTGGTATGCGGTGGTGTATCTCAGAACAGTGTTGATGACCTGACTCCTGATATTCTGGGCTGGGCTGGAACTGTTTATGAGCATACGCTCGGCGAGGAGAAGTATACCTTCATTGTATGTTCACCTAAGATCGCTCTTGACCTTGTTCTTAGCAATTGACAGAGAACAGGAGGACGTCAGGAACCCAAAATCCGTCACTCTACTCATCAAGGGGCCCAACGCACACACCATTACTCAAATCCAAGACGCAGTCCGCGATGGGCTGAGGAGTGTTTACAACGTGATTGTCGACGGCTCAGTGGTTCCAGGAGCTGGCGCTTTCCAAGTTGCCTGTGCAGCACACCTTACCGGCGAAGCCATGCGAAAGTCGATCAAAGGCAAAGCAAGAATGGGAGTACAGGCATTCGCAGACGCCCTACTGGTTATCCCCAAGACTCTTGCGGCGAACGCCGGGTTTGACATTATGGACTCTTGTATCCATTCATTTTACCCCACCTTTCAGGGCTAGATACTGATAATAGATATAGTGGCGGCGCTACAAGACGAACAGGCAGAGGGCAACATTGTCGGAATCGACCTCAACAGTGGTGAGCCCATGGACCCTGTGTCGAGAGGTGTCTTCGATTCTTTCCGCGTTCTCCGGAATTCAATTGCCAGTGCGTCAAGCATTGCTAGCAACCTTTTACTCTGCGACGAGCTGCTGAAAGCGAGACAGATGGTAAGCTTTATAGCACTCTTTACTTTTCTGAAGGGCTGGCTGCTGACAGCGACCACAGGGCTCGAAAGGTGGACCTGGCGGAGTGCCGGAGGAGTAGGTGCGATGACAGTACAATATCATCAAAAACGTTAGACGCCGGATGGGAAAAAGGCTTAAAACTGAGCGGATAAATAAAAGGCTTTTCCACATTTCCTTGGTTTATGTTCATCCTTTCATTTCTTTCTCGTGACCCCATTGATTAAGCTATGGGGCGAAATAAGTAATTCGTGATTCGACATGCTTTTTCCCGATCATGCTCATGCATAGAACCCATCCCCCCACCACGAAAAACCCATTAAAAGATACAACCCCAAAACGAGTAAAAAATGAATTGGACAAAAAAAGAGATCAACACGGGGGCCAAGCAGCAGCACATGGGAAGTAAAACAAATCACCCAACGGAAGAAAGAAAAAACTGAAAGAAAAGAAAGTGAGGGGAAAGAAAAGACTACTCCTTCTTCTCTTCCTCACTCAACCCCCTTCCAAACTCCCTCTCACTAGCACTCCACTCCCTCCTCTCCTGCGCCATCCTCTCGACAAACGCATCCGTGAACTTCCACGCCTCGGCGCTTCCCAAATTCCATGCTTCAACAGCCCACCTAATCCTGGCAATCTGCTCACCATTCTCCATTTCCTCTTTCCCCACCTTCCCACCAAGCACCTCACCGACCGTCTTCCGAAACACGACATCCCTACGCTCGTCACCAGTCTCCTTCTTAATCTCCAACTCCGCCGCGGAGGCGAGAGTGAATCCGAATATCCACGGGATCTCCTCTTCGCGAACAGGCGCCTCAGCTGAGGCCCATAGATTCGAGAAGCCTGCGCTAGCGGGGGCAGCGATGATCTCTTTGATGGCGAGAACGCGGGAGCCGGCGCCCACGCCCTTTTTCAATGGGGGCGTGGTGGCCTTGTGCAGCCATGCGTCGCGATCCCGTGTCTGTGTGCGCACGTAGCGCAGGGTGCGTTGGATGTTTTCCGATAGGCTAAAGGTCGTGTCCATCAGTGCATAGTAGGTGTATGGATGTGGGACGGCGGCGAGGAGGAAGGTGGAGGGGTCCTGGGAGATGGAGGGTTTGGCTGCCACAGTGACTCCCTTGCAGGGGGCGCAGTGGCGATTGGACGGGCAGGAGCCTAGGACCGGGTTCCCAGGTGGGCAGAGGGACAGGCGATCCGCTAGAGTTTTTATGGCCGCGTAGGCTGGTCGAAGTTCGATGTGGAGTGGGGAGAGGAGAGCTATGCTGGTGTTGTAAGTTGACAGGAAGGCCTCGTGCAGGTGCGAGTTTATAAGGGCGGGGAGCTGGGCAGCACCTAGGTCTGGCCAGAGGTCTGCTGCCACCGATGGGGTGTAATCAGCGAAGGAGCGGGGGAGGGGCTCGGAGCGGATCAGGCCTTCCTGTGAGATCTCTTCGATGGAAGCGGTCTCATTGGTTGCGGTGTCGATGATGTGCTTGAGGAAGATGTCGACTGAGGACTTGTCGCCGGCGAACAGGCGGTTTCCCAAGCCCTTATACCTAGTCACGCCGTCAAAGTCGCAGCGACGGAGGGCAGTGAGCACGTAGTCATCGCGGGGGGCCATCGGTATGATCTATCCCGAAAACGGTTAATTCCCAACCCAATTCACCCCCCCCCCCCGATAGAACGGACTGATGCCATGCATACCCAATAATCTACCAAAACTCCTCCCATCCCCACCCTCCCCCAGGCCAACCACCTCATAACCTCCCTCTCAAACCCTTCGCTAAACCTCCCCTTGACAACCCTATAGAGCCCATGCTCCTCCGCCTCCGCCCTCCCAAGCACTAACGGTCTAAATCCCTGCGCCCAGAACGCCCTCCTCCAGGCTAACAACACTCCATCCTCCTCCTTCCCGTCGCTATCATCGAAGAAGGTATAAACGGGACACCTCTTCTCCAGCGGCGGCAGTGCACTCCTCTCCTCATTTTTGGCGATATTGCTACTAAATGGATTGAGCCACTTCCAGCTGGAAAACCAGCCCTCGCTGGACGCCGTGGAATTCGACGGCGGTGGTGGCTTGTGAGTTGCTGGCCCGAACAAGTTCAAGCTGCTCGGCGCGTGCTGTTTGATCTCGGACTTTAGGTTCGGGAGCGACAGTTTCGGCACTTTTTGCGGCGTCAGGTTTGTGGGAAGGAGGAAGTTGAAGGTTAAGCTTATCATGGAGACCGCGCCGAGGAGGAGAATGTAGCGTCTTGCTGCCATTTTTCGGCTCTCTCCTTGGTTTCCTTTTTTTTTTGTTTCTTCAGTTTTTTGATAGAGAGTCGACAAGGGAGGGAGGTTTGTGTTGCTCAGTATAATTGCTATCGTGGTACTATCGTATGATACCAATATCGTAGCTGGATGGTGGTGGTGGAGGAAGCTTGGTAGTTGGCTGTATGCTGTTGTGAATAAACCGATCAAACCTGACAAGTTATGTTAGGTTTCCCTCCATCCTCCTCTTCTTTTGTTTCTTTTTTTCTTTTCTTTTTAACCCTTTGTGAGGTGTTTCCGGTACCGGTACCGCAAGGTCCAGGACGCAACTGGGGTGAGGAGTTAGGTTTGTACCTTGAAGTAGCAGGTAGGAACCGTGTTTGCTCCAGCCACTTACGCCAGGGGTCGGTCCCACCTTTTTTTCCTTCACCAAAACCTCGAGCACCAGCAACCTATTCAGCCGCATGATTCGCGTTACACACACGTGATTTCGACCAACCAGACCAGTGCCTGAGACTAAGTACCGGTACCTGTACCCTAAGCACTGGAATATGGTAATTGAAACCTCACGCCAATAAAGGCTTCCGGAATTCCCCCCTCCTTAGATTAGAAGAGAGGGGTATCATACTGCCAATCGCCCTGAAAAGAATGGTCGCCTTTCATCCTTCCACTAACTTAAGACACATAAAAAGTAAGAAGGGGGGGATGTGACAAAAAGGCAACTCCAACGTCCTGGCTTGGGATCCAATTATTCCGGTTCTCAGGACACGGTATGGTACGAGTATCATAGGATAAATGGTTGATTGGAGTTAATTACCGGTTGGGGGCCGGTGGGCCAATTTCTGCCCCACCAAGATGCAGCTAGAAGCTGTCACGGAGTATCACTCATGCTTCTGGCCAATCCGAGTCGCTGAAATTGAGCTTTCGGATATACATTTCCTATCATACGCACAATATTAGAGCACGACAAAGCCGGTCACTTCTCCCCTATGTCCGGCTTCCTACTCTCCGATCCAAGCTAGACTTACCCTATCCGACTCTTCCCTCATGTCACGGCTCAATCAATCAACCGGATATGCAATTCTCTTCTCATTTGGTTTTTCTCTTGTCTATATATGTTGCTGTTTCACTGCATAAATAGTGGGCCTTCCTGGCCCTCTGAGATAGAAATGAAGTTCTCAAGTATCTCTCGCACCCTCATGTGGCTCCGGAATATAGCCTGGCCACTGGACTGTTTTTCAACACGGGTCGTTTGGCAACCAGGCGCTGGTCAAAACACACCAAAATTGCTGGTTTTCGGGCTACCATTACCTAGCTATCATACCATTGGTGGAAACAGCATAGAAAAAAAATATTCTAAACGCAATTTGCTACTCGTGTCTTCGCGCAAAGAATTGGCACCCGTTTTGGAATAGCCACTGTGGACCTAATACGAAAGATAGTGTTCAAGCTACCTGCCTGTGGGAGGAGGGGGGGTGGCGGACAGTACAGGTATCTGGGGAAGGCGATGATGGATGATAGAATACCAATGAGAATGACTCCCAAGTACAGCGCATCACAGTATTGGATGTTTTGCAAAATCCAATATATTAGGTGCAGTTTCCCTTGCAATGTGAGTATTCCGTATCTGTAATATGAAAGCAGGGTTTTCGCTGCGCTCTCTCTCATCGTCGTCTTATCGAAACGCCGTCATATTAATTCTACATACGGCTATCATTAAATACCCGGGACGGCCAGTTACTTGGACGGATGCCGATTGGCTAATTTTCTATGAGGAAATCGCCCGCTGATCTCTCTCCAGCTGCGATATTCTACCAAGGCTATAATACCACGGGAAACTGTTCTGTTCAAGTTTGGTCGCCCGAGTGAGGGGATGCCCAACCAGCCTGTGGTTCCCTCTTATGCTTAGACTATTAGATTTTGTAGAAATGTACGGTGTGGTAGCAGATGGGTACCAACATCACTGGTGATAGTACTAGTAAGTTAGATTAGGGAGCGAGTAGTAGTATGTAAAGAAATTCCCAATGCCCTGCCCAAAGTCAGAAAAGGTGGGTTTTCGAGAAAAATGACGCTCCAGTCTTCACTCGGCCCGGTAGATACAATAATAAAGCATATAAATATACAAATCGACCAGCAAAACCCTAGAGTTTTATCTAAGGGTGACCGCGGTTCACTCCTCCCCAAAGCAGTTCCCTACGCCATCTATCACCCAGGGGAATACAACTTCTCTACCTTAAAACATTTAGTTATATCCTCAATTAGGCGCGACGACTTGATTTAGCCTCCCTGAATCGGCCAGTTTATCGCTCAAATGCGGCAAAACCGCTTTTTCGAACTCGTCCTCATCGCTATGGTCGGTAGGAGACCCTTCTACATCTGTGTTCTTTGTGCTTTCTTCTGGATCCACCGAGGCACTGGAAACCCTCTCGAACGCTGGTTTCTTTCCTCTTTCGAAACGTACGTTCGATAGCGCGATGTCGATTTTCTCTTCGCAAATTGCCTTAAGTTCCTGAGCTGTTTCTCTTGGAGCGAAGGTAGCAGGGAAACGCCAGCTATTTTTTCCATTAGCACGCCAGTTCTTTTACCTAAAGTGAAATTGTAGAAGTGCCACATACGATAACCAGAGCCAGACCAAAATAGTCTTGTGTAATGCCTCCAGGCGCTGCAGGGCTAGTATAGATTTCGGATTATCGGTATCCAGGACTTCCAAATCCACGCCCGGAATTTTCAGGAAACTCCCATCCTTATTGGAACCCACACACTCTGCCATCCTCGTCACTGCTTCTTGGACTTTTACGTCGCGTCCAATAGGCGCCATACAAAATTGCAACTTTTCGAGAGTCCTCAAGCCTGGTATTCCTTCCAATGACTTTGCAGTCTTAATTTGCTGTTCTAAATGGCAAATGTGGAACAGATTTGACGTACGCATAACCCGATCCATTGCGTTGAGGAGAAAAGATAGCTCTCGGTCTGGAGGGTATAGGGATGCGAATTCCTCAATTTGAGATGAGGTTGGGAGGACACCAGCTGTTGGAATCGGTTTTGGAGTAACTGACATAGCGTATTTGAGGGACTGGTAGTCTACCTCGTCTAGCGTTGTAACGAGACCTTTCGAGGGAACAGCAGGTAGTGGAGTGAGAGTTTCGTCGGCTTGAGTATTGTGTCTGGACACGGCCACCTTGTAACGGCCAGCTCGGCCAGCGATCTGTTTGACTTGGGGAACACTGATAGCTTCAAATTCTGAGCCATTCCACTTGATTGTGGTCTCAAAGATCATACGTTTAATACTCCTATAATAGATCAGGAAATTGCCTAAAACAGGTGAGAGGGAGCTTACAGGTTAAGTCCCATTCCGACAGCGTCAGAAGCCACCAACACATCGTATCCACTTTCGGGATCATTAAAATGCCTTGCCTGTAAACTTCTTGTTTCTGGAGGCAAACCTCCATATATAACGGCGCATCTCAACCCCGTCACCTTTTCGATTTCCTTCTTCATCGCAAAGATGCTCCTCCTTGAGAACGTAGCGACGCAGTCTCCCTTCTGAATCTTCGTCAAATCGCCCCCCAAACTCTGCTTCATAACTTCTAGCGGTCCTAAGCGTGTGTAATTATGGACTATACACTCTTCACCCACACTGGCCGCGAGATTCTTGATGAGATCTACTGTTCGCTCTTCTCCGCACATGTGAACCTCCTTCGCCCGTACTCCTAGAAGTGCTTGTGTCCATGCCCACCCTCTATCCTCCTCTCCAATCATCTGGATCTCGTCAAGAACAGCAACCTCAACTTGCCGGTTCAAATCCACCATCTCAACGGTGCTCGAACATACAGCGGCGGTTGCAGAGACAACCCGCCTGTCGTCTCCCGTAACCAGGTTGCACGGGATTCCCTTGGCATTCATCCTTTCGAAAATTTCATGGGCCAGCAAACGCAAGGGACCAGCATAAACCCCATTTGCGGCCTCCTCCAGTCTCTTCAACGCATTGTAGGTCTTCCCAGAATTAGTAGGGCCAACATGTAGATGCCATGTTCTCTTAAACTGCCTTGCCATCGGATACCATTCTGAAGGGAACCTCATATCTGCGGCTTTCCTAACATTGATCATATGAATGTCCCCCTTGCCTAAATCCTTCTGCCCAATATATTGCAAAAAGGAATTAACAAAGTAGTGGTCCAACCCTCTCCCTTCTTTATGCACAGTTGTGATTTTTTCAGGCGTTGGCAAAGAGCTACCCGTAGCTGTGTAATCTTGGACCGTGAATCCAGCCAAAACCTCATCGACAAAAGCTAGATAGCGAGTTCGCAGCTCTGCTGGAGGCACTGGATTCTCCCTATACCAGCCGGGTATCTTCGGTGAATGAACCGGTGGGGGTATCAATTCCGTCAACACCTGTTCCGTAAGTGCGTATATCTTTCGGTAATCTTGCGTAGGCAGCTTGTCGGTCTTTTTTTTCTCGACGGGCTTCCCCCCCCTCTCTTGTAGCGCAGTTCTAGCTTGGAGCAATCCTTCGACGGTGGGACCATTGTATGTAGTATCTCTAAAGTCCTATAAAGATCAGCCCTGCATGCACCAACCCAAGCGGCGATACCCACCCTAGAAGCGGTCTTTCCCCGGTTGATCCGGGCCTTCTTATACTGGGAACCCCCGCTCCGGAAACGAGTCGTACCAGGTATCCGCAGCGGGGAAGCACCAAGAACCCCTGGAGCTCTGAGAGAACAAAAGACACAGAGGTTCATCCGCACTCCTCTCGGCCGTGTAACCAATGCTGAGGACAACATCGCTGTTGGATAATCAATTGAGTCCTGGGGAACGTGGATTGGTGTTTCTGAAGTTGTCTCAAAAAAATATTTGAGGATTTGGTTGTAGATGTCTTGGCGCAGACTGGAAAAACTTTCAGCCTCCAAGGTCATGGAGTATCACTCAACACAAGCGACAGGAAGGGAAAGACAAGCTCAAGTCAGGGTAATTCATTTGAGGACAGTCATAAGATGATTATGGCAATTTTTGTAACTATGAAGACCTAAGGGAACACTTCACGAGGACAGCAGAGCACTAAGTCAGTAGTAGTGGGACAACGAATAACTACGTAAGGGCAGGAATATCTGCGGGCGATACCTGCTGGTGGCAGAGCAGGGGCCCTATTGATACACATACCTCGAGCTACACAATAGCTCCTATAATATCTATCCGATCTTACTGGAATAATGTGAATAGGCTGGCAAAATGCAATACCGGAGGTCGAGAGAGTGATACCTGGTGATGGACTCCCGATGATCAGGAAGAACAGGTCATAAGGAAGCTTGCTTCCGGTACCTTATGGTGGGCTTGGATCCCTACCGTAAAACTCGGAGGAAAATAATATTTCAAAACAAGCGACAGCGGGAGAGGGTTTATAATTTTATATCATATCATACTCTAGATGCTGTCGGTCATGGACCGGCAAATCAGTATATAAATAAGAGGCTCTAGGATGGGCAAAAAGTAGCTGTAAATCACAGGTAACTGCTCAGAACCCAAGACTCCTACAAGCACCAGGCAAAATGTTTTCATACAAGATGTGAATAACAGGGATCCCTAAGACATGGCATAGGAAAACACAGCAACATGTGGCCACCATATTTTCCTATTCGGTGTTTTTGCTTCTCTCATCACCACCTGCCACTAAAGGGCTTTACTTGGCAACCCCCATGTATCATACGAAACCTTTTTTTAAAAAACCCCCCCCTCATTTCCTGCTTCGGGCTTTCCGTGCAATACTAAAGTAAGGTAACTGCCTTAACTACATGTTCCCGGCATGTAGAACCTGAACACAGAGATCAAAATTTTGTATGGCAAATTGTCTGCGTATCTAAGCGCCCATAGTAAATTCGGATCCAAATGTTCAGGTTCTTCATGCCGGGAACGAGTAACAAGCCTACAGTCTAAAATCCCTTTCGACCTTGCCAAAATAACTCCCCAAACATCAAAATCATTGGCCTCCCTCATTCCTGCGTTTGACCTTGCCTTGCCAAGTGCTTGTACCTGAGTAATATTTCTCCGGGCCGATCTCCGAGGGGTGTTGTGGCCCTAACCCTGCGCTTTTTCATATGTCCCTTACTGCACTGCACTGGTACCCGAGTACGGCACTAATACAAGTACAGCTTAGTGTTGACGCTACCGACCAGATCTCTGCCCCTCCAACCCCCCCTCTAACACTATCCAAAGGCTTCGTGATTCGCCACACTCTTCCTTCTTGTTTACTCCACAACAAACGTTCGCCCGCTCTTCAAAGGCTCTCTAAAGCAAAACCAATTGCCTAGGAGTAAGGAAACTATCATGGAGGGAATTAAAAAGGCGTTCGCTGTTTGCAAGGCAGAAGGGAGGGTGAGTTTCCCTTTCCTCCGGGGCGTGCAGAGATTTTCAGTTGTTGCCGCTGATCGTTAGAAAAACAGAGGGCTTTGGTGACTTATGTTACTGCCGGGTTTCCGACGGTTGAGGCAACTGCAGGCCTGATGCTGGCGATGGAGGCTGGAGGCTCTGGTATGATTGATTCTTTCAAGAGCCCCAACTGTGACTCGTGAAACTTACAATATTAGATATAATTGAAATTGGTCTACCTTTCACCGATCCAATTGCAGATGGACCGACCATTCAGAAAGCAAATACCGTGAGTAAATCTTATTTTTATTTTTATTATTACCCAATTGGATGGCAGTTAATACGGCTACAGGTTGCCTTGGAAAATGGGATGTCGGCTACTAGAGCTTTGAAGGCAGTTCTCGATGCTCGTAAGAGAGGATTGAGAGTCCCAGTCCTTTTCATGGGATACTACAACCCAGTTTTAATCTACGGCGAGCAAAAATTTGTCAAGGATTGTCGAGAGGCTGGTGTTAATGGCTTCGTCATTTGCGATCTACCCCCAGAAGAAGCTGTGAAATTTAGAGGATTCTGTAATAATGAAGGGTATGCTTGTCTTTGAGGGATTCATAAGATTTGCTTCAACTGACTTGGTGCTCATAGCTTGAGTTATGTTCCGCTAATAGCCCCAGCTACAAAGCTTTCCCGCTTGAAGTTTCTCTGCAGCATTGCCGATTCGTTTATATATGTTGTTTCTCGTATGGGGACAACCGGCGCATCGGGCACATTGAACGCTGGTCTTGGTGATCTATGTAAGCGTGTGCACGAGGCATCTGGAAACATTCCGATCGCAGTCGGCTTTGGCGTCTCCACTCGTGCCCACTTCGTCTCGGTTGGCCAGTTCTCTGAGGGTGTTGTTATTGGCTCGCAGATCATTAATGTTATCTCTCAATCAAAACCCGAAGAAATCGATCAGAAGGTTAAGGAGTATTGCCAAATGATTGTTGGTAGGGATGGCAAAGGTTCGACCACTCATGAAGTTGGGATTGTAGAAGCCATTGAAAAGGCTAAAGGGCCAGCTGATGTCTCTCCTACAAGTGTTATCGGCGACAAGAATGTGGAGCCGGGCCCGGGATTAATGGGCCAGATTAATACCTTAAATACCGATAGTGAAGTTAGTCCTCAGGTAAGTACAGGGAGACACCTTTTATATATTGTTAGACGTGTTCTTACAGTGGCAGCCAATCCCTTCTCGCTTTGGAGAATTCGGCGGTCAATACGTACCAGAATCTTTAATGGATTGCCTTGCAGAGCTAGAGCGTGGCTTCATCGAAGCAAATAACGACCCTAAATTCTGGGAAGAATTTCGGTCATACTATCCCTATATGGGCCGCCCAGGGCAACTCCATCTAGCAGAGCGCCTCACTGAGAAATGTGGAGGCGCCAATATCTGGCTAAAGCGAGAGGACCTTAACCATACAGGATCTCATAAAATCAATAATGCTATCGGACAAGTTCTTATTGCTAAGCGGTTGGGTAAGACAGAGATTATTGCAGAAACAGGGGCCGGGCAGCATGGTGTGGCGACCGCAACCGTCTGTGCCAAGTTTGGTATGAAGTGCACAGTTTATATGGGTGCTGTAAGTTTGACTAGTCGTTGCGAACTTTAATATCTCAGAAATGCGCTTACCTTTTAAAGGAAGATGTGAGGCGTCAAGCCTTGAATGTTTTCAGAATGAAGCTTCTAGGAGCTCAGGTTATATCTGTGGAGGCTGGTAAGAAATGTCCCCCATATCAACGATCAGAAGATGCTTATGCTTGCCTTCTCAGGCTCTCGTACTCTACGCGACGCTGTTAATGAGGCGCTTCGTTCGTGGGTTGTCAATCTTTCGACAACGCATTACCTCATTGGGTCAGCCATTGGCCCGCACCCGTTCCCTACGATCGTTCGAACCTTCCAGAGTGTCATTGGCAATGAGACTAAACAGCAGCTTATGGAGAAGCGGGGGAAACTACCTGACGCTGTAGTAGCTTGTGTTGGAGGTGGATCGAATTGTGCCGGAATGTTTTATCCTTTTGCAAAGGATCTTTCGGTAAAGATGCTGGGTGTGGAGGCTGGTGGAGATGGCCTAGAGACTACTAGACACTCAGCTACCCTTGCTGGCGGGAGTAAGGGCGTTCTTCATGGAGTCCGCACTTATATTCTTCAAGATGCTGAAGGTCAGATTTCTGACACACATTCTGTTTCCGCTGGGCTAGACTACCCTGGGGTTGGGCCAGAGCTCGCAAGTTGGAAAGATAGCAATCGTGCAAGGTTCATTGCCGCTTCCGATGCTGATGCTTTCGAGGGCTTCAGAGCACTCTCTGAACTCGAAGGCATCATTCCTGCCCTTGAGAGTGCGCATGCAATCTTCGGCGGAATGGAGTTGGCAAAAACAATGAAACCCGGTGAGGATATCGTCATCTGTCTATCCGGCAGAGGGGATAAAGATGTCCAGAGCGTTGCTGAGGAACTCCCAACCCTCGGGCCCAAGATTGGGTGGGATCTTAGATGTGAGCTGGCCCCTTCTGTCTCGAATATATACACACTAACATTGACTAGTCTAATCTTAAACATCCAAAAGCGAATACCATGTTTTTCTCGTTCGAACCTCCTTCCGCAGGTTCTCTGCGGGCTTCGGTAGTGCATTTGGGTCAGGTACTCCATGTTCTGTTATGCCGAGAGTTAGAAAAAGACCCGTAGACTAAATCCGAACGTAACCCTTCTAAACTTATTGCCCTAGAAGTGGAATGTGCTGTGCCAAATTATCTGAGCTCTGACACTCTAAGGCCCGAAATACTATAGCCCTACTCCTAGTGAGAATAAGGACCCAGACACCTCCAAAATTCTCGTATGCTTGAGATGTCACAAAACAAGGGAATGTAGCAATAACCTGAGATTATAGATTTGTTTGCAGAGTCTCAATTACTCTAGAACTTGTTTTTCAAATCTCTAAGACTTTTGAGAGGTGATGGGTTTCATTGTCAAAGTCGCCTTTTTTGGTTAGTGCTTTTGGTTTCATCGTCTGCACGTTGGCTACAGTCCAATGATGTTACGGTCAGCGCCAGGTTGACAACCATGCCTAGCCAGCTAGTGAGCGAAGAATATATCATTAAATTTTGAACTCAAGTGCCGTAAAACCCGAACTATTGAACTGTGTGCTATATGGTCAGAAATTCCCTTCTCTAGAAAGTGGGCCAAAAACATAGCTTGTTTCCCTCTTCGGAGAAAAAACCAAACCAAATAATTCCAGACCTTACCGAGAAAGGGATGCCCAACCACATAGCACACGGTTCGATAGCGCAGGTTTTTACGATATCCCGGGGTTTAATCTCACCAGTATTAAATCACAGAAAGTCACTCGTTGAATGAATGATAAGCCTAAATTTATTGCTCTCGTACTGTGCTGTATCACAAAAATTCCCGGGATCAAATAGGGTCACCGATGCGATACACCAAATCAGAGGAGAGGTGCAGAAACCGGCGGAACCCCACTCAGCCTCGGGAAAATTCAAACTTTCCCCTCCCACCGCCCCGCCGCCTCAAGACCAATTCTCAAAAGGCATACTAAAACATATAGAAAAGAAATAAACATGTCTCAGGGACCAAAACAGGGCCCACCCTCCTACCCGCGGTCACTCACACCAACATCTGTGGCGGTAGACAAAGGTTCCTTACCGATACCGTTATACGCACAATCTACACACCCAGCGTCGGGGCTCCCGCTCGCCGACCATGTGCTCCCTCCTCACCGCCAATCGAGGTCTCGAGCCGAGAGGGCATGGGCATGGAGTGCGTCCTTCGTACGCGATAACCGGGGATCACTATTTGTCCTGCTATCGCAGTTCTTTGGCTCGACAATGAGTCTCTGCACGAGGGTCTTGGAAACTTCACTTCCGGAGCAGAAGATGCATGCTATGCAGATATTATTCATCAGGCAGAGTGTCACGACGGTTATTGTCGGTATATTGATTTTTTTCCGTAGTGTGGAACATGCACCGTGGGGTCCACGGGGGGTTCGGTGGTTGCTGGTTGGCAGAGGTTTTGGAGGATTTTTTGGTGTTTTCGGATTATACTGTTCGTCGCGTTTTTCGTCTTTCTCCGTCCTATCCTTCGTTGGGTATACGGCGCTGATGGCTGTGGAATACCGCAGATTCACTGGCATATCTCGACCTCTCGGATGCGATAGTAATCACCTTCTTAGCGCCCATCGCAACTGCCTTCGCCTGCTCACTGATCCCCTACCTGAATGAGTCATTTACCAAAACTGAGTTCTTCGCATCTATATTCTCCCTCTTTGGTGTTGTCCTGATCGCCCGTCCTGCATCCCTCTTCTCCCGAGATTCAGCGAATACTCCAAATGACTCTGGCACCGTTCATTCTCCACCGACACCACGCTCTCTCCTCCCTGCCGGGGAAATTCCCACCGCAACCCCGCACCAACGCTTAATTGCAGTCCTAGTAGCCCTACTTGGCGTCCTCGGCGTCGCAACTGCATTCACGACTATCCGTTGGATAGGTACCCGCGCCCACGCACTAATAGTGATGCTCTACTTCTCGCTCTGGTGCTCCATTGTCTCCCTCGCATCCTCACTCCTCATACCTTCAATTGGAGGGCTTGTCTGGCCACATACACTGCTTCAATGGGGACTTCTCCTGGGCATCGGTATCAGCGGCTTCGGGACACAGTACTTTCTTACGCTGGGATTGCAGATCGAGAAAGCTGCTCGCGCCACTAATATGGTTTACACGCAGATGCTCTTTGCGCTAGCGTGGGAACTGATTGTCTGGGGGACTGTGCCTGGGTGGGGGAGTTTGCTGGGGAGCGGGTGCATTTTGGGGAGTGTGCTTTGGGTAGGGATAAAGAGGGCAGAGAGGCCCAGCATAGCGAAGGTGAGGGCAGGGGATGAGGAGGTGGGCTTGATGAGCGGGGGAACGGAAGGAGAGGAGGAGGGGGAGGGCGATGAGTGGATAGAAATGAAAGATGGGGCGGATGCTAGGGGATCGGATGGAGATGGGGATGACCAGGGTGACGAGGGCGATGAGGGCGAGGGTGGAGATGAGAGTGGAGAAGGTCGGAACCCCGCATGATGCATACGTATTGGGCATGGGATATCGGTATGTATAGATTGGGCTGGGTTATTTATTATGTGTACATCGATTGTCAGCCATACACGGATAATAGACTGTTGCACTGAGTTTCATGATCGCAAGAGCATTATTCTTTAACTGTTGTGATTTGAACTAGGGAGAAAGCTGGCCAGTCAATAGTGTTTTGTAGGCGACAATTAACTTTGAGGGGGGTTCTGGTTCTTTAAGACATTTGCTATATTTCCCTACTTGGATTGGCGGCCGCTCCTGCAGTATATACGGATGAAATAATTGAACTGCTACATTTAAGTTTGCCACAGCATTCGAGCAATGATGCGAGTGATTAAGTGTGACTAATAAATTACCTCTTACGATGCTACAGTAGATCACAGCAGGCCAGGCTTCAACCGAGGAATTAATCTGAGCTGCGTCTATTTACTTTTAGCGGTATTTCAAGTCAGGGCTTATTCCCGCGCTAGCGTTTGAAATCCCAATTCTACTGGCAGTCTATGATATTGCGGGAGGCTGCCCCATTGTGTTATTGGATCGCGAGCGCTCATACAATGAGAGTTGAATGTCACGGGTTCCATGAAACCTGAGCCTCAAGATTAGGTTTTTATCAACACGCATTGTAACACAACTAAAACCACCATCACCGAAGCTCTTGCTACTGCCTGCCGCCAGGAAAAGGCGCGTCGCTTCCATTCCAACACTTTGTCTTGACCAGACTGATCGCCGCCTCTGCCACACCTTTCCCGACATATTTCCCCCCGACTTCGTTTCAACTTATCGTCTCTACAAACGCGAACATGGCAACTCGGAGAAAGCGGGCAGATACTGTCACTACTAAAGCCCCGGCCCCCAAGAGGAAGCGCGACTCGGTTTCGGAATCAGAGTCGTCCCCCGACTCGGATAGTGAACTGAGTGACTTGAGAGAAGAAGATCTGGAGGAACCTATTGATTTTCAACAAGCTGGAAAAGAGAACGAATCTGAGGACGAAGATGAAGAGGACGAGGAAGAAGAAGATTTTGACGAGTCTAGCGATGAAGACGATACACCAGAGGAAGCCGAGGATTCGTGAGCCCCCTTAATACATTTGTGCAAGGAGTTACTCTAATTGGACTAGCTACATTTTCGAAGAGGAAAAGGATGTCTCCGAAGACGAGCCCCGGAAAAAGGGCGCCGGTAAAGCTCTCCTGAAGGAACCAGTATCGCGAGCCTCCAACCGTCGCAAGTCCACAAACATCACACAACCCCAAAGGAGAAAGCCGAATACCAGCGCACCAGGCAGCTCACTCAGAGGATCGATCACGGTATCATCTCGCAGTAGGAATAACCAGAGGGCGGCACCACAACCGAGAGGAAAAGCGGGAGCAACAGTCGCAGACGAAAAACCTTTCAAGTTAACTCTCAAGGTGGCAAGGGATAAACTTCGTGAAGCCACCTCTAACTGGACGCCCCCCCCTGCTGCAGCTGACAGTGGTCCAGGTACCACTGCCGCTGCCACACCGGAAAGTAGTGCATCAGCGACCTCGGACGGCATCGTGACAACTAGGGCCCCTGCAATGACCCTACCGGCCCGCGCGGGAAGAGGCCGCAAGATTGTGGAAGAAGAAACCTCCTCTTCTTCATCCGAAGAGGAAGATGAGGACGAAGACGCGGAGGGTGAGGAGGAGGACGCGGAAGGCGAAGAGGTTGACGTTGAGGAAGATGCGGAAGGTGTTCTCGAGGACGATGGCCTCAACGATGAAGACGCTGAAGGAGAAACTGATGATGAGGAGATGCTGGATTCTGACGACGCCACTAACAATAATACGAGCGTCAATTCTCCAGATTTTAGAAGCAGAACTGGAACTCCCGACCTGAGCAAATTAACCAGAAGGCAGAGGGGGAGATTCGACGAACTTTACAGCGCAGATCTATTAGAATTGCCTACCGGCATAGGTATGCGGCAGCACAATCACAGGATTACTATTTACTAACTATTTTACAGAGAGGCCAAGTGCAGCCAAAATTGTTCCCTTGACCGCGGACGAGGCAGCCCTTAAGAGGGCAGAAATGGCTAGACGCCGGAAGAATCTTACAGATCAGAGATTGGAGGAAGAAAAGGTAAATCCTGTCATAGTCAGATTTTAGACTAACGTGGCTGACCGCTTTTCTCTCTCTTTACCCCTACAGATGGACACCATAAACAAGCTCCTCAAGAAGCAGACTCCCAAAATGCGCAAAGGTAGAGGGACCGGTGACGCCACACCTGCCGGGGGGCCATACGCCGATTCTACAATGGGTGGCATTTCTGACATTCCTGCACTGCCGCCAACGATGGTTCGCTGGGTTAGCAATGCATCCGGCATAAGACTCGGCGTTCCAGAAATGTGGATGGGCGGCCCTGCAGGCGCAGTTTTCGAGAAACAGACTGTCCCGGAAGTGATTGGGAGGAGAAGGAGAATGGTGGAGGTCATTGATGATCCGATGGAAATCGATACCCGAGCTTAGGTGGATCAGATTGGGGGGGGGGGGGGCCCGTTATAAGCACCTGGAGGGAGCTTTGTATCTTTTTACCCTTCCATCTTCGTATTCATCTTACACTCTGATGGGAACGGGAAGAGGTCCTTTAATGTGTGTATTACTACTGTAGCTTAGATGTCCACCGTGCGAGCTGGGATTGAACAACGCCATGAAGTTGCTTTAAAAAGTCTCACTTAACGTATTTTTATACTAGGATTTGTAGAGGGGAATGTTGCATAAAATGTGTTGATTCTTTAAAATATTAACTTAACATAGCAGGCAAGAATTTGGAAACTTCACCAGTCTATGAGAGAAGTAGTATTATGCGGAATTATTGCTGAATCATACTCTGTAAATTAGTCTATGATGCTTGTAGGGGTCTGCAGATGTCAACAAGGGCTTGCCGTGGCGCGTGCTTTGCGAGCTAACGGACTCGACGCTAAGGGCTCGAGCGTCTGGTTAACATAATGAATGAGCCCTCATTGCATTGCTACCAAACTTGAACCAAATCAACTTTGTTCGCCTCCTACTAGTATTGGTAATCCACGCTACTGGTACACGCATACATCCTCTCACATCTCTCTCAATACCGGCATCTTCATTCACTCAAAACCCATCAACACCAAACAATACAATGGTTCCCTGTCCGGTTTGCGGTAAAGATGTTTCCCTCGATTTCATTAACCAGCATCTGGACTCGGGTTGTACCTTTCCAAAACCTGGGTCAAGTTCAACCTCTGGGCTGCAGGTCCCAAAACCGATGACTTACTTCCCAGACCCCACTACAGGACTAACTGCAGCTACTTCAAGCGAGAAACAAAATGCTATATCCCCAGGAAATTCCAAACGTGTTGCCACCTTGAGCTATAGCTACGGCCGAAAAAGCACCGGAGCCGAAGGGGATGAGGAAGAGGAGGACGAAGATGAGCCTGCACGACTACTGAAGAAACCGAGAGCCTACAAGAGGCCTGATCATCTGGAGAAAGCGATGCCCCTCGCTGAGAAAATGCGTCCGAAAAATCTCGACGACATTCATGGTCAAGAATTGGTTGGTAGGAGAGGCGTGCTTCGTGGATTAATCGAAGAGGGGAAGGTTCCGAGCATGATCCTTTGGGGAGCGGCGGGGTGTGGGAAGACTACAATTGCCCGGGTTATTGCTACAATGAGCAGCTCTCGATTTATAGAGATCTCGGCGACGGCTAGTGGGGTTAACGATTGCAAGAAAATCTTTGTAGAGGCCAAGAATGAGCTTGTGCTCACTGGACGGAGGACCATTCTCTTTTGCGACGAGATCCATAGGTATACCAAGGCGCAACAAGATGTGTTTTTGGCACCTGTTGAGAAGGGAGAGATTGTTTTGTAAGCTTGCGTAATCCCTAGCACCGACACGGTACTAGTACATTGCTAATTAATCCTTTTTCTATCTAGGATTGGTGCTACCACAGAGTAGGTATCCCATTTTCTGTTAACGGAAAACCCGACTAATACGGAGCTTAGGAATCCGTCCTTCAAGGTTCAAAGTGCTCTATTATCCCGCTGCCGGACTTTTGCACTCAACAAGCTTTCGCAAGCCGATATTGAAACTATTCTTCGCAGAGCCTTACTTTACGAGCCGCCGTTGAATAGGAAAGGGGGCCATCCCATTGTTTCTCAGCTACTAGATGCTTCAATGATCGAATATCTCGCTCGCTTTGCAGATGGTGATGCTCGTACAGGTCTCAATCTGTTAGAGCTCGCGTTAGGCTTAACTACCAGCCCCGGTATTACCCAGGAACAAATCAAGAAGAGCCTCGCACAGACAATTATCTACGATCGCGCTGGCGATGCCCACTACGACACTATATCTGCTTTTCATAAAAGCGTACGTGGGAGTGACCCCGATGGCACCATCTTTTGGCTAGCCCGTATGTTGAAAGGAGGGGAAGATCCACTGTTCATAGCACGCAGAATGATAGTCATGGCAAGTGAGGATATTGGACTCGCCGATAACTCCATGCTATCTCTCGCCACTGCTACCTTCACTGCAATCCAACAGGTGGGAATGCCGGAGGCCAGGATCAACCTTGCGCACTGTGCCGTAGCTCTCGCCTTATCTAAGAAGTCTACCAGGTCTTATAGAGCACTAGGAAAGGCTATGGAGCTGCATGAACACGATCCTGCCTTGGCTGGTGCGCCCATCCCGGTTCATTTGCGGAATGCACCCACAAAGCTTATGAAGGAGCTTGGATACGGTAAGGAGTACAAGTACAACCCCGATTACAAGGACGGGAAAGTAAAACAAGAGGTATGTCTGAAATATTTCTTCTGGTCATTTATTGTTTCTACCGTCTACACAATCATCTTACTGACTGCCGTATCATAGTACCTACCGGAGCAACTCGAGGGCATGGCGTTTCTAGAGAATATGGACTTGGGAACTAAAGTCGATCCGGACCTTAAAAGATAATAATTGAACCGCAAGAGCTCTAGGGGACAAAGGCTAGTTAGGGCCGATTGATCTTTATCCCCAGCTTGTGTTAACTTCTTCCATACATTTGAATTGGCTGGTATACCGGTACATAGACAGGGATTTCACACATCCCCACAGCAATGCCATAATCATCCTTACTTATGTTTTTATGATGTATTAGCTTAAAGTGGTTGGCGGTGAAATGCCCGTGCTGTTCCGTCCAATTAAGGTTTTTAATAGGCCTATCATGCCGGTAGTTCCGGGTTTGTGATTTCAACCTGGCGGCGGTGGGCTGATAGATTGAGGGCCTCCCGATAATACAGTAACCTCGAGTGATGATTGGCTCATGGTGTCTTCTATAGCATTTATTATACTACCGTAGTGAGATCAACGGAAGGGATTGCTCCGTTCCGGCGCTGTACCTTGCGTGCACCATACAAGCCTCGCTAGTGCCTGCAGAATATTTGCTTTGGTCTACTCGAGTACTCAGCGGGGCGGAACCGATAACCAGTCGCACCATCTTCCACTTATCTTGCCCCGTGACCCTTACCGGGAGTATGCAATACCGGGTTTTTCTCAAGATTGTCGGGGACTTGAGCAAAGCTCCGTTGAGGACTTCTACCATTTTCGTCTTTTCAGTGGGCAAAAGGAGCTTGAATGGTGAGAAGAGGCTTTCTTTAATACCAATTTACAGGAACGAGGGGGAAAATTGTTTCTACGAATAAGAGATGATCATCGATCATATTGGAGGCGGCCGTGGAGGGGGAGACCCTCTCCCCAAATTTGCCCCGCCCCGAGATTCATCGGCGTCCTTTCTTCTCCACCACTCGCCCTCTCCCTTCCTCCTTTCTTTCCTCCTTCATTTACCCTCCACCACTGCCGGTACTTAACCCTCTTTTCCCCCATATCTTTCATGAGCCTCCCAGCACTTCTGCTTCGCAACACCCGTCCCTCAACCCCCCGGATTTTGCTCAAACAACTGCGCTCAATGACAGGACCAAAACCTGCTGCAAGGGTGGCTACCCAGGCCAAGGATGTTTGGTCGATTGTCAACGAAGCAGCCGCGGCCGCTACAGCTTCAGGAAATACAATTATTAATCTCGGTCAAGGTTTTTTGTGGGTCTTTTTCCTCCTCCCCTTCCATTCAGAGTCCATATGATATACAAATCTCTTTGTCTAATCCTTTTTTCCTCCCCTCCGAAAATAATAATAACAGTGGCTACAACCCTCCTCAATTTATCCTGAATGCTGCGAAAGAAGCGCTGGATAGAGTTGATTGTAACCAATATTCTCCCACTCAGGGTCGTCTCCGCTTGCGTCAAGCTCTCTCGGACGCCTACTCTCCATTCTTCGGTCGTAAGCTCGATCCCGCCACCGAGATTGTTATCACCACCGGCGCAAATGAGGGCATTTTGAGCGCCTTTATGGCCTTCATTGAGGCAGGTGATGAGGTCATTGTCATGGAGCCGTTCTACGATCAGTATATTCCCAACATTCAAATGGCTGGTGGAAAGGTTGTCTACGTTCCGTTGCATCCCCCCGCGAAGGGAGATACGGAGGTTTGTTCGTCCGACGATTGGACCTTGGATTTGGCGGAGCTTGAGAGAGCTATCACTAAAAAGACTAGGATGGTGGTGAGTTTGTTCTTCCTGAGGTGTATTATGTATCTCGTTACGCGTGCTAATTGGATTTGGGGATAGGTTATCAATAATCCGTAGGCCACGTTCCGAGATTGCGATCCGCACGGGTGGAAGCTGATAATCATTAGGCACAATCCGATCGGCAAAATCTTTAGCAAAGAGGAGCTCACGGGAATTGGCGAATTGTGTGTTAAGCATAACATCCTCATTCTCAGCGATGAAGTCTACGATAGATTGTTCTACGTCCCTTTCACTAGAACTGCGACCCTCTCCCCAGAGATTAGAGATCTCACGATCACGGTCGGGTCTGCTGGGAAGAACTTCTATTGTACTGGTTGGAGGGTAAGAGTCCTTAAATATTTCTTGTGGATAGCTGGGAAATTAACTCTGAAGTAAGGTTGGCTGGTTGATTGGGAGGCCTGAACTCATCAAATATGCCGGTGCCGCTCATACCCGTGTAAGTACCCCACCTTTCCTAGGGGGCATTTCGCTGATGAGGCGGCAGATCTGCTATTCTTCCGTCTCTCCTCTTCAGGAAGCGGTAGCCATTGGCTTTGAACAGGCAGATAAGGAGGGATTCTGGGAGAGCTCCAAGCATGAAATGAAGGGCAAGATGGACCGCTTCAATGAAGTTTGGGACGAATTGGGCCTTCCCGTATTTATCTCCATCCCCTAGCCTAGGCCCCTAGTTAACAATTGGCGCTATTAGTTCACCAATCCCGAGGGTGGTTATTTCGTCTTGGTCAACATGAGCAAGGTAAAATTGCCTAAAGGTTACCAATTTCCACCTCACGTATCTTCTCGACCGAGAGACTTTCAACTCTCCTGGTTCCTAATCAAGGAGATCGGAGTCGCTGCGATCCCGCCCACCGAATTCTACACCAAAGCCAACGAGAAAGAGGCAGAAAACTACCTCAGGTTTGCAGTCTGTAAAGATGACGACGTCCTCGAGGCTGCAAAGGAGAAGTTGAGAAAGTTGAAGGAATACATGTAAATCATTGGGGGTTTTCATATGATTCCATACATCTCTCTCTTCTAGGTTTAGATATTTGGCCGGGGTCGGTTGGTTTTTTCTGCTTCATTTAGATAGAAAATTCGGTCATATTTTCTTGAACCAAGGCTACCCATCTTTTCCCCCAGGAGAGTTCGTGAATGTGATCGCGGAAGCTTCCCCACTGTTCATACCGTGCACAGGGGCACCCGAGCGCATAATGTCTCAGTTCTCCATCTCCCCCCACCGTTCCGATCCGATACAGGCGCCAACAGTTCTCGCATACCGGTACTCAAGTACTGTACTTGTAAAGTCTTATCTCCGATACCTTGTTGTTCCCCCCTATACCTCCCCACACCTCTCCTTTTCCGCCTCCTACAATCACCATAACACACACCACCACTAACGAAAATGGCCCTGGGGAGAGAAACAATCATCGGAATCCTGGCGGGAGTTGTGGGAGTGATTATCCCGCTATTGTTGATCTGGTTTGGGAATTGTGAGTTCCGGATATTCTGATCATAATATGTAGGCGCGTGACTGATGTTGCGTGTGCGCAGGGTAGACGTCGGGAGGATGCAGATGAAGGGGGTAGGAAGAGGGGTAGACGGGCACAGGGGGTAAGGCATAATGGAGGGCGATCGGGCATAGTGTCGATGGGGATGAGGAAGCGCGTGCTCTGCGAGTGATGGGATATGATAAACATATGGGCTCTTCGGAATGGGGCCTCTTTCGTTAGGTTTGTATCACACGGGACAGAGCCGCACCTCTCTTAGCGCGCCACCACCGAAAAAAAATGCTGCTTCGATCTGGCGATTTGTATTCTAGAGGGTACGAGGGGGTTATTATATCATACTGGCATTTTTTGTTTTAATGAAGATGAAGGTATGGTTCGGATTGCCAATTCCCAATTGAGTGTAACATACTGGTAGTCTATTTGAATGCTGTGGGCATGCTTATCCAGGTTCAAGGTTAGAAGAAGATGGCCAGGTCTTGGCAAACAAAGACGCCAGAACTTGACCCATCATGAAAATTTCCTGTATCATACCGTTACTCCGCTGGAACCACAACCACCACCGCTCCCCCATACAATTCAACCTCAATGCCCCCGCGTACCTTTGCCCCGGCGCTCCGAACGCACCTTTTCTACCCACCCGCCACCCGCCCAATCTCCACAACACCCCACCTCCTCGGCGGCGGACCCCGCCCAAAAAAGTTCAGCCCAGAAAAGTACCGCCCAAAAAAAAACAGACCAAAAAAGCGCCCCCCCAACTACCAAGATGTGGCCAAAAAGATGCCGAACAAAACCACCGTCCTGAGCGCAACCTCCTTCGAATCCCGCCTGCCCTTTCGGGCAACCCGGAAACTCCCAAAGATTGCACCCCCACCGGCCGTGGTCCCCAAAAGCATGCCGACGGCACCATCCCGCGACCGGATTCACTACATCCCGCCGAGCAACCCGGTGCGCTCAAAGCTGGGTCCGGGAATGTACTACAATGCCAAAGTCTCCCCGAGCCGCTGCTCTAGCACGCCCCTGGACAAGAACGTGGAGACGGAGTACCTGTACACGCTCATGCTACGCAAGACCTTCGGCACGCCGATTGTGCGGACTGGGAGCGTTGCGCTGAAGTATGCGATAAAGCGGTGCATGGACGCTACCGGCTCGCACAAGAAGGCTACGACTACGCGCCTGCGGAAGGGGTTCCTGAGCGAGGCTCTGGGCACCCAGATGACGAAGAAGAAGGCTTGGGTGTGCGACCAAAGTAGGGCTACGTCGTTCGATTGGGGACTGCATGAGAATATGAGGTTCATTCACGGGCACATGTTTACCGGAAGGGAGGTGGACTATTCTACGCCGGAGGGACAGGTCTATGGCGCTCAGGCCTTGGACAAGACGAATGTCGAGGAGGAGCGGGGCAAGAGGCTCCGTGAGGCTATGGCAGCTTTACAGGGCGATGGTGCTGCTACTGCCACTCCTGGTGGTGCAGCCGCGGCAGCATCTACAACAACGACACCGACATCGAAAATCGCGGGTATGGCAGTCGCCAGTGGCTACAATAGCGATGGCAGCGACAGCGATGGCAAAACACGCGACGATTGGGTCCTCGAGGACTCCGGTTCCGACACTGACTTTGAGGCGCTCATGACCGGTGAGGATGGCGAGGTAAGTTCGACACCGGGAGGGACGGCGAGCGAAGATTCCGGTTCCGATACCGACTTTAAGGCGCTCACGACCGATGAGGAAGGTGAGATACGTTCGACACCAGGAAGGAGGGTGAGCGAGGATTCCGGTTCCGATACCGACTTTGAGGCGCTGGCGACAGCCAATGACGTGGAGGGGGACGAGGACGAGGATGAGGATGGGGACAAGATGAGGAATGATGAGAAGAGGAGAAGGAGAATGGAGGACTTTTTTAGGTAGTATGGATTTAGCCCTTGCGGTAACCACTGCAGCGTAGAAGGTCCAGATAATGAGGTCCCTGTAAATACCATCGCGGTGTGTGTCTGTGAGCTGGACACACGACTGCGACACCACTGTATTCACATACGGTACACACTGTCCTCCCGACTGTACAGTAACTATTCTTATCGCTGTTCATATCACACTTACTGTACCGGTACTCAGAATTCCAGCACGCAGTTGTGCTCGTACTAGTACCAGGGGGTAAGGGAAGGTCTGGCGAAGCCCCGGCTGCCACCCAGAATCATACTTTAGAAATTATGTGACCCAGTCCCACCCCCCTCGAACTCAGATTTGAACAGGGGGCTTTCTGCAATAAAAAAGCTTATTCCTTGGCATTCCTTGGCATTGTTACCGTAGGCGTTTCAGACATGGGATATCACTCATATTGCCTATCTAGGTAGATTCTTGGCTTGTTCACTTTTTTTCCTCTCATACAAAAATCTTCACTACTTTGGAGCTACGGCTCACCCTCTCCTTCCATTTAATCAATAAAATAAATCCATAGTTCTCTTCCTGAGCTCTTCCTCTTCATTTCTATGCTTTTATTTTCTTCATTACATGAATCTTGTGTTGTTGTCGTTCATGTTTTGTTCTCTTCTTATGTCGTTTCTTGGAGGGTCGGTTTCAGACGCCCGGAACTTGCAGCACTCGTACACGTACACGTGTAGCAGTGACCACAGTTCATCCGGGTAACCCACTTGAAAGTTTCTTATTCGGGTTTAGCCGTTCGGGTGAGGGGCCTGTTCTGGTGGGCCTCCTACTGTAATTGAACCATGCGCTATTCCTAAGCTCTAAGGCATCCAAAACCTCTCCTGGGTTGGGGGGGGGGCTCAGCCCCGGCATAAGCCAGGAAAAAAAAGAACAAAAGCCTTACAGATGTACCGGGGGTTAGGGGTAAGTGAGACGAGCAGCTTATATGTCACGAAATGGATAACCTAGTGTTTTTTTTTTATAAAAAAAAGTGAGACGAACTGGTTCTCATTGGCTCCCGGGTCGTCCAGCCAATGAGAGAGCACGACATCCTGAAGATTGTGGGGGCCAGACTTTTTGCGTTCGCCTGACTTTTCTCCTCCTCCAAAAATCCACCATGATTTGGGTAAAACCACCCAGAATGGCCCCGTTTCCATGGCCACACTCACAAAAGTTCTGACCAATGAAACCCCATTCGCCTCACTTACGCTCACCCCCCTAGCACCATCGAAAACAGCCTCTTATCGAGTGCGGTAAAATCTGTTGAAATCCACTCAGCTCTGTGATGTCCAGATTCTGAGTCAAGTACGCCCGAGACAGCACACTAGATGCGTTGGACCCCATCAGTTTGTAATGGCAACTCTAACTCTGCTAGCTTGTCAACCCAAACCTGTCCTGGACTGATGGAGATAGCGTAGCGGACTTCAAGAGATTTTATGGGGAGATGCTTTTACTCGCAATGTCGAAGAGTTTTTTAAAAAAGACTGCTATTGCATACCACCAAAATTCTGTCTTTTTGCTTGGATTTTGGGCGGTATGCAATAGCAGTCTTTTCTAAAAACGCTTCGACACCGCGAGTACACAGTACGGTGCAGTCTTCACCGTAGCCGAGACGAAACTGGGGTGGTGACGAACAGGGCTATTCGGTGGGCAGGAGAAGAGGTTGTCACGGTTAGGGTTGCAGAAATTACATGCATAGTAGTACTTGTCCTAGGCAAGAAGTATTCGAAAATACGAACCGCGAGTTTATATGGGCGCTCGGACACGCACGGATTTTTTACCATATATTTCGCGAATCCCTGCCTTATCCCTGTTTTCGAATACTTCTTGCCTGTAACGAGTACCTGTTTTTGATCCCTATTACTCGTAATTTTCTGACGTTTGCAAACACAACTGCTATTGCATACCGCCAAAAATCGACCGGAGCCTCAAGATTTTGGCGGTATGCAATAGCAGTCGTGTTTGCAAACGTCAGAAAATTACGAGTAGAGGGATCCAGCAGAAAATATAATCCCTACCAAAAATGCCAAGCATGACCGGAGAGACTTGATGCGAACCTCAGGAAATTTTTGAGTTCCAGCACTGAGGCGGGATACTTACGAAGGTACTCGAGTACAGCACCTAAGTTTTGAATATTTTACTAGCAGGGGGTGTTACGCTAGCAGGGGCCAAGGCAGCAAATCGGGTATAAGGACAGCGAATTGGGCATAGTGGTTACCCAATTCACCTCCTCATCCCTGTTAGTCGAACATCCCCTGCTAGTAAAATATTCAAAACTTAGGCGCTGTACCTTCGTAGACAACCTGAAAGCCGGTGGGAAACAGCTTGAGACCTCACCTTGCCCAAGTTGTCATAGTACTAGAGGATTGTAGGCAGAAATAGAAGCTGCTATACTTATCAGAGTTTAGGTTTTGCCTTGGCCATTGTTTACATCTTGGTATTTCTTTCAAGGATAACCACGACCCCTACCACCCACCTGTGGGTTGTCGGGGTGTTCACAATCCCTACAGAAAATACCAACTGCAGGAGCTTGGTATTTCGCCTTTCCTAATTTATCGCTGTTGCTGTGGTTACGACGTTTTCCGCAGGGATTATATTTTCTGCTGGATCCCTCTATTCGATTGTTGCGGAAGTCTACCAACCCCCGAGTAGCAGAGCGGGGGCGGCAACTAGTACGAGTAACGCCTATCTACTCGTCAATTCATAAAGTGCCCGGATATAGAGAAAACCACTTAGCGCCAAGAGAGATTTATCATCCGGTATAGTCAACACAGTTTATGGCCACCAGGCGCTCTCTTTGCGGGAAAGGAAACTCCTAGATTCGGTATAGCCATCTGGCTTGGAGCCAAGCGACTCTCTATATCCGGATACTTTATGAATTAATTATCCAAATGTCGCAGCCATCGGGTCAGAGGTGAAAAAAAGCAACACTTTGTGAAATGGACAGGGGCTTGCATGGATGGACCAGTTCCGCATGGACGTGCATATTTCAGGCGATGGTATTGGATGGAAGGATAGCGTACGAAATAACGACAAGGAGTTGTCTTGTCTTCGGGAAGGGGTTGCAGGTCGGGTGTGCAGCGGTGAAAAATGCTATTCGTAGACTACCGGTAACAACATACATTTCTTGGAACTCGCTCGACGCAACCTTTCTTTTTTTCTTTCTTCCTCTTCTCTTCTTTTTATTTCTTGACGGATACTAGAATGGTGCGACCTCTTTTCATATTGGCCGTGAGTATCCACCCCTGCTCCGCCCTTCCCTGTTTTCAAAGTTGAATGTCTCATCTGTGACCTAGGAAGTGCTGGAGTAGTAACGATCTTACAAAGGCCGATATTTACTCGAGTACCGAGTAGTCATCAAACACACCACTTTGTGTGACCTCACCAGTTTTTATGGATGTTTTGCTAGGAAACCACTTTGATGTGCGCAGACTGTGCCGGACCCTGTGCGGGTCAAGCTTGTCACCGCGTCCTCTTACCTTGTGCACCAAACCTGCTGATATCATATGCTGTTCTTCAATACCGGTATGATACCGTGAATATGTGCTATGCCGCTAGGCTGCCTCTCTCAGTGAGTGTGTTTTTGCTAGGAAAATTAAATATTGGTATGATTCCACGAGGATACTATACTCGAGTAGATTAGGAGCAACCGCCGATCCAGGTATAGGCACCCAACACAAACGCTGCCTATCCACTTCAGGTAGTACCTATGTGCGTGTCTGAGCGCCTATACAAAAATGTACCACTCGAGCGCTGGTAATGGCTTGGGACAGGCTGAGTATTAACACAGCACATTTGTGCTCGAGTACACGTCCCAGGCATATTGGACCCGGGCACTTGAATCCGAATTTAGTACGGGGTCACAGATGAGCAAGGACAATCCGCCATACGAATTTTTACCCCTGTGTTGGGGTTCAATATGCCTGGGAGATGTATCATACGGACCTCCCCCCGGGTGGTCACAAAGCTTCACAGGGTTTGCCCCGCTTTCCCTCCCCCAACCCCCAGGAGTTCTGTCGATGCTCGAGGCTCTCTCAATTATCTCACAATTAACTATTCTCTATAAACGCCCCACGAAGATAAAGAAAATGTCTGGACATTGCGGAAATATCAACACTTTTGATAGTACCGCCTCTCTTTCCGATATCGCCTGTTTTAATGGTGCCGACTCTTTTTCCAATGTGCAGAACACCCGTACTGCGGCCGATGAGAGGTCTAAAATCCTAGCATGGCTATCTCCACTTGAGCCACGGATGCGGCACCAGGCCGTCCGAGAAAACCGGCTTTCCGGCGTGGGAGACTGGCTCCTACAAACGGAGGTATTTCGAGGCTGGTCCGATGTTTCTCGCCGGGATAGATTTGATAATGCGACCTTATTTTGCTACGGAAATCCGGGAGTGGGAAAGACCTACATCACGTAAAACTTCTCTCAGAGGAAAACAAAGGACGGTATTGCTAACAAGCCGCTGTGTTAGTTCCTTGGTAATAGATACCTTGCACGGCCGGGCCAGCGAGAAAAACGTTGCTGTTGCCTGCTTCTACTTCGATCTCCTTGCCCAAAAAGAGCAGTCCCCGAAAAATGTGCTGGGCGCCCTGCTTAAGCAGATGGTTAGTGGGTTAGGAGATATTCCAGAAGAGGTACTCAAGGTGTATCACTACCGGAAAAATCTTATTGGTGGACGCGGACCACGGTTTCCCGAACTTGTAAAGATGCTCCAAGTCGTCTCCTCCTCCCAATGCACATTTTTATGTGTTGATGCCCTAGATGAATGTATGGGAAGGTGTCAGCCGGATGTTCTCAACTCATTACAAATGGTTCTCCAGGGGTCTCCAGGCACTCGATTATTCCTGACTGGGAGGGCGCACATCAAGGGTGTAGTTAATGGGTATTTTCACAAGAGAGTAACAGTTGCATGCATAAGTCCTAGTGGAGGGGACATTATCCAGTATCTCCGTGCTAGGCTTGGCGAGGACACAACTCCAAATGCGATGGATAGAAGTCTGGAAGCAGAAATCCTAAAGATAATTCCAACAGCTATTTCGGGAATGTACGTGGCAGCAACGAAACTATGGCCCTGCCCTGGATATCCGCTAACAGATATACATCCAGTTTTCCCCTAGTTTCTCTAGGTATCGGGGCAATCCTACGAGAACCAACAATTTATCGTAGGCGACAAAGACTCAACATGATGGCGAATGGGTTGGGTTTGGAAGATGCATACCGCGCAGCCGTAGAGAGGATAAATGCACAAGGTGGGGTGAAGGCTGAGCTTGGGATGGCCGCTCTCATGTGGATTTCGCATTCCGAGCGACCACTGAGAGTATATGAACTCTGTCACGCCCTTGCAGTCGAAGCAGGATCGGCGCGTCTGGATCCTGAAAGTGTTCCTACAATAGGGACATTGTTAAACTGTTGCCAAGGACTTCTTGTGGTGGATAAGGAGGCATCTACTGTCCGCTTGATTCATTCAACCCTCCAAGAGTACCTTTCAACTTGTCCCAACCTTTTCGATAGAGCTCACTCGACAATCGCGGAAACCTGCTTGGCCTATCTAAACTTTCAGTGGTTCAAGGGCCTGCGAACTAGTGACCTTTCACACTTTCTCGGATACTCTTCAATTTACTGGGGAGTCCACGCGAAAAGGGAGCTCTCGGACTGCGCTAAATTGCTTGCCCTGAAGCTATTTGACAATTATGATGGCCACATATCCGTTAAGCTGCTCTTGAAGCACATATCAAATCCCGATCGCTTTGATGATAACATGAATTTTTCCTCGTTCACTGGACTACACTGCGCATCCTTCTTTGGAATTGTTGGAGTTGTGGCTGAGTTGGTAAGGATTCGTGGTTGTGATGTCAACCAAACTGATTGTGTGGGTAATACGCCACTCATATGGGCTGCCGTGAATGGACATGAGGGAGTAGTAAAGCTGCTACTAGAACAGGAAAATATCAAACCTGACGGACCAGACGAATACGGCCGAACACCGCTCTCCCGGGTGGCTGAGAATGGGCATGAGGGAGTGGCGAGCCTTTTCTTGACACGGGATGATGTCAATCCTAACAAGCCAGACTATAGGGGCCAAACGCCGCTTTTGTGGGCCGCTGGTAATGGGCATGAGGGGGTGGTGGGCCTCCTATTGAGACGGGATGATGTCAACCCTGACCGGCCAAACGATAGGGGTCAAACACCTCTCTCGCGGGCCGCTGAGAATGGGTATCAGGGAGTTGCGAGCCTTCTATTAGGACGGGGTGATGTCAATCCTGACCGACCAGGTTTTGATGGCCGAGCGCCGCTTTCGTGGGCTGCTGGGAATGGGTGTGAAGGAATGGTGAAGTTGCTCTTGGAAAGGCGCGATGTCAACCCCGACCGACCAGACTATGAGGGCCTGGCGCCACTCTCATGGGCTGTTAAGAGTGGACAGGAGGGGGTAGTGAAGCTACTACTGGGAAGGAACGATGTCAACCCCGATCGGCCAGACAAGATATTTGGCCAAACACCACTTTCGTCGGCTGTTGAAAATGGACATGAGGGGGTAGTGAGACTCCTATTGGAAAGGAACGATGTCGACCCCGACCGGCCGGATACAATCCTTGGTCATACACCGCTTTTGTGGGCTGCTGGGAATGGATATGAGGGAGTAGTGAGGCTACTCCTGGAAAGGAATGATGTCGGTCCTGACCGACAGGGCTCCGATGGCCGGACCCCACTCGCGGGAGCTGCTTGGAATGGCCATGGGAGAGTAGTGGAACTGCTGCTGGAAAGGAATGATGTGAATCCCGACCGACCAGACACAGAGGGCCAGACGCCACTTTCGGGGGCTGCTCGGAACGGCCATGAGGGGATAGTGGAGCTGCTCCTAGAAAGGAACGATATCAATCCCGACCGGCCGGATATAGAGGGTCGGACGCCCCTTTCGGAGGCTGCCCGGAACGGTCATGAGGGAGTGGTGAAGCTGCTCCTAGAAAGGAACGATGTGAATCCCGACCGACCAGACACAGAGGGCCAGACGCCACTTTCGGGGGCTGCTCGGAACGGCCATGAGGGGATAGTGGAGCTGCTCCTAGAAAGGAACGATGTCAATCCCGACCGGCCGGATATAGAGGGTCGGACACCCCTTTCGGAGGCTGCCCAGAACGGTCATGAGGGAGTAGTAAAGCTGCTCCTGGAAAGGGGTAATGTCAATCCCTACCAGCCGGATAGAGAGGGCAAGACGCCACTTTGGGGGGCTGCCCGCAATGCCCACGAAGGAGTAATGAGACTTCTACTAGGCCGGGGAGGTGTCGACCCTGACCGACTGGACTCTGATAGCAGAGCACTGCTTTCGGGTGCTGTTGAGGAGGGGCACAAGGGAGTAGTTAACCTGCTACAGAAACGGAAAGATGCCAGCCCCGACAGGCCAGGTAGATCTAGTCATACACCGCCGCCTTCCTACGCCAGCCGCAAGCGCATCAGGCTGGCATAATACCGTGATACCATCTCCACGCAGGGTGGTCATTTTTGGGCCACTGTTCATAGAATTTAGCTTTATAGGGTGTTTTAGTCGCGAGGTCTAGTACAGACTGTGACTTGAATTTTCCTTGCATATGCTTGTACATGGGTATTACCTTCCAGGCCCGATTCTCCTTTGTGTTTTCTTAATGCTATCCAAACTTCCCTTTCCTCTGGAATCAGCTACCGGTACCCTAATTGATGTGATTCAAAGAAAAACCCCCACCGATATATGATATCATAGTACCTAAAGAAAATAGCACGATGGCAACATCTATGACAACTAGAATATTATCATCGGGACAGTACTTGTATCCTGTCGACAACAAGCCACCAAAAGAGCTAAGCCATTGACATGTCAAGGATCTCGGTTTTTCCCTTCTTTTTCATTTTTTCCCTTTTACCTTTTGCGCCTTACTCTAATGACCCTAATCTTTACGGTTGTAACTTGCTACTTCCGCTTATATTTTCCCACGTGACTAATAAGCTATGGCCGCGCTTGCTCTGGGAGCTAACATGTAGACTACGATCTTGGCGATAAAAGTCGTCGGCACCCCCCCATTTGACACCAAAAATGGGCATTTTCGCTCCACAAAATCTCAGCTTGGTTGGTCGTGAAAAAAATTCAAAATGCCTCGGAACCTTTAGAGCGATCTAGATATTATCATCCATAAGTGGCAAGCTCTGTTAGTTAATGTCTATGGTGCGGCATCAGGCAGAATGGTGGTGGGCAGATGGTATGATACCTCTAGTTTTATGAGATTCCCCACCAAGCTCTCGGGCCTTGCGGCGGAGTGGAAAAGTTCTCATAATTCCCACCCAGAAAAGTCTAGGGAATTACCTACACTATGGCATCAGTATTTTATTGCTTTTAGACGAGTTGTGAGTGTTTAAAACCAGCCATTTTTGGTATAAAATGGAGGGGGGTGCCGACGACTTTTGTCGCCAAGATCGTACTCGAGTGCTAAGGGGAAGGGTCAAAAAGGTTGGAAAAAAAGATTGACAGGGTCAGGTGGGGTAGTTAGGAGATAGGTTGCTTCAGTGGAAAATTTCTTGTCATAGGGGACACTAGAAATCCGGATTGAAGGAGTTGGTGTCTACTAGCACCCGGAACATGACCATGCGGATGACAAGATTTCTACTATGCAGTTCGATCTATTCATTTATTTGAGTCTCTTAAAAGAAGTACTAGTATTCCAAAAGCCCTAATTCCCATTCCTCCTTTTGTTCCAATTTGTCCTTATACAACCTCAATAGAATTTGCAGAAACATGGACGATCACTCAGTTCGACTGCTCGAGTTTAGTTTCATCACGCATCAGAACAGCCCTCCATTTCCACTTTTACTTGCCGATCGGGGCTCCTAATCCTTGTCTCGCCACTCAAAGTTTTCCGACCCTTCCCACCCACCCCCAGTACTCTAGATGAGAGCTTAGGGAGCTTAGATACGGTACTATGAAGCTGATCAATGATCACTCATGCAATTCAAGTCTTTATAGAATTCCTAGTTCCGTCTCTTTGGGCAGTGCGTGCTTAAACCATCTTGCCTACAAATATCCAGATGTTGTGGGGACGGAATGGGGACGGAAATGTGCGCTCCCTCATTTGTGTATTCTACTTGTAGCTGGTTTTTGATAGGGCTCATGGGGTCACTATTGCTACAGCGGAAGTAGTTGTGGAGATGACTGTTCCGGAGGGACATAAAAGCGCCTTTTTCTGCTCCTCCTTCACTCCTACAGAGAGCTGCATCAGGGGAGTGGCTGCGAATGTTTTCCCGGGGACACGCCCACCGCGAAAATTGATTTGTTTTCTTTTTCTTTTTCGTTTCTGCTTCCCAGTGCCTGTGATCCGAAGTATACGAACGGGAACCCGGTAATTCACACACCACTTGACCATGTGCGTGGACAAAGGCCTCGATTACCTACCTTTTCCTGCTCCTGGCTGGCAGCGAGTGAAGCTTCGCTGACGTCCGTGTTCCCCTTGCTGACCCGGTTTCGTTCTCTCGGCACTGGTAGTACAATTCGAGCTTAATTTCTTCGGATAGTTAGCGATCACGGACTGTATCGCATTCCTTGGTGTGCATGTTTGGCAGGGGTAGATTACGATTCGAATCACGAGTAGTCACCCGCATGCACAGCACCAATGGGGGTCGCTTGGTAACTATACGAGGCCCAAACACACCAAAGTTGAAGGCCTTCAAGCTATTATATTTTCGCAGACGTCTTGAAATTCGGCTTTGGAAATTTTTTGAAAAAATCTAGCATGCCTGAAGTATAGTATATATTTATTTCAGTTTTTTATCTGGAGTTTGTAGAGAGCTGTGGCCATATGAGCTGGGTAAGGTGTGTTGCAATGTAGTTCTCTCCTACAAAAACCGGGTCTTGTCCGGTATCTTGAAGGAAAGGACATTCCACTCCACACTACTGTAGGAGAATTGAAGGAAAAAATCCCACACTCTTTTGTGTGGGTGCTATTATAGCGAGTTACTTTTTAGTTTTTTTCCATGTTGTTTCCACCTATGGTGGCTGGGTTATGATAGCTTGAAAGCCAGAAAATTTTCGGGTGCTTTGGCCTTTGTCTAGATGGTGAGTCACAGCTGTACTTGGCCATTTAAAAGGTCTCCGGACGCTCTGCGCTTATTAATACCTAGCTTGGCACAAAAGCGTCCGGAGACTTTTTAAATTGCCAAGTAATGGAGCGCCGGCAAACAGCATTTTTATTCCTTATTTTCGTAATTCCTTAAATTGATTTAAGGTGCCGATACAGCACTCTGCTCAAGTATATGGCCGGAGCTCCCCTGAGGCACAACCGCTACATTTGGTGGCAAACGAAAGCCCAAAGGAAACAAACAGAGGAGAAATAAGACAAAAACAGGCACCAACGGAACCAAGAGAGGCCATCGTACAGGAATGTCAGTGCCCCCAAAACGGGACTTTGGTACTTGTACATCCCCCGAGCTCAGGTAAGTGGAGTTGGAGCTTGGGCTCAGTTCCCTGCTGTACTCGAGTGCACTTACTTTCGTATTTAGCGGGTTAAACGTTGTTCCAGCAACTGGCTTCTGAGTATGATAGAATGATGCGAGTGTGTTTGTGGAGGGGCTGTGGCGTGGGGGCGGTTGTTGCCTAATGGTTATGTGTATTTCGCGATGTTCTACTGTGATGTCTCAACTAACCTTGAGGTGTGTAGTGTTCAATCCGCACAGGTCCCGCAGGCTCTTGGAGACTCAGAGTCCTGAGGAGTATTGAGGTGGTTTTTCCTGGTGCTGGATCGTTCCCAAAGAGGAAACTTTCCAAGTGGTCAGGGGGAGGAACGAGACCCATGGGAGGTATGGTTCCGGCCGTCTATACTGTCAACCAAATCTTTTGCAACGGGGGGACGCCTTGGCATTCAGAAAGTGTAGATCAGTTCAATTCTCTAACACGGCATAGTAATTTTTGATATGTTTTGTTGCTTGTAAATTATTATAGAAACTATGAACTTGGCAGGAGTCGAACATGTCCACCTAAATTTTTATGCCAAGGCGTCCCCCCGTTGCAAAAGATTTGGTTGACAGTATAGACGGCCGGAACTATATGATATGTGGCGGGGTAGCTTGTCCGAAGGATTGGAATGTTGACTAGGTCTTTCGGGTAGGTCTTTGGCAGGTTTTAGTCCTTCGTCTTCTCACCTTAGCTGCGGGAAGAGATAGGGGTGAGCGCAAGTGAGGCGAATTTGAGATTAACCTAACTATGGAAAGAGCCCAGGGAAGAGTTAGGCGAATGCGGGCGGTTCCCAGCACGGAGACTATGATGTTCCGCTCTCGCACTAGCCAAGTGACCCGGGAGCCAATGAGAATAAGCTCTCCACTCATGCTTAACAACTGTGCCTCGCGGTAGCTGAGAACACTAGTTTCACGATCCGAGCCTCATCGAGGGTTCCCCGCTTTTCCTTAATACGGCCTGCAGTGACCCTGCTGGCTCACCTCGGGGGCTCTGAATGGTTCACCCTCCGTAGCACTCTTCAGCGAAAACAGGAGATGTCTTTCATGAACAATGTAGACTCTTTTAACACGATTTTCCATGTTCACCCGCCTGACACGAGAACGGAAATCCTAACATGGCTATCTCCACTCGAGCAGCGGATACGGCACAGAGAGGTTCAATCATGCCGGGTTCCCAAAGTGGGAGATTGGCTCCTACATACGGATGTATTTCGAGGTTGGTCCGATGTTTCCCGCCATGGTGATTCTGATAGTGCGACCTTGTTCTGCTACGGAGACCCGGGAATTGGAAAGACGTATACCACGTAAGAGAGACGACCTCTGAGAGGAGGAGCAAAGACCGGAATTGCTGACAAGCTGCGATGTTAGTTCCATGGTAATAGATACCTTGGGCGATAAGTTTAGTGATCAAAATGTTATCGTCGCCTGCTTCTACTTCGACTTCGCTGCCCGGAAGGAGCAGTCTCCCACAGAAATGCTAGGTTCTTTGCTTAAACAGATAGTTAATGGATTCCCGGAGATTCCTGAAGAGGTGGTCAAGGAGTATTTCAAGCTCAAAAAGGTCATAGGCGGCCGGAGGCCACAGCTTTCTGAAATCCAAACGATGCTCCAAACCGTCTCCACATCACAGCGCGTTTTCATATGTGTTGACGCTCTGGACGAATGTGCGGCAGAGCACCGACAGGTGGTTCTCAGATCATTACGAGAAATCCTCGAGAATTCGCCGGGCACCCGGCTGTTCCTGACTGGAAGATCGTATATTCGGGGCGAGGTTCAGAGCCTTCTTGCTGAAACCACGACATTCATGGACATAAAACCCAACAAATGCGACATTATCACGTATATACTCGCTAAGCTGGAAGAGGACACTAATAAAGGCGCAATGAGTCCAAGCCTAAGGAGAGACATCCTAACTAAGGTTCCCACAATGGTTTCCGGAATGTACGTAAGGGCAAAAATACTAGGGAATCCACCATAACAGTCCGCTGATAGATATATGTCTAGATTCATACTGGTGTCCCTGATGATGGAGGCAATTTTAAGAGAACAGAGGACCTCTGCCAGGCGAGAGAGGCTTAAGGGGGTGGCGAGTGCGTTGAGGAGCACCTACGATAGGATGCTAAGTCGGGTGAAGGCGCAGGGCGAGATTAAAGAGAAAATTGGGATGGCTGCCCTCATGTGGGTCTCGCATTCGGAACGGTCACTGAGAGTGGGTGAGCTCTGCCATGCCCTTGCGGTCGAAATAGGATCAGTGGATCTCGATCCCGAAAATGTTCCTACAATAGAGACATTGTTGAACTGTTGTCAAGGACTTCTTGTTGTGGATAAGGAAGCCTCTACTGTCCGCTTGATTCATTCAACCCTCCAAGAGTACCTTTCAACTTGTCCCAACCTTTTCGATAGAGCTCACTCGACAATCGCGGAAACCTGCTTGACCTATCTAAACTTCCAGTGGTTCAAGGGCCTCCCGACTAGCGACCTCTCCGACCTCGTGCGAACACCCTTTCTCGGATACTCTTCAATACACTGGGGAACCCATGCTAAAAGGGAACTCTCGGACTGCGCTAAATCGCTTGCGCTGAAGTTGTTCGACGATTATGATGGCCACGTATCTGCTAAATTGCTCTTGAAGCACGTATCGAATCCTGATCATTTCAGCGGTATCAAGGGCTTTTCATCGTTCACTGGACTTCACTGTGCATCCTTCTTTGGAATTTTTGAGGTTGTGGCTGAGCTGCTGAAGAGGAATGGTTGCGATATCGACCAAAGAGATTGTGTGGGTAATACACCCTGCAAATGGGCCACTCAGAATAGGCATGAGAGAGTAGTAAAGCTTCTACAGGAACGGAATAATGTCGCTTCTGGTTCACCGTGCCGATCTAGCCATACACCACCACCTCGCCCGGCTAGCCGCAAACGCAAAGAAGTAGAGGCGCCCGGATCACCAGAATCCAGTTCCCCAAAACCCCCAAAGCGCCCTAGGGTCGAGGAGAGATAAGCCCTGTTGCCATCTTCGAACATGAATATCCGCCGTTGTGGCGACGCCCTGGGGATATCTTCGTTACTCTAGTCACCACCTTTCTTCACTTATACCATTTTCCACCTCTAGAGCAATACCACCTTCCTGCGGGCACCAGCCACCCTACCTCTAGGAGGGTTTGTAAGCCCGGCCTCGAAAATCCCTCTTTGCTATGATTGGCCGAAGGGGGGATCCTGTGCCAATGTTTGAACCGTAAGGGGAAAGAAGATGAGTTGGAAAATAATATTAGGTACGCAAGTATAAGTGGTGTTAACTTCAACTATCTAAGAGGACAGCAGGTTGGATGTATATACCCGGATGACCGACACCTCCAAGTGCTCCCCGGTACCCGGCCCTCATTCTCACCCAAGGGCATCCCACAACAAAAGGAAAATACCTGTCATCCGATCATGTCCCCGGCCCTCACATCCTCCCACGAGCCCGGATGAACTTTTACTCCTGTGAAAACACTCCCGGAACGCTCCAAGTTCCCAAAATTTCCTCTTATTCGTCTGCTTTTCTCCGGAACGTTCCAACACTCCACAGTTTGTAGGGAGTGCTTGTCTCGAGTTCCATGAGCACTTGCGAGTGTTGCCGAGTCAGTATTTATAAACATTTATTGTTAGATTCTGCAGCAGAGGGGGAGGATAGAGCGCCACTGTATTGAGAAGATCCACTTCAGACTAGACTTTCGTCCGTTGTATTTAAAATCGTGGTTTGTCGCTAGTTTTCGCTTCCCCATCTCGTCCACTTTTCGTTTATTAGCCCTTACGCTCTTTTTTTTCTCCCCTAGGTGGCCAATACGGACTGGTGTTAGAAAAGGGAGTAGATATTGGAAGCGAGGGATGGCGCGAAAGTTAATTCTAATCGGATTCTCAAGTTTACAATCCCTGTTCTAGCTCACCATGGTGAATGGTCAACACCTCGAGATTTCAATGCACGCGCTTTCGCTTATTGCCTAAGGCGTCGTAGAAGCCCGGATAATTGGACTAAGCACTACGCCACCGGAATCACTTCTTCTGAAAAGCATTGACCCCTTTCCAGCTTTTCATGTCCCTCAGAGGAGCCGAGCAGCTCGACTTTTACTATATTTCTTCCGCCCCTTTCCGAGGGCAGGGAATCCTTGGCTACAGTACACACGTAGTACTAGTACATGGTCCAGTTTGATGGAGTTTCTACGATATTAGGCGGGGGTGGGGACATTAGGGCAGTGGACACACAGCAGCATACCATATCGCAAGTGCAATGCTTTCAGAAAGAAAGGAAGAAAGGAAGAAAGAAAGAAAGAAAGAAAGAGAGTTAAATCCCAAGTCAACCCTTACAGCATCTCGTATTACTATCGTCAACTATAACAACAAGACAACAATAGCCAATATATACAAGCTCCCCAGTCCAACGCAGCCTCCCGAATCCCAAGATTCTAACATCCCATCCTTGTTCTCAAACCAGTCTGCATTCTAGATATTCCTACCATTCCCCCATTTTTGTGACGATGATCATTTCCATCGCAACGCTCATACCGATACCAATACCAACCACCTCCATTACAACTGCAACGTGCTCCAGACAATAGAGAGTATTGGAAATCATGCCTTCTCCAGATCTAGCCAGGTGATCTCGTAGTACACATTCAGTGTTTGGAGGCCTCGATGAGAACTTCACTAGTCTGCCCTTCTGGGGAATTAGTCTGCCTGGCATTGGATTATCCGGTGCGACTGCCGATTCATGTAGTATATTTAGCCCTCTGCTCCTGCAGGAAATAGGAAGAGGGCCCTTCGGATTTTTTTGAACCTTCCAATCAAGATATTTTATAGTGGAAAAAACTCCTACTCTGCCGAGTGATATGACATGACCGTGATAAATCATGCTCATCCTTACCCCTCCTGAAAATAGCAATTTGCGAGACAGGACAGGCGCTAAAAGCACCAGCCAAGTGTTGTGAATAAAACGGAAGACGCAGCAAGTGAGGAAAAATCTGATTCCTGCACCTCCGGAATCTTTTCTCGTAGAGGTTCTCGACTGGTGAGTTTAGGCCCTGCTCGGTTTGTACCAATTTAAATAAATCACAAATAAAAATTGAAAAACTCAGAAGATTATATAATGAGAATATAAATATCCAGTACACTATTCAGGGTTGAATTTTTCCCTATTCAAACACTTTCTTCATTATTACATGCCCTAATTACGTTTGATAAAATTTACAGTTTCAAAAAATTGAGATGGAATTTAGAGAAATCACAATATTTGTGGCAAGCTGAGCTGGGCCCAATTTAGATATATCTAAATAGAGTAAAAAATGGCATCAAAGTGGAAAAATCACGATTTTTATGGCGAGCCGAGCAGGGCCTTATTTATTTTCGTTTTTATTCTTTGGACTCTGTTCTGCATGCCAAAAAAAAGGGATTTTTTTTCATGGTATAAATGGACCTAAACTGGTCTCCTTTCGGAAAGTCGGAAAGATTGGTATTTTTTTTAAAAAAGCTCTGCACCCGAAAATTCCATATTTCCTAATATTAAAGTAACCTAAGTTCAAAGAAAAAAAGGGCACCCCAGTCCAACATTAGGTGCTCTTGCACTCATGCTTTCCAAGGAAAATGGAGTCGGATGCCTCCCTATTGAGAAGTAACGGAAATTATAATGCTGCAATATATGCTGCAATATATCCTTGCTAAACTGGAGGAGGACACTAATAAAGACGCAATGAATCCTAGTATGGGGACAGGGATCCTAACTAAGATTCCCCATTTGTTTCGGGGATGCGTGTAGGAGCAAAGACACCGGAAATTCCACCCTAGTAATTCACTAACAAATATATGTTTAGGTTTCTATTGGTGTCTCTGGTAATGGAGTCGATTTTAAAAGAACAGAGGGTCTCCACCAGGCGAGGGGGGCCTAAGGAAATGGCGAGATGCTTGGAGGATGCTTGCGATAAAATGCTAGGTAAAGGCGTAGGGCAAGATCAACGAGGAAATTGGGATGGCAGCTCTCGTGTGGGTCTCTCACTTGGAGCAGCCACTGAGAGCGGATGAGCTCTGCCACACCCTTGCGGTTAAGATAGGATTAGTGGACCTCGATCCCGAAAACGTTCCCTCGGTAAAGACATTGTCAGACTGTTGTCAAGGGCTTCTTGCGGTGGAGAGGGAGGCCTCCACTGTCCACTTGGTTCATTCAATTCTCCGATACTACCTTTCCGCTCATTCGGACTTTGCCGGCAGAGCTCACTCGGCAGTGGCGGAAACTTGCTTGACCTATCTAAATTTTCAGCAGTTCAAGAGCCCCCGACCAGTGGGTCCCCCAACCCCACATGAGCCCTTTTCTCGGATGCTCTTCTATATACTGAGGAGTCTGCGAAAGTCGAAACCTCTCAGACCGCGCTAAATTGATTGCGCTGGAATTGTTTGCTCATTATGGTGACCATATATCCGTTAAATTGCTCTGGAAGCACGCCCTGAATCCAGAAGATTTCAGTAATATCGAGGGCTTTTCCTTGTTTACTGGACTACATTGTGCATCCTTTTTTGGAATTGTTGAGGTTGTAGCTGCGTTGATGGGGATGGGCGGTTGCAATGCTGACTAAAAAGATTGTGTGGGTAATACACCACTCAAGTTGGCCGCTCGGAATAAACATGAGGGGGCAGTAGAGCTTCTACGGGGGCGTACGGAGGTAGAGGTGCCACTCCCAATATACCATGCAGATCTAGCTCTTTACTCTTACGGGGATAATTGCGCGTAATGGTCAACGGTCGAACTAAACTAGGGCTTAACTAAAAGGGTACTAGGGAAAATCAGAAACTTCATTCGCTCATCCTCTTCTCAACTAACTAACCAAACATAAGTCTATATAAGAATAATGAGACTCTCTCAATCATTATAGTCTGCCACACCTATCGATCTCTCCTTCATGCGTGATCCTATTTGCCTGCGTACCTCCGTACTCTGAATAAAGGAAAGACATAACCAGAAACCCTTCCGTCTATCCTTCCGTCTAGAACAAATGAAACAACTGAAACAACTATCCAGTCTTATCCCTCAGCTATCCGCCTTCTTTGCCTCTGACAACTATCCTCCATGCCAAGCGCAAAAGAGTGGAGGAGCCTCCACCGCAGGATCCAACGCCCGAAAGTGCCATGGGCGACCAAGGGTCCAAGAAGCATAAGCCCCCTTGTGGTCCCCGAACATGAATATCTACCATTATCGCAACGCCCCCATGGATATCCTCATTGCTCCCGCCACCACCCTCCCCCATCCCATTAGCCTTTTTCTTCCGGGCGATGGCACTCTCCTGCGGGCATCGACGTCCCTCCCTTTGGGCTGTTCCGCAACCCTATCCTCAGGAATCCTCATTTGCTATGACCAGCCGAAGGAACCCTGTATTGGCGTTTGGGTCGTGAGGGGGAATAAAATGAATAGCTATCATATGCAGGTGAGCGTATGTGTTGGCTGCAACTAGTTAACAGGGCAGCAGCCGGGACATCTAGATGAACAATGCCTCCGTATGCTTCCTTGGTATCTTGCTGGCTTTCATTCTCGCCCAGAAGCATTCTACAACTGAAGGAAAACATCGGCCACCCAGCCATGCTATCGGCCCCTCCGCATCCTTCCACACCCCCCCGTAAGTCTGGATGGGATTCTACTCTCCCGTGCACACACCCCCGACACACTCCAGCCTCCCAACAACTTCCATCATTCATCGGCTCCTACCCGCGGTGTTCCGGCACTCCACGGGATTGTGGGGGTGCTTGTTTCGAGTTCTCCGGGGATACGTGAGCATCTTAGTATTGATGAGCATTTATTCCTAGATTTTGCAGAAGGAGGGGTAGAGTGCTATTGTATTGAGAAGATCCTTTTATAGATTAGACTTTCATCGAGAAAACCTTTTAAATACCATGCATTTTTGTGCATACCTTTCGGATACCATCCTTGGCCGAGACATACCATCCAAAAGGTTTCACATTACAACAAAAAGTAAACCATTCTCACAGTTTCAGCAGCTTCTTTAATTTTTAAATAACTCAAATAATTTTCGAAAAAATTGGAAAAATCAAAAGAAAATAACCAAAAGCTACTAGATATTTCCAGATTTTTTTCTACAATTTTTAACAATTAACTGAGACTTAGGGTGAGGTTTTTGGTGATTTTCTTAGAATTCTTGGCATAAATTACTACACAAACACACTACTTTTAAGTGAGCACAGATTCACCCACAGAAATCCTTTCTGACAGTAAGAAAAATTAAAAATCTAACCATTAATTAAGTTTCTTTTTCCTGTTTTCAGCTTATTTTTTCAATTTTTCTTCGCCATTTTATGATGGGTCAAAGGTGAAGTAATTCTTTGCAAAGGTTTCACTTTTTCGATGGCACATTTCCCGGGCGATGGTATCCGAAAGGTTTGCCGCTAATTGCATGGTATTTAAAAGGTTTACCCGACTTTCATCAGATTCTATTGTATTTAACATCATGGACTTCCTCTAGTTTTCGCTTCTTTTTGTTCACTTTTTATGTTTCTTAGCCTTCCCACTCTCTTTTTTTCCCTAAGTAATCGATTTAGGCTCGTTAGGAAAGGAGGTAGAGACACCATAAACGAGTAACCAGACAAAAGTTAATTCCAATCAGACTCTCAAGTGTACAATCCCCATTCCAACTTACCATGACGAAGGGTCGACGTTTCGAGATTTTGAGTGCACAGGCTTTCGCCTAGTTAGTACTTAATGTACCATAGAAACTCGAACAACCGGACCAAGCACTATGTCATTGGAGTGGCCTCCTCTGATGAGCGTTGGCGGTTTTTCTCTTGCGTCTCCACGGGGCTGAGCAGCTGCCTTTTACTCTACGCTTTTTGACCCTCTCTTCCAGAGAAGGGAATATTTAAGCATCTTGCCTGGGACAAGTATTATATTTTCTGACCAAATCTGGCCCAATGTTGTCAAATCTGGCCTTAGCCTCCTGGCTGCAGATTTGACTGAGACAACTGAGGATACCGGTAGTACCGTGAAGTACGGTGCATGCCTGTGCTGGTACGGTATTATCTTATGTTATTTAGATTTCGCCTAGACTATTCACTGTTTAGGGTTGGATGGCGCAATGAGTCTGAAATGGGCTCTTCAGTGTTCATAGCTGCAAGTAACATAGTAAGCCTGCGATGAATTTTAGGCGTTTACGACACTGCAGCTGAGTGTCTTACAACCACTGATCCGGTAGAGTTGGGATGGTGATCAAACAAGCGCCACATATAAGATGTGAGGTCCTGGACGTCTAAGGTCCAACCTTAGTTAATATGTTATTTGTGGCTAGGAGCGCTAAAGAGTCTATTTCAGACTCCAGGCACCGCCCAGCATTCACATGAGTGGAAAAAAAATGGCGGGACAATGAGATTCCACGAGAAAAACCGGGGTATCCCGAAGAACCATCAACCGCCAGAAATATATAAAACTCGGGGCGTTGGATAGATAGCTTCAATCCCTTCTGGGAATGTACCTACATAGATCTTGGAAAGTTCTTGTCAAAGGAATGCCTGTTTATATCTGCTGGATTTGAAATTGCTTCCGAAATCACTACCTAACAGGAGCCTTTGGTGTAAAGTACTAGGACAAAAGGGATCGTCCGGTGCCCTTTTTACACCAAAAGTAGCCAGCTTCACCACCCTCTCTCATAACACAATGCTAATGGGAATCTGTAAAAACTTCGTGGTGCATCAGCAAGCCTGTATAAAATATGAGGAATATTATAGAATTTAAAAATATCATAAAATGGTGGAGAAAGTCATTTAAGTATCTGACATTGGTTACCATGTACCTTTTTGCACGGAGCCCCATACAAAATTTCGGTCACTTTCAGACCAGATGACTCAATTATGAACAGTGAAGAGAGCTTTGATCCCTTTGGCCTCTACCTCTGATGGGTCTGAATTGATAGTGATTTTCTAGCCAGTGGAGGGTTTGAAGTGTTTTCATGCAAGCAGTGTTGGGAATTGCCAGTTTGAAAATATCCATTTTTCGTTAAATTTGGTGTAAAACCATGTGCTGGACAAACCCTTTTGTCCCCATACTGTAGTAATAAGAAGGTTTCCAAGCCTCAGCCCTACTTAAAATATAATAACTAGTAGAGCAGAAAATTTAATGATATCTACATTCCCAAAACAAGGAGAGGTAAAGTAGGGAAGCAATATGACCGGTTCGTGGAGTTATTTCCACCCTAATGCCAAACTCCGAGTTGATATCAATGTGTGAAATCTCGGTATTTTGGTGTCTGATCGGGCTTGTCCCCTACTTCCTTCACTCGTATGCTTAAGCAATGCTCCGTTTTGGCAAAAATCTAGATGACAGAAGATAATCCGATACGGTACTCTTAGGTTAAGGTTACCTTGTCTGTTCTGATGGGACACTACTATACCGCACCGTAGGATGGCATCTGAAAAGATGTCTCATTTCCTACTACAGTACTAGGGCAAAAAGGGTTGTCCGATGCCCATTTTACACCAAAAGTAACCGACTTCGCCACCCTCCCCCAGGCCACAATCTTTATAAGAATCCACAAAAATTTAGCTATGCACCAAGAAACCCGTAGATAATATAATGAGGGTTACAAAACTCTTAAATATCACAAAGGGATGGAGAAATGGTTTAAGTAGAAAGGTATTGGCGGTCATGTACTTTTTTGTATGGAGCCCCATACAAAAATCTAGGTCACTTTCACACAGGCTGATGCAGCAATCATGAACAATGGAAGCAGCTTTGATTCCTTGTACTTCTACTTCTAGAGGTTTGAATAGATTGTGATTCTCTAGCTGGATGATCGATTTGAAGTGTTTCCATGCATACAGTGTTGGGGAATTGTCGGGTTGAAAATGTCAAATTTGGCCCTAAAACTAGTATCGGACGAATCTTTTTGCCCCCGTACTTTATCATACCGATGCAGTACGAGTACTCTAGACCCCGGCGGCTGGTCGTCTAATTATTCTTGGCACAGATTTCGGGGAGATTGGGCGGTCCTGAGGTAATGGTGCCAAGGTTGTGGCTCCGCCACACCCCTCGATTGCTCGCTTGCTCGAAATCTTGGGCACTCTTCCGGAGAGTGCCCGACAGCTCAACGCCAGATTCGGCTCACGACAGATTTCACGCAAATTCAAACCAAAGCCCCACCACACGAAAATAAAAGTTGTAAAAGAGGGGAAAAAAAAAAGGAAGCCATATTTGCAAAGACTTAAAACAATGTGTGAGGAAGCCAAAAGGACATTTAAAGCATTGGGGAATTTTTGGTAGTCGTTCGTAATTCTTCAATTCACATACAAATTGAGAACTGGCGTTGAGCCGTTAGGCACGTAGGAGACGTGCCCAAGGTTGCGAGCAATCGAGGGTTGTGGCTCCGCCACAACCTTGGCACGGGTATCCATAAGGCTTCGCGAAAGACCCCCGCTTTTTTTGGCTCTCAGGAATCCCATCAGTCGACTGACTCCATCATCCATCATTTACAACACCCTAGGCAGCAGGAACGGGAAATGTCTCAATCTTTCGATTATAGTAATATTACCAACTGTACTGCTATTGATGAATGGTCTCAACTTTTGACCTAGTTATCCCCACTAGAGCTCGGGTCACGGCACATGGACATTCGAGTGCGCCGGGTTGAAAATATAGGGGAATGGCTCTTAGAAACCGAGGAATTTAGGCGCTGGTACGCTGGTAATGGGGGAAAGGAATCTGACGACGCGGTTTTGTTTTGCCATGGGAATCCAGGAGTCGGCAAGACTTTCATTAGGTAACAAGGACCAACCTTGGGGAGTGGAAGGAAGAGGGCAAGTGCTGACAAGCCGCGATGTTAGCTCATTGGTGATAGACAGCTTGTGCGATCGGGACAGAGGTCTAGATTTCGCTGTTTCATATTTTTACTTTGATTTTTTGGCCCGAAAAGAGCAGTCTGCGGCCAGTGTGCTGGGATCCTTGCTGAAGCAAATGGTTGGTAGGATGGAAAGGGCTCCGGAGGAAATTTCGCGGGCCTGTCAGGGGCTCAAAGGCACCATTGGTGGACGCAGGCCGCAACTCTTTGACATCGTCAAGATGTTACGGGCTGTCACGTCCTCACAGCCCACGTTTATCTGCATTGACGCGCTGGACGAATGTGCGGGAGGGGATCGAGCCGAGCTCCTTGGTTCGCTGAAAGAAATCCTTGAGAATTCCCCGGGCACTCGAATAGTCATGACCGGAAGGCCCCATATTCGGGCAGAGATTGAAAAGCGTCTAGCTGGACGAGTGATAAGTGTATCTGTAGGTCCCACCAGAGGCGATATCATCACATATCTTCGCGTTAGACTGGGCGATGACCAAACGCCAGAGGCCATGAGCGAGATTCTGAAGGCAGAAATTCTGGAGAAGATTCCCGAAAGTATACCGGAAATGTGTGTAGGGGCAATGGCACTAGGAATCCTACCCGATATTGTCCACTAACAGATATGTCTAGATTTCTACTTGTTTCCTTAAATATCGACGCAATCTTACAGGAATCGACAATACATCGGAGAAGGGAAAGGCTCAACCGAATAACAGACGAGTTGGGATTGGGAGGTGTCTACGGTGCGACGATAGAACGGATAAAGGCGCAGGGCGGGATGAGGGCGGAACTTGGGATGGCCGCTCTCATGTGGGTTTCGCATTCGGAGCGGCCACTAACAGTGGACGAACTCTGTCACGCCCTTGCGGTCGAAATAGGGTCAGCGGGTCTCGACCCCGACAATGTTCCTTCAATGGGTACATTGTTGACCTGTTCCCAGGGACTCCTTGCGGTGGATGAGGAGGCCTCCACTGCCCGCTTGGTCCACTCAGCCCTCCAAAAGTACCTTTCCACTTGTCCTCACCTTTTCGATAGAGCTCACTCCATAATCGCCGAAACCTGCCTGACCTATCTAAACTTTCAGTGGCTCAAGGACCTCCCGACCAGCGACCTCTCCGACCCCGTACAAACACCCTTTCTCGGATACTCTTCAATATACTGGGGGGCCCACGCCAAAAGGGAACTCTCAGACGGCGCTAAATCACTTGCCCTGAAGCTATTCGGCGATTACGATCATCACATATCTGTTAAATTGCTCTTGAAGCACGTGTCGAATCCTGATCATTTTGATGATGGCAAGGATTTTTCCTCGTTCACTGGACTACACTGTGCATCCTTCTTTGGAATTGTTGAGGTTGTGGCTGCGTTGGTAGGGATCAATGGTTGTGATGTTAACCAAATAGATTGCATGGGCAATACACCACTCACATGGGCTGCTGAGAATGGGCATGAGGGAGTAGTAAAGATACTGCTAGAACAGGAAGGTATCAATCCTAATGGGCCAGATGAATATGGCCGAACGCCGCTCTCGCGTGCTGGGAGTGGGTATGAGGGAATGGTGGAAATGCTTCTTGGACGGAACGACGCCAACCCTTGCGAACCAAATAAGTACGGCCAGGCACCACTCTACTATGCTGCCTTCAATGGACACGAGGGGGTGGTGAAAATGCTTCTCGAACGGGATGAGGCCAACCCCGACAAGCCGGGTGACTACGGCAGAACGCCGCTTCACTGCGCTGCCATCAATGGGAGTGGGGGAGTGGTGAAAATGCTTCTCGAACGGGATGATGTTAACCCCATCACACCAGATAACGACGGTGGAACGCCACTTCACTGTGCTGCCTCTAGTGGGAGTGAGGGGGTGGTGAAGATGCTTCTCGAACGGGATGAGGTTAACCCCAACACACCAGATAACAATGGCCAAACGCCACTCTTGTGGGCCGCCCGGGATGGGCACAAGAAAGTGGTGAATCTGCTCTTGGAAAGGCGCGATATCAGCGCTGACAGGCTGAACGACAGGGGCCAGACACCCCTCTCGTGGGCCGCCAAGAACGGGCATGAGGGAGTGGTGAGCCTTCTATTGAGACGGGGGGATGTCAGCCCTGACCGGCCAAGTTTTGATGGCCGAGCACCGCTTTCGTGGGCTGCTGGGAATGGACATGAGGGAGTGGTAAAGCTGCTCTTGGAAAGGCACGATGTCAACCCGGACCGGTTAGACTATGGCGGCCTGGCGCCACTCTCGTGGGCTGTTAAGGGCGGGCGGGAGGGGGTAGTGAGGCTACTACTGGAAAGGAATGATGTCAACCCCGACCGACCGGACACGATATTTGGTCAAACACCACTTTCGTCGGCTGTTTAAAATGGACAGGAGGGGGTAGTGAGGCTACTACTGGAAAGGAACGATGTCGACCCCGACCGGCCGGATACAATACTTGGCCATACACCGCTTTTGTGGGCTGCTAGGAATGGGTATGAGGGAGTAGTGGGGCTACTCCTGGAAAGGAAAGATGTCAACCCTGACCGAGGCGGCTTTGATAGCCGAACCCCACTTTCGGAGGCTGCCTGGAGCGGCCATGAGGGAGTAGTGAACCTACTACTAAGTCGGGGGGGTGTCAGCCCTGATAGGCCAGATATAGAGGGCCAGACACCACTTTCGGGGGCTGCTCGTAACGGCCATGAGGGAGTAGTCAAGCTGCTCCTGAAAAGGAAAGGTGTCAATCCCGACCAGCTAGATACAGGAGGCCAGGCTCCACTTTTGGGAGCTGCTCGGAACGGCCATGAGGGAGTAGTCAAGTTACTCCTAGACAGGGACGGTGCCAATCCTGACAGGCCAGATGCAGGGGGCCAGACGCCACTTTCGCAGGCAGCTCAGAACGGTCATGAAGAAGTAGTCATGCTACTCCTAGAAAGGGCCGGCGTAAATCCTGACAGGCCAGATACAGAAGGCCAGACGCCACTTTTGGGGGCTGCTCGGAACGGCCATGAGGGAGTAGTGAAGCTGCTCCTGGAAAGGAGCGACGTCAACCCCGACCGACCAGATATAGAGGACCGGACGCCACTTTCGGAGGCTGCTCGGAACGGTCATGAGGGAGTAGTGGAGCTGCTACTGCAGAGGGACAACGTCAATCCCGATCGACTAGATATAGAAGGCCGGACGCCACTTTCGAAGGCTGCTCGGAATGGCCATGAAGGAGTAGTACGGCTGCTGCTGGGCCGGGGGGATGTTGACCCTGGCCGACTGGACTTTGCTGGCCGAACACCACTTTCGAGTGCTGCTAAGAAAGGGCATGAAGGAGTAGTTAGTCTACTACAGAAACGGAAAGATGCCACCCCCGACAAACTAGGCAGATCCAGCCATACACCACCGCCCCACAAGCGTGTAAGGCTGATGGTGCTATGATATCACTTCAGAGATACAGAACCTCGTGGCCCTACTGCAACCTGAGGGGACATAAGCCCGTCACTGTCCTAGAGTATGAATATCTGCCATTGTTGCGACAACCCCATGCTTTGGACATCCTCTCACCACAATCTCCATCCTTCTCCTGTAAGTCTCGCTCTACCTCTAGGAGTGTACGATACGGCCCCGCGGACATCGCCACCCCTCCCTCCACGGATTCTTCAAGCCTGCCCTCGAGACCCTGTCCCACTGTGATTTGCCGAGGGAAACCCCTGGAAATATTTATACACCCTTCCAAATCTCCTGGGTATTTGCCGTTTGGTAGGGTGGCCATTTATGGGCCTCCGTCCATGGAGTCCGGCGTGGGGGATAGGTGCTATTTTAATTGCAAAGTTTAGTCTAGATTTGGCTCGAATTTTCATTATACATGGTTCCTGTTCCCCAGGTCCGATCCTCCTTCGTGCTGTCCGAATGTCGCCCGAACTCTCCCTCCCGGCAATGACAGATATACCGCACGCCGAGTGCCCCGGACAAAAAAGTAGTGTAGACCCTGACGTGATCGCCGAACCCAGTTCCCAGACGGAGGCACAGGGAGCCGGCAGCCCCAATTTACGTGATTCAAAGAAAACTGCTTAAGTTACTACCGACAGCAATGTAAATCTAAGCCTAGGGCCCTCATTTATGTATCGTACTCGCAGCTAGCCCCTAATAGGATTGATGAAGTGACTATTGCTGGAAGTGCCTGTGGATCTGATTGCTCCGGAGGGATGTGGAAGCGCCTTTTTCTACACCTCCGTTCCTCTCGGGCATCCGCATCATGGGTAAGGATGGCTACGAATGTTTTTCCAAGGACACCGCCATGACAATAATTGGTGTGCTTTCTTTCTTCTCTTTCCCGTTCTTCCTGCCCCCCAGTGCCTGTGATCAGGGGGATACGAGCAGAGCCTTTGCAATATTCCCCTTTTGATTGCGTTCCCATGCAAAAGGCATCGATTGCCTACCCTTTCCTACTCTTAACTGCTGGCGAGTGAAGCTTGTTTAGCATTTATGTTCTTCTTCCACATCTGGTTTCGTTCTTTCAGTAGTGGCAGCACCTCCCAAGCTTAATTTCTTCAGGTAGCTAGTGACATAAACTATATCGTGCTCTTTGGTGAGCATATTTGCCAAGGGCAGGCTACCACTTCAATCACGAGCAGTCGTCACGTCTGTCATACCGCGCCATGGTGTTGAATATGGATGCAGCAAGAATACGTGCCATGGAGGTATCTGGCCTGGTCTTTCTCATCCTCTTCGTGTTCCATTGCCTTCACTATCAACTTCACTATTGTGTGCATGATTTGTGACACCACCATTCCCCGGGCCTAGTACCCTAGTTATTGCCCTTGAGGATTCCTTTAGGTTAGCCTATGACTATGAAGTGAATTCCTACTGCAATAGTCCTTGCCTGTCTTGTGTGGGAAGCTATTTGGATAAAAATCATGAAAGCTTATGGGGGGGCATTTATTTATAGCTACAGTATTCCTACCAGCTATTGTCTGCCATGATGAATTAAGTAGTCTCTCCTTTCTTTTTTTTAATAGTTATTGTATCATAGCTAGAATAATCGAACATTTCTCTAGTTAAGCCCGTAGGGCTGGAGAGGTGTGTTGTCCTTACCCTACGAGATAGTTGGGTCCTCCTTGAAAGGTCTCCGCTCCAACCTTTCTACTGGTATCATACTCAGGGTCTGTTTCGACGCATGCAGTTCTCCGTTGTCCCATATGACCGCCTCCCTTCCCTTCCAAAATTCCAAAACAAGCGTTTCTACAGATGGGGTGGTTGCAAGGCGGTTGTCTGATTCCTTCTCTGCGAAACAGGCTCTAACTATTCTAAGGCGCACAATTTCAAAGAGACTACCGGTACTACCGTACGCCATCACATCGTAAACAGCTGATACAAGATGGAAAATTGCAGCTGTAAGATGTAGTGCGGGCAAACAGTATTCCTTTACTCTGTTTTCCTAATCCTGAAAATCGATTTAAGGCACGCCACTGCATTCCAACTTGAATACTATACTCGAGCACCTGTTCAACAATAGAACTTCCCTAAAGTGCAGCTGCTAGATTGAGTACCGGTAGGGGCCCCAATGGCAAATAAGAATCCAAAGCAAACACGGAGGCAGGGGAAACAACAAAAGCAGATATTTTACTCATAAAGATGTTAGTGGCCCAAAAACGGGACTTCCATACCTGCGCACCTCTGGGTCTCAGGCAAGTAGGCCGGGGCTCGGGTTCTGCTCCCTGTTGTGTTTGAGCACTCAAGAGGTAAACTTGGTCAATCTACCTATCTAGCGAGTCAATTGTTGTTCCAACAACAGACTTCTGATAGGGAGAATGATGTGGGTGTGGTTGTGTGGGGGCGGTAGCCGCAAGTATTGATCCCACAAAGTTTGAGGCTGAAAGATTGCCCCGCTTTTCCTCCAAGAAGAAGTAGCAACTTTTGTTAGCTCATCCTGCGAGTTCTCAAGAGTCTATCCTCTGCAGAATTCCTCAGTGAAAACGGAAGATGTCTTACGCGAACAATACAGACTCCCTTAACACCACAGACTCTTACAACACCACTCCCAATCTTCACCTACGGGACGAGACTGCCGTCAATATCCACCTACTAGGCGAAAGTACCCGTACGGAAATCCTAGCATGGCTCTCTCCACTCGAGCCGCAGATACGACACAAAGAGGTTCGATCTTGCCGGGTTCCTGGGGTTGGAGACTGGCTCCTGCGTACAGAGGTATTTCAAAGCTGGTCCGATGTCTCTCGCCAAGATGAATCCAATAATACAACCCTATTTTGCTACGGTGACCCGGGGGTCGAAAAAACCTACATCACGTAAGAGAAGCAATCTCTGAGAGGAAAAACGAAGAGCGGTATTGCTGACAAGCCATGATTTTAGTTCCCTAGTAATAGATACCTTGGGCGATCGGTTCAGCAAACAAAACGTTATTGTCACCGGCTTCTACTTCGACTTTGCTGCCCAGAAGGAGCACTCTGCAACAGACATGCTAGGTGCTCTCCTTAAACAGGTAGTTAGTGGATTAGAAGAGATTCCAGAAGAGATAGCCAGTATATATCACCGCCAGAGAAAGATTCTTGGTGGCTGGGGACCACAGCTTTCTGACATTCTGAAGATGCTCCGAACCACCTCCACCTCACGGCAGATATTCATATGCGTTGACGCTCTAGATGAATGTGTGGCAGGGAATCGGCAGGAGGCCCTTGAATCATTACGAGGAATCCTCAAGGACTTACCAGGCATCCGGTTATTCCTGACTGGAACACCGAATATCAGGAGTGAGATCCAACGTCTTTTTGCTAAGACAGCAATGTTCATAGACATACAACCCGAAAAAGGTGATATTGTCACATATATCCTTGCTAAACTGGAGGAGGACACCAATAAAGACGCAATGAATGCCGGTCTGAGGGCAGATATCCTAACTAAGGTTCCCGCAATGGTTTCGGGAATGTACGTAGGAGACAAGACACTGAGAAATTTACCTTAGTAACCCGCTGACATGCATATGTCTAGATTTCTGGTGTCTCTGATACTGAAGGCAATTTTGAGGGAACAGAAGGTCGCTACTAGGAAACGTAGGCTTGAGACAGCGATGAACGGTTCGGGAGATATCTATGACAGAATGCTGAGCCGGGTAAAGGCACAGAACGAGAGTAAAGAGGAAATTGGGATGGCTGCTCTCATGTGGGTCTCGCATTCGGAACGGCCACTGAGAGTGGATGAACTCTGTCATGCCCTTGCGGTCGAAATGGAATCAGCGGATCTCGACCCCGAAAATGTTCCTTCGATAGGCACACTGTCGGACTGTTGCCAAGGACTTCTTGCGGTGGATGAGGAGGTGTCGACTGTCCGTTTGATTCATTTAGCCCTCCAAGAGCACCTTTCCACCCGGCCCGACCTCTTCCATAGAGCTCACTCGACAATCGCCGAAACTTGCTTGACCTATCTGAATTTTCAGCAGTTCAAGGGCCTCCCGTCCAGTAGCCACTCCGACCTCGTACAGGCGCCTTTTCTCGGATACTCTTCAATATACTGGGGAGCCCACGCCAAAAGGGAACTCTCGGACTGCGCTAAATCGCTTGCCTTGAAGCTATTTGACAATTATGATGACCATATATCCATTAAATTGCTCTTGAAGCACGTATTGAGTCCCGATCGTTTTAGCGATATCAAGGGCTTCTCCTCGTTCAGGGGGCTGCACTGTGCGTCCTTCTTTGGAATTGTCGAGGTTGTGGTTGCGTTGATGGAGACGAACGGTTGTGATATCGACAAGAAGGATTGCGTGGATCATACACCGCTCATGTGGGCTGTCAAGAATGGGCATGACGGAATAGTAGAGCTTCTAAAGGAAAGGGGAAGTGTCGCCATCAGGCGCAAGCGCAAAAAAATGAAGGGGTTCCCACCACCGGAACCCAGCACCCGAAAACGCCGGCGGGGGGCCTAGGGTCGAAGAGACATAATCCCCCCTGCAGCCTTTGAACATGAGCGTCTGCTGTCGTCCTATCCATATAGGTGTTCTCACTACCCCAGTCACCACTCTTTCCGCCCTCCTTTGAGTCCTTTGCTATCCTCGGTAATAACACTCTCCTATGGACATCGGCTTCCCTCCCTCCAGGATATTTCGCTACCCTAGACCCGGAAATCCTCCTTTGCTATGATATGACCAACCGAGAGAAGCTCTACGGTATATTAATGTCTAAACCGGAAGGGGGAAGGAAAATTAATAGGAAAATAATATCAAGGAGGCAAGTAGCGTGTATTAGCCTCAACTAGTTAATAGGACACCAGGCCACAACTATATCCAGATGAGCCACCCCTCCAAACACCTACTCGGTATCCCACCGGCCCTTACTCTTACCGAAACACCACAACAAAAGGAATACATCAGCCATCCGATCATGTTCTCGGCGTTCCACATCCAAGCCCCCCACACCTCCAATTATCGGTCTGCTCTTCTCTGGAACGTCCCAACGCTTAACGGATTGCAGGGGTGTTTCAAGTCAGCATTTATGAGTATATATTCCTAGATTTCGCGCGAGGGAGGGGCAGAGTGCTATTGTATTAAGATCCATTTCATAGATTAGACTTTCATCCATTGTATATAACACCGCGGGTTGTCTCTAGTTTTAGCTTCCAGTTCTTGTCTACCATTTATGCCCCTCATCCCCTATTCTCTCTTTTTCCTCCCTAAATATTCAATGTGGACTCGTGCCAAAAAAGAGAGTATAGACACCCTAAGTGAGTAGCCATACAAAAGTTAACTTTAATCAGATTCTCGGGTTTATAGTTCCTATCCTATCTCACTATGGCGAAGGACCGACATTCCGAAATCTGAATGCACACGCCTTCACCTAGTGCCTAAAGTACTGTACCATAGAAATTGGAACACCGGCCGGCTCGCCGGAGTTGCTCCCCGTGGTAGGCTTTAGTGCCTCCCTCCCTTTTTCCCCTCTTACAGGGGCTTAGTAGCTGCCCTTTACTATACTTTTTCTCTACCTTTTCCAGAGAGTATGGAATTTTCGGCTACCTGTCACATGACCCAGTTCGCTATATTCCCTACGGTATGGGTGGGGGCGGGGGCATGAGTGCAGCAAACCCATAACAACCCAAGCCATATGGCCAGAGAACCCCCCCAAAAAATCCCCTCCCCAATAAAAACCAAAGTCAAAATTTTGAACCCATGTCGTTAAATCGTTTATCCCTCTATCTAAAAAACAATATAAAGGATATATGCACAAACACCCAAATACAGTACAGCCATCCAGATGCCATATCCATTCCATACCAGTCTTCACTGACAAGCGATTTAGAGACATTCCGACGGGAGCCAAGCAATTTTCTGTATGATACCAACCACCATTCTACAAATCATCGCAGCAACATCAATGCAAGACATTCCCGACGACTAAAAGAAAACCTTGCCGAGTGATATGACATGATCGTCATTCTTGGTGTTCTTCCTAGTCTATCCTGAAAACGACATCCACGGGATAAGCCAAGGGCTAAATCCGCCAGCCAAGTATTGTGTCGTAACAGCGTTGTTGTGATGAGAAAACCGGAAGACTCAGCGGGTGAGAAAAAATTTGCCTTCGGCACTCCCATATTCCGTTCCTGCCAACGTTCCCGATCAATGGATTTATTCATCGTTGCCCTTATTTTGTTCTATCTTATTTTATTCCATTTAAAAAAAGAAATGGAGTGGAGTGTAGTCTACGAGCATGATGGTAGAGTAGAAAGTACTGGATGAGTGAGTACCTTGATAGTGTTGTTAGCTGGGAGATGTGGAGGAGGCAGCCGCTGGAGCGTGACTGCCAGCACATAAGTATGATAATGTTGTACTCGTGCTTCTCAGCCAAGATTTGCCTTCCCCATTTGTCGTATGATATCATATTAAGGTTTGCAAGGATTTTTCCGCCGAAGAGGTATAGTGTTTAGGGTAGTGCATAGCGGGTGCGGGTTTAACTATCTATTATAGTTGATTCCAGGGCGATGCACACCAACCACTACTCACGATATCGGCTCTGAACGTGTCTGCGCAATCTTGATCTCCCGGATGTTAGCATGCATTAGTCATGCACAGTACTCGAGTACCGTACAGAGTATAAGTACGGTACTTGCGCATTGCAAAAGTTTCCGGAAATGCAGACTTTAGCTAGGGCTAACTTAGGTGTGGACGTCTTATAAAGAGTGCCAAGCTTAGTCTCGACATTTCCGGAAACTTTTGCAATGCGCAAGTACTCGTAATTTTCTGATGTTTGTAAACACGACTGCTATTGCATGCCACCAAAATCCTGAGGCTCTAGTCGATTTTTTTCCCGTATGCAATAGCAGTCGTGTTTACAAACGTTAGAAAATTACGAGTACTTGTACCTCTTCGGCAGAAAAATCCCCATAAACCTCACTACAAGTACACTTCCATTCGCAAAGTCTTCGCGGAAAAACAGGTACTATAACAATGTCTTGGGCGACAGTGAAGGTACCAGAACAACCTTTATAGTTCGGATTATGCACAAAATCTTGTGCCAGTATCATACCTTCATTGCTGCTAAGGCATGACCACACAGTATCTTTCTGTGAAGACTTTGCGAACAGGAGTGTACAGCAAATGGGAAAGGCGAGTCTTGGCTGAGAAACACGAGTACTGCACTCGTAATGTCGCGACGTTTGCAAAACGGACTGGTGCTCTATCTAACCATCTGTTGGATAGCCTATAGGGCATGGGGTTATGCTGTTGAACGGATATGCGGATATGCAGGTATCATAATATCATATCATAATAATTATGCAGGCATATGCGGCTAGGATATAGAGGGGTATAGGGCATGCGGCTTTGTGGTTTCCGGCGGTTCGGCACCCAGCAGTGGGTTGTTGTTTTGGCACCCTATGCCTACCGGCATAGGGTATTGGTTTCATAGGGTTCTTTCACGCCCTACGCCACTGGGCATACGGGAGTTTGCGCATTGTTGGGGTAGAGATTTTAGAGATCACGGAGGATCATGGGATATCAGGATGGTTCTAGGTTGCTGGAGATTAGGTTTTGTTAGCCACATGTGTTTCTTTAGAGTTCATTATTTCGGGAGTGTTTGGTTGTTGTTAGTTAGTCGGAGGGATATATCTCCTGGCCTGTCCTTAGCTAGAGAGATTAGAGTGAACTAGAGCACCGTTCCCCTATCTTCCGCCTTTCCTCCTAGAGCCTATTGCGATCGCACTCTTGTTCTTTCATTCTTTTGTGCTTTTCTTAGGTTCCATCATAGTCTACCACCGAAATCCAGAGGCTCTGGCCAATTCTTGGCTGTATGCAACTTTACAAAACTCACGACATTGCGAGGAACTTTATTAGCACTCGGGCGCAAGGGTAAGTCAGGGGAAGCACAAGCACGAGGCTTGGCACCCCTGGAGCTTGGCTTTTGGTCCGGGTAACCAGGCGCCTATGGTAATCGCGAAATCCTACTGACTTCTGATTCCTTTAAACAGGTCTGGCAGGTAGTAAACCACGAATACAAATTTATGAATACAGTACTGGTACAGCTCATGGTCATTAAAGGCGGGAAAAAATGATCGGTAAGATCATGTGCGGTACTTAGAAGACAGGTTGCACTAGGAAAAAAGTCCTTGTCTTGGCGATGCAAGAAATCTGGATTGAAAGGGAAGGCAGAAAGTCTTCCACGCCATAGCGAGCGCCCGGCATAGCGAGCCATCTGCAAGTTTAGGCAATGTGATTGGCTAGACCCAGTCCGGGTTAAAGTAGTGGCTAGTATTCGAGTGGAGGCTCGCTATGCCGGGCTCTCGCTATGGCGTGGAAGACGTTATCTTAGCAGTTGATGATATCAGAGGGAAGAGAGTTAATTTACCGAGTAGGCTCTCGTTCATTGGGATCGTGAGAAACCACCCAAGTTTCCTAATTTATACTGGTTTCCACGTGAATGCCTTACCCGTTTTAGAAGCGCACCCCCGGCTCAATCTTACCGTAGTCCCTGAACATTCTCAAGGAATTGTCGTTTATGGTATGATACTATTAACTCAACAAATTGAGTGGCGCCTTGGCGGGATTTGATCGCCTAAGACAGGTGAATTTATATTCAATATATTTATTTAGACTATATATGTTAGGGAGCCACTAGGAGAAGACCTTAAGTGAGCAGGGGATAGAGATTCCTTGACAGCAGTCAAAACGATCTTCCTATTCCCACTTTGTTTACAACTAGGCTTTCTAGGGGGCTTTTGTTTCAACCCGGAGATTAGAACCCTGCACGGAGATACTCTATTTGTTGAGTTAATAGGGTACCGCAATATGGCCTTTCATCCCAGTGTTGCAAAGAAGGCCTTTGATGATTGAACCCGGGGGGTTAGAAGGGGGGGTTTGAATCGGGGCTTCTGAAAATGGGGATTGAAGGGGGGTTCTTTAATGTCTTAGTAAGCAAGAATGGCAGGAACTCTGATGGGAATTTCTATGATACCTTTAACCCAGATGTGCGAGAATTTATTGCTCAGAAGCTAGGGAAGAGGAGCGCCAGTGCTAGTTTATTTGCTTTTTCTGCTACATTTTGCCCTCTTTTCCTATCATTTCATTAAATTTTGCTTCTTTGCTTCCAACTGCCTCCAAATATCATGGTTTACCGATTTGTTAGAAGGGGTTCTATCTTATCCCCCCGGTTTGAAAAAGCGCGTCCCTAGCCCCCGATCATCTTCTGATTGAACCCCCCCCCTTCATTGCAACATTGTTTCATCCTGCCAGAAGGGGCGGTGGTTAACCGATAGATTCACGGACGGACCCCGGATTATGTGCTCTTGGTGTCGTGAGGTTGGCTGCTATTGGGCATAACTAAAAAGTAGGCAGAGCCTCAGAATTCTGCCGGTATACAGTCTGCCAGAAGGGGTTTGTTGGCCATTTGTTTCGCCAATAGATTCACGGACCAACCCTGCACCGGAACCCACTGCTATTGGATCTGCAGAGGGTTAGCAGAGCCTCAGGGCATGCAGGCTTCAGCATGGAACCAGGGCACCATCTGGCCCTCCGCAAAAAGCTCCCCGCGGAAAGAGGCACCAGTACTACGGTACGATAGAGTCTGAGCCGTAACGAGAGTGCTAGCATGGGGTATTGCCAAATACCGTAAATTCTTGGATCCGCCGCTATTATCTCTAGGTAGCCACTATCCTCCGAAAGGAGCATTTGCCAGTGTTAGGTAGTCGAGTAATGGCTATCTTAAGAAATACCCCATTTATCCAGAATTTACTGTAACCCATTTGGCAATCCATGCTGGAAATTTCGTTATCGCCAAGACCAGCAGTACCTCCCTTTCCCAGAGGTCTTATGTCGTATGATACCTGGTTATAATGAGCCGCCTTGTAACGAATCTCCGGCTATAAGGGACAGTAGCTAGCAGATGCTCTAGTGAATATTTATCGCAGAGGGCAGTTTGTTATAGTGATTGCTCATAGTAAAAATTAGAGAAGGAGACTTTGGGGTCTTGATTTTTGGCACCTATTATAACCAGGTGGGCCGGCTATGCGGAGTGGGGGGGTGCCTAAGGTCGGCTGATGTCATTTCGAGATAGTGAGGGAACTCTGTTACCGGAACAGGCGGGCATTCATTCTCATTTATTAACAGTAGTTAATTCGTCACCCTGTCCTTTTTACAGGTTAATGTCTTGGCAAATATCAGTTAACTGTCGGCGCCAAGGAGGCTAACAGTTATTCACCTATGATATCCAGAACATTCTCCTTGTAACTGGCCAAACTTAAAACCCCAATATCTCTACCAAAATTTGAGATATTTCTATTTTTCTCTTTTCTAGTGTGTAGAGGATCACCCACTCTATCACCTAATAGAGTCATAATTCTCATGGGACTTGTAGTCGAAAAATCTATGACCCAAAATCCCCCCTCCACAGAGTTCCCTCACCATATAATACCAAGGTCCGGCAAGAAGTTATGGAACAGTTATTTGGGGTTAACCAGCCAAATACATCCCTGTCTCTTCCGGTTAATGGGTTCCTACCCTTGTATCACAGAGAAGCCGATCAGCCCAGGCTTGTAAAGCGTTACCCAAATTTGCCCCGCTTTTCCTCGCCTACGAATCTACGAATTTCGCGAACGGCCCAGGTCTTTTCAGTCAACCAACTTTATTCTCTACACCCCAGGCTAACTGACAAGGAGATGTCTAGACATTACAACAGTCTTAGCAATACTAGCACTTCTGCCAATACGTGGAACAGCTACACGGTGGCCGACGAGAGGTCTGAGATCTCAGCATGGCTATCTTCACTTGAGCCGCGGATACGACACAAAGAGGTCCAGTCGTGCCGAGTTCCCAGTGTGGGAGACTGGCTCCTACATACGGAGGTGTTTCAAAGCTGGTCTAATGTTTCTCACCAAGATAGTTCCAGTGATGCGACCTTATTTTGTTACGGCGATCCGGGGGTCGGAAAGACCTGCATCACGTAAGAGAAGCGACCTCCAAGAGGGAAAGCTAGTGAGAACAGTATGGCTAACAAGCCACGATGCTAGTTCCCTAGTGGTAGATGCCTTGGGCGATCGGGTTAGCGATCAGAGCATCATCGTCGCTTGCTTTTACTTCGACTTCACCGCCCAGAAGGACCAGTCTCCGACTGACATGCTAGGCTCCCTGCTTCAGCAAATAGTTAGCGGATTAACAGAGATTCCGGGAGAGGTAGTCGACGCGTATTACAAGCATAAAAGGGTCACAGGTGGGCGGAGGCCACGGCTTTCTGAAATCCAAACGATGCTCCAAACCGTCTCCACCTCACAACGCACGTTCATATGTGTTGACGCCCTAGATGAATGTGTGGCAGAACATAGGCAGGTGGTTCTTAAATCGTTACGAGAAATTCCCGAGAGGTCGCCGGGCGTCCGGCTGTTCCTGTCTGGAAGATCGTATATCCGGGGTGAGGTTCAGAGCATTCTTGCTGAGACAACGACGTTCATGGAAATAAAACCCAACAAAGGTGATATCGTCACATACATTCTCGCTAAGCTGGAGGAGGACACCAATAAAGACGCAATGAATGCCAGTCTAAGGGAAGATATCCTAGCTAGGATTCCCGCAATGGTTTCGGAAATGTACGTAGGAGCAAAGGCGCTGGGAAACCCGCCTCAGTGATTCGCTAACGGATTCGTCTAGATTTTTGGTGTCTCTGATAATGGAGTCAATTTTAAGAGAACAGAAGATCTCTGCCAGGCGAGATAGGCTTAAGGCAATGATGAGTACTTCGGAGGGTATCTACGATAGAATGCTGAGCCGGGTGAAGGGGCAGGGTGAGGCTAAAGAGAAAATTGGGATGGCCGCCCTCATGTGGGTCTCGCATTCGGAGCGGCCATTGAAAGTGGATGAACTCTGTCATGCCCTTGCGATCAAAATAGGATCAACGGATCTCGATCCCGAAAATGTTCCCTCAATAAATGCATTGCTAAACTGTTGCCAAGGACTTCTTCTTGTGGATAACGAAGCCTCTACTGTCCGCCTGATTCATTCAACCCTCCAAGAATACCTTTCCACTTGCCCCGACCTTTTCGATAGAGCTCACTCGAAAATTGCCGAGACTTGCTTGACCTATCTGAATTTTAACCGGTTCAAGGGCCTCCCGGCCAGTGACCTCTCCGACCCCACACCCACACCCTTTCTCGGATACTCTTCGGTACACTGGGGAGCCCACGCGAAAAAAGAACTCTCGGACTGCGCTAAATCGCTTGCGCTGAAGCTATTTGGTGACTATGATTACCACGCATCGGTTAAATTGCTCTTGAAGCACGTATCGAATCCCGATCGCTTCGATGATAAAGATTTTCCCTCGTTCACTGGACTACACTGTGCGTCCTTCTTTGGAATCGTTGAAGTTGTGGCCGCGTTGGTCGAGATGAGAGACTGTGATGTCAACCAAAAAGATTGCGTGGGTAATACACCACTCATATGGGCTACCAAGAATGGGCATCAGGGAGTGGTGGAACTTCTGCTAGGGCGGGGTGATGTCATCCCTGAAAAACCAGACAATCGGGGGCAAACACCACTCATTTGGGCCGCTGAGGGTGGGTATGGGGGATTGGTGGAACTTTTGTTAAGACGGGATGATGTCTACCCTGGCCGAGCAGATTTTGATGGCCGAACACCACTCTTGATGGCTGCCCAGAACGGTAATAAGGAAGTAGTGAAACTACTACTATGCCGGGATGATGTCAACCCTGACAAACCAGACCCCGAGGGTCAGACACCGCTTTCGTGGGCCGCTCGGAACGGGCACGAGCGAGTAGTGGAGCTGCTACTTTGCCGGGATGATGTCAACCCTGACAAGCCAGACACGGAGGGTCAAACACCGCTTTCCTGGGCCGCTCGGAGCGGCCACGAGGGGGTAGTGAGACAGCTACTATACCAGGAAGATGTCAACCCTAACAGGCCAGACACGGAGGGCCAGACACCGCTTTCCTGGGCTGCTCGGAGCAGCCACGAGGGAGTAGTAAGGCAGCTACTATACCGGGAGAATATTAATCCTAACAGGCCAGACACGGTGAGCCAAACACCGCTTCCGCGGGCTGCTCGGAGATGCTACGAGGGAGGAGTGAAGCAGCTACTATATCGGGATGACACCAGCCCTCATAACCCGGACACGGAGGGCCAGACGCCACTATCGGGTGTTGCTGAGGCAGGGCACGAGGGAACACTTAATATACCACGAAAACGGAAAGACGTCACCCCCGACACACCGGGCAGATCCAGCCATACATCATCAACCCCCTGCACCACGAGCCGCAAGCGTGCAAAGCCGGCGGTGAGATAATACTACTTCCACGATACACGACCTCGCGGCCCCCACAGCACCCCGGACTGCTAATACCCAGAATAATTTGGGAAGGTACGTATGTGCATTCCCAGGGGCCCCCTTCGACAAACCACAGCAAGGCAGTATTCCCAAGGCTGGGTCCGAAGAGCCCCTGGAGTGATGGGCGGTGGTATCTTCGCACTCTCGTAAATGTAACGGGGTTGCAGGGGAGGGGCGGTGACTGCAGTGAGAGGATGTCTGTGAGGTTGTTGTGGCAGTGGCAGATATTCATGTTCTAAGACGATAACGAGGCCCATGTTTCATCAGCCCTAGCAGAGCGGTTATTCATGAGTCCCTGCTGGGATATAGTGCTGTTTTAATCACGAAGCTCAGTCTAGACGCTTGAATTTTTGTTACACATGGTTGTCGCTTTCTAGGCCCGATTCTTCTGTGTCTTCTTAATGCTATCCGGACTCTATTTTCTCCTCGGTAATAACGAGTGGTTGTACAGTATCACAGAGGGTCGCGAGATTCTCGAGTTGCGAGAGTCGTAGCATAAAAACGGGTACATGCCTCCACTTAAATCAAGGCTTAGCCCAAAAGAGAAACTTCAATCCGAAGAGCAAACAAGAAGGGTATCAAAGAAAATTTAAAAGCAGGGTTGACCATGGGAAAATCCATGCCAAGTGGCCGAGAGCGCCGCCACTCTCGCAACTCGAGAATCTCGCGACCCTCTGTGATACTGTACTCGAGTAGGGATGAAAAAATCGGAAAACTATTTCGGTCGATCCCATACAGACCACTATGGGGGTGGAGGTTTGCTCTTCCGGGTTTTTTCTCCCCAACCTGAGCATGGTATCATACAGTACCAGGACAAAACTTTTCGTCCGATGCCATTTTTACACCAAAAGTGCCCATCTTCACCACCCTCTCTCATTGCGCAATGTCTATGAGAATCAGCCAAAATTTGTCCTTGCATTAGCAAACCTGTAGATAACATGAAGAAATTTACAGAATTCTTAAATATCGCCAAGTGATGGAGAAAAGGTCGTTTAAGTATCGGTAGCTGTTGCAATGTACTTTTTTGTATGGAGCCTCATACAAAAATCTAAGTCACTCTCACTCTAGTTGATGCAATCATGAACCATGAAGGCTGCTTTGATTCCTTACACTTCTACTTATAGGGGTTTGAATAGATTGTGATTCCCTAGCTGATAGAAAGATTTCAAGTGTTTTTTTATAAGAAGTGTTGAGAATTGTTTGTTTAAAAATGTCCATTTTTGGTGTAAAAAGGGCATCGGACGAAAAGTTTTGTCCCCGTACTGTATCACACGCTGAGAACTTTGGATATAAAGGCTAGGGTAGAAATTCCCTACGCAAGTGTTAAAACTGGCCCAAGGCCAATACATAGGGGATCGGTTACCGTATGCAGGTAGTGCCCTAATAAGAGGATATGATTCAAAGGAAAGCACCTGCCACCGGTTGCCATCTGAATGTACTACAAGGTCCAGCAAGAAGTTATGGAATAGTTATTTCAGGTTAGCCAGCTAAACACACCCCTGCCTGTTCCGGTTAATGGGTTCTTATCCCTGTGCCAGCGGTTAGTAAAAATCGTCAAACCCCTTCCGCTGATCCCATACAAGTCTCCACGGAGACAAGGGTTATGTTCTCCGATTTCCATGGACACACAGAGTAGGTTTAGAGATTATCAAGGTCGTCGGTGGTTAATCATTGATCATGTGCTCGAGTATGATACGTAAAATCTCTTGAAACCTACTATCTCCGTCAGCGCAGGATAGGTTTAGTCTGGCAAGTTAACAGAGTTGCGGATGACAATTAATGAAACCTAACACGTCCAGTGGGTTGATCTAATACCGTCTCAGGAAAACGCTACTGCCCTCCTAGGGGCTCTTGATTCTGAATTCGGGATCGCGGGGGTGACAGAGATGGTGGATTTCAAGAGATTTTACGGTACTTGTAATTCAGGTCTCTACAGAATTCTTAGTCCCGTCTCATCAAACCCCACATGCCTACAATCGCACCCCGCTATCCCGAATCGTGCAGAACCGGGCACCCCGTTGAGCCGTACAAAATCTCTGACACCTCCAAATTGTCATAGAATTTCACTCGCTGGACAGGAGCAAGGGAGGTTTCGGATTTGGATGAGATTCAGGGAACCCCTCCCAGCCCCCATAGAAAGTTAGACTGCCGAGGTGAGGTTAAATGCCTACGAGTACGGAGGTAAAGGGCATAAGTTTTGTAGGTTCCACAAGGGGTGTGGGTAGCAAACCTCGCTTGTGGAACCTACAAAACTTAGGCCCTGTACTGTATAGTACCTCCGCAGAAGCGGCAACAACCAACCGCTGGCCTAGAAACACGACTCTAATGATGGTAAAAAATGACAAAGCGGTTTCTAGTAGCAGAGGAAGTCCAAATTCGCTCAGTAGAAAGGTATTGCGGTTTTTCTTCTAGTGTTCGGTCTGCAGTGGCTGGTCTAGCCGTCGGTCGCCGGTCCCGATCACTTATTCTCACCCCAGGTATACACTACAGAAAAAATAATTGGTGTAAGGAGAGACCGTGCCGGTACTAAAGAGAGAAGAGGAGGTCTATGGTACACTCCCGTTTGAAAAGTTCTCGTGACCACCCGGGTACCTTCATGTATTTGTGGCTGTTCCTCGGCTGGCGCCAACATACTCCGCCAGCCACAACTACATGAAGGTACCAGTGTGGTTACGAGGACTTTTCAAACGGGAGTGTATATAGTAGACTACTACAGATGTTAATAATTCTAGTTACTGATTTAAAGCCACCTTTTGTTCATTCAATGCCTAAGGTGCCTGCAACAAACTCAACAAAGGAAGCTAGATTCAGAGCTTTCCAGAAATACGAAATTTACTGCTCTCAGGCACAGCACCACCAGATAAAGTCGGCAGACTTTGCATCTCCTGATAATTGCCCCCGACATCCCAATTGGCGGCCACCCGCCACCCCAGACCCCGCCAAGAAGGACGAAGAGTGTGCGATATGCCTGCCTACCAAATAAACGACAAGAGATGTCAATCATATAGATATTGCCGAGATAAAGCTTCTCAGGAGATGGGAGTAAACCTTTATTTCTCTCCAGGTGATAATCTTCCAGTCTTCCAGCTGTTCCGGATACCCGGTGACAAAATTAATCTTCTCCCCCCAGTTTACACCGAAAAAAGCTGACTCCAAAGACTCCTAACTCATCTAAAAGCAATACAGAATTAACGAAAGCAAGCTATAGTGTAGGCATTTGTCTAAAAATTCTAGGCAGAAATTCTGAGAACTTTCCCACTGCACCATGGGCTGAGGGCTTAGGGTTATGGTTGGATCTTGTTGCAATGTACCATTGTATGATATGGGAAACTCATATATTATTGTGAGCTTTTCCTTGCAGGATCGTCCCCAAAGAGGAAATTTCCGGGTTGCCTGAAGGGGGAACTGAGTCCGTCCCGGGTTGCCAGAAGAGGGAACTACAGCTGGTGGTTCGTCTGAAGGATTGGCTAGTTAGGCCCTGCCTTCTGAATAGGACTCTACTGAGTAATGGATTTTAATTTTAAGTTTTGGTATTGGTAGGCTTGTGTCTTCGGCACCCGAACGGAAAAGGTGCAGCGAGCACTTGTCTCACAAAGTTCGAGGCTGAAAGCTTGCCCCGCTTTCTCCCCGTACTAGTAGTTCTATCGGCTTACTCTGCCGAACCCCAGAGTTCACCCCCCGCAGTATCCTCAGCAAGAAGCAGAAGATGTCTCTCTCTAACAATGTGAGCTCTTTTAACCATTACAACGTCCACCTACCAGACAAGAGGTCTGAAATCCTAGCATGGCTGTCTCCGCTCGAACAGTGGATACGAGACAAAGAAGTTCAATCGTGTCGGGTTCCCATTGTGGGAGACTGGCTTCTACATACGGAGGTATTTCGGAGCTGGTCCGATACCTCTCGCCAAGATGAATCCAATAACGCGACCCTATTTGGCTACGGAGATCCGGGGGCCGGGAAAACCTGCATCACGTAAGAGAAGTGACCTCTAAGGAACCAAGAACAGTATAGCTAACTAGCCGCGACGTTAGCTCCCTAGTCATAGATACCTTGAGCGATCAGTTTAACCATCAGAACGCGATTGTTGCCTGCTTCTACTTCGACTTCGCTACAAGGGAGGAGCAGTCTCCCACAGACATGCTAGGCTCCCTGCTTAAACAGATAGTTAGCGGATTAGAAGAGATTCCACGAGAGGTAGCCAAGGAATATTACAAGAATAAAAGGGTCGCAGGTGGGCGGAGGCCACGGCTTTCTGAAATCCAAACGATGCTCCAAACGGTCTCCGCCTCACAGCGCACATTCATCTGTGTTGATGCGCTGGATGAATGTGTGGCAAAACATCGGCAGGTAGTTCTCAAATCGTTACGAGAAATTCTCGAGAAATCGCCTGGCGTCCGGTTATTCCTAACTGGAAGATCGTATATCCGGGGTGAGGTTCAGAGCATTCTCGCTGAAGCAGCGACGTTCATGGAAATAAAACCCAACAAAGGTGATATCGTTACATATATCCTCGCTAAGCTGGAGGAGGACACCAATAAAGACGCAATGAATGCCAGTCTAAAGGCAGATATCCTAGCTAGGGTTCCCGCGATGGTTTCAGGAATGTACGTAGCCGAAAAGGCCCCGGGAAATCCACCCTAATAATTAGCTAACAGATATGTGTAGATTCCTACTAGTATCTCCAATAATGGAGGCAATTTTAAGAGAACAGAAGATCTCCGCCAGGCGAGATAGGCTTAAGGAAATGGCGAATGCCTTAAGGAGCGCCTACGAGAGAATGCTGAGCCGGCTAAAGGCACAAGGCGAGATTAAAGAGCAAATCGGGATGGCCGCTCTCATGTGGGTCTCACATTCGGTGCGGCCACTGAGAGTGGATGAGCTTAGTGAGGCCCTTGCAGTCGAAATAGGATCAGCGGATCTCGACCTCGAAAATGCTCCCTCGGTGGGAACACTGTTAGCCTGTTGTCAAGGACTACTTGTGGTCGATGAGGCCTCTGCTGTTCGCTTGGTTCATCCAACCCTCCAAGAATACCTCTTAACTCGTCCCGACCTATTCGATAGAGCTCACTCAACAATCGCTGAAACTTGCTTGACCTATCTGAATTTTCAGCGGTTCAAGGGCCTCCCGGCCAGTGACCTCCCCGACCCCGTACAAGCGCCCTTTCTCGGATACTCTTCAATATACTGGGGAACCCACGCCAAAAGGGAGCTCTCGGGCCGCGCTAAATCGCTTGCACTGAAGCTATTCGACGATTATGATGGCCATATATCCATTAAATTTCTCTTGCAAGATGCATTGACTCCTGATCATTTCATTGACATCAAGGGCTTTTCATCATTCACTGGGCTACACTGTGCATCCTTCTTTGGGATTGTTGAGGTCGTGGCTGCGTTGATGGAGACGAATGGCTGCGATATCGACCAAAGGGATTGTGTGGGTAATACACCACTCATGTGGGCTTCTCAAAATGGGTATGAGGGAGTAGTAAAGCTTCTACAGGAACGGAAAGACGTCACCCCCAACACACCATGTGGATCCAGCCTTACACCGCCCCTCCACGCTACCAGCTACAAGCGCAAAAGAGAGGACGAGCTACCGCTACTAGGGTCCTACGCCCCAAAATCTCCACGGCGGCCCAGGGTTGAAGAGACATAAACCCCCCTGCCGCCTCCGAATATGGCCATCTGCCGTTGCCCCAACGCCCTATAGATGTCCTCACTGCTCCGGTCACCACCCTTCTCTATCCTATAAGCCTTTTTCTGCCTCCAAGAGCAATATCACTTTCCTACGGCACCTGTGCCTACCCCCTTCCGCAAGCCTGACCTCGGAAATCCTCCTTTGCTACGACCAGCCGAAACCATGTTTTAACGTTCGAACCACAAGAGGAGAGGAGATGGGGTAAGGAAATAATATTAGGTACGCCGGCAAGCGTGTGCTATATCCAACCAGCTAACAGGACATCAGGTGGGTATTCCTAGATTCCGCGGAAGCGAGGAGTTGAATGCTATTATATTGAGAAGATCCTTTTTATAGATTAGGCTTTCATCCATTGCATTTAACATCCTGGCTAGCCTCAAGTTTTCGCTTCCCCATAGGCGAGTAACCGCGCAAGGTCTAACCCTAATCGGATTCTCGCGCTTACTATCCCTATTCCAGCTCACCGTAGTTGTGGATCGATATTTCGAGATCTCAATGCATACGCTCTCACCTGTTCCCTAGCAGACACCATAGAACCCCGGATAATTGGACCAGGCGCTATGCCTCCCCTAGTAAGCTTTGGCCCCTTCGTGGTTTTTCATGTCTCCCACAAGGGCCGAGCAGCTCCCCTGTTACTACATTTCTTTCACCCCCTCTCCCAGCAAGGAATTTTCGGCCGGACAGTACAGGGCCCGGTTTGTCGGAGTTTCTACGGTATGGCATGCGGGCCGGGACATGAAAGCAGTAAACCCACGGTAGTGCACCATATCGCGAAACCAAACCATCAAAAAAAAAAAAGACCAATAAAACCAAAAATAGAAGCCGAAGCCAGCCTTTCAAACGCATATCATTCAATCAAGCGATTTAGAGGCATTTCGACACCAGACAAACAATTTGCTGTACCAACCACCATTCCAAGCGCTGGAGCAACATCAACACAACACATTCCGGACAACAAAAAACACCCAAACCCCGTCGAGTGATATGACATGATTGTCAAGCCTCGTGTTCATCCTCACCCCTCCTGAAAAGAATACCCCACGAGATAAAATAAGCAGCCAAATCTAGTGACCGACTACCGTAACCAAACAGACGATACAACAAGTGAGGAAAAGCCTACCTCCCGCGCCCCCAAAATCTGTTCCCGCTGACCCTTACGACCAAAGATTTACCTTTCTCCGGTCTCCGTTTCAGGCCCCGTTCAGCATATACCAATACAAACAATGCCATATCGCAATAAAGGTCGTGGATAGCACCTTTCCCGGAAACAAGTCTCCGTGATATTTGAGAAATAGGTGCCCGGCTGGGCTTGTCAAAAAAAGAGCCACCCAAAGTGATTTCTTGTCACTCGCATCGCACGCATAGAGTTGGGGGGCAGAGTCGACGTTATTATTTTTTTCCGGAAGACGGAAAATAATTAGGCCCTGTTTGGCATGCGAAAAAAATGCCACTTTTCTGACGTTTACGGCATTTCTGTCGCAGGTGAAATATCGCAGCATTGCACCTTTTTGATCATACGTATGATACCTCAAGTTGCAGGTCTTCTACCAGACTTCCCTTTTCATTACAACATTCGGGATATTGGTCAAAGGGATTTGGGTTTTACCAAAGGCTAAGGGCCCATTTGGCTGCGATGGCTCCGTTCCGTTGTCCCATAAAAATGACCGTTTCCCTTCTGTTCCAAAATGGGTGAACTGAATGGCTGTCTGGCAACGAAGGGTTGACCGCTGATTCAAGCATGTTTGCCAGCGAACGGTACCAAATTGGCCACGACCGTTTCTAATAGTCAAATCTTTTCACAACCGAACGGTCCTGAACCGAACTATCGCAAACAAACAGGCCCTAAGTCTTTGGGGGAGTTAGCTTTTTTTCATATACATGTGGTGGCGTGCCTGAGTATATCTAAACCAGGCTCTGTCCCGCATGCGACAAAATTCGCAATTTTTCTTTCTTTCTCTCAACTGCCATAGGGTGAAAGGGTAAAACTAAATATATCTCTGATATGTCTAGCATGATATATGGGCGTTTGTGGAGAGGAGTCTTTTATTTTCTAGGCATGGCATCATAATTATGAAAAAGCATGGGATCGGTTAGTTGACTGAGGGCTGAAAGAAATATGGCAAGCTGGATCTAGGGCAGGTGAAAGACACCGAAAAAATTTATGGTGTTGCCGAACACCAATTTTTCTAGAAAAATCCCTTTTTTCGGGATACATTCTATGTATCTCCACCTTTTATTGCAATTCTTCTAGGCTGCGCCTATCGAACAGGCCTTAATTGTATCCTCATAATATTTGTGGACGAGCCGAACACTCCCTCAAACAAAGATCCCCCGTAGCGATAATTCATGCTGAAAATGTGGCACGCCGAATTGGGCTTGATTTATTTATTCATTTAAAACAGGGTGGAGAGCTTCCGGCTGCCAAAGGTCAGACAATTGCGGTTCGCGCATGGAGAGGTAAGCCAAGAATTGGGACCTGGTTATTACGGCTCGTATCGTAGCAAGGGCGAGCGGGGTATCAATTCTTGATTTGGAGACGGGGGTAATTAATTTGTGATGAGTCGATAATAGCTACAGGGGTATCTGTACACCTGGTTCGTGGGTTTGAGGGGCTCGATGAGCGGGGAGGGAGGGCGGGAAGGTTGTTGGGGGTTTTTTTTTACTCCCCCTCACGAAGAAAACAATTTCTCGAGGGGTCCAAGCGAGCGAGTGAGGGGTTGTGAAGGAAGGAAAGATGGAAGGAAAGAATGTTTAGGATCCTTTTTGTCTGAATTTCTACTACCCGAGGGCGCATCTACCCAACTGACTAAATAAATGACTGTCCGGCTGATAAATAAAGAGCCCAAAGAAGGATCTACATGAACATATCCTTACTAGGATCGACATCATCGCAATCGGTAGTGCTAACCACCTCCCTCCACCTTCAAGCATGTCTTCCCCCCTCTTCAAAGCCGCCTCAACGAAAGCAACAGCATCCCTACCAACAACCCACCTCCCCGGCAGAACCCTCCCAGCACCCCTCCCCTTCCCACTAAGCATCTCAACAACCAACTCAGCCCCCTTCTTTGGATCGCCAGGCTGCTTCCAGCTAAACCCCTTCAGGCCCCCGCGAGCAACGCGCATCAAGTCCTCGTATTCGGGAATGACCTTTTTAGCCTCGAACGCCTTCCCGTCCTCCAAAATCCCAGTGCGAAAGTAGCCCAACTCGACGCAAGTGACGGTGATGCCGAAGCTCGCGACCTCCTGCTGAAGGCTGAGGCTGAAGGCGGCAAGCGCGTGCTTGCCAGCGCAGTAGGCGCCGAGACTCGGGCCGCCGCCCCAGCCCGCGATCGAGCCGATGTTGGCTATGACACCGCTGCGTCGGGAGCGCATGTGTGGGAGGATAGCCTGCGCGATGGTGATGTGGCTGAAGACGTTTATCGTGAAGTGTTCTTGGAGTTCGGCTAGGGTGTAGGATTCCACGGTTCCGATGGTGACGACTCCGGCGTTGTTCACGAGGTAGTCGATTGGGCCGTGGTCGGTGATCGCGCTGGTTATCGTGGCCTGGATGATGGTCGGGGGGGAGGCCAGGTCGAGGATTAGGGGGATTGCGCCAAGATTGGTGAGGTGCGAGAGGGCTTGGGTGTTACGGGCGGTACAAATGACTTTGTCGCCGGATGTGAGGGCAGCGAGGGCAAGGGCGGAACCGAAGCCTCTGGAGCAGCCGGTAATGAGCCAAGTCTTGGGAGTGGGGGGGGAAGCGATAGTTTCAGAGGTAGACATTGTCTGGCTGCTTGTTTGGAAAAAAGCGAGGGGGGTAAAATAGAGAAAAGTAGAGGTTGATGATTTATTTCGCAGAGCCGAGTGGGCCAAGCAGTAGAAGCAAAAGCAGCAGTAACAGGAAAAAGAGCACTCGAGGCTTCCTACTCCCCTCCAAAAGGTTGGCAAAATCTGCCCCTTTAAATACACTTTCCCCTCTCTCATCCTCCTCTCTCCCCCCTCCTCTCAGCACCCGACCAGGCAAACCCCACCTCAAGCCCACTCCCAATCGAGGGAAAAGCTACACCCGTAAACATTGACACCTCCCACACCTCCCATAACTCCACGCTAATTACTCACCCGACAAGGATCTCATTCCCGAATAGGAACCTGACCCGACTGTGCCTCGCACCTGGATGTATGAACTCGTGCGTGTGTTGGCCTATAACACCTAGTTTAGTTTAACAGTGCAACGCGTTGATTAGAATAAATCTTTACCGAACTGCGATTCTTGACCCGATGGACCCTTTCTTCCTATTCCTGTACTCTACTGTAAAAATTTTCCCAGCTAGATATATCAGGCAGGATTCTTTCTCCTGATCCAAACACAAAATTTCTTGAGAAAGGTTTGTGCTTTCTTGACTTGGTGGGCAGAGTACGCCAAGACAAACTCAAGCGAGTGAGGTTCCATGACGGGTCAACGGAAGACGCCCTCGTTGCGCCACATCAAATAATTACCGAGGCAACAACCAGCAACAAATCACAACACGGGTTCCTGGAAAACGAACTCTGATCCCCCCCGACCGGCCATCACCACCACCACCACCACCATCCATCAACCTTCACTCCCTGCTACAAAATCACCACAACCGCTACCAGAATGCCAACCGAAACCCCCACCCCTCCCGATACCACTACCACAACCGATGTCCCTACAGATCTAAAGACCATACACGAATCCCCCCAAAACCCAGCCAAACTGCTGCCGCCCCCCGAAGCCCGCACACGCGAAGAGCTCCGCGAGCAAGCCGCCAAATTCCTCGAAACCAGCAGCGTCAAGAATGCGCCATGGGAGCAGAAGAAGGAGTTCTTGTTGGAGAAGGGACTGACGGGCGAGGAGGTTGAGGCTCTGGCCGAAGAGATGGAGAGGGTGCAGAGGGAGAAGATGGAGGAGGCGACTGTCACAAAGGAAGAAGTTGGAGCGGTTCTGCAGAAGGGGAAGGGGAAGGGGAAAGAGAGTGTTCGTTCCACCTTCTTTTTCCTTTTGAAAAAGCTCGCGGTGATGATGATGCTAACCGTGACGATAATAGCCCGAGGAACAACAAGCTTCTGCAACGGTAACAAAGCCCAACGCCGGCGATGAAACGAACCCCCCCCTCAAAGACACCGACCAGAAGGATAAGAAGCCCGCCGCTGCGACCGCAGCTTCCCCCCCACTAATAACCTACCCGGAGTTCCT
>Ga0307509_10000337_pt1 | contig 77731 bp, 87 predicted proteins | sample 10_EM_MG_FD_202245 | JGI IMG/M metagenome (GOLD analysis project Ga0307509, IMG submission 202245) | Populus trichocarpa ectomycorrhiza microbial communities from riparian zone in the Pacific Northwest, United States - 10_EM | ecosystem: Host-associated > Plants > Roots > Unclassified | place...
TGTGTGGATGGGTGTGAGCAGTATGTAGGCGTGTAGGTAGGGGGGGGGGGGCGATATTACTATGGATGGTGGTCGTCGTCGAGGAGAGGATGGTGGTTGTGGAGAGTTGGTGGGTAGGATTAGCGGGGTGGAGGCTGATTGACGATAAAGGTCCGGCGATCACAGGCACCAGTTGCTGGCCCCTCGGCGGCTCGCTCGAAATATCAGACAGAAGCAGTCCTGTCAGGATCCCGCTGCAAAGGGCAGCAAAAGGGCTTGGGGGAAGAGGTATCGAGCGAGAATCGATGAAAAAAAAAGAATAAGGTTACTTGTTAGGATCAAGTATTATTAACTTCCTTCTCACTCGCTTTGTTTTTCCATTTGTTTATTTTTGCCTATTTTTATCTCTGGAAGGGGGAAGGGAGTCCTTCTCACAGTACCGGTATCTCTCTCGGAGGAATTGGCGCTTCCCTCGCACACCTTGTCAAAAGGTAGAGAAAGCAGACTCCCAGGAGTCTCGCTTTGGGGCCGCAGTATCCCTGCACGTTGTGGTCGCAACTGAGACCTGCCTTGATCGTGGGAACCAGTAATAGCAGGTGCCAAGCTGGGTTAGCTAAAAAAGGTACTGTGTTCCTGTGAAAAGAAAAGAAATAAAGAGCTCTCTGAAGCTCTCAACCTTCATGAAAGAGAGAATGAGGAGAAAAGGTGTGGACTCCTTCCCAGAGATATCAGTGTAGTGATATAGTCTATAGGTAGGGTAGTAAGGACTGTGGTCTCCCGTTCTTCCTAGCGGGTCGTGGATCGGGGACGAATAGGAACAGTGCTTGCACAGATCGACCTCTGCAGATGGAAACAGAGAAGGTGTGTGTGTGTGTATGTGTGTGTGTGTGTGTGCAGGACGGACTCTGCAGCGGAAGAGCCAGACAGAAGGGCTCGCCGGATGCCCGATATCTATCCTCTGCGGTCAAGCGAGATCAGCTTGACAGCGAGGGAACAAGGGACTCCAGGAACCTGCCGGTGTTCGAGGCAATAATATGTAGGTTAAAAAGAACACGTTGAAGGCTCGAGTTCCAGAATGGCTCTTTATTTCAATTTTTTTTATGGAGATGATGATGAGTTGTATCTGAAAATGTGAATAGAGGGTTAGTATCAAGAAAGGGGATATTTCCAATATATAGCTTTTTCAGGACTTTCAGGAACCTCACCACTGACAAGGATTCTCGCAAACCCAACAGGCACCAGAAGCCGGCGACCGTAAACCTCGAAAGCTGCTGCATCAGCCCAAAGGACCAATGATATGCCACTTCAGGCCACCCAATCTTCAAGGTTACTTTTGGGAGGATATTTTTACAAGTATCGTAGATGTGAATCTAATGTATGGGAATTCAATCGTACCTGACCCCTTGCGAACTGGCAACAGGGCCCCGGGCTCGGGTCTTATGGTCTTCATTTATGTCATGAACTGTCTGCCATCGGCCATTCGGGGACTAGCGGAGCATGAGCAGCCGCAGTCCTAGCTCTGGCAATGGCTAGCCGGCAAGTCCCCCAGCTTTCCTCTAGCGGGAAGGAAGTCCCTTTCCAAAAAAAAAAAAAAGAATCAAAAAAAGAATCCTTTCAAGTGAAATACCGGTATAGACATCAGCTCAAAACTATATGCTCCACCAAGCTCTAGATGCCATGGTGTCCTCTTGGGCCATTTTCTTTCCCCCCTCCTGTATCGGAGGGAACTCTGCAATTGGGTCGTATAAAAAAAACGATGTATAATAGGTCGAAAAAGAAGGAAAGAAAAAAGGAAAGAAAAAAGAGAGACGGAAAATCAGCCAACGCCGCAGCTTATGGGAATCGCCCACTGCCTGTAGAAAGCCATAAATTATCTATAGTTTCCGATCCTCTAGACCTGAAAATTAAAAATTTTCACCAGCCAACACTGATTCGCCGCTCACCTTCTACATATGCCCCACGGCTCGCAAGCTCCTACTACTGTAGTATGATATCTTAAGAAGTGTGAGGTTCCTTCGACCCCTGTCTTCACACAATATGCTCAGTCCTGCATGTGGACACAAGTACTGTACATCGCCCCCATTTCATTCGCCTCCAGAATGGCTGTGTTTGGCCTGATCCCCGCCTGGTTGGACTGATCTGTTGGATAAGCATCGGCTCCTAACTTTGCTCGAGGCAGGTACGAGTACTGGTACCGAAAACAAGGAGCTCCATCCATCCAGACCTGCTATCGATGGGCGAATCACTGAGCAGATAGATTTGCAATGGGCCATCATACCATGGTATCCAGAGCGGCCGGTAAAATCTAGTCCCCGGTTTGGTTTATCAATCTCGCCGGATTGGTGTGCAGCAGGTAACTCTGTATGGCATCGCCGCCTTTACTGAGCAAAGGCAGCACAAAGAATTGGGTAGCACACAATCAAATGCTGATGACCACATTGTGGAGTTGCCCGCCGGGCACCTATCGGATAAAATATCAATACTAGCCATAACCGGCAAACAGCTAACAAACTTCCAGCCCCCTTTCCCTTCTCCTTCTCTTTCCATCCATATCTTCCCCCCCCCCCCATGATACCCAACACGTCATCCAGTCATCTAGCAGGGCTATTATTCAAACTTGATTGAGAAGGCCTAAATTCTGGACCTCCGTTCCACAGCACAGCACACAATACCGCGCTCGAGTGCCGATTGAACAAGAACGGCAGCCTGGCCCTACTATTTGGGTGGAACAAACACCTCTCCTCGGTGGCATATAGAGTTGATTTTCGTTCATAGTGAATTGGTGACACTGACACTGGCCCATAAAACGCCAGGGCGCCCCGTCAGGGTTCGCTACCACAGTAAGACTCCGAGTCTAAATACGCACGGGCCAGCCCACGCTATCAATCCGGGAGTGGAGATTTGGAGCCCGGTACTTAACATATCTTGGCGTCATCTACCCCATCACTTGGGCTCCGATAAGCGGTATTTTCTACGAGTACCGGTACAGCTCCGCCTCGGCTAGCCACCCTTCATTCCCCTCCAGCACTCGCACCTCTCAGCCCTGAAGACTTGATCTGAGTCATTCCCGGAAAACTAGGCTACCCACCCGGGCATGGTGCTGTTGGCCTACCTGCGCCGTGCGCAAAGACGCTTCAGCGTCTTCCCCATCAAGATGCCATATGGAGCCACTAGGGATCGACTCGTATCAAGTGTAAAAACCGCCATTACCGGTAATGCCTACCGGTATGCAGCACTCTTTTCCTCTGTGTGTGTTGGATCAAATGGTGGGTATAGAATTCTTTGATACGAGCACTTGAGTGGCCATTGATGGCGTGTCCTTAGACCTTGTCCATGCTTTGGATGGGAATTGCGCAAGGCTGCCTTTTCGCTTCCTACTGACAAACCATTGCGGTGCAAATCACTTTGTGCTCATCAGCCCCGTGTCTGATTGAGAACTTGCCTTTGATCATTTCGAATGAGCGGCAACCCCCCGCCAACCCTCCGCCCTGGCAATGCCCCGCGATATGACGCCTTCAACACCGTCCTATTACGCCAAGGTTGCACGGCACTTGCACCACTAAGGCTTTTCTCTACCTTTGGATTGAGCAATAATGGAGACGGTGATCTTTTCCTAAAATTTCTCCAAGTATCGCATCTTATAAATTTTTGGTCCACTTTACAAGTGCTCAAGCAGCCGCGCCCCCCGAGGCAAGTGGTTACCATCATGGCACTGCCGTACATCGTAGTTGCTATTCAAGAGATAGGGCTGAAGAATAGTGCCTTTGGAACACCTATTCGAGTACACAGTATCATACCGCATGATACGTAGATATCATATAAATTCACACAATCCTTATTTATTTTTCCTTTTCTCCTCCGCACGTGCAAAGGACCCGGTAACCGACCGGAGACACCACCTACCGGTACACTGCAAGGGTTCCGGATTATGGAGGGCTAACCACCTTCTTGACGCCCTCTTTCATCCCACAGTAGCCCGGGCCCCAGCAGCGAACCATGCCATGCACACAACCGCCGAAGAAAAAAAGCAAATTCCAGATCGTGAAAAAGAAAACAGGGAAACGAGGGGAAAAGAAGCCACCGTCCCCAAAAGGAAAAACAAAACCTGATAAGGCTTCCAACAGGCGGCAACGTGCCGCGAAGAGACCGTGGATATGAAAGCAATGCGAGTACCGTATACCGGTATTACTGTAGTTGAGGGACCGGATATTCCCCCTATGGTATGTAACATAGAAGCGCGATTATGGTGGTGTCAGAAATTCCAATTCCTGCAGGAAGCCATTGCTCATATCCTTCACAGGAACGCTTCACTGCGCTTCTTGGGACCTGGCAACCTCATTCTGGGACCTTTATAGTAAGGGCAAGGTACTACAAGGATCCACTGCTTCTGGCCCAGCGCCCTGGTCGGTTAACAGTGGCTGCACTCGGCACTGTTGGACTGCGGCTGCCATAGATTGTTTAAGTACTCGTACTATACCGGTAAATTTATAGCCTGGTGAGTTTAGTCGCGTGTTGACCGCACTCCATACGGCACTCGTTTCCAGCCTAAATAAGGCCTTCTATCTGCGGTCGACAAGCCGATAAAAGGTTTCAGACAAGTTGAGCCGGCATTTTCCAGGCGAACCCTGGGGGCGATGTCTGGCTGGGTGTTATGCTTTACCCATGCAGATACTGTACTCGTTGGAGTAGGGCCAACGTAAAGAAGGCCCCTGTTCAATATAGACAAAGTATCAAGACAAGTCTACTCGTACAGCACAAATCACCCCCCCCCCCGAGCTGCTCATTCCACATAGGGCAAATAGCGACTTTCCCTGGTGGAGAGTTTTTGTAAAGACTCCACATACCCTGTGGAAAACGATACGGGCCTCACTCAGTCCCTATCGAAACGAACACACCACGATATTGCATACAGTACAAGCCGAGGACTACCGGTAGCACGGCGGGACGGCATGCATCACCATCCACTGGAACTACCCCCAAATCTATGCAGCGACAGGCGCGGCGTGGCCCATAATTCAAACAATAAAGTACACACAGCGTCGTTCTAGGTCTATACACATTAGGAATGAGGTCGCGGTTTTGCACTTGTGAAGAAAAAACTGGGGTCGTTAATTACCGGTTGGGGGTCAACCTCAAACAGGTCTACCAGACTGGGCCCTGAAAATCATTCCCTGAGCACGTGATAATTGCGGGGTGCACGGGGCCTAAGCCCCAACACCGGAAATAATCGCATCCCAGGTCCGAGAGCGAGCAAAGGGTCAATCGATTTTGCGAAGAGTGCATTAGCTCGAGTGAAGGCTTCATCGTGCAGTTATTCGCTGCAGTCGTCATCGATGGTTGCATACATTGAGGGCTATGCGCTGCATAAAGGACGGAGCGTGCTGTATCGATATATGATTTAATCCGAAATGCCATCGTTTGACGGGGTGTAAACCACGGTTCAATTGGACCGTACCATCAAACCACCTTTCTGCGTTCAGTTCGGTCCTGGCAAACACTATGGAGCTAGGGGGGGATTACACTATATGGCAGCTGAATTTCCAACATCTATTCGCTGCTGAACTCTGGAATGGTAATACATGGTGTTTGGATACTAGCGCCCATCACAATGGTGTTCCATAATAAGCAGAAAATTATATCAAGATACACAGGTACATGAAAGACAAAGGTGGGGGGGGCTCCTCAGATATGTCATAACCAAGCCCGGGCATTACAGTAAATCCTCGACAGGCCCTCGTCGAATTTATCATCTCTAACTGCCAATGCTTTCGACAGAAACAGCAGAAAGATACCACTGCAATGACAAAAAGGTTGCACTAATAACGAAAAGCGGAGTGTACAAACCCTAACCCGCAAAAGAAATACTGCAAGAGTAGGACGATTAACTTTTGTCAATTCAAGTAATGGGACTTTCTGCGAACCAGTCTCTGCTTTCGAGCAAAGCATCCAGCCAAGCAACCATGCATAAGCGGAGGTTCCTGCATTTGGCAAATCAGTGATAGTGGGATCGATTGCGTGTGGCTGTGTTTGGAATGCACAGGCGATTACGGGCGTGGACCTGGCTGCTTTGAGATAGGCCTACATATGCGAGTGTTCCCCCGCCTGTGGCTTATCAAAGGAACCCCTCTTTTTCTTTTTTCCTCCGACTAATTTGACACGGCGTGGTGATTTTGTGTTTATTTTGTTTATATTTTGATTTTTTTCTTCTCTATACATACAAAAGGAGGGAGAATGGATATGTCGGATATGGTTAGTGACTAACGTTTTTGTTTTTTCTCTCCAGCTTAGCTGTGAGATGTTCCAAGCATTATACTACTATCTCCGTTCCTATATGGGGGAGCTGTCAAAGGCTCGTGAAAGATGAGTCGATATGCAGAAGTGCTTTAGAGTTCGGCAAGTTGTGCGAAATTCTCCAAGGCAGTGAATGCCTTTCCTAGGAGGGTAGTGTCGTATCGTGTTCTGGCTCAAGAACGCCTACTCGAGTACAGGGTTGACAATCAGTCCAGTGCTTATACTCTCGCACACGAGATGAATGGGGGGGGGGGGGACTACCTCTAAACGCCTAGCATAGCATTCCCACCTCCTTGCATGGCCATATCAAGGCACAAAAGACCAAGACCAACCCACAAGACAGCGGAGAGTATCATACACCAGTCTCACCCGTGCAATTATTACGATCCCACCAGTCACGATGGAGTACCTGTCCGATGCCCTACTACATGCCATCCACATCCAAACAGCTCAACCAACCAACCGGCAACACAGTTACCCATTTCCTTCATCCCATCCTCTGCGCAGCCAGCTAGCCAGCCTGGCCCTACAGTGGAATACACAGTAACTCGAAAAGAAAAGAAAAGAAAAAAAAAAGACAAGGCTAATATCCATACCATAATATCTCTACCAAAAAAGAAAAAGAGTAAAAAAAATAAATATAAAAAAGCACCCCCTCCTCCTCCTCCTCCTCCCCCTTGCCAATTCGCTCAAAACCCTAGCAGCATAAATCCATTAAATCAATCAATCACTTAACCCATCTCAACGAATGCAATGCGCTATCATACTCGAGTACTAAGTTATACACCGACAAGTTAAGATGGATATAATTTCCCGCTCTCTCACACTCACCCACACACACCCACATCCATCCATCCATCCATCCATCCATCCACTCCTACCCACCTACCCAACCTACCTACCTACCACCGCCACGTAAGTGCTAGCTATAATATCTAGCTAACCAGCTAGCTAGCTACAGTAGCCCGTGAATCCAGGAACAGTGCAGTGCAGTGCAGTGCAGCTTCACCACCACCACCACCACCACCACCACCTCTACCGCAGGGCTGTGATGTTTAGTCCATGTAGGGGGCGGGTATGATGATGATGATGATATAAGCAACGAATGAACGAATAAGTATCATAGGAAAGAAAGAAAAAGTGGGGGGGAGGATTTCTTTTTTTAGGTTTTGGGAAGGGGGGCAGGAGGGCGTGGTTGTAGTTGTGCCTGTCTGTGCCTGAAGCCTTGCTTCTTTTGGGGTGGTTTTGGGAGGTTTGGTTTGGTAGGTGCAGTATCATGGTTGGATGGTTGGATGGATGGATGGATGGAAGAGTAGCGGACGGATCGAAGCGTGTAGAGGGAGTTATGGGAGATATATATAAATTCCTTTCCTTTTCCTTTCTTTTCCTCCCTTCCTTTTGCCTCGCTGTAGGGATAGGATATGCTGGAGTGATGAATGAGATGTTGTGATGCTTCTTGTCTTCCTCTTCTTCTGGCCTTTTGTAGAGACTTGGTGGTCGATTGAGTGGTATATGCCGCATTATATATAGTCTACTGTTATCTACGTCCTTTTTTTCTTTCTTCTTTTTTTTTCGCAGGACGAGTATTGTACAATGGGTGAATGGTCGTTCGGGTGATGACAATAGTAAGTATTTCATAGCTATATACGACGGTACGGTAGAAAGTATAGTAAGTTAAGCACCAAACCAACACCAATCCAATCCAATCCAGACTACACAAAGAAAGAAAGCATAAACAGAATGACGTACCCCCCCCCCCACACACACACATCCTACCCTCCCCCCCTCCCCAAGAAAGAAAGAAAGTGTAAAAACGAAGATGGATATAATAAGAGACTATAACCGTAATTGTCAAAGCACATACGGTAACCCATAACCCTCAATTTCAAAGAATGATATAACAATCACCAGAGGAGCTTCAGGAAGGGAGGGGGGGCATCATACTGCACAGTAGAAAAAAGGTAACTTCTTAGTTTTACCTACCTACCCACCCACCTACCTACTCGAGCACAACCCCACGAAGACGACGAAATACCCGACCAAACGGAGAAAAAGAAGAAAAGAAGAAAAGAAGAAACATCCCATGTGCAAAAAGTTCCCACAGCTAAATTCACAATTGCTCACTCGAAATTATTCACCCTCTCTCGACAAACAAACTCCCCTCCCGTCCCGTCCGGCACAACACAACGAATAGCAAATGGTATGGTAATATATTATATTTCCAGAAATAACACCACCCTTCCATGCCACCAAAAAAAAACCCCCCCGAGAAAATCCCACTTATATTATATATAAAATATATAAACACTCCCATTCCGAACAGCAGGATTGCTATTGCTATATAGGACTGCTGGTTGGACGGGCAAAAACTTAGGCGTGTATAATACGGTAAATCATTTGTGTTATGGTTACGGCATGATAGAAGTTATTCTGGATGGGGGTAGGGGGTGGGGGGGGGGATTGAGGCTGCCGGCTACTTGATGGATGGCTAGCTGGTATAAGAGGTAAGAAGTACGTACTACGATAAACACCGACCATTAGCAGAAGGAAGAAGAAGAAGAAGGAACCAGAAGGGTGTAAGTTAGTAGTGTAGTGTAGTGTAGTGACGGGTTGTCAGGGAAAGAATATAATATAATACCCCATCGTCAAGCCCTCCCCAGCTGCTTGGAAGGGAGTGCCGCAATACGTACGATACATAACCCACTTTGTGACCAGAATGCGGAAAGTATCATAGCCGCCCCCATCGTCCAAAGTTCCAGAAGACAGCCATGAATTCCAGGCAATACAATACATCCCTTAACAAGTAAACAGCAAAACTACAAGTTCCCACATTCTCCTATGATACCTTTTTCTTCTTCCAGAGCTGGAGGGGTCAAGCGAGTGACACCCTATGATGACCTGCCTGCCCTCCCCACTAGTTCGTCCGATTCCCCTCCCTAATCACCAAATCTCACCCGCTGCGCCTACCACCGGCCACCACGACAAGTATGATACCGTGAAAACCGAAAATAATCAGGCATCACACTAGGACGTTGGAGTTGCCTCTCCCAGTAAGGCCTATTGTCTCAAGTGAGGGCCGAAGGAGAATCCTCTTGCTGTGTTTTCTCCCCCAAATCCAAAGGTGAAATTCTAGACGTCCTAGAGCCATGCCTAATTATTTCGGCTTTCACGGCACCCCAATCCCACCCAATAGCCACAAAAGATCACTCGCGATTCCAAGATCAAGTCTATCCACTAAATTTCACCACTCCAAAATAACATTATCTACCCCAACCCGTTCTCTAGCCCAAATTCCCTTTTTCTACAAGTTCGCCGCCGCATCTCGCATAATAGACAAGCAAGCACGAAGAAAGCTGCAAATGGTTATGAAAAGAATATAAGAAAGATTATTTTGCCCCGTCCGCAATCATTCCAGGATGCGTTTGTTGATGAGTATAAAAAGATAAGTAGCAGGTTATATGAAGCAGCGGAGAAAGGCTGGTTCAATTTTGATCCGATAAAAGGCAAGCAAGAAAAAGGCCCCTCACGCAAGGGGAAAATCATCCCAACACTTGAATTCCTTTCTGTTTCGGGGTATGGGTTCAGGAGGATACCCTAGCAACCCTTATCGCAGTCATCCTGCTCGTGTTTTCGGACAATTGAACCCGTTTGTAGATTCAGGGACGGTGCAATGCGGTCCTATTGTCCAGCTGCGGCCGCGGCTTCCCTGACGCGGGAGGGGATGATGATGATGATGCAATTTCCCGAGAAGGCCTTCGGTCCGTTGCGCTGTCGAAATACCCCGAATGTCTGCCACCACCGCTCACACTCCCATTCTGACTACGACTCCGTGCCCCTGTGTTGCCTCCCTCGCCGGCCTCCTCAACAACCGGCAGCACCGCCCCAGCCGCCCTCTCGGACGAAGGTGACCTGACGATACCAAGATTCCTAGTGGGCCTATCCCCCTCATTCACACCCGCTCTCTCCGCTTGATTGCGCGCCCCGGCCACCCATCATTCTCCAGTTGCGCCGGAACCGTTTCCGCATTCACCTTCTCGCGCATTTCCTTGTCCCTCGCCGCTTCCTCCGGTGATTTGACCAGTCCAGATATAAATTTGAAAAATCGATCACCATAACCTTGATCCTTGGGATTTGACAGTCCTCTCCAGAGACGCTCCGCCTTCTTTGCAACCCCGTACTAAGCATCAACACGTTAGCAACCACGTGGACCATACAAACTCGGTAGAACTAACATGGGTAAGACAATCGATGGTACCCAAACAATAGACAACATCGCCAGGCTCGTCGTTCTCATGAGTGGCCCGGAACCCATCATCGTCCCCATAAAACACAGTTTTCCTTCGTCTATAAAACCGTTAGCAGCCCCTCCTCCTTCCACAATCAACCAGACCAGACTAACATACTCTAAAAATTCATCCGGCAGACGATTCGATGTTCGATCCAGTGATACCGGTACTTCCTTGTTGATAATCTTCCGCAGCTCTCTCGCCTGGCGGGCTTTCTCCATCTTACTAGGTGTCCTCTAAAGCATATATCCATGCAGTTCATCACTCTCACTACCACCAAGTTGAAACCCCTTCAAAGCACTGGTTGCCCTCAGATTATCAGCCAGGTGGGCCTCCTTGTAATCCCTCCCAATAGTCGAACCCTTAAGATCGAACGTCTGGTGGATACCTCGATGAGGCGGGAAAAGGTTGTTCATAGCAACAAGGTGAATCTTACGACCAAAAGGCGTCTTGGCACGATGCAAACCATAAAATTGCGAAAATCAGCGTGTCAGGGTTGTCCTCCATATGTTTCCAGTAATCCCGCAGTATCTTTCGAAGAAATAGGTGCTCCCCATGGTGAATTGTCTTGACGATGTATTTGTAATCTCTAGAAAAGTAAAAGGAACTACCGCTCTTTCCGGGCGAACCCAATTCCGATAATATGTACTTGCTCGTCAACGACATTAAATAATCAGCCGGATAGAGACCAAACTTTGTCCGCAAATGCCGAAACACCCAGGGCGAGCAATCTTTAAATTTGAAGTCATACTTGGCGGAAGAAGCAAGCTCGTTGGCTGTTCTACACCCGAGTCAGTCAGTAAACGAACCCCCATGAAATAAAACTACACTAAATAGATAAAAACTCACATATCAAATGAAAACTTGTGTTTAGCATCGAAATCGGCATCCATCAAGGGTCTATCAATTTTGGCATTGACCCTCCTGCCTCCGCCGGTTGCTCGCCCTCTTGGCCTTGATCGCCTCGGCCCACCTTACGGCGTCCTCATCCTCGGGTATCTCTTCAATAGGCATATTAGCCCTTATACCCAAGGATGTGGAGGCACGGCGAGGAGCACTGGCCAAGCCAGAGGATGGTTGCGGTGTACGGCGGCTCATCTGTTCGCAAAAAAGTTCAGTGAGTGTAGAGGGGGAGGGAGTAGGAGATGGTAGCGTGGAAGACCCCGTCTAGGGAGGGCGGGGAACCCCGGAGGCGACGGGTTGGAAGGATCGGAGGCGGGTTTGGGGAAGATGAAAGAAATGGTGAGGAGAGGAAGGGGGAGAGGTTGAAGGGGAAAGGGGGGGGAGAGATGGTTTTTGTTAGTTTAAGGGGGTGTGTGTGGTAACGGGAGACTGCTAGGGCGGGGAGACTGAGCCCAATAAGAAGCACTTGGAACTTATTGAAGAAAACAACACACCACATATAAGTGCCGGAAAACCAAAACCTGAACCGGGATTTACATGCTCTGCGTTCTTCAAAATCAGCCCCATCACATGCTTGATAAAGACAAAAAAACCACTTCGTAGACGAAAGAGAATGCCCGCAGGAATACCGGGGGTGTAGTGGTTTTTAAATATCAGGAAGTCCCTGAATAAGGATGATTCTGACAATTTGAAAAAGCCATTTTTTGGCTGGTATGATAGACATTAAACTATGCAACATCTCAACGGTGTCTCAGGACTCCTTATGGGTAAAAACTGTTGTTGCACACAACACCACTGCAGGGCCGTCATGAACAATTTGCTGATTGAGTAAGTTATCCTTCCGTAGGCTTCATGTGAAGGGGGGGAGGTGTTCGTTTTCGCAAAGCGGTTTATCTATAATACTCGCTAACTTAGTTCATGTGAACAATGCGTACCCGCAGTATCATCATATAGCAAGACAGAATGTCATGGGAAAGTTAGAATATCCAAGCCAGTAAGTTTTCATCAGACCAGCCGCAATCCACTCCTCCAGGGCTTAGTATCCGCATACGTCCACCCCCACCCCCCCTCTCTTTGATTCCCTACTCATAATACCATAGTATATACCGTAGAGTAGTAAACCGAATGAACGTACCAACACAAAAGCCCCATACATCCAGTCCCATAATTCCCTACTTTCGGAGAAGAAAAGGAAAGGTGACTAAAGACACCATATACGAGAAAAGGAACCTGCTGTGCCCCTGCCTCCCTCCCCCTCCCTCCCTCCTAAAGAAGAGAGAGAGGCATGTCATGCAAAAGCCAAAAAAGGACACACCAGAGCACTGTCTATATAACCGAATGCAACGAGATATATATATATATCTCCAACCCTCGATTGCTATATAATCATCATGGCAAGCCTGGAACAATGGCAACTAACAGTATTATAACACCGGCATTATCAAACAATCACCAGTACCATGCATACCATACCATACCATAAAACTGACCTCAGCCAACCTCCAACCTCCCAATCAATACCAGTAAATCAATCAAATACAATATTATAGTATACACCTTCGACCACGGCACCAAGTCAAGTCAAGTCAAGTATAATACGTATGATACGGCCCACCTCAAAAAAAACCATAATCCACCGAATCCTTTTCTTCTCTTCTCTTGTTTTCTCAGTGGAAGAAGAAGCACCGTATGATACCCCTCTTCTTCTTCCTCCCCTATCTTCCTCCCCCCCCCTCCACAACCCACCACAACTATATAACCCAGCATAACATCCAGAAAACAAACAAACAAGCACAAGCACATAATACCAATCGTAAACCCGCACCGAGAAGGAAAAAATAAAAATAAAAATAAAGTTCAATGCCACCCCACATAATATTATAATAATATAATAATAATAATAATAATAATAACGGAAAAACATTATATCGTCCATCGGGTTTTTTTTATTTTATACTTCCCGCATGGTTATCATACAAACATACATAGCAGGACTTGGACTTGTCCGGTATGAGATGATAAGGTGATATCGTACAGCACAGTACAAGTTCGAGATGCCAGCTGACTAATGAAAGGGTAGGAAAGCATGATACGAGTATGACAAGCCTCCAACCTCCCGACGCGAGTGACCTCCCATGTGAAAAGAAAACCCTAATCCTTAGTCTGCTGCATAGACTCCACTCGCAAGCGAGAGTGGGAAACGCAGGAACACTGTTAATCTTTATTCCGGGTCTTTCTTTTTTTTTCCTCTTCCAATTCGGGGTGGAATGGATAGATGAGCGATGGAACCGAGTGGGGGGCATAGCTATTATTATTCCCTCCCGGTAGGACGGTTTGGTTGGTGAATTAACTTTGAATACTGCACTCCATCGTTTCACATGATGTGGTTAATAGCATTCTCAGGCAAACCCTTCATTTTCCATGAAAATGATTCTATACGAGACAACGAATGGAATACAGGAGTGGTGGTGGAGCAGCAGCCCCAGAACTCACTCTCACCTCGAAGAGAAAAATAAAATAAAACAGTGATAAAAACCAATTGAACGATAATAACCCCAGCATGTAACAAACAATACAGACGGAAACAAAAATTCCCAAGCACCCGAAAAAGAAACTGCCCAGACGAGGAAACCCGTGTTTTTCCACCTTCAACAGAAACCATAGAGAAAGAGAAAAGATTTACCCTTCCCCAAAGACAAACAGCAAACCCATTGCATTATTCCCAAGTGTGTAGAAAACAGTGATAGGAAAGGAAAAAAGAAAAAGAAAAAACCGTGGCGAATCATGAAATAAAGGACCCCAAACAGAGCATAATTAAACAAGGTGAACATGCATAACTACACTCTGGTTATAAAAGACGAAGATGTACAAGAAAGTAGGAATTTGTTTCGAAGCGTGAAGCTTATGCTTCAGCTGCCGGAGCTTCCTTCTTCTTTGGGGTTGCCTTCTTCTTGGGTGCAGCGGCCTTCTTCTTGGGTGGCGCCTTTGTTGTGGTCGCAGAGCCCTTAGAGACGCGACCGGACTTAGTCTTGGTGAGGACAGGAGACTTCTCAGTCACTGCAGGAGCCTGGAAGGTGTCAGAAAGTAATAAATCAATCTTCTTGTTCTTGTGATTCAAACTCACGGGAGCAGCAGTCTTTCTTGGCTTCTTTGCATTGGACTTGGGCTTAGCAGGTTCCTTTGCGGGAGCCTTCTCCTTCTTGGGAGCAGCCTCCTTTTCCTTGACAACCTTCTCCTTCTTGGGAGCAGCAGTCTTCTTTGCGGCGGCCTTCTTGGCGGTAGTCTTCTTGGTGGAGTCCTTGGCAGCAGTCTTCTGTGGATCAAGTTAGATTACATTGGCCATGATAAAATTGCAAGTACGTAAGAATCTACCTTAGTAGTGTCCTTGGCGACAGGCTTAGGCTTGGGAGCGGGCTCCTTCTTTACAAGTTTGACAGTGCCAGAGGGACCTAGCACTTCACGTCAGCCAAAGCCTCGGAGAAAAACTCTGGAAAGATACATACCCTTGGGGAAAGCGAATTCGTTGTTCTCAGCACCTTTCTTCAATGCCTGGTTGAAGAGTTGGTCGAAGCGATCGGTAGCAACACCCTTGTAGTTGGCCTGAATGTATTTCTTGAGTGCAGGACGGCTGAAAGAGGGGAAAAAGAGGTGGTTAGCCACATCACAACACGTAACCGACAATAAAAAATGTCGGAAAAATATTTCTCAAGCAACCCACCTAGATCCGTTGCGTTCTTTAAGCTATATTCGATGTACAAGTTAGTTTATTGCTCATCCACACATTGCATGCCGACAATCACAGAAGACGGGATGAGGATGGGAGGACAAACAGCACGAATAGACTCCTTGATCATCTCCTTGTAAGGAGGGTGTTCGGAAACGCTGGAACTCTTCTTGGTGGTTCCAGTCTTAGCAGTGGAAGCTTTGGGGGCCATGTTTGACGGTAGATTGGATAAGCGTGATGCGGGGAAAATTAAGATAACTGCGACTGCCAATTTGAAGTTGAGGAATATTTTGCTGTGGTTGAGAGTGGAGGAAGCAAATGGGAGATTGAAAGTGTGGATGGGAACGAAGGGAGAGCGGGAAGAGGGTAGCGGGGCAACGTCGTCTTAAGTCCCAACACGAAGACAGCCTGCAGCCTGACCAGATCAACGCCCTTTTTCTTTTTTTTTTCTTCCCACCCTCCCTTCTCAGGTCTCAACCCATGTTATGTGTGGGTTAGGGGTAGAAATTGAGATTGGAGCGTTTCTCCCCCCAAAGCTTGCCGGGAAAGCAGAGAGCACACAGTAAGAGTGTCCTCAAGTACCGTACTGGTATGATACTCGTACAGTGCAGTGCAGTAAAAGTTTTACCAGTACAGTAGGTTAGGCCACAACAATTTTCCCCAACCCAAAAGATAGAGTGAGCTCCGAGTTGGAAGCTTTGGAAAGGTAGGAAAAGGCGCATCCCATTCATCCACCCATCCATCCATCGATGCCGACGACCGTTCCTTTCGCACCCTCGCTCGCTCGCTGCGCTTTCCCTCGTTTCTCCCTTCCCCCCTCCCTTTCCCTTTCCCTTTCCCTTTTCCTCCCCATTCGATTCCTTTTCTCCCCCCCCCCTCCACCTCCACCTCTCATTCCTCCTCGGGCCCCATTTTTCGGGGTCTCCCCCATCTCCCGGTTTTTTCCCATTTTCCTCTCTTTTTTCTCCCTCTCGCTCATTCACTTCTTCCTTCCCACCCCTTCATTTTTCATTTTTCTTACTCTCAATCCCCTCCGACGACAACACGTCACTTGCTCTCTCTCTCTCTCCCTTCCTTCCTTCTACCCTCCTCGCCCATCCCAATTATTTCCGCCGATTGGGCGCTGTCTTTCTCTTCGTTGTCACTTGACACTTGTTGATGGCATCGGTCCAATCCCCCTAGGCTAGAGTCTTTCTCTCACTTTTCCTCTTCTCTCATCCCCTTCCCCTTCCTTCCTCCTTTCTCTCCTCACTCGTTCGATCACTCATTCTTCTCCCCCCCCCCACTCTTTCCCGTTCCTCATACCCACATCGTAGACTAGAGCATAACCGAAGTGGGAAAAAATTAAATTAAATTTCAAGAATAAAAATAAACAATCAATTCCTATCGTAAACCGTAGCATTCCATACCGAATATCTAGCAGAAATTTTCTAGAATACTTTACACGCGCTGATGCGAGAAATGAACCGTTCAGGCCAGTGCAAAACCCCTCCGCCGCTGGTATCGCGAGTGATCACTCGCTTCCCAGCACTCACCTGCTCACCTCAAGGACAAGAATCTCCCGAGCGTTCAACAACCAAAAACAACCCCGTCTCGCTAAGGGATCAGGTGAAGTTCATGCGGCGACAGCAGAGATCCGATCGGACAGGATATCAAGGCGTTCCGACAAGTTTAGACTAGCAATATATGATTGAGAAAGTGAGCGAGTGGGAGTTTCCTCTTTTTTTCCCCGTTGCTTTCCCGAATGTACGTGTGAATACAAGGTGTTGAGGAAGATGATTATCGCCAACTCCCCCCTCCTTCCAATCCCAATGGAAGCGAGGTTGTGAACGCAATGGATATTTTAAATACACTATTGGGGGGGATATGTTTCTCACATAGTTAATGAAGAAAAATGGGAATATTTGTTATACATTGTTTATTGTCTCGTTTTGGAGGAAGGTTCGTTCTTGGTGATGGTGTTGATGATGGGTGATGATGATGTAAACTCTTTTTTTTTTCCTTTTTTTTTTCTTCGGGATTTCCACGATCGGGATGATGGGATAATAAATAATAATACGACTAATTCGTGAATTCATCGTAGATATATCCTGCTTATAGGAGCAAGGGGGATAAATTCAACGAGGGTAATAATCTAACTGTAATATGCGAAATCTTATTCATTTCTTGTCAACTTTTGTTGAGGGTGGAAATCTGGTCAACGTAGGCAGGCCTTGATTGCGATCGCTACAGTGGGATCTACGGTGGACGAGTACGCATGTCCGGAGAGGAGGGAAGAAATGCGGAAATGGAGAGAAGGGAAAGAAAGAAAAGAAAATACTTGAGCTACAAAGTAGTTATCATAGGAGAGTCCGTTCACTCCTTCCTTTCTCTTCGAGCGCAAGAACTTGCCCCAGGCCTTCGAGCCATCATCTCCATCGCCAACTCACCACACAAGTCTAGAAAAGCGCACACTTCGCGAAAAGAGAAGTAAGAAAGAAAGCCATGGCAAAAGAATTCATACTTGATCTATGAAACAGAATACCACTCCATTCACTCCTCTTCTCCGCTTCCTCTTGCCATGATATCACCCGAAGCATTCAAATCCACCCTCACTCAACCAACCCATCCATCCACCAGCAGCACCAACCAATGTCCAATGTCCACACATTTGTCCTCGCACCAGTGTATATACCCCACCAAAATTTGCTAGAAAAGAGAAAGAAAGTAACATGAGAAGCGCCCTCTCCATAGTATACAAAATTCCATTCATTTCTCCCATCACCTTGAACGCAGAATCATCTTAGAAGTTTGGTTCATCGCCGCTGATTATGAGCTGATCGCGACAACACCCCCAAGGGTTTACGATGGATCTACCGTGTGGACACACACACACACACACATACATACATACCGTAACCGGTATTTGACGAAAACTCGCAAGGAAGAAGATAAAGAAGAAGAAGAAAAGAGCAAGAGAGAGAGAGAGAGCGTGAAGGCGTTGGATACTACTGTAGAAAACTCCCTTTTGCTGCCAGTGCGCCATTCGCTTCTCACCGTCCACTTGTCCACCGGTGGGACCAAACATGCAGAACCTACTCGCAACAGTTGTAAACATCCTCCAAACTCCAGAATCTACTTGAGAGAAGGATAAGCTGGAATATAGAAAGCCCCTCCAGCGATAATGTATAAGTTTCCATTCATTCATTCCTCCCCCTCACCTCCCCGGTAGACGAGCGGTAGACCACGCGCCCTCCTTACTGACGGCTGTGAATCCATCCATCCTCCCTCCCTCAATTCACAAGAACTAGTCTTGAACCCATTACGAACTTTACAAATCCCCGGTATGGTAATAAATAAATAAAATAAAAGATGCCATGGTGATATACCTCACCCCTTTCCCCCCTCCCCCCCCGACGGAATGAATGCTTCGGTGAATACCAGCATCCATCTCCATCTCGGTTGCGAGAGCATGAGCGAGTAAAGTAACGAGAAGGGCAAGTCAAAACGTCAAGCAACGCAACAACAAACCCGTGAATCCTTATCCTTTCCTCTCTCCCCCTCCTTCCCTCCCCTCCTTCCCGTTAATTGGTCAGTCAATCAGTCAGCGGTTCTATATCCGGGTACCAATCCAACCCGATCCAGTCAAATTTAAATTTGATCTCGCATGGGAATTGTCAACTTTTGATACGTATGTAACTTACTCCGTCGTGGCTGCCCGAGATCAACTCAGCCGCGCTGGAACTACAGCAGACTATCTATCGGTCAGCCACGTACGAGTATGATCCACTACAGCCTACGGAGTACTGTACCATAGATTGAAGACCAGATTGCCTGGATGGGGCTTTCTGCGATGTGAAGAGTGGGGGATACGGTACCGTAGTACCGGTAGTCTATCATACCGATGGTGATATTATATGCTGTTCTTTTTCCTTTCCTTTCCTTTCTTTTCCTTTCTTGCGTATTGCTCTCGTTATGAGAAGCGTCCCGTCCATTTCGGGGCGGCTTAATTACTGGGTGGTAGTCCAATACCGGTACCGGACTAGGCTACAGGTAATTAGTTGTTGTAATGTTGTCATATCAAAACGGGATTGGGGGAGGGGGGTTGCAATTGCTGCTGCAATTAATTAATTAATGATAGGTAGCACACACTCACTCACTCACAAGGTTTTAAGACACATCTAACTTATCAGAGCAACAATTACTTGTGGTAGCGCCGGTATCATCATCCCAACCAACCAACCAGGAAACCAGGAATATACCGGTAGCTACCGCAAAAACTGGCAAGAACCGCCACTGCGCTAGTATGTTAAATTAAAGTGTGGCAGTATTACACAATATCTTACTATCTGAGACAATATCAAGACATGTGTTTATTAATCTCTATCTACAAATTCAAATTCATCTTTGTCATCGTTCTCAGGAGCCAAATAGTCCAACTCGGGGCCAGACAGAGCAGCTTGATCTAGGCTATCTTCGGAAGTGTTGTTGGGATTAATCTCAGTATTGACCTCGGGTGAAAATGTGCCATCTGCCACCCTCCAATCTCCAATTACTAGCTGTTCTGGAGAAAATCCTTTGATTGAAAGCTCTGAATCGCAGGAGCCATCAATGGGTAAGGATAAACCGAGCTTTCGAAAGGAAGAGACAATAACCTCGCGTCTGGTTGTGCAGAAGGTATGCCAAGCCTGGGCTAAGCAGTGCTGAATCAAAACTCGGCGTTCCTCCATCGCGCTACCCTTTTGACTCTCATAAAGATCATATCCAGTCTGTTGCTCAAATAATTCCATGGCATCTTCAATTAAGTTCCGCAATATGTCTTTTAAAGGCTTATTTATAGACACATCTAATGGTTGGACTAGGCCCGTACATCCAGGTGGTATCATGGCTGGAATAATATCATGAGAGCGTAGGGCATTAAGAATTGTGTCTGTTTTGTGAAACTTGGCGACGTCAAGAGCAAGCATACTAGGGCGGCTGACCGGAAGGGCTGGAACCAGCAGGTTGTTGATCCAATGAAGGAGAACTGTCTCATTGGCATATGCATTTGGATTGAAGTAGACTGCAATGCGAGGATCATATCGTGCAATCTCAGAAGCTCGGCGTTGTTGATCATGAGTACGAGTAAGTACTTCAGCACCTTTAAATAGTAGTAGTGGCTTGACACGCATTGCACCATCTGCAAATACACACAAAATAACTGTTGCTTGCCGCTTGTTCCAGCCACTTTTTGTGCTTCGAACCTGAACTGTATGGCTGCCACGATCTGCATATGTCTGGCCGTCTAAGAACTCAAAGGGCAAGGGTGTTTCATCCATATTGCATATACTGCTTAATAGATACCGACCGACCACTAGCATTTCATCGCCCGACCGGAGTTGTGCATTACGTCTTGCAAATCGAACGAAGTTGAGGCATGGATTGACATAGTCTGCCGGAAGCTGCTGGGATATATTGGTCGGAAAACGGAGGGAAATTCTATACCGGGACAAAAAGCCAGAAAACCACCCATTTGTAAAAGTAAAGGTAGTAGCTGATAAAGGATAGGAGGAGCGAAAACACTTTTCAGCTTTTCTGCGAAACCAAGCACGCCGTACAGCTTTCCCCTCATCTCGGTGAACACGATAGCTTGCATAAAGCTCTTCTTCCATTTCAGGCCATTTACCCTTTGTGCTGCCACTAGTCCTAGTGCCTTTAGGTGCATTTACAATAGCATCCATAGCTCCAGGGTTTATCCAATCGCGTAAGGTTCTCCGAGGAAGTAAAAAGTGGGCTCAAACTTCAGTCTCGGTGGGTGGGCGATAGAGGGTTGGACTAATTGGAATTTGGTGATTGTGGAAGTACGACAAAACTTGCAGTTTGAACTCTCGTGTATATGACCGGTGGACTTCCTTCCTTGATTTCTTGCTTTGGACCTTCCGGGGCTTAGCTATAACTGACTTTGAGGTAGGACCGGGCCGATCGATTGATTTTCGAACAGGTTTCCTCGTTGCCGGTTGTTGAAGCTCAGAGAGAGCTTGGATGTGATTATCCATTGAGTCGATTGTCGTTTTGTAGGGTGTAGAATTCTTCAAGTAGGGTAGTGTCTTCTGCTGAGGCGGGAGAGTTCAAAAAAAACAAAAAAAACCAAGATTCAGACTACCGTGAAGTGCTTGTAGATACTTCCTACTTTCTCTCCTGTTCTCTACTTCTATACTACTTCATAGACTCATACCTGATGATGAATACGGATTTTCACCTCACTGAAGAGTCATTTGTCGTTGAAAACAACTTCTCTCTCGTCATTTAAACGATTATTAATTTGTGTCTTAGATTATCATGACATGGGTTCACATCAGCCGTGACCTTATTTCAACCTACTAGCGCGGTGGCGGTTCTTGCCAGTTTTTGCGGTATCCCTTAGTCTGTCGGGTGCTGCGCCCAAGAAATCTGGTTAAGAAAATTTCAAATCTGGCTAAGAAAATAACGGGTTCTGGGAAGTGTCCTTCCTTAACAGGAAATAAATTACAAGGGTTTTAAACTGAGACTTGTTACCACCGATTTCTTGGGCGCTCTGACAGACTAAGGGATAGAAGGGAAGAAACAAATTGATTCCCTCTTTGTGATACCGTGGTTTATTTTGTGCGTCTGCATCGTGATCGCTTGGTGCAAAGGGTATAATAGGTATCATAGGACTTATAGGAGAAACAATTATCCGTGAAGCTGTGTGATGGGTCATGCCGGCTTCACCGGCGCCTGGGTGGAGCCCTCTTTTTGCGTAGGGGAGATTCCGGAGTTGGATATCTGCTCGCAGTGTAACTATCACTGCTCCAATGAACTGACTGGTTATTGTAAAGCGGAGCATTGCTCCTGAGCTTTCGCCGAACTACCTTTTATATGATACTAATTCAAAGTTTGACTGGAGCTTTAGTTTAGCTAGCTAAAGCCAAGACGGGCTAGTGATATTATAAACGGGACCTTGATCATACCAGAGCTTTCCAATCCAGCAACCTCAGCATCACAACAACGTACCCGCACGGTGCCTTCATATTATAACATTACACTGTGGCTAGCTCATTTTCCTTGGATTTCAAGAATACAAAAGGTGCGTATGACATATCGCTGAAGGGAAAGTTGTGATTTATAAGAATGGGGCGTAGTGAGAGATGTGAATGGGGACGTTTAGTGATCGTGGTTAAACTTATCAACTGTGGGATTGGTTTCTGGGCGAGAGAAATGCCTGTGGTGAATGTGGCGGCTCGATTGGTGTAGCATATCTGTGTGAAAGGCTGAACTTCACTTTGACATTCCTTTACTAGATGAGCTGCCGTGGACATACTCAACTCCACAATCTACGATGCAACAGGTATCCACCCGCCACGATAATAGCACTGAAAGCTGCTATCCTAGGTCGCTAGATCGTCTTTGGCCTTCGGGTTGAATAGTAGACTGCCGGTATCCTACCTAAGTTACCATAAACCCCAAGACACGAGTATAAAATCATAAGTAGTCCAACTACTGGATCCAAAGGCGTGAGCAGGGCTTTACTACTTAGGTTACTATTTGAGTCAGAAGTCTTGATACGAGGATTTTCTATCCCCCCAGGCGCTTCATCCGGGATCATGGTGTCCCCACCCACACCCCAGGTCCCAGCCAGGACCGGTAATTGCGGTTCTCCCTGCTGCTCTTGTTCTTTCTTCTCTTGTATGTCTCTTCGATGATCCCAGTTTTCGTCGCTAGGGGCTGTGATAGCAGGCCGGACTGCCCTGATAAACAACTGGACTATTATCGTTACTGTCGTTGACACTTTTTGTATATATCTTCAAGTTGTATGTCGAAGGGGTTTAGTACAATGACTGAGACCCTATAAAAAAAAACAAGACAAAGCTCCAACCCCCATTTGCCCGACTTGAGCTATCGCGCATTGTCACAGGAAGTGTTATCATACCTAGAGGTGATAGAGAGCGCGAGTGATGGTCAGTGCGTATAGACCTATTAATATAAGCAGGATGTGTCATGAAAACGAAAACAAAAAAGTGAAAGCAGGCAATAACTCTTTTCTACTATTTATCTACTCTGTAATATATTATATTTTCCACCTTTCAAGCTACAAATACCTCCTCGTTCTCGCCCTCAGACAATTTTTGCTTAGTAGATCACTAGAAAGGAAATAAGAAAGGCACAACACCTGAAATTATAAAAAGGTATGCTACCCAAAGAGCCCGTAGCTTGGTCACACTTATGATATACCAACCCTTACGAATCCTAGCTCTAAAAACCAATTAATCATTACAAAAAGAAAAGAAAAAACACTCCCGGGCACGACAGAAAAACGCCGGTGACATGGTGACAAGGGAAGAGGAAGTACTAGTAAAAAAATTGACCGGAACGTGATTTGAACACGCAACCTTCTGATCTGGAGTCAGACGCGCTACCGTTGCGCCATCCAGCCTGTAGTATTAAAATCTACTAATATTCGCATAATGAAGCGATATTTTGGAGGCGACTAGAAGTGAATCTTGGGATGTATATTGATATCATTGTTTCCCTCTGGAGGGGGCGCATGAGCTGGGTTTTCTGAAGTCCTGCTGCGGCTTCATAGCGATCGGAAGGAGGGGTTGCGGCTTTAGAGAGTTTGCAATAAAATACTGCTGGGATCCCTGCCTTTGGATTAAGTTATGGTGCACTCGTGTCCACAAAGTTCTTGTAGCACTCATTTGGTACCATAACTTGGTTGGAAAAATCAAGAGCATGGCATCGTCGGGCGTGGTACGGTATCAGCAATATTCTGTCATTCCATATACGATATAAGCTAGAAAGAAGGGAAGAGACTTTAAAAATCTCCAGGAATGGCTGTATGCCGCGAAAGCATTCGTAACAGACAAAAGAAATCGCCCGTATGATATCCCACATGTGACACACTTCCAGGGAATCCATAGAGACCAACCAAGAAAGAAAGCCAGCTACGGTGACTCGGGCAAGCAAGAGATCAAGTGAGGAACCAAAACCTCTATAGTACACCACATCCACACGCATGCACGCTACAAACATTGGCAGCAACAACACCCAACACACACAATACACACAAACTCCTGACGCACACAAGCATAATGAGATCAGCAATATCCAAACTATTCCATCAATTCAGGCATCTGCAGCCCCCTCAACAAAACAATGGTATTCCCATTCCCCACGGCATCCCCAATCTTCTCCCCAAAACTCAACACTCTCCCACCCTCGACATGAAAGACCCTCAGCTTCTTCTCATCGTCATCAGCCTTATTGTTCAAATTCGCAACCTGCAGGCTCTGGGCCGCCTTGTCCAGCACCCTGCCTACGGTCCATTCATTTGAGTAGTAGAACTCCCCCCGAGGTAACTTCGATGTGGTCGTTCTAGCCTCTGCTTCAACATACACGTACACGCGCTTTCCGACGGGGACTTTGTCGTCGCCCTTGGCTGCGCGTTTGAGCTTATTCAGTTCCGCAATCTGTGAGGCTCCCGGGCGGGTTGATTGTATGACTTTATCGGATTTGGAAGAAGTCCACGCTTTGAAGCGGGATAGTGCGGTTTTTGCCTTCTCGTTGGCTGTAGCTACGGCGGGTGATGGAGGCTTGACTTTGTCGCAGTCGTGCTGGCCTTGCAGGCGGTGAGAGAGACAATATTGCTTTCGACAAGTCGTGCAGTTTACTGCTGGGTCGCGGGGGGTATTGATTATCGTTTTGCATTTCGGATGGGCGCAGTCGGTCTGCAGGAGGCTGCGGGTTTTGGGTTTGGCTGGGGCGGCGGAGGAAGAGGAATTCCTTTCACGGCGTGCGGCGGCCCAGCGGCCTTCGTGGGCGCATTTGTGAGCGGTTTCGGTGCGGTGGTCAAGGCAGTATATTCTATTCCATCCCTCGTCAATATTCCGGATAGAAGGATAGAAGGGAATAATGATGATAGGGAGGGAGGAGAAGGGGAAAAAAACATACCCGCCGCAAGACTCACATTTAAACGGTAGAAAATCCAGCAAATGACATTCGGGAAGGTCACAGTGTTTTCCAATAGCTTCCACCTCACCGAGTTCTTGAGGGGTTACCGGCATCTCGTTTTCTTTTCCTGACATGTCGCTTGCTTGCGCTGCTGATTATGGTGATTAAATACCGTAGCTTTCCCCAAAAGGAGCTTACGAGTTTTCCGTGGCGGGGTTGAGAGAGTGCAAGTGTGTCCGTCTAGAAGGTGCTCGCAGCCTCTTTCAGCCAGCCAGTCAGTCAGCTAGTCGCTTGCGTAAGGTTACCTAGGACAGGCACGGCATTTCAAATAAGAGCATCACATCGGCGGAAGCCAACCCGGCCGAAGAAACTATTCCAACTGGTGGGTTTGACTCCACTCTGTAATCAGTAGGCAGGGGGGATTTGGGAAAGAAGGAAAAAAGCGTGATCAAATTCCCATCTTAGCAATCGCCACCACCGCCGGTATGGTAGATTACGCGTGGGTTCGACAAGGAGGGAAATTTCGAGTGAGGTTGTATGACAGGCACATGATCGGCGGGGTCCTAGGTGCCCCACAACGCGTCTTCCCATAACGCATCTCTTGTCTGCTTGTCAAGCTGGATAAGCCCAGTCGAGCCAACAATGCCGCCACGGTCAAGGGCCCGCCAGCAGCCTGTCCGGGAGCCATCACCGGCTGCTTCAGAAGACGAGTCCATTGAGGAGACCATATCACAGGAGGAAGAGGACGAAGACGATGGGGACGAAGACGACGAGGAGCCAACGGTTGAGAGCGCAAGTACGATACTACCCACCAGCAAGTTTTTGGCAAAAAATGTTGCATCGCGGTTAACCAAACATGGTGGAAACAGTGCCGGAATCGTCAACAGAAGGCCTAAAAGAAATTGGCAATCTCGCTAGTTGGACTGTCTCTACCGCAAAGCCTGGTAATGGCGTCGAGCAGCTGCGGGATGAGGATACGAATTTGTTCTGGCAGTTTGTTCCCTCTTGTAGTTCACCCTTTTCTCATGCCTTTTATCTAATTTCTCATGATAGATCGGATGGACCACAACCGCACACTATAAACATCCACTTCGCGAAACGGGTCTTTGTCAAGAAGATTAGTATGTACCTTGACTTTGAGAACGACGAATCCTACACGCCTACCCGCATGTCTGTGTTTTCAGGGACAGGGTACCACGATTTACAGGAGGTTACGACAATGAATTTCGAGCAGCCGAGTGGGTGGATTGATGTCAACCTTGAAGGGGTGCATGAGGAGTATGTATCGGATTTTAACGAGCTCTTGTGGCGCGTGCTGACGGTTTGAAAAGTGGTCAGTTGAGAACATTCCTCATACAGGTATGTATCCATGCGAATCATCAGAATGGTAAAGATACGCATGTTCGTGGGTTGCAGATTTTCTCCGCTGAACCGTATGTATATCCCGGGGATGTTAGGGCGGTACATAAAACTAATTGCGCATAGGCCGAGCTTCGACTCTGATGAAGTGCCTTTTACCTCTAGACAAATGTTGACGGAGCTAGAATTGCGGTAGCCTGTTTGAACAGAGTACGGTTTACTATGAATATCTCTATGAAGGGTTGGCTTGTTTTTTTTCTTCAGGCGTACGATATGCCGTAGTCATTATAGCAATTTACACATTTTATTTCATTTTTATTTTATTTTAAAAAACTCCCTTTATTCTCGAATGAAATAATAGGGCGTTATTTGGGCGGTGGAATCTCGAATTTAGACTGTTGTAAACGTGAACATGACCCGAATTTAAGGGGCCACAGTTGATAATTTCGAGGGTCAGTCTGAGCTAGCGCAGCCTCTCAGTTTCTATCTGCTTAGGAGGGCAATTAAGGCTCCTTCAATCTTGTCGCCGAGTTCGGAGGTTGAGGACGTTCCACCGATATCACCAGTCCCGAAGCCATCATCAAGAACTGTGCGTACGGCTTTTTCGATGGCCAGAGCTTCGCTAGGCATATTCAAAGAATAACGCAGCATCATTGCGCAAGAAAGGATAGCAGCCACAGGATTAACGATTCCTATACCGCTGTCATCAATTAATCACTACGTCCTCTGGTATCAGGGAACTCACCCTTTCCAGCAATGTCTGGAGCAGACCCATGAATAGGTTCGTAAATCCCGTTCACCTTTGTCTTCCCATCCGGTATGCCGGATAAACTAGCACTGGGTAAAAGCCCTAAGCTGCCGGGAATCACACTCGCCTCATCGCTGATGATATCTCCGAAAAGATTGCTGGTAACAATGATTCCGTTCAAGGCACGGGGGTTCTTAACCATTAACATGGCCGCCGAATCGATTAACTGGTGCTGATACCTGATCTGCGGGAACTCCTTGCTAAGGACCTCATCGACGGTTTTTCTCCAGAGCCTGCTGGTAGCTAGGACATTCGCTTTGTCCAACGAGGTAATTGGCAACGGAGGATCGACTTGTAGAGCTAGATGTGCCGCCAAACGGACGATACGCTCAATCTCGAGGCGAGAGTAAGGCTCGATGTCGTAGGCTGTTCCGTCGCCCTCGTCTTCCTTCCTGTCACCGAAGTAGATTCCTCCAGTGAGCTCGCGAATGATGTTGAAGTCGACGCCGCGACAAACTTCTTCCTTTAATGGGGAGAGCTTTACGAGGACCTCTGCGGCGAAGTTGCAGGGTCGGAGGTTTCCAAAGGCTTGCATTTCTTTGCGAAGTTTGAGGAGACCTTGCTCTGGGCGCACTTTGCCGGTCCCCCATTTCTGAGTTCCGCCAGCGAGTTCGGCCCCGGAGGTTAGAGAGAGAGAGAGAGGTGAGGGAGAGGAAAGAATGAACTTACAGGCCCACCGACTGCTCCTAGAAGGACTGCATCAGCTGCTTTAGCGGCATCGAGAGCTTGGTCTGTGAGAGGCTCTCCAGTCGCATCAATGGAGGCCTGGTCTGCTCTTTAGCCATGCTCATTAATCAACCCTCAGGATTGTAGGAAGGTGGGAAGAAAAAAAGAACTTACGCCACCAAGAAGATGGCCTTGAAAATCAAACGTGGACTTAGAATATTTTTCAACAACTTTGAGGACCTATACATGATTACAACAATAAGCCTCTACATCCCATCCCATCCCATCCCCAGGTGTCAAACCTTAATAGCTTCCTTAACAACCTCCGGACCACAGTGGTCTCCTATGGGTGTTTCAGTTAGCTAATCCCCCAACTTCTGAGTCCGGAACATCGAAGACAAACCTTCGAAAACCACAATTTTGTAAGTGTTAGCCATTGGCGGAGCAATTCTCTTGGGATAATTTTTTTTTCAAGGGGTGGGTTGTTATGTCATGGTGGGGTATCATACAAACTTAGGTTTTCAGGTGGGAGGGGTAAGTTAGTTCTTGGCAAAGGGGCCTCCTTCCCCTACTCTCGGTGTCTGGCGGGAGGGGGAAGAGGGGTTGTCGAAACATTGCTTTTTTCCCCCTTCTTTTGGGTTGCATGGTCAAGTATTGTTGTGCGGGTTTTGGCGAAGGTTGGTGGAAGGAATCGAGCCGCTCCACCACCGTGGATCCGCTCCGCCTGAATTATGTAGATTGAGCACGGTATCGTGAGGAGTGGAAGTGCTATGGTTGGCAGATAGGGGAGGTACACCTTGAGATCAAATGGCCGACTCGGTACATGTGGTCCATGGATGCTATGGCTCTTTTGCGGGTACTCGAGTAATTTTCACTGCACTAGCCTAGTCATCTGGAGATGGAGTGTTCGGGGACCGGCCATGTGTGATATGGTCGGCCCTTGTTCTTTAGTTTTGGTATGAACAGCATTTCTACCACCCCGATTTCTCCATTGCTAGGGCGAAATTGCCCGAGTCAGTGAGATCCCGGCTGCCGATTGTATTGTGCCGACTTCGTATTGATTCTGGCGTAGCCAATTAATGAAGGTGAGAGTACGACTTGGAACCAATATAACTCCGAGCCCATATATTATAGGGGCGATCCATAGGGCCCTGAGTAGGTGCCTGTTGAAAAGTGGGAGTTCTTGAACACAAATGAAAGAAACACCAGAGATCTTAATAGTGCTGAGTGGCTGGGTAGAACACTATTGCTCTCTCTGCAGTTGTGCTGTACAACGTTCAACTTTCATCTGCTCAGCAACTGCGGGCGGGAAGCAGGGTTGCCGGAATTTATACTAAAAGTTGCTAAGGCTCAATATCACATGGCTCAAACCCCGTGGATAGAACAGCTTCTAAGGTATGTAGGTTATATTATGAGAACAAGAGAGGAGTATCTAATCTATTTTGCCACCACGGTCTTTCCCCAACCGAATCTAGTTGCGAACTCTTGGTACTGCTCTCTATCGCCCTCTGAAACTGAAGGCCTGATGTTTGCGAACGCTCCATTGAAATCCTCCGCTGTGACCATTACTTGGAGGTTGTCAGTATCTTTACCTTTCTCAACCTCAGCAACGTCTGTGAAACAGGCTTGTCGAAGCGCCAGGTCCGCGGCCCCTCTCACTAGTGCCGCTAGGTCCGCGCCACTAACGCGATATTAGTATGGAGGAGGGAAGGTGGATAGAGCAAGCTGACCTGAAATTTTTACACCTGTTATCCTCTGCAACAGCCCTTAGATCGACATTGGAGAGGGGTGTCCTTTTGGTGATAGTCTTCAAAATCTCCACTCTCTCCTCCGGGTCTGGAAGGTCTACAAATAAGGGTTTATCCAACCTTCCTGGCCTGAGCATTGCTGGATCAATCACGTCGGGTCTATTAGTTGCCCCAATGACATAGATTCCATTGCGATCATTCAGGCCGTCCAATTCTGTGAGGAGAGTATTGACTACGCGAGAGGAGGATTCCGAAAGACTGTCATTCCGACGAGGAACCAGAGCATCTAACTCATCAAAAAATATAACACACGGAATGGAAGCTCGGGCTCGTGAGAAAACTTGGCGGACAGCCCGCTCAGACTCTCCGACGTACTGTGCTAGTTAGTGGGCATCTTTGCGATTGTGGGATATCGAAACCGGGGTTCAAACCTTGTTCAGCAATTCCGGACCCTTGATGCTGATGAAATTTGCCTTACTCTCGTTTGCAACGGCTTTTGCTAGAAGGGTCTTACCGCACCCTGGGGGGCCCCAAAGGAGTACCCCAGCGGGTGCAGTGATCCCCACGCTAGCATAAAGCTCCGGCCTCTTGATTGGCTGCACGATGGCCATCTGCATTTCAACTCTAAGTGGCTCAAGAGCTCCAATATCCGCCCAAGTAACATCAGGAATTGTCGCGAAACCCTCTCTTTTAGACGAGGGCTGAATTCTCGGAAGAGCGGCTAGGAAATCTGGAAGGGTTATATAGAGTGAATCTAGTTGTTTTTCGGTAAGCCGATCTGGGTATGTTTTAAGGAAGCATTGAATTAAGCTCAGAGACCCTGATGTTAGGTCAGCTGGCGCTGGCGCTGACACCGAAAATGGAGGCGGGTCGTCTTGATCTATGTCCATGCTCGCTGGGTCGCGTAACTGGGCAGCGATTGTTGCCTGTGAAGGGTCAGTGGTGGCTGGGGTGATTTTAAGGGTTTCGTATATTCGTCTCATTGCCACGGCGCCAGCCTCTGCTGCCAAAGCACTTAGATCAGCTCCAACAAACCCGGGGGTTTTTTTGGCCAATTCCTTGAAGTCAAAATCTCCTGACAACCTCAACTTCTCACACAGTACCCTTAAGATCCTGCAAGACACATAATTAGTACGTAGCTAGGAAACTAACATTAAAAACAATTCGGAGTAATGCACTTCTCTCTTCCAACCTCATTTGGCACGTTAAGGCAAATTTCCCTATCGAATCTTCCTGCTCTTCTCAGTGCTGGATCTAGGCTGTCGGGTCGGTTCGTTGCTCCAATGATCATGACAGGTTTCCCGCCAGTCTTCTCTAATATAAGGTCGTCCATACAAGTCAACATCTGGGCAACAATTCTTCTCTCCATTTCCCTCTGGGCGCTCTCTCTCTTTGGTGTTATAGCATCTATTTCATCGATAAATATTAAGCAAGGGGCTTTCTCCCGAGCTTCCTCGAAAAGTTCTCGTAGCTTCTTTTCTGATTCTCCGGACATTCCTGATACGATTGAGGGTGCAGAGATGGCAATAAACGGTAGCCCAATCTCTCCCGCAATAGCGTTTGCTAGCATAGTTTTACCACAACCAGGCGGTCCATGGAGAAGCACGCCACGAGGCGGTTGCACTCCGATATGTAAGTAAATCTCTGGATGGGTTAGAGGCATGGCAACAAGCTCCAAAAGATCGTTAATGACATCTTCTATGCCGCCAATGTCCTTCAGGGATATGTTTTTGGGTGGCTCGCAAGGGTCGTTTTGTTTCTGACGCTTAATAGATCCGCCGCCCTTGGCGGGCTGGAGTTCCCTTCGCCTTCGGGGTGCTGGCGATGCTGGTGCGGTGTTGCTGGGTACGAGGGGAGAGACTTCCGGAATTGGCGGAGGAGGTCTGGGAGCTGTCACGCTCGAAGTGCTTGTTGACCACATACTTACTACTCGCTTGTTCATTGCGTTTGATCCCTGGTGGGGGTTTGAGCGTTAGTATATTTTGGCTCCAGATGTTATGGATATTGTTGTAAATTTGTGGTACCTTTAGTTCTACCGAGCCCTCTTCATTGAGCCCCTCGAATTCGCTCAAGTCGCTATCCAGACTATCGGCCTCGGCCTTTTCATCCTGTATTGTGTCTATGGCCTTTTCAATCATCTTTTCCAAATTCTGTTTCTTCTGCCTTGGGACACTCCCATCTGCAATGACGTATTGGTAAACTTTTGAGACCGGCAAGCGCGGGGGGCCATCATTTTTTTCAGCAACTGGCAGTTCGTCGATATACCTCCGAACTATAGCAAGAACCTTTCGTTCGAGCCCTTTAGTTAAGGATTGCCTGCTGCTAGCCATTGCGAGCTTTCGTCGTTCCTGAAGTGTTTGTGTCGTTTAGGCAGAACTGCGACGACAGGAAAGAGGAAGAAAGGTTTTCGCAGGGTGCTGTGTGACCTTAAGGTAAAAAGAGCGTTTGCTATAAACCCTATGGATTCAGCAGTCACACCGGACACTCTGACCTATACCATACTGTACCAGTATGGCCCTCGAAGGAAAGAGGTCGCTAAAACCCTTCAAGAGGGGCACGTAACTTAATCGTTGGTTACCGTAGGCTTTGGAGGGAAGTAGGGTCACGTGAAACGGGAATGACGAGAAGCAGCGTCTTTCCTCTCCTGCAAATAATAATTCCTTATAATATTTACCCTCCACACTGTATCTCATTAGAGGACTGCCCAGAGATATTTGTAAAAAGGGCCCTTGTATTACTTCGAGGTCTCGAGACCGTCATTCTCAATTAAAATTGAAGTGTGCACTGTAAACTATCGCGCTGTGCTTGGGTGTACTAGTACTAGTACTGGGGTCAAGACTTCGATACACCCCACATCGGTAACTCCATGCAAGGGCAGCAGCAGAGCCTCCTGGTTGACCAGGATTGTGAACATTTTTTCTTCCTCATTTCCTACAACTTCCACCAACCTCCCCCACCGTAGGTAACCCTCTTTCTAATTCGCCCAAGATGGCGGCAAACCCATCTCCTATTTCTTTATCCTCTCCTTATACTATTTTTCCCCTTTCCCAACCAATTCATCAAACACGGGTGAAAGATCGTGAGGGGAGCACCTATCGCAAGTGCTACACTTCTCTTGTAGAGAACAGGAAACGGGGATGTGCTGGCAATGCAGAAGTTGCGGCGGCTATTGATGGAGAAGGTGTCAATATTTACGATGTACGCTGGGCCTTCCTTTTCCTGGACAGTTTTCCTAACAATTGACTAGGTTCGTTCTGCCCAGCTTTTATCGGCGCACGTACTTCCACCTACGACTAAATTCTCTTGCGCACCTGTGTCTTCAGCAAAGAGAGTTGCAAAAACAAAATTGCTGAGGAAGACGTATGCTGCCATATCGTTCCCAAAAAAGCAGATTGTTTGTTGGGAGGAAAACGACGCCCGTGGCGGACAGGACACTGAGTTGGAATCGACTCCCATGACACCTTTATCTCGGAGTAATGATTCTGGACGTGAAGTAGTGCATCTCCATGATCTATCCACGGGTGGAGGCACAGGGCTTTTAGTAGTCTACAAAGATGGTTATATACGTTGCTTTTCATCAGACTTGAAGGAGGAACTTTGGGAACTTCGGCCACCAGATCTTTCCACTACTGGAACCCTGAATCAAATACCTACTTTCCCAGAAGTGGTTTATGCCATCACCGCCGATTTAGGCATTGTGCGTAAAACTTTATTGAAGAACAGGCCTGATGTCTTTATTCCAGAGTGTGGTACTGAAGGCACCCGGGGATCCGAAGGCCTTGTTTTATTCACAGTGGTTCGCACTAGCAACCATTTTCAGACTCGTCTGTCCTTAATCCCCACAGAGCAGGCTGCGGTAACGAATGCAAGTGAGCTTCTTGTTCCAGACCTTTTGGCAGTGGAAGGCGACCGGCATTCCATATTCTCACTTCATTTGTCGTCTGCTACACTTTATCAACTCTCAGCAACGCATTTGACCACATTTTCGCTTGCGCCAACCGTACCTACAGTTGCATCTTCCCTTCGACTCCCAACAGGCTCAAATAAGACTTATAATATGTATTCTCTTCTCAGGATCTCCTCGTCGACAGTTCTTGTAGCAACGCATGATGATATCTCCTTATATGACACAAAGTTTTCGTCTCTACAGGCTCATACACCACTGCACCAAGGCTCTGCTTCTTCCACCGTTTCTAGCAGAGATCCTTCAAGAGCAAGCTCCCCTGCATCGGGACTGGATGCAAAGCCTAAAGGCCAAATATTCTTGACGAGTTATATCCAAGACCTCGATTTGGCAGTCGGATATTCCCAGGCCGGAATCATTGGTGTGCAGTTAACCCGCACAGATGGAAGATCTGGTGCTAAAGCCGCAATGAGGAGGAGTGGGCTTTTGATTGATAGTTTATGCCGCGGTGTTGAGATTGTCGGCGTGGGGACATCTAAAAAGCAAGCGCTTGTTGATCCGAGGTCAAGAAAACTTCTATCGAGGCTGGCTTCTGAAGGGCTGGCTGTCAGGGGGGTTATTAGGGATTTGGAAGAAGCCAAGGAGGCTGGGGATATCCACAAGTTTGAACAAAGCTTTGCCGAGTACGTGGGGGTTAGCTGGGGGGCGGAGGAAACTCAGCAGGATGAGGATACTGCTATGGTCAACGGAACTTCTGATTTGGAGGTGGCGAATGAACTTTCCTCGACGGGTATGCCTGAATCTGGGCCTGCTCTACAATGGGACGGGAGTCATTCGCCGGACATTTATAAACCACTCCGCCATGAGTTCGTGGTGGGTGTCCTGGATATGATATTCGAAACTTCCTCAGACGATAACTCTGCGCAATGCCTCCGTGTATCATTTTATCCCCCGAATGTATTCAGGTATCTTATGGAGTCTGGTAGCTTCTCTGAGACACTCATTAGGTCTTACAGCGGCCTTGTGCAATGCCTGGAAGAATTCGACCCTTCGTTAAGGACTCTGGAGTGGATGTTGGGGGTCGCTGGTGAGATTGGTCTTGAGGAGGTCACAAAAGCCATCGGTATTGGTCTGAAGCATGGAAATGTGAATGTTGACGGCGAAGACCAAATCGTTCTGGATGTTATCAGAAGTGAGGTCATGAGGTTGGCTCTCATCAGGTTGAACGGCTTTCCTGCAGAATCGATTGCCAAAGCCCTGAGGGCGGGGCTGGGGGGGCAGGACCTGATGGATCTTATACACCTCTTGCGTAAGGAGCTTCTATTTGGCCGGCAGCTACATAGCGAAGTTGGAGTTGGTATTGGGATCGAAGACGCTGGGATTATTGCAGACCTTCTCATTGTTGCCCTTGATACGATTGGTATCGGGGGGTTAGTCCTGAGCAATAGTAGTGATGAATTTATTCAGGAATTGCGTAGTGAGGTTGCGGCTGTTGTAGAAGGTGTTCAGGAAGCTGCGGCGCTCAAGAGCATTTTGGAGGAAGTACTTAGGCATGCAGATTGGAGGAGGGCCACGATCGAGAAAAAGCAGACCAAAAAGCAGGCCAAAAAACGAAAAGGGAACCCTGGGGGGGTCGGGGCGGGCGCGAAGGGGAGTGAAAATCGGGAGGTCGAACTCCGGAATGAGATTGGGAAAACTGCGGTGGAAAGAACCAGGGAGATACCGGCAAAGAGCGTATCTGTGGCAAGGCATTTAGTGAACCCTGGGCTGGTAATAAATGCGGATACATCGGTCGTTAGCCCCCTATTACCTTTAGGTGTTCCACCGGCGCCGGTTTCGAGGATTAGTTTGGTAGCGGCGCGGCCTGCGGAAAACGCTATCAATTTCAAAGAGTTGAGACAACTGAATAGAACGAAGATTAAGGAAGCTAGCTATAGGGAGAGCATGGTTGCTGGAGTTTATTCGGTTGAAAGTATGCTTGTTTAGAGATTTGGTGGAAAAGTTTGACGAAAAATTGTAATTTCTGCTTTCAAATTTGTTTGCGGGAGTGGTTAATCTGTACATTAAGCTTTACATTTACTCGATATCTATTCCGGTTCAGTGATCCGCATAGATATACACATTTCCGCAGACCAGCGTTACCATTCGAATGGGTGTCTAACGCTGTGGTCTTTGCTTGTTGCACAGAGTTTGTCCCCGAACGGACTCTATGTAGGGATCCAGGGCCGTCTTTTCGACCTCGCGATGCCGCTGCTACGATAGTGACTATCACACCAACCCCCTGCCACTATACGCACAACAAACAACCCTGCCGCAACCATCCTCTCAGTCCTCCTTCCTCCATACAATTTTCTTCCTCCAATAAAACCTTTTTCTTCGTTACTATCGTTTTCGTCGGCACACTTTAATCCTCTCTTCTGTCTCGTCTATCATTCGTCGGGGATTTCTCTCTACCTCAAAAATATCAACAATAGCAGATAAACTAACACGGGTGAGTTACTAGTTACCTGTCGTGTTAAAGCTGGTAGCATATTGAGTATAACTATTGCTTTCTTATTGTAACAAGTTCGTTGTTGCCGATCATAATTATCACTCGTTGGGATCCGACAATAGGCCCCAAAGATGTTTTGTGCGACGCAGGGAATCCCGACGATCTCGCTGACAAAGGAGTTGATGTCGTGAATCAAAACACCGATACGCAAGAAAGTATATCACACGTTAGCAATACTTTAGTGAAAGTGCCGCTACTTTTTAATTTTAGGCCTGATGCCACTGTTTTGTTTCTAAAGGCTAAAGTCCGGAAATTGGGTGAAGACTTTCTAGTCGTGCTAGAAATAGTCGTGCTGCGAAATAAGTTATTAGTTTTTAGTGTTGCTAATCGGACTAGCAATATATAAGAAAGGATATCACTCTCTCCAAAAGTGCACCAATAGCAATAGTGGTAATCTTAGTTTTCCCAGATCGTAGTAGTACTGTTATTTCTGAAGGTAGAGATCCACGGACCGGTGCTTGCTTAGTTTGCTAATTATCATACATTAATCTTAAAGTTACCGGGGAGGATGTTAGTTCCAATGTTACCGATCAGAATATTAATATGCAGGATAGTATATTATGCTCTTTGGCAATCCTTCAGTGAATATGTTACCAATTCCTGCAATCCGAGATCATGGCCGGGCTATTGCCCGTGAGAGTAGAGAGACATTCAGAAATCGGTAATGGATTTGGTGACAGCACTAACCCGGATAATATTCCTAGGCAAATTATTGGATCAAATGTCGCAAACTAGAACACCCATGCACAAGCAAGCATACCACTCTCCCAAGAAATGCTTCAACTCGTTTGGTACTGGTTGTAGAAGCTTTGGAAGGCACTTTTGGAGTGTAAACCAGGGCTTTCCAATCTTAGAAAAAGAAGGTTTTGTTTTCATTCAGAGCAGCTATTTGTCCTCTTACAAACTTTGTGAGGTGGCTGGTTCTTTCCAAAGGCATAGTTGTGCGGCACCGGTGGTGGCTGAAAGCAGGGGTGGAGCTTTTCTCCCTCGTTTCTTTTTCCCGTGTAGTTGGCACTGTGCCGTACAGTGCAGTAAGTAAGCGCTAATTAGACGAAGCTTTACAGGACGACTTGGGAGATCTCACGACACCCAACCTCCCCTTAGTCGCCCGGGGTCATTCACGCCAGAGTTAAGGAAAAAGCAAGAGGAAGAGGCCATAAAGCTGGAATCGAAGTTTCACACTCTGGAAAGAGGCCGTGCCCCTATACTCGAGTACAGAGAAAGACATGGATAGGCCTTAGGCGGCAAACTCTGACAATTATTCTCAGGCCTCCCCCCCGCGGTCCTTTATATCATGCGACTAAAACGTACTTCTCATGGCCACCTCTCCTTCCGCAACAGCAATCTTTTTTTTCCTTTCAAATTCATGTCAACAGACATACCACCATTCATATCCATCAATACGAAAGATGTCTTTCACAAACTCGCCCGACACCCCACACAACCAGCAGCTATGATGTTTTGTGGAGGCCTGTTGCCGGACCATGTGCCAGATGATCCAAAATTTCCTCCTCTAGAAAAGCCTTGAACATCATGTTGAAGCACGTGCCCTCCGAGTCAAACGAAAAAAAGAGAAAACTCCGGACCTTATTAGGAGAGGCAACTTCAACATCCAGCATATGGTCCAATTTCTCGAGTTCTTACGGTATTCGCGATGGACTTTATAGCTCGTTCTGAAGCAGCTGATATCAGGGGAAAATTGGAGCAAACTGAGCTAAGACTTAGGAAAAAAAATTGACCAAGCCCATGTTAACATACTTCTCATGGGAGCATACTACTTTGTTTCTTCATTGCTCGTAAACCCCTTTAACATGGGCACATCATACCGGTGGATGCTTCACCATCCTATAGGCTTGGGAATATGGTTGGTAGCAAGGTAATGATCCCTTGGATTGTGGAATGCACTTAAACTTGTCACTAATAGAGGCAGCCAATAACCCGAAGATTCACCTCCGGGCAGAAGCCATATCCACAAATTAGACTCCGAGATTCCTACCCGGGTCACTCATTCCATTTGTTTGACGGGATTTCGGAGCACAGATGGGCCAAGCTGACATCATGAAACATCACTCATCCTGTACCCTCGCTCCGGCACCTCCCCTGGCCATCCCTTGGCACCCGCTATAGTGCTACCGCTCTCCCAAAAAACACTATCTCATCGTATAAGGCCCACCGTCCGAGCCAAAGATGGGCGTCTTAGAACTTTGCTACTCTAGACGGACTACTAGAGGCAGTCCAGTCCAGTCTAGCAGCCCCTACAGCCCCCCCTGCAGGGCCTTGGACTATTGGGAACATTCCCCAGAAGAGCGGCAATTCTTACTGGTGATATGGACGAGGAGTTGTTCGGAAACAAGGTCACCACACCACACCACACACCAACCTACACGCCGACCTACACACCACCCACTGCACTTCCTACAAGAAGGACGGTGGTAGTACCATACCACACCAGGGACGGCCCGGCCCACGAGGTTGGCCAGCGACCATTTTCGAGCCGGGGGTGTAGGAGAGTTAAGAGAGACTGCGGCTGGATGCTAGGTAGCAGTTGACACAGAGCAACCACGCAGTCCCTACTATCTTCCTAGCGCATATTGTCTGCATCGCGCACATCGTAGGCAAGCGCGGCGAATGCTACCAATCCAGTATCCTAAACCAGGTACGTGATCGAGCGCCCGACATGTACTATAGCGTGATCAGTGTTCCTAATGATCAGGTCTGTCCACCAATCGAGGCAGCGATTAAAACTCAAAGATCTATTCCGGAGCAGAGGGCAAATCCACAGATTCAAACCCCGAGATCCCTACCCGGTTCATTCATCCAGCTAGCTTGAACGGATTTCAGAAAAGAGAGGAAGAGGTGAAATCATGAAGCATCACTCATGCCGCCTTCCTTTGCCAACACCTGAGGGAGTTATGAATGCCATGCAGCAACGCAGAGGATGCAATAGATGAAGTACTGGCCAGAAGTACAAACAAGCAAAGAGCGGGCTTGGAGCATTACTGGGCTGGGTCTAGAGATGGAGGCAAGGACAAGGCAACTGGGAGAGATATCTTCCTTGCTACTATTTAGGATACAAGGTTTGGATTTGGGCCAATAGAGTTGGAGAAGGAGCTAGTTGGCCTATAGCAATGCCACTATATATATTTGAGCTTGGGAGAGTGGATGGTATTTGGTCACTGTATCGGCCTATCGTTTACTGGAAATTGCATGGTTGGTGGGAATATACATAAAGGTACCTGTTATAGAGGTTGTCATGGTGGATTACTTGGCCTGTAAGTTAAGGGCCAAGGATACAGGAGATTGCCTTCCACCTGCTCTCAACGGAATTGATATTTTGGGATGGTGATTGTGGGATAAGGAAGGAAGGGCAAACGGCTATGGCATAACTTTCATTAGGAAACATCACCTCTCGGTAGCGTTTCCTTCCTTCTAATTTGCTGTTCTATATGTCTCTCTGGGACCCAGTATTTTGTCTCTGGACAGCACGGTTCAGGAGCAGCGATGAACACGAGCATACTCGAGTAAATCACAGGGGTTATGCTCAACTATGACCTGGTTGAGATGTCCCCATGATAGAATGATGGATGAAACGGGGGAGACCCGACCGAGTGATCGATCATGGCCAGCGCCCGAGCATATTAATACATAGTCTTTTTTTATCACCGATTGTACTCGAGGTTGACCGATTTCGTGTGTATCAGGAATGAAAAACCCATTCAATTTTGTTGTTGTTAAAACCCTGTATCTCCACCGATTGTTCAACTATTAAATAGCCCCTCCTGTGGATTTAAAAAAAAATCATGGATTATCAATACTCAGACTCACGTCGTCGTAACAAGAAGAGAATGCCCCTTACCCCCATAGCACACCTAGCGTATCACCGAAAAACCCATGACAAATCCGGAGTCACTGTCACTATCTTATTTCACTCGCAGGATCGGATATAGAAGTGGTGGTGTGTGTAAATTGCCATAGCCCGGGACCTGGGGAGATGGGGAGCCAGGACCCCTGCGAGAAAGACAGTCAGTCCTCCGGATGCCGGTTTGTTACAGTAAAGAGCTATATAACAGCGTAGTGTAAAAAGTCTGGTCGAAAGGGAACTTTTTTCTCTTAGTATGCGGGTTTGTATTATAATGAGCGACGAGCGATGATACTTGTCTGGTCTGTGACCCCCCCCCCCGGGGCGCCCGAGTGGGATGGGATGGTAAAGGGGTACGAAGTCGAAATCTCGAAAACTATTTTGCCAAAGAAAAGGAAGAGCAGAGAGGGAGAGAGAGAGAGAGAGAGAGAGAGAGAGAGAGAAGTTGACTGATTAATTATTCGGTGGTGGTTAAGTTAGTTAGCAGGGCGGAACTATGTAAGTTATGTACATGTCACTCGGGAGACTAGGTTTTTTTTCTATTGTCCGCAACTGCTCAGTCAAATTTGTGCGCTACTACCAGTGAATTGGTTGGTGGGCGGGCGAAAGAGGTATGTATGATAAGATTATGAAGGATGTTCGTGCTAACTAAGAACCCTGCAGAGGACGGTAGCAGTGGAGTGCATGGGGAGACGAAGAAATAAGCATATTGAGGGATCATGACATTTGCCAGGAGGCAGAGCCGATACCGTAAGAACTCGAATAGAAGAAACATGTGCTAGGACGTTGTAGTTGCCTCTCCTAGTAAGGCGCGGTGTATATTCCTTTTATTTTGTCTCAACTGAGGGCTGAGTTTGCAGTGTTTTCCCCTCGCGTAGCTGAGAAGGGAAATTCCAACGTCCTAGCACATGTTTCTTCTATTTGAGTTTTTACGGTACTAGGTTGGGTGGGGTTATAGGAGATCAAGGGCTAGCCGGACAGACGCGAAGACGACACAGACTCTCATAGTCCTATTAACGTATTTTTATTTTTTATTTTTTTAAAAAAGCAAAAGTACTGTACAGAGTACGATTTGGAGATAATATAAGGTCCAGTAGCTGAAAAAATCCCCCCCAAAATAGACGGGAAACAGGAAGATATAACAAGAAGCCGTCAATAAATGCTAGGAGTCTTAAGTCTATCTATAAACACAGTTGAGGAAGAAGACCCCACTCCCCCCTCCCTAGTTTGTTCTACCTACACTTTAATCCCAAAGAACTTCTCCGCAACTTCATTCGAGCTCTTGAGGACGCTATCAACCTTATGCAACCACGCACCATCCACCTTTCTCTTTAATTTCTTATTGACAACCCCAGCAACTGCCTCCGCAACAGCCGGCAGCATCCCAGAGTGTCCAGCGACAAGCTTCTCCTCCTTCAAATTGGGCCGTGTGGTCTTCTTAAGATGCGGGTAAATACTCTTCGGGATGATAAACGGACTCCTACTCCCGAGCATCATCCTATCCAGCGGTATCTCCTCCTTTTCGATCATCTCTAGAACGTGCTGAGCCCCGCTAAACGTTATCGCGCCTGTGATGCCCAGTGTACTGTTCGGCCAGTGCTTCAACACCTTCATTCCGAACTCCCGCGAGCCGGTGAACGACTGTATGTGCAGTTTGTGATCGGCGGGCACCTTGTCGTGTAGGATTGAGAATGTGTCGCGCTCGGCATCACGGGTGTAGACTAGTATGGGCTTCTGGGCGAAGACTGCTATGGCGAGTTGGCGGATGAAGACTTGTCGCTGAGTGGGCCAGCTGATCGAGTCGGTGCGGAAGTAGTCCAGCCCGCACTCGCCCAGGGCGACACATCGTTCGTGGTTGAGGATCCTGACGAGTGAGTCATGGATGCGGTCGTTGTAGGCTACGGCGATGTAGGGGTGGGCGCCAATGGCGAAGCTGTCGGGAACGTTAGATGGGCTTTTGGAAAGGAGGGAGGGGTCTGCGGTGCATACTAGTAATTGAATCCTTCCGGCCATGGCAACTCCACCGCCGAAGAATACAACGTCAAATCTCCCGCATTCCCCAAGACATCCACCACGGCGGTGCACTGCTCCGGAAAGTAGTTCGCCACGAACCTGTCAATTCTGAGACTTGGTATTGTTCCATCATTGAATGCCTAACAAACAGCCCCCCTCCCCCCCCGGGAGTCACATTAGTGAATTCAATCCCCTCCGAACGAAGGGGAAGAAAAAAGAAAAGTAAAAAAGCCTCATGAAGGGAAAATCTACAAACATCCTTCACCTGCTGAAGCGTAGAATGCAAATGCGTATGGGTATCAATGTACTTCATCTTCAAGTTCTCCCATTGAATCTTGTGGTCCGACCGCGGTACAAACTTCCTGTCCACCTCGTGCACTTTCTTGCGACCCCTGGGGTATTCTGCTGGGGCATATCTGATGACGTTTAAGTTTCGTTTTTGCGTCAGGGTGTAGGGATTTAGGTGGTTTTTGAAGGGGGACTTTCGTGGGATTGTGCGGGTGAGGTGGGTTAGCAGTGAGCGCACCATAGTGGCAAGAGAGGGGGGTATGATATATCGTTTTGGCGGAGAATTGAGGAAATTTGCGGTGATGAGGTGAACATTAAATTCTAGAGGCTGTTTTTTTTTTTTGAAATAATTAATTCGACCCCCACTGCTAGCGTTGCCGGGCATCCTAGCCCTACTGCACAAGAGGCTCTACGCTTGTTCTGGGTTATTATGGATTCCCGGGGAGAAGACGTGGGGCGAGGGGTATGATAAATCCCTTTCCAAATCAGAACTCGAAAAATCATAGAACCCTTAATTGATATCGGGACCGGTCAAATTTTTATATCGTGTTAATCGATAGCATTCCAACAATAATGAGAGCACGCTACGACATCAATCACGACTTGAATGTCCTTATATACAATCTCGGAGAAGGGGAAAAAATACAAAAAAAAACTTTTGGTTTTCGGATACATATAATACAAATTACACTTTTACAGAAGACTTCTTTTTCTTAGTCGACTTCTTGGTCTTTGTTTTCTTCGCCTTTTTAGCGACCTTCTCCCCGACCTCAACTTTCTCAACAGTTTCTTCCACTTCCTCAACTTCTTTGGCAGCAACGGTAACAGTCTTTTCAATCTCTACCGTAGTCTCTGCCGCTTCGACCTCCTCCACCGGTGGCGGCGCCTCAACAGCTTTCGCCGCATTCTCAATAACCGGCGTCTTAACCATCGGAGCATCAAACTCATACTCAATCCCTTTTCTCTTCAACTTCTCATTAATTCCCTTCCGCTTAGAATTCTCGGCCTCTTCTTTCTTCCTCCACTCCTCCCTCGTCCGCTTTTTCTCGAGCTCCGCCTTCTGCAGCTTCGCACCAGGCCTGGGTTTGAAGCGCTTGTTAGCGCCGACAAACAACTTCTCAACAACCTCGATGTCGTCCCTGGGCACGATCTTGCACTTGAGGATGTGGCCGAAGAGGAGGTAGTTGTTCATCGTGTCCGCGACGATCTCGGCTACATCAGCGTCCGCGAACTCGATAAAGGCGTAATGCTTGCTCTTGCCAGTGCGCTTATTGCGCGAGAGGCGGAGGCGAGTGATTTCACCGAATTGGGAAAAGTAGGAGCGCATCTCGTGTTCGTAGAAACCGTGGGGGATGCGGCCGAGGTAGATAATGCCGGGGATTGACTGGGGGGATGAGTGTGTGTTAGCTATGCGCCATGTGAAGTGCGGAGGAGAGTACTCGGGCATGAACGTGGGTGATCGGACAGCCAGGGATTAGAGGCGTCAAAGCTTCTTGCTCGTTTGAGCAATTTCGATGCCAAATTCATTCTTTTATTCCCTACAAAGGCAATAAGTTCAAGCCTCTGGAACCACTGGCTGTCCGATCACCCACGTCCAACCCTAGTATGGTTATATGGTTAAGTAGAGAAGGTAGATCAGATGGAAGAAAGCTAGTAACCATGTAGGTGTCTTAAAGACTAATCGAAAAAACTTTTGTTTCATCATATATGCTCTAGAGAGGAAAAAGCTCGTCCCAATTGAATCAATCGCAAAGGGCACATAAAGGATTGAACTAACCTTCTCTCTCCCCGCCAAAACCCCCAACTTCTTTTTTGTCTTCTTATTCCCAGGAATCTTGGCTCCTTTAAACTTGGCATCATCAACCTCCTTCCCATTGCCCTTCTCCGCCTCTCCCTCATCCCCACCCTCATCATCACTACTCTCAAACCCCTTCAGTAAAGTCGTCGTACGATCATCGGCCTCTCCCTCCTCCTCATCCTCCTCCTCCTCAACTTCAGAACCATCCGAGTCAGGGCCGCTAGAGACATCAAGTAAAATTGTCTCTTCTTCCTCATCACCACCGACATCACCCTTCCCAGCCTCAGTAGTAGCAGTAACCTGCTTCTTTTCAAGATCAGGGGTAGTCTCTTTAGCATCAACCTCCTTCCCCTTCTTCCCTTTCTTAGAAGCAGCGCCCCTCTTCTCCCTCTCCTTCTCTCTCACATCCTTCTTGGCTTTAGCAGCCTTCTTATTCTTTCCCTTCTTATCGTCTACAATCCCAGCCCAAGCTTCCTCGTCGTCATCATCAGATGAAAGGAAGTCAACAGCTTTCATCCTCTTCGAAGAAGGCTTTCTAGCGACGGCGGTAGTGGCGATGGGTGCGGCGGTGGCAGATTTATTTTTTGCATCTGCATCGACTTTTGTCTTTTTCGCGATTGGGGAGACGGCGAGTTTCGCGGCTGATAATGATTCTTAGCTGCGACCTAAGTAAAAGGGGGGGAAGGGAGAAAGCGGGGGTGGTTGACTAATTACCCTTGCGCTTTTTTTGTTTGCTGTCGAAACCCATTTTCAATTGGTGTTAAAGGTGTAGTTGATCGATGAGGATGAGGATGAAGAGAGGCAGGAAGAATGCTTTGTTTTTTTCCTTTTCACCTCTTTTTTTTTTTTTCGTTTGTTGGCTTGACCCGGTAACCCTACCGAAGATGAAATCACGTGCTAAAGTACTATGAGGCTGGCGACAAAAATCACCGGTAGAATGGCATGTGCCAAAACCAGTCAACTTCGCACTCTGAATTCAGTATGATACATTCCTAAGCCGAAAAATTGAAAAAAATTAAAAATTGATAGTACCGTATCGTCCAAAATTCCTTCAAATATTTCCTCAAGAGCCTACTACAGATCATCAAAGAATTGCTGGCTACTTTCGCACACAATACGGTAATGTGAAGTTGAAGTCGAAAATAGCGCCAAGCCTTGCCATTACCCACACAAAACAGTCCAAAATTGTGCCGGGACCAAGTACTCGAGTACCGTACCAGCCATAGCTCACTTGATAATTTCTCAGTCAGTTTAGATAGAGTTCTAAAGGGCTGGAAAGTAAAATCAAGGGAATTGTTTCGCATGTAGATGAAGATTTGATTTGGATTGCTTCACTAGAGTATTGGTTTGAGGGTCGCGAACATGACGGTTTTGAGTGGAAAACCTCTGAGGGGAGCAACCGTGCAAGACCAAAAAAACTTCAAGAGGAAACACAGGCACCAGAGCAGGTAGAAAATATTGATTCTGGTCCGGAGTCTGATACTTCCCTTGGTAGTAACTCTTTTTAACTATGATAGTTAATTCACTTAAACTATTATTTTTTACTGCCATTTTGTCGTGAAGTTGTGGCATTGCTAACCAAACCTTCCGTTGTGCCGTATTTTGCGGTATGCCGTCAGATATACCGTACGTGAATCCCAATTTGGAGGTTGGCGTGCGAGTGATAATTTATGGTGGAGAAGTTACTGCTTTTGACACATCCGAGTAATGCCTTTTCCTTTGATAACGAGAACGAGAATACGCAATAGAGGGTTTGCGCATGGGGCCTAGGTGGAGGTTAGCAGGAAAAACACCTCGGTGCAAGAATAAGTTTGCGCAACGGCTCACCCCCTATCCATTAGTCACTGCATCTATCATACCAGAAAAAGTAAAGCATTATAGGAAAAGTCCAAGCAATTGAAGAGAGGAGAGACCATTTGGTTTTTTTCCCATTGTGACACTAAATCCCACGAAGGGCCCCAATCCCGCCACTCACCCATATAGTACATCCCAAAAAATACACAGGAGAAGATAATATAGAATTTGTTCCTCTCTTACGTGTGAGGCCTCGCCTCACCGAAGCGCTACCCAGATGTCGGTAGCAGAGAGAAGGAAATAAAAATAAGAAAGAAAACAAAAGAAACAATCAAAGCGCCCATGAATTCCCCTCCCATGCACAAAGGAATGAAGGAAACGTAACAGCAAACCCAGGAACAATTCCGCCAAGTCCCGAAAGCTTTCCATAAACCCCCCATGAGCGTTGGCAATAGTCAATCATCTATCATTTCAACGCCCTCCCCTCGCCACGCTTTCTTCCAACGTTCCCAACCCCCCTGCCGCTGCTCCTTAATAACACCGACAAACCCACTTTCACGCAACTCCTCCAGCACGACCTTCATCCCTTCTCTCCTCCTCCCGAACCCCTCCCTCATTCTTCGCATGCCCACAAGCTCAATAGACCCCTGCACCGAGCCTGTCGTCCAATTCGAGAACCAACGACCCGCCATTCCGTCACTCTGCGTGTTCCGTGCTGCTCCACCAAGCCTACTTTCGAAACGGACTACCGTCGTCACATCTGTTTTGCCTGCCCCGGCTGCTGCTGCTTCCGGTTCCGAAGAAGTGGAGCCACTACCAGGAGTATACACCTGACTCTCGATAACGCTTAACACTCCCTCCCAGTCCAGATTCCTAGTCTCCGTTTCCAACCGCTGGTGCTTGACGTCTACGATTGACTTCTCAAGGATGTAGGATTCTTTGATTTTGGGGAGGAAGCGAGCTACCGATGCGGGGAGCTTTCCGCGCTTCAGGTGTAGACGGGTTACGTGGAGATTACCGGTTTGGGTGTCGAGGTGGGAGGATAGCGTATCGCTCGAGACTACGTGCTTTGAGTAGGGACTGAACCATCACCTCCATTAGCACCCTGATGAAAAAGATGGGAAGCAAGAAGAACAAACTTAGGATACCGCAAAAAGTAAGCAAGTGTGACGGCCGGCCATTGATAACTATTCCCCCACAAATCAGCAACCAACAAACCAACCACAACTCCAAGAAGCGAAGACCCTACTCATAAGAAAAAGAATTCTCATAAAACTTCACCATTGTTCCTCCTTTCCCTTGTTCCGATCTTCCTTCCAATGTTTGTTTCTCGGGGTGGGGAAAAAAAAACCCCTTCCTAGCCCTCTACGGTACCTAGAGAAAATTTGGGGGAACCGTATCGTATCCTTATGTCCGTCAATGCTCTCAAAAGCCGCAGTGAACAGGATATAGAAGAAAAAAAAAGGAAGCGGGTGACCAGGGTGGATAACTAGATCAGATAACAGATGTGTATCTGTGTGCGTGCGTAAGGCCGAGACAGAACCGAACCGAACCAAACAGATGAACCGCTACGGTAGATGGTTGCCACTGGTGCGGTACCGAGCATAAAGGTAAGACAAACACGGAGGGGGAATGGATGAGGGACCGCCACAATGACGATTGGATCGTAACCCGATTGCTCAAGAGAGAGAGAGAGAGAGAGGAAGGGTGTAAAGTTGACGGCGGCTCAACAGATAGGCCTCCGTAGCGATGGGCGGGAAGGTGGGTGAGTGTGGAAGAAGGAGAACCGCTAGAGATGATGTTGGAGACAAAGTGGGGGAGTTTTCTCAGTCTCTTTTATTTTTCTTTCTTCCCTCTCCTCTTCCGCTCCCGTTTGTGGACAGAAAGCGAAGTGAAGCGGAGGCAGGGCACGTGAGGTGGAGTAAGAAATCTTGGCAGAGTGAATGAGGGGAAGGGTCAATGGGCTTGGCAACGGTGCAGCTTAATTAGACATCTACGAGTAGAGGTTTGGGGTGATGAATTGTTCGTTTTTTGAACCGATTGGCGGGATCGCCTACGATATTATAATATGGTATCATACAGCATAATGAAGTGGAAAATGACATGACCTTCCAGTGCGCAGCTCCCCGATGAGAAATCGCCTGACCACCTCACGATCCGACCACCCATAAATAATGTCATACAAAGTAAAAGTAGAAAGCACCAACAAACAAGAATCATCATAGAGAAATCACCCCTTCTTCCGCGAACTCCTTCTCGGAGTAAAAGCCTCTTCAGGGGCGCTCTCAGGTTCATCCACAAAGTACTTGCTCCGCGTCCCAGCCTTTGGGGCTGCTCCGCGCTTTGGGTTTTTCCTTTTTGGCTCAGTGGGCTTCTTAACAACAACAACTACTACCGGCTCTTTCTTTCCGGCTTTCTTTCTTGTCGTTGGTGGGGTTTGACCAACAAAGTACGAAGATTTAGCCTCCTGAGAGCTGGCAGCATCCTCGGGTTCTTCTTCGGAGTCAAAGATTGATTGAGCAACCCTCTGCTTCTGGGCCAGCATTTCTTTCATTGACATTGCCTGCGTAGGGATGGAATTTTTCTTGACAGGCACTTTGTCGGGGGGGTCTTCTTCGACGTCGAGGAGGAAGCCGCCGCCACCACTCATTTCTATGTCTTCGTCTCCACTGTCTCTTGTGAAGCCACCGGGTTCACCATCGTCACTAGCACCATCGTCAACGAACCCACCATCACCTCCTTCTTCGTCATGGGCAGCCCCCTTCCCCTTCTCACGAAACCTTTTTGCAGTGAAGGGGTTAACTTCCTCCATGCCATCACCATCTTCATATACTTCGTGTAGGCGTTGGACAATTCTCAATCCAACAATGAATCTCCTCCATAAAGTTAATGCAGCCTTCTCTCGCTTTTCGTCTTCTTTGACCTTCCTCTGTACTTGGTCCTCCTCCCAGGCATCCCTGATGGTGTCTTCATTTTCTGCAGCGACGACTATTCCATCAATGTATGGTGCTGCCCGCTGGTCTTCAGCCCCCCAGAAATTAGTCTTTGGCCAATAGAGCAACCAAACCCCCGTAGGCTTTAAAGAGTCATAAAAAAATAAAAACACTCACGTTTAAACTCAAACCCAATAACAGCATCCGCGTAGCTAATCTTCAACTTCTTCGCGACCCTCGCAGACCCTCTCAACGGCAAATGCACCGCGCCAGCAGGAATCATGGACTGGGTATAGATGTCTATGTTCCCATACTTATTCCTAGGGATCTCCCCGTTGACAATCTCTGGCGGCACATATTCTCTATCACAACCCCGTCCCAATCAGCAAATAGCTCACGGAAGCTTGAAAATCTAACCGAGTGACAATCCATGACCACATACTCCGTCTGTTCCAAAGAATAAAGTCCCTGCAATACGGTCTCCCCATCCCTCTGCGCATCCTCAATCTCCCGCTTCCGATTGAGTGTTGCAGCACGCGGTTTCACCTTCTTAAGGGCCTGTTCGCCCTCCTTGATGACCCTCCCCTCCCGGTACCAGTTCTCAACGGATTTGCAGGAAACCATGTCCTGTCGGGCGTAGACTTTTTCGTCTTTGGCCTTTTCGCCCTTCCCCGACACGAATATTTTGACGTGTGACTTCCCAGGCCTGATGGCTTCATCGCGCTTTAGATGGCGTTCTAGAATGTATCTGTGGGGATGGGATTGGGAGAAATACATGTCAGTAAAGTGCGGTAAGTATTCAAAGTATTCAGCAGGTGAATTGGCGAAAGCGGGAGTGAATCAGGCAAGGGCGTGGGGCAGGGGATGAGGGGAAAGAAAGAGGGCATACTCCGGATGATCCTTATACCATCCAATACTCTCCTTCCCATTCCCAGCAAAGGATTTCGTCTCAGCCGCAGCAACCCCAACCAACTCCTCATCCTCTTTGACGTCTCGCTCAAGTCTTAGTTCCCCAAGCGCCTCATACCCCCTCATGACATTCCCGAACCAATCACGTTTATGCACGCTAACTATGTTCCCCTCAATATCGTACACGGGGACTTCAGAAGGGAGTACTCGAAAGCCTTTGGTTTTTCCTGGGAAGGTGTTCCTCGCTAGGTACCTTACTGTCACATCTCTCGCGGTGCCGTTGTCAGAGTATGCTAGTACGTATGCGATTACCTGCTTGGATTCGACTGCACTCTTGCCCTTTGGCTCGAATTTAGAGAGGAGGTCGGGTGCTGAGCCCAGGACTGTGAGGACGAGTGGGTCTATGGTGATCCAGGTGGATGTGGTAGGGGAGTACACCTCGGTCCAAAAAATTGGACAGGGGAGGTCTTTGTCTATTGTTGTGGACTTGATTTCGGGGAGTTCTGTAATATCATAATTTGGTTATCACTGATGTACGTGAGACAGAAATTGAAAACATACGTTTTTCAGTAGGTGTCTTTTTCTTAGTTTCCCTATCTCTACGGACGAAAAATCCTTCTTCTTCTTCTTCCTCTTCCTCTCCTTCCTCCTCCTCTTCCTGCTCCTCCTCACTATCACCGCTCCATTCGCTTTCGCTTTCGGATTCAAGGGCGCTTGACAAAGGATCCAGATCGAGGCGCAGGCGCTTCCTCGCAGACTTTCTTGGAGATCTTCTTGTGGGTTTTCTTGAAGGTTTTCTTGTAGGTTTTTTTGCAGCAGACTTCTTACCATTTCCCCCAACCTTTTTTTCACCCACCACCTCCTCAACCCCCTCCACTCGCCCCCCTTCTCCTTCCAGCCCTCCACTATTACCCACTGGAGAAGGCACTTTTTCCGAAAACGCCTCTCTCTCTGTGAAACCAAAACCCAGCGGCTGCAAAGAGAACACCATCCTAGCCTCAAGCCCCAGAGCTCTCAACAAGGCTGTAAAAAACATAGAGCCAACATCCCTACTCCCCTTGCACTCCCTCGCCATCTCCCTAAACTCCTGCAAGCTCTCTACCCTCTCCCCCTCATCCTTGAAGATCGTGTACATGGACTCCCCACGCTGGTCGGTACGGCCAGTGGTGAACCTGAACCCACCATCCGCCCCTTGTGACAGGCCTCGCAGTCGATTGGCCAGAACTCTATCCCTCTCTATCACAAACTGTGACATTGGCTTATATCCGTTCTTCCTCAACCCCGGTCGGATGACGGTGAATCGTTTCTTCCACCAGTGCATTAGACCGCCCAGGACCTTTAAAGCCGGATCTGCGACATCTGGGCTTTTACCAGCAGCAGAATTTTTGCCCTGCTTTTTCTGCAATCTCTCTACCTCCAGGAGTAACGAGGGACTCAAATGCGAGAGCAGAATAGCCTGGAGCTCCGAATCACAGAGCCAGCGATTACGTATACTCCCGTGGAAGACCAGGTATTGTACGTGCAGGCAGTGGGTCACAAGCCTAACCCGCCGCTCGGCAGCCGAAGCGCCTTTTTTCTTCCTTCCGCTACCAATGCTAGTACTACTGCTATGTTAGCGGAAACTAAATAGCATGGCGCGATTGGAACAGCGGAAGATACCTAAACTCAGTTCTACCGCGATTAAGCGTAAGCTCCAGATCCCTCTTGGGATTCGGGGTAGAAGAAGGCCCACTACCTTCCGTCCCTACTGCCTCCGGTGCAGAGATAACATTTAGTACGTCCTCCCATTGCATATCGTCTTCTTCATCGTCAGCTCCACCTTCTTCCAGGTCCTCATCACTTTCGCTATCCCTTGTAACCCGTGCTATCGATTTCCCCTTTCCTTTTCGTTTGCTCTTGTCCTTCTCGTGTCTCGAGCTGCGGACACCGATGTCAGAACCATCTCCATTGTCATCGTCGTCACTCATCCTCCGGTTGCTGTCGTCACTGGCGGAATTACTCCCATCGGTAGCATCGTCGGTCAAGGATGGAAATACCGCCTTTCGCTTCCTAGTCGTCGTTGTTGTCGTTGTTGTTGCCGCAGTTACTGTTGTCACAGATGTAGCTTTTTTACTGGCATTTCGTTTTTTCTTTTGCGGAACTTTTCTCCCCTTCCTTCTGGCAGGCATCTTCGGAGCTCGGTAGTACTATCAGAAGAAAAAAATTTGCTACGAGAAAAGGAATTCGTTTTCCTTTGCCCTATTTTTTTCCCTTCAATGCCTAATCTGTTAAAGCGAGGTGAGCCGTGAAAGCGGGGGTTCGTGCTTTTGTTGGGATGATAGGGAGGTGGCGAGTTGAAAATTAGCTGAGAACGAAGCTCTGCCGGAAGACGCGTTCGATACGAGGGTTATCACGTCATCATTGTCTTGGCAGGTGACTCGACGCGTTCTGTGGGAAAGTGAAAAATAGCAAGTGCGAATCCGTGATCCTGGGGAGTGTATGTGAGTCATGCGTTTTCTCGAATGCGCCGGTTGCGAATGGGGAAATGTGCTTACCTAATGTTGTCCACAGCTGCATGGTTTGTCACTCTTCAGTTGAACCCTGCAGAGCAGCACGAGTATGATACCTCCCGGCAGTGAGGAAGCTTTCCTTTGCGTTAGTAAAGCAGCACGAGAACACAGTTTTAGTTACTTGGGGCAAGTGCCCAAGCCCAGTACGGTAATCGAGGCTAATACCTCAGGTAAGTTACCCCCTGCTACTGCTACCGGTCGAAGCACGAGGCATCTCTGATAGCGGCATCATACAATATCTACAATACTCCGCAAAACTCCCCCAACGCTCCGATATGATGTAGCGTCATACACCATAGTATATCATACTACTAGTATACGGTATGATAGTAGTAGTAGCAGTAATGGCTACGTGCGTACCAGTGGGTGAAAAGGAAAATGAGGATAGAAGAGCATAGAGCATGAGTGGGGCAAGGTGTGTATTTCCCATGTAACATATCATACGGCCTTCCCTACTAAGAAAGAAAGAAACGAAGAAAAGAATCAATGAAGAGAAACATCAAAGCCCAAACCACACCAAAGAACGCCAGGACAAGCATTAAAAAACAAAACAAAAAGGGCTAAAACTTGATGAAAAGCAATACAACAATGGGTAAAGACATAGAAGCTGTCCCTTGACAAAGGCGAAGCAAGGGAAGATGAGATAAGGCCGACATTTCCACCCTCCCCCGGCCCAGCAAGTGCGGGTACACAAACTGGGTTCCCACATCTGTATCCGCATCCGAACCTGTATTATCGGACTCGCTAGTGGTAGGTGAGGTGCCACTGCGAGTATCTCTTCTCGAGTATATCTCTGGATTGGGAATCCCTCAAGGGAACCAGACGATGGGCTCTTTCCTTCCGAAGCTCTCGTTCGCTTGTTTATTCCTTCTTTTCCTCCTGTTCTTCACGGCAGAGTAAATTATCATATAGACTCCTGAATAAATTATTCTTTCTTTTCGCACCCTCCCCCCACAACAAACGCTTAAACTAGCCCCAGCATGCCTCTGCTCACCCCCCCCCCCTTCCGATGGTTACCACGACCACACCCTGTTCCCCGCTACCGGAACTCCCATCCAGATCATATCCGTTGTCATAAGTCGTTTCTCGTTTGCTTGTTTTTACTTGATATCTTTGTTTAACCGTATGATACACGCGATCAATAGCCGCTGTTAGCGCTCCTTCGAATAGAGCTTCCCAGTGGCGTGCCCAAGCTACCGGCGTAGCTGCTCCCTCTTGCGGCATACCCTTTCCGTAACGGGCTGTTCATCTTACTTGGGCTAATGCTCCTGCTATTCTCCACGCTCATATTGACAAGGCCGTGCATACCAACATTTGAAGATCTTGACATTCTGGGGGTTCCGAGTCCAAAACGGCCTTCGGCCCGACCCGTGGTTGTGGATGCGACGTCGTCACCGCCATTGTTGTAATCATCATCAATGTCTGTGCCAAAACTTCCACCCTCGGTCATAGATGTAGACGCTGATACTGACTTCCTCATGGGGCCAAACTGGGGCTGTCTCATGGAGCCCCTCAATGGCACTGGGGAAAATGGTGATCGAGCAGATATGGGTGGGGTGTGTCTCATGGAGCTCATCTTGTCCCGCATTGTAAGATCTGCATAATTAGGATTTGGGGCGGTCCTGAACCCTTGCCCATGAGGGTTCGGAGTGAAAAAGTTCACGCTGGCAGGCTCGCCAGACTCCCTGTTTGCCGTCTGCACTGCTACATCTCGTTTGAGAATGTTGAGGCGCGGGTGAACAAACTTTTGATCGTACTCGTGCAGGACCTCCTTGTGAATCAGGGTGGTGTCCTTGGCCTGTTGAGTAAATGACATCTGGGTGTAGATCAATTGCACCGAAAGTATAAACTGCGTAGCAAGCATCATAAATATGGTTCCAACCGTATTCGCCATTGGCTGCGAGAGGAAATTACCAAACCCCGGGCTGGAAGTAGTGTTTGAGGTCATTGGCAGTGCGAGGAAATAGATGAGGACGTGCACTGGGGAGAAGATAGCAAACAGCCTGAGAGAAAGCGGCGTTGGGTCCCACACAGAAACCTCCCATACATCGCGAGTTTCATCTGGATGCGATCTTGACTCGGGGGTACTCGCGAAGGACTCCATGATATTACCGAATAAGCGCAAAGGGGAGGCGGTGGTAGGCGAAGAATCCACGGGTACCCTGCGGGCACTAGGTGTCGTTGGCTCAATCTGTAAGTTTACCGATATAACGATATTAGGACACTGGCCAATGCTCCGCTACCATCACCAGATAGAGAAAATGATGCAGGATGGGGTGGCGAGAGACCCAGGGGCAAAGACAAAAGGATATACATATTCATACCTCAATGTTACTTTCAAACAGTCTATACCGCCTCTTCCGGGAGAAGCAGTAAATAGCATTGACAATACTCCCGGTGGCTAAAACCCACGATAGGACCCAAAACTGCCGATAAAACAATGAGTTACTACTTCTATAGTCTTGACTGGAGAGAGGAAGACATGAGATCGTCTCGCCATGCGCCGCCCCTGCGTTTGGGGTACTCGACAATGGTAATGCACATACAAAGTAAGATAGCCCGGAGCCCGAATCAGCACCGCCGCCACTGCCAATACCACCCGGATAACCACCCATGGGCCGCCGCAGGACGTCCTCAGCACTCCTGCGCCTAGAGCTTCCATTGGAGTTTGCACGGGATATCAAGCAAAGTATGTTTAAAGCCAGGCCCAGGGGGTTCTTGATGGTATTTTGCAAATTGTCCCAGTCATGAGATTCCAGCCAGATGGACAGGGCAAGGAAGAAGTCGAAGGGGTTGATCAGGGTCAATAGTCTCTCGGTCATGGATTGGCGCCGGACTAAGCGTTGAGGAGGCATGGTGACAGAGGAGGGAGGTCGTCGGTGTGAATAGATTTACGGCGATGTTCCGATGCGCCTATGATTCGATGAAAAGGTAAAAGGAAGAATTTAAGTAGAACGGTGGACTGGCGCAATGCGGTTCCGGCATGGAAGAAAAAAAGTGCTCAAGGTTAAGTTAGGCTCCCGCTGTTGGCTGGGCCTCGTGCTGTGCAGTTCAACTGAAAAAAAGAGAGAGAGAGAGAGGGTCCAGGTCGCACGCGTTTGTTGTTCATTGTTGTTGGCCAGGGTAGACCGTTGCTACGTGCAGCCCCATGCCCTGGTTAACCCATATCCCGGTATTTATCATACCGTACGGTACTGTACCGGAACTTGTCCGCCTAAACCACCCAGCCAATCAAAGCCTACCGGAATAGCTCCGGGACATTCTCTCCGGGGACTTGGTACGGTACGGTACGAGTACTCGTAGATAAGAGAAAAAGCAACTTAGGTACGCCGTGGAGCCATAACATAAAAGCCGGAATAATTGGACTTCCCTAGCTTTCGTAACATTGCACAACCTATGATAATATGATACCGTAGTTTGCTATATGAAATGATACTGTATAACATGATATCGCTTCGATGGAATCAAAAAATAGGTCGCCGAGTAAATTTGTACGTACCTGCTATTCTTCCGTAGTTAGTCTAAGGCAGTCAAATTCGTAGCCAGGCATGGTAGTCTAATTAAGCCTATCCTAAGCTTTCTAAGGACGTTTGGACTACCGTGGCCGGCCAATTCCTGTGTACCCAGCATAAGAGAAGATGGCCGATGCGAAAGTGGGAAGAAGAAAAAAACCTAAGCGCCAGTATTTATTGTTTCCGAATCTTTGTTTTATCTCCTTGGGTGGCTGCATGTGTGGTACGAAAGGTGACTACTTGATCATCGATAGGATAGATAGGCCAGCCTATGAGGAGAGAGAGAAAGAGAGCAAAACAATTCCCTTCCTTTATCCCTATCTTCACCCCCCCCCCTTATACAATACCCCCCCCCTCCTCCCCCGAACCAAAGACCATAACGCTGAGTGACACACTCCAAATGCATGCATTCCAGAAGGAAAGCGCAACATCACAGCCAAGATGTCATAATAAAATAATACCATTACCAGTTACGCATGTGGCAATCCAACAAGCTCCCTCTCATCAACTTCCCGATCCCCGCTTTCCACCCTCCCAAACGGGGAAGGTCATTATAGGGTAAAGCGCGGTTAAACTCTCATGTATATATCACACCCCAGCCCGGCCTATACTTCTATTGGGGGCAAATCAACTACTAAGTCTCTATTTCCCTCATCAAGTTGCTTGACCCTCCCCACCTCCGCATTCCTTCGATGTCATTGATTGAAGCTACGCCCGTGGATTCTTCCGATTGACTTGAACCGGAACCCAACCCTTGGCATTGTGTAGCAGGCGGGGGAGTTGTACTGTCTCGTGTTACACCTCCCCCGGGTTCTTGCCAGTCGCACAGATGATCTCCCTCCGGCGCCTAGGACTGGTGCACCTAAGCCGAGGCTGCTCTCTCTAGTGTTGGGGGGTTTAGATCATCCTTCCTCTTGTCCTAAGACTTTGTTGATGAAATTGTGATTTTTAGTCATTACTACTATTTTTTTCTTCATGTTCACGCTACTGGTGCCCATCCACTGTGCCCCCCCTTCCCTGCCTACCTTTCTTACCTTAGGAGAGGACCACCTGTCTATAACTAGCTTTGTAATAAAGGGACTGCAGGATTAGAGGACATTGGACAGGGCTGGGATTTGCATGCTTAATGCTCCAATATCGTAACCTAGCAGTTGTACTGTACTCGTACACAGGTACAGCCGCCTCCAGCGCGCCCGAGTCTCATATCTAACCAAATTCACAGGATTTGAGAGAAAAAAGAAAAAAGAAAAGAAAAGAGTGGGGAACATGTGCTACTCAAACTGCTAAGGACGGAACAGAAGGTGGGGCTGGAAAACATGTGTCACAGATCTATAACAGGGGTTCTTTTTCGTGGTCTCTGGGATATCCATTCACACCATATCCCTGCTCCATGCCCGCTCACTCGGACTCACCCCCATGTCCATCCTGTTCGGTCACGTCACCTTTTTCGTGATCGAATTGTGAGTGAGAAAAAAGAAAAGAAAAGGATCATGTCACGGTCAGGATTGAAATATAATTTCGCCTGTGGGGCTCTAATATGCTGGATGGTTGTGGTTGTTAGGTGGGTAGGTATTGTAATAGTAGTGGCACTGCTCTGTGCCGGACAATGAAATAGAAGAGATACATTGCTGGGTGGTTTTCTTTAACTAGTCCCCTTCGATAGAGGCAGGCGCCCGTATTCGTGGTCCAACCCTGGACATCCATAGAGAAGACGGGGGAGCTCCATGGGTGGGATCCCTCTTTTTTTTTCCTTCACCGCGATTCCCCCTTCCCTCCCAGTTCCCCGGATATAACCCTGATCGTAGCTCTGTTCGAGTTTGTACCACTTTCCCGCTGGAATGTTGTGGGAAAGTAAAATCCTAAATTTCATTCGGCAGGTGGCCTTGCGACTGCGTTTTGCCATAATGCTTGCTAATTCTTGGATCAATGAGTCCCCCAACCTTTCCCCTCATAGCCAGGGATTTTCAGTAAGCCAAGGAAGAAGAGGGGGAGGGGGGGGGGGGTTTGGTTCATATTCCACAACTTTTCCACTAACCCGGGAGAACTGAGTGTTATCGTTTACCCGTTAGAAGGTATTTTTGACGCCCTCTTCGTGGTAATTGGGGAAATCACAGCACGGCTGTGTGAGATGAAATGGGGAAATCATACTCATTGATAAGAGTGTAATGGCAGCTCAAGCGGTCGACACTCCTTCCAGGTTCACGCAATTTCTGTCCTTACCATCAAAGTTTAAAATGCAAGAGCAAAAGAGTGGATAAGGCCAAGGAACCAAACGGAGCATTCTGAAACGATCTCAGGGTTAGTTCCTATTTCCTCGTAAACTCTCACTGGCGGGCATGGCATCATAAGTTGGAGGAAGGACGAGCAGAGAAGATAAATATGATCGGTGGTGCCCCGACCGCTTCCTGCTGTGCCACCACCCGAGCCAGGGGATCCTGAACGTGCTGTAGTGAACATACCTCCAAACATTCATGCAAATGAGTATATATCGTATATCGCTCCCTTTCACTTCCCCTTCTGGTTATTCTCCCACCTTGATCTTTCTTACCTTCCTCTTCTCAGGGACTTATGTACCCAAATTTCTTAGGCGCACAGTGGATGTGCTTCTTCGGGAGGGAAGCTGGAGAGTCCAAGATCTAGCAAGTATTTACGGTGTATATTTCACCCGGGCCAAGGTTGAGCTTAGGTACAAAGAAACGAGAACAATGGATGCGATTATTATTTGCTGGGGATCGGTAGTCCGGTGTCACTATCACACAGCATCGTCGGTTTACCGGTATGGGATAGCTTGATGAATCCTCTCCGTCAATGGGCATTTTCCCAGGCCAGGAGACACAGGTCATATCTCGGGGATAGCGAGTATTGCTGGAGGTCTGCTTTAGAAGAGTTTAGGGCTGTACGAGGAGGCAGTTGATGCTCCATCATCACTCAGTACCAACATGGCCCCAGTTGGCTTGCTCTGCAGGAGATATTCATCCTATCCGAGAACTTTTAATAAGTAATATCCCCTAACATCTTAGGGCCCAGCATAACTGCAAGTCATTTAGTGACTTGTGGTGTCGCTTGAGGTGCTTCGGAAGGTATGGGGAATAAATTGTGCCCTACGAGTGATAGTCCATGAGGTATCTAAATTTTAGATAGGATACAGACTGACTCGATCTCATATCCGAATGCCGAACAAAACTCCCATCTCGACTCTGCTTTGTGTACGGTGGAAGGCTTAGTTCCCGTATAAGCCTGATAAACAGAGATATTGCACAAGGCCTCTCTTCAGCCCTTGGTATGGGCTATCTTAGTATGAATAAACCATGCCTACAGAACAGAAAAGCTAGTCTCCACGGCTGAGCTAATATACCTATGGCGATGAAGACCTCTTGGACCGGTGACTAACAAGTCCCCCTTCCCCCCACTCTCAGGAACGTTTGGTGCAGCGACAGAATCACTCCAACCCTCACTTCATTTGTCTTCTGCTGGATCGCGCTTCTACAGAAAGCTACGGTATCGTATCGAGCCTCCTCCGTAGCCACGAAATTTGAGTTAGAATTATATCCCGCGTATAGGAAGGAATGTATGCAAAGGTTCTCTTCACAGAGCTTCAGGACCCATCATTCTTCTTCCTCTCCTTCTTCTGCATCGGTGGAAGAAAAAAGCTCGCCGGATGTCATGATACTAAGATCTCCCAATGATCCCCTCGAATGGAGTCTGGCTATAGGTATCTCCATGTTTCCCTACGGATCACCGAGAGCTAACCACCCTGGAGGAACGGGGAGCTCACCACAAACCTCCAGCGGCAGCTGGCCTTCTTCTGCAGACGCTCCGACATCGAGTTGATCAAGCAAAAAGTCCTGCATGAGTGGATTGTCCCGTGTACGAGAGTCGTACTAGTATTCGGACATGCGAAGGGACACGGAATACCGATCCACACCTATTCTCTCAGAAAGTGGCTCGAGGAACTCCCTATGCTGCTAGAGGTAGTAGGGCCTAGAATGGTTATTGGAACGCTATCTCTGCAATACCCCAGACGTGCTTTTTTCGCCCAGGAACACAAACGAAAAAGCAGCGCCTTGGCACAAATCATGTATGTGCTCACCTTCTACCATTCTCAATTACCTGTAATACGCGTTTTTATCGAAAACGAATGTAGTAGAATTAGTGAAGAATCAATTTCAGGTAGTTCTATACAGAGCCTTTCCCTAGAAACTTGCTCCTGTTGGGGGCCGTTCATTGTTGGCTTCGGTCGTAGGGAGGATCAATTTCAGACGCCTGGCGCCATATGCAACAAAGCCCTTCCTGCACTGACCCAAGGGCGGTAATCCTCGGCCGTTTGCTGACAAAGTTACAGGTGGGACCTCTGCTGACCGGAGTGTTCCCCCGTGCGTGAGCATCGCACTATTTTTTCCGTTTTTTATTTTTCCTCAGCCTTGTTTCATGGTGCATTGCACATGGTAAAAAAACAAGGTCGCGGTTGCAGCTGTTAGGCGACTGACGCCTGTTAACCTTGACCTTGTCGAGTTAGGGCGCTAGTGACTTGAGGGATGCACGGACGCACAGACTCTTTCCCCTATATTCCCTTTTCCTTTTTTTTCTCAGGGAAAAATGCAAAGATGCCTGTCCACTTTTCTGCGACCGTGCCTGTCGGCCAGGGAGATGTTAACTTGCTACTTTCCTTATCCTCTTGTGCAGTAAGCCTTGCATCCTGGTATTTTTTCGGGACGAACCTGCTCTTGGGCCATGTCAGGTGGAATGGGTAGCGGAGCGAGCCCAGGAATATGGAAAATTGGATTAGGGAAGGGCAGTATTATGGACCATGGTATCTCGGGTTAAGCCCTCTAGATTCCGGGGCACGATAACGAGAAGGAAAGGGGGGGGAAGAGAGCGAAACAAGAAATGAAAAAGATGTGACCCCAAGCCTCGATGCGTCCTGGACTTTGTCCTTGCCAACCCACTTCCTACATGGTAACATAAATAATGTTGGAAAGCTCCAATTCGTGAGTGTTTTTGGGTGGCTACCGGTGCTGGCGGGAGGGGTGGTTTTCTTTGTTCCCTAGATGACCATAACTAGGCAATAAGTTAATACACATGATGACAGAGGAGACACCAAGTAAAATATCATGGGCATTCTGAAATGGTGGTGAATGGTAGCGGTAAATGGTGGCGGCTGGTGGGTGCGGCGAGTCTGCATCCAATGAGAGCTCTCCTTGTCCGTAATTTTCAATCGGTGCCACGACAAACAAGACAGACGAACGCAGTAAAATTGAATGTGAAGAGAGGGCATATGGGGGCCTATGCAAGGGTTACGAGAATTTTTGAGGCTCCCGATTACCAGGTTCACCAACATGCCCCGGTTCAAAAAGAAAAGAATGAAGGAGGAAAAGGAAAAAGGAGGAGGAAAAAAAGTGCTGTGGACATATGCCATGCTGATACTTGCTGCTCTATGTTTGTCGGCTGACAGTTGAAGTTTCCCCCAATTGAATAATTTCCCTCCATATCTTCAGCTCGCGATATTGCTGTGGGAGGGTACCGCACAGCACATGTGGGAATTAGGGCACTAGCAGAACCGGAGCCTATGCTTTGAGTTGTTTATTTTTCCCCTTCCATCTATATTGTACCGTGAGAAGCCTGCGCTCCAATACCTGCAATGTTGTCTTTTTTTAGAGGCTCCCTTGTGCTGTCTATAGGAAACAGGTTTAGCGTGATACCGAGCTGTGCTGTGCTCGAGTATGATATGTTAGCAGACACCCCACACGCTCAACAGGTTTTAAAAAATTCCTCCTCCCGAAGCGATAATGCCCAGTGCCGGTACCGGTACTTGCTCTGCCTTTGACGACATTCTTTGGTTCTTCCTTTGGGCTTTTCGGTCCCACATCGGAGGCGCCTCCCCTCTCTTCTATGCGTGTATCGATGTCACCGGTACCGGCACTGTACGGTGACAGACACTGCCAGTTACCGGCACTGTACCGTACTGGTACGATACAGGTATTCCAACGGTCAGAGTGGTCTTAATGCACCGCCTGAAGGTGCAGAACTACCCTAACCCATAGTGGTACAACTCTCTTATTTCCTGGAACAGAGCCTCGCCAAACTGCAGTGCCAGGGCACCCCCCGGATCCGTCCGGTGGACCAAACTGGGGTAAGTAGGGTGGGTGCACAGAAGATTGACAACGGAAAGAACAGCTTAAAGGGCGTTTTCAGCCTTGGCAACTAGCTCGATTCACGCAATAGAACTCCCCTAATGCCGCTTCGGGCCTGAGTAGATGAAACCGAACCTTTGGATGAGTTTGACGACCTGCGGTGGCTGAGCTGAAAGCACAGTCATCAGTTCCTTTATGGGAAAAGACACGATACGGTATTCCCATCCAAGAGGTTCAGCACTTGACCAGCACGCCAGGGGTTAGTAGTGCCCTTATTCCCCCATAATCCCACAAGTGGTTTTTGTGTTTTTTTTCTTGTCTTTTTTTTCCCACCCACGGTATTCCCGCGGCCGAGTTGAAGCTGGACTCTTGGTATGGCAATTTCCACCCGATTTCAACTCCGCCGCGCGAGTACCAGTACCGATGCGCTATGTTGTGATGTGCTTTGGTACTGTATGGGACACCAATCTGTTGGTGTCTCCGCGCCATGAACCGGCACCCTTTTCGGAATAGCTATTACAGGCCCATAAATTGAAAGCGGATACTAATTCTCGGCTGGGGGAGACATTGGTATGGATTCATGGTAACAGGGGAGATATTTATGATGGAAGAGTTTGGTTGCTCGACTGGTGGGGGCAGGTCCGCTTTTGGGGGCATTTCTTGCTGTGGGGAGGAAAAAGCGGTAGCTTGGCTTTTTTTTTGTGAATACCGCACATTGTCTTGGGATTCCTTTTGATTTCTCTTCCATCTTTAACCCAATCCGTTCTTTGCAGATTTTAATTTTTTTGTTAAACATGACGCTGGGCGAATCTTTTTTCGGGTGCTAAGCATCGGCCCTCTTTCACAGTGGCGCCAATGATCTGCGACTAGGCCCGCAAGCAGCAGCAGATCTCACAACGTCTGCATGTGACTTCGTACAACAATCCCTCCTGGGAAAGTAGGGCTTTGTTTCTTGCTCTTTTTTTTTTGTTTTTGTATGATATGATATTGATAAAATTTCCGAGCCTGGGATAGAAATACCGGTGTTTCTTTGGGGGCCTTCCTCATTTCCCTTTCCTATCAGCTTTTCTTTCCCTTTGCTGCCATCCTCCCTCCTCCCTTCCTGGGGTTTTTTTGGTTCCGGCGGTAAGGTTGCACCGAGGGAGACCCTTGACGTCGCTCCCATGCATTGTCATGCCAGCCGCGGGCACAGCCAGTGGCGGAATGGATATTATTATTATAAGTGGATCACTTGGACGAGGGAGGACAGGTCTGTAATGCCCATTGCTCATACCCTGGTCAGTATTGACTTGGTCACTGCGTTCAATCTATCATTCGCTCTCATTGGCCACCCTTCACTTAATTCTGCTTTGGTCTTAATCACCAAGCACGAAAATGCCCCATACGATAGCTAAGCCTAACCAAACTGACCAGCGATTGCAACTTGTTTTTTTCCACTGTAAAGTAAGAATGTTATGCTTATGATTGCTGATGCTGGATGACGCCCTGCTTTGGCCTTTTTTCCCACCCCTCGAAATCTCTCGTGTATTGTATATTCGGAGATTCTTTTTTTGGCTCACTTTCTTTCGCCCCTCTTTCTCACGTTCGGTTTGTAAAGTAACGTCAACTACAGTATTTTCTCATGCCCGGAGAGGGTGTTCGAGTAATCTCGCTGCGTCCCTTGCGTGAGTGTACCTGTCATCATGCATCAGAATATGGGTGCGAACAAAAAAAAACCAAAAAAACTTGTGTGAGTGCTGGTGGTTGGTGGTGGTGGTGGTGCTGGAGCTGCTCCTAGTGACTCCCTTTCGCTCTTTTCTCTCTCTTCGGCTTAGACAGGATCGGAAAAAGGAAAAAAGTCTTGCGCCATCAGAAGGGGCAAACGGATGGAGGGGCTCAATGAAGGAAGGGAAAGTGAGAATGGAAGGACAGAGTGGATGACCAGACTATCTGCTAGTTCTGGCGAAGGAGTAAAATATGGAAGAGAGAATAATTGACTGAGAGGGTGAGCAAGCCAGAGTGAGAGTGAGAGAAATCGGTTCTTTTTTTTCCCCACCAACGCCGTTTTCACGATATCCCACCGGAAACTATCTACTCGAATATACCACCACCTTACTTTTTCCAACCCCCTGCTATCACACGGGGCAGGGGGGGGGGGGGTAAAATAAAATAGAAACGGTGATCTTCACTACAGATGATACCTCTAGCACATCGGTTTGGGATTCAAACCCTCGTGCGGTCTAGCTTGACCCTCCCAAGATGTCAACGGGTGGATGCTTGCATGCTCAGGATACAAGTTTGACTGCATGCATGTAATTTCGGAGACTCGGTTGTCCAAAGCTAGCTTGTCGCTACACACAGTACTCGAGTACATCTCTCATTCATAATCTTATTTCGAGGGCTTTCCCACAACTTTGTGCCTTTTATTTCTTTTTTGTTATTATTACTTTTTCACAGGAGAATTTCTGCCCATTTACCCCAAGTCTCTGAGCCGGAAAGTTGGACAAATCGATCTTGCAGACATACCCTTCTACCCTACCCCCTACCTCATAATCCCACGGTCATCAAACGACGATCTTGATCGTGATCCATCCAATTGTCACTGCACAAGGGGTTCTCTTAAAAGGGCCCAACAACACATTCCCCCCCCCCCCGCTGGAACTCTACTCGACTCGGAGAACGGGAAGGGAGAAAGGTATTGTGAACGAGGAAGAGAGGAAGAGATAAAGACAGAAAAGGGGGGCTAAGGACGACATCGATTTAAGCTATTAGCTTCCAAGAGACCTCGGGGCTATTGTACCCTTGAGCTAGCAAGCACGAAGTTTGTTTGTCCCCACGGGTCCAGCGGTATTTTAGTACTGGTCTATTTTGCCAACGAAGGAAGGTACGAGTACAAGTTTATCGCCGCAGACGCTGCCGCTATACTACCCACGCGGGGATTGTCTAGAATTCGACTAGAACTTACTTTCTGAAAGAGTGTAAAAAGTTCTACATTTGAGATCTGGTCGAAATTGCCGAATTTTTGGTGACAGATTGCTCGTCAAGCGGTCTCCTGGTTAGGTAGGATAACCCCCTCCCACCCCCCCAAGTTTTTTTTTTTTTTTCCACCACCCCGCTAGTTCTACCCACCCCCCCATGTTCCTGCTAAAGATTCGCACCCCCTTCATTCTGAGCAATCAAAGCAACTATCGCATGAAGCTGTCCGAGTTCAGTCGCCATAATTGTTGTATTTCGTTAACCTCGTGGCTGCTTGCTTACCTGAACAACACTACAGTTACCTCTTATCCGTCGAGCACACTGGGAGCAAAAAGAGCTGAAGAGGAATCGGACCGTGGATACCGGTAATCCAAGAAATTCACCCGGGCTTTTTTGAATTAAACTTCAGACCACAGGTAAAAGGACCTAATACGGAATTCGCCAAAATAAAAGCTTGCTCAATACCACCCTATCAGTTTATCTTGTCCTCTAGCCGGCCTGAGAAATCGAGGGCTGAAAAACTTCAGAGGGTCGGCAACTACTTTGCCTGTTGAGCCCTAATACCGGTGCATCGGATTATCTCGAAGCACGGAGTTTTTATCCATTGGCTGACCGTCCCCCGGCGTATAAGAAGGGCTTCCACCCCCTCCCACATCGGACTGCAGGAACCATTACGCACGATTGCGTGTAATATCTTCAAACACCTTCAACTCTTTCCAGGAGCTAATACGTCTCGAGCCGAACCCATTGGCTCAGCCCTCATTCACTTTATTTCCAATTTCCCAACTCTCCGTCTCCCCCACATCGCTTCACCTTTCACCTTTTTATTTTTTCGTCTCGTTTTTTAAATTTCCATTTAATCGAGGTGAGTTGGTGCCACGTTTCTTTCGATAGTGGTAGGTGCAGAGGTCGGATTGCTGATATTCGCTTCCAGATTTTGCCCAATTCCCTTCCGGCTGCATCATCATCACCACACTCTGGTTTTTTCTTTTCCGTATCCTCCCCTAGCACAATATCACCCTCAACAACAACCATGAACGAAACCCCAAGTTCGAGCTCGGTAGAACCGACCTTTGAAGGATTCGTCGAGAGTACCAGGGATGCCCTCCTTCTTTTTCAAGGTGTCATCAACCAAACCTTGCCGATGGTGCCCCGCCGCCCTCACGAACGGGAGAGAGAGTCCTTGATAAGATCCGGAGCCGTCTTCGTGTACGAAGAGAATTCTTCAGCAATTAAGAGGTGGACAGACGGGATTGCTTGGAGCCCGAGTCGGATAATTGGAAACTTCCTCATTTATCGAGAGCTGAAAAAACCATTTGCACCAGGAGAGAAGAAGCGCGCTACCAAAGTAGCTAAACGCAGACAGGCATCTCAACAAAGATATTCCCGTGCCACAAGTGATGGAGATGGATCAAGCCCCGGATCACACCATTCCTCCCATTGTGGATCGCTTTCTCCTCAGCCCCACTCTTCGCCAGAGGAAGGCGAGATGAGGATTCCTGATCTAGGGCCAGAATTGGAGCGTATGCTCGTGGGCTCTCTAGTTGATTCATATGGGTTCAAGCCTGACGGATTGATTAAAAAAACTATCAGTGTTCAATTTGGGGCTGGCACTTACCACATGGTTTCATACTATAGATTATCTGACTTCGTGGACGGTCCCATGAAGAGGCCTGTGCAAGATCCTCGGTGCTCCCACTTGACCATTCATCAAGACCTTGTCAACAAACAATCCTTCCGCCAGATTGTTGATTCCAGGGGTGTTGAGCTCTCACAACCAAGCGAAACCAGATATCCGAATAGCCCTTCATTGCCCGGCACGCATCCCAGTCAAGTCGTTAGCCCAGCCTGCTCGGAATACGGCTACCAGTCCAGTGGGTACAATTCGATGGAGCGATACGACAACAGCGGATACACAAGTGTTCAAGATATTTCATATGCATACTCGCCAAACGGCCCTCGTGAAGGCAGTGGCTTTGGAGGATTTGGTGGCCGAGTAACTCAAAGACACCAGAGTTTTGGAGGTCAAACACCAGTTGGGTATCACGTTAGCCCCATGGGAACAAATGCCGGGACATATTTCCCCCCAAGTACACACCCGAGCCCCATCCACACGCTTCCCACGGACTACACTAGCACCACTATAGGTGACAGCAGTTTATCTAGAACGGCGGTTCACTATAGCCATAACGCCATCAATGGGCCTGGTATGCGCCGAACAGTGCCAGGCCACTATAGTACTACCGAGGTAGCCAACTTGCCCCGCACCCTCTCCAGTCACTACAGCCATACTGTTACTGCTGGGAGCAGCCTTCCTCGGACCCCGACAGCTAACTTCAGTACGATTGCTGATGGAGGATCACTCCCTCGGGCGTTCCAGCCCCGTGGAAGCCAAGGCCTCGACAACCCACAATATTCTCCTTCCAATTCTCCTTGGAGTGACAATGCGCCAAACAGTGAATACTACCATCACCAACATCCGCAACATCCCCACGGCCCGTTCAATCCAGACCAATCCAATGGGGGCGGCTATGGCCACTGATTCCATCGATATACGAGAAACATGTTATGAATTGGTGCGGGGCGTTTGGGTGATGCAATTTCGAAAATTGATAGATGTTTGGTGCGATGGTACGGTTGGGATGGCGTTCATTTTCTGCATTTTCAAGGGGTTTCCTGTCTTACCTCGGTATTGTTTCCATTTCTCTTGAGAGTAGTCTGACTACCGGAAATCATTGTGCTCTCAAAGATTACTCTTCCCTTTGGGAGTCACATTCGGTCGTTATACCAATTCATTGTTGGTTTTTGGTGGCTAGTTTGTGGATTCTGAATTCCATAAAGACGTTTGGTTCTTGAGGCCGCTAAGGCTTTGAGAGCCATCTCAATTATTTTTTTCATTTTTTTCATTTTCTCGGTTCCAAAAGTGGATGTTCTGGTATTGATAATTTTTCATTTCGTTCTCTTGGTTAAGGTTGGTGGGGATTTGACATCTGAAAATGTTAACTATCTACTCTTGTAGTCAGAGTAGGACTAGGTAACACTTTTTCTTTTCTTTTTTTTTAGAAGTGTTTTCTCTCAAAAGTTTGATGAGTTTTTAGTTCCCGGTTGTATTCCCACGGGGGGACGAGGTTCTCCTTTCGCCTCTTTTCGTTGGAGGGACAAGTAGTATTAATACGCTCATGACCGTCGTTTTTGTTGAGGCTTGTTAATGAAATGAGGACTACCTGGAACAATCTGGCGCCTGGCGGTATACGTTGTGTATGACTTATCATTAGTAGAGAGGCTTCAGCAGTGGTGGGATGTGTTTTGTAGAGATCACACCTGAGGTCAGGCGATGGGCCAAAATTGGAGGCCGGAGGTTGCGGTTGATGAGTTGTACTTGTGATGTGATAGCAGTGGTAGCAGTGCGGTAGTTGTGATGGTTACATTTCACTGCAAGTAGCCATTAAGGTGAATTGGTTGGTGCATAAAATGTTTGCAAGGAGGTCGAAGGCGAAACTTATGTCTCCAGCATTGGTACAGCATTGATGGTAATTCGGCTCAGCTATTACGCGGGGAACGACAGGACCGGAGGCGCGAATAATGTTACGTACTGTATGCAATGTAATATGAATGTATCTACACGAGTGAGGACGAGGACGAGGGATGAAGGTTAGTAGGAAAATAATATGGGAGATCCTCCCCTGCTCTCACTAGGAAGATTTGTTAACTTGGAGGGGGATGGATGGAGGGTGAATGTATGGGTAATCATAGTGGATGCTTTTGAGGGAAGAGAGAAGGCGTTGCGTGCAGGTGAAAAGTGCACAGAGGGGAGAGAGAGAATAAACTGGCCTTGACAATCTTGTATCATAATGCGGTCTAGCTTGTGGCTGGCGGGGGGGATGAGAGCATTACATATGATTGAGATGGAGCAGCGAGCTTCTGAATACATGGGAGTCTGGTCACTTACCCTTGCGATCTTGGCGGTGCAAAAAAAAAAAAAAAAAGAAAGATAGTGCGAAGAATCACAAATCTGTGGTCATTTCACCATTCTGTTGTTCATCATCGCGCATTCCCGCAGTGATTAGACTACATTTACGCAAAGCCTCTGCCGATCTTGTTAGCGGGGGGTGCGGTATATAGGGAGGGGAAAGGGAAAGAAAAAAAAGGAAAAAGGGGAAAAAAAGAAAACGAGGGAGAAAGAGTGAAGAGGGAGAGAAGATAGCATTATCAGAGGGAAACCATGTCAGCCTTGGGGGCCAATCCTTTCTTCAGTGCCATTCGTCGAATAACTAGGAGGGAGTAGTCTCATTACCGGTTGAACGTCACTAGGCAGTCGGGGCTTGGGCTATGGTTGTCGTATCGTGTGTTTGCCCGCCCTGTGTTGATCTTCATTTCAACCCCACCAAACCTCTCCGCCTCTCTTCGATCATTGGTAAGGAGGAGCGACATTGATATCGAGGATTGGGGAGATTGAGTGAGGAAATGGCAACGATAATGATAGCACAGCCACTTCGGTCCTTGATTTCACTCTCATCAATCGCAAGAATATCTGCTGGTGTTACCATACCAGCAGTCATCGGTGTTGATGCTGCCCCCACTGACGCTTTCTCCATGCTTGGACGGCAGCAGTTAGTGCCATCGGGGGTGCGGGCGCCGGTGCACCGTCGGAGCGTGACGAGGATGGGTTTGAATGATGGGAGAAGGAGCGTCTTATTGATTGCAGGTTCGCGGTATGCAGCGAGGTGAGCGATATTTACATCTCTCCCGTTTCTTCCACCCTCGCCAGCGATTCCTCTTCATCGGAATTGGGCGTGACCATGTCACCGCAGGCTGACACACGCACTCCTGCTCTGAAATAGGAAGGAAGAAATCTGGGGGTCTAGTACCGGTACTACATTGGGTTCGCTTCGGAGTTCCGTGAATGCCCTTTTGCAACACCGAAGCTTCAATCATCATCGCACCTTCTGTACCTCCTCAGTGCTTCTCATGGAAGACAGAGGAAACACGTAATTGATTTCCCTTGCAAATACTATTTCTTCCCTTATCTCCCTTCCCTCTCAATTCATCCCATTCACCTTCTTCCATCCCGGATCTAATTGCGAACCGGAGATGGGAGATGGATACCAATGCATCACTTCAATTTCTACCGAGAACAAACCCACCAAGACTTACCACCACCTTCACTGTACCTGACAGATCCAAGCATCATACAGCCACCACTAATGCTACCACATCTACTCCCGTAGAGAAGCGCCGAAAGATACTCCCTATCACCCCGCACGAGGACATCTATAACATCCCCAACTTTTTAACGTTTTCACGTTTACTAGCTTCGCCGGTTATCGGCTACTTGGTGCTACAAGAGCAACATGCTGCGGCACTGGCGTTGTTTGTTGCAGCAGGACTGACGGATCTTGTCGATGGTTACTTGGCAAGGAGGTGGAACCTTAAGACGGTCGTTGGATCAGTTATTGACCCTATGGCGGACAAGACTCTAATGACCATTTTGACCGTCACTTTGGCTATGAAGGGACTGCTGCCAGGTTTGTGCCCGTCCTTGGTTCTGTTGCATTTCCCCGTTGAATCCATCTTCTGTGCTCTGTGCGGGACACCCGGCGGCTAAATAATCATCGCTGACGAAGCGGGATTTTTCTGTTCGCCCTTGCAGTCTGGCTCGCTGGCATCATTTTGGGCAGAGACATCGGGTTGGCGATTTCCGCAATATATTTCCGCTGGATATCGCTCCCTCCACCAAAGACTATGATAAGATACTGGGATTTTTCCTTGCCAAGCGCAGAAGTTCACCCCACCACCATCAGTAAGGTTAGTTTCCCGCGGGTATAAAGGAGTTCCATGGGTTATCCTCTTACCTTAATTGCACCACTCCTGGGTGTCACGCAATATTATCGGCGCTAATCGAGATATAGTTGAATACTGCGTTACAGCTAGGGTTGATTGGGGCGTGTATGGCGCACCCTTTCATGATTACTGTGGGCCCGTATTGGGACTTTGCTCTCCAAGCGATGCAGTTAGCATTCCAGCTCCTTGGCTATTAGGATGTTTACTAACGACTTCATTTCTCTGTAAAAAGGTACACGGTTGCAACTACCACTATCTGGAGCGGCCTCTCATATGTATACTCAAAGGATGCCGTCAGGATCCTCAAGCAGCCACAAGAGCCGGAAGACGAGGCGGCCCCTGACGATAATAAGAAGAAAATGACCTAGCCTCCCGTCGCGCTGCCGACTCTTTTCCGGCCTCTCTAGAGTAAGGAATGAGGATGGGTAGCAGCATGATAAAAGGTTTCAACCTGTAGATGGTAGACCTCGTAGGGGGGAGACGGTAAAGGAGTATCGAGCGCTCTCTCACGGACACATATCATAGTCCACACAGTATAGCTGCAACATGGAATACCCATCCTGTCACAATCCCCTCCTCAGAAGCGGCTACCCGCGCTGTAGTCAGTCGCAGGCCCGAGTGATAATAAATGATGCTGTGATTCCCTTCCTCAAAGCGAGCACAGTGATACCTATATCCTTCGAGTTGCACGCTCGGATATTGCAGTGGCATAGAGCAGCTGGGAACTGCGGTATTGCTGCACCTGCGTACTCGTGTTCCGCACTAGACCATTAGACTATGCCTACTGACCCACGAACTCTCACCGGCAGTGAGAGTCGTGCTGTTGCAGCTTCAAGTATCTTATCGTCTCTTGGAAACGCGGCTCAAGCGTAATAAGATGCGTCGGGTGCTGGTCTCGGGCCGACGTGCCTAGATTAGGTAAGGGATAAATAAACTTCAACTACCGTAGTCTACTGTAACTCATAGATATCACCACCTTGATAATAAATCCATGTAGCCGATCGACCACGGCCTCCACACTTGAGATCTTCTATAAATATGCTCCGTTCGTCACTCTCCGGAGATTTTCCGGGAGGAACTCCAAAAATATCAACTTGAGCGGGAGATACCGGTATGTTGGCTAATTTTGTGTGATATGATATTACTTGTATGATATATTCTAGGGCTGGCCCAATTAACCAGAACGAGGCCAACCTTCCTTCCTTCCTTCCTTCCTTCCTTCCTTCACCAGTGAAATCCCGATATATCATAATATCTTGGAATTGTCCCTCCCGATTGGGAATCCGAGACGCGGATCGCTACCATATCGGGTGACGACGGAACTTTTTTAATTAGATTAAAGTACTCGTACAGGTATCACTTCGGGAGGTGAAAATTTGGTTTTGCAGCCGGGAGTTGCGCAATCCGCTGTGAGCACTTTGGCAAAGTGGCTCGCTACCAGTCGGGCATTTTTCTTGTGGCGGGGGTTCAAGGAAGATTGCGCAATTCTTGGCTTGCCCTTGTGGAGAGGGGGGGATGCGCTGGTTTTGGAAGGGTTGGTATTCTGCTTATATAATGCCCATAACTATGCGTAACTATTAGACTATTATGATACATAACTTCATTTTGCTTCCTTTTTTCATTCGTTTGTTCGAGTCTGGATTTTAGCTTGTCCATTTCTGTTTTTAAGGTATGATATTTCCATACTAGTACCCATAAAACCACGTCCACTCAGTTCGCCATATCATATCAATAATCTGGAGCCTCACCGCGCCGGTTCTAGATCGGGGGTTGTGCCACTGTTGGAAGGGGTTATGGTAGTACTGTACTCTAACATACTGTACGTGGTGAGACCTCTTCTCGTCTCACACGATGATACAATCCCGCTAAACTACACTACGCGACGAAGCGAACTTGCCGTGGATAATCCTGCGGATGGCAGATATATGCCTGTTCGCAGTTCGCTTACGGTAGACCTATGCACTTTAGCAAAACTCCTGAAAAAATGGATTTGTCCTGTTGCAGGGTATACATACTCGAGCACTCCATAGGAGAGGTGTGCAGTGGTGGCGGTGGCGCGAATGGGACGTTGGAATTTCCTTTTCCTTCTCAGCTAATGGAGGGCAGAACGCTTCGGGGCTCAGAGCTTTGTTGTGAGGCGAAGCAAAAGCACAATAATATCCACTGAGTTTTATTAGGAGAGAGAGGCGTTTGCAAATGTCCTAGCTTATTTTTCCCTACATTCGGGTACCGTACTGTACTCGAGTACATACGGCACCCGGTGACCCGCGATGCAAGTGGCCGGTCCGGCTGAGCCTTTTGCGGGGGCTGCCTTACCATGGCCCGAACTAGGGACTGCGTTCCCGGTCTTTGGAGTTCATCTGACCCGGACCCCCAGATAACCCCTTAGCTGTTCGGTGCTGGTGATCAAGCATGGTTGTGCTGACTTTCAAGGTTGCTTTCGGGATATGTGATAAACACTAATGTCAATTGAACACACTTGACCGCAAGCGACTTCAAACATTGTGAGAGGGGAATAGTGGACTACTACTGCAACTTCTCGTTAGCCTTGCGGATTGATCGGTATCATATAAATAGGGGCCCTCTTCCGGGTGACTTTGGTCTAAATAAGAGCGTAACGACCGAAGATATCAAAAGTTGTATGGGGGATATGGTATCGTACTAAGGAGAGAATGAAAAAGCTTCTTGCAGAGTGCGCGCGTTGGTGTTGCCATTAACGAGGAAAAAAAGTTTTTCTGTTGGCTGAAAGCTAGTAATAGTAGTGGTAGAATTTCGTGATTTCTTCCTCTGAAAGAAATGGAGGAGTGTGATTATCCTTGCAAGTATTATATTAGTAGGCCTTGGGCTTATGTGGCTATACTGATGTGGTAGTTTAGGATCACACTACTTGTATACTATTACTTATCACTGTGGGAGTCGAAAACCTCTTGGCGGAACCTGGCGCAGATTCGGAGTGAATACTTGCATTCTCGTCTGAGTAGAATGGTTGTATCTAACCAGATAATTAGGACTAGAAAAGGGTAAGAATAATTTGTTTGAGTTGCGGAATCATCAGGAACGGAGGAGGATAGTGCTTGGGGAAGCATGAGGTAGGGAAGAGGTCGTTACTCCCAGTGGTATATAGGTCAGAGCCGGAGAGCAAGAGCGTAGTGATGGGTGGTTTATCTCCTCCACTACTGGTGAGTTTCATGTGTTATAAGTAATTCCCTGGCATTCTAATATTTTTGTCTTTGACTTTACCCTTTCATTGCTCTACCTTGGTTAACTTCTCTCAGCATGTTCGACCCTGAAGACCAAATCCATGTCTAGAGCTCCGTACGCCTGGGTTGTGTCCACCTTCTTGGAAGGGCTGGTCTATACGCATGCCTAGCTTCCATGCGTCTTCGGACTCAGGATCGGCATTGTGAGGAACTGGCGATTCAACAGGTTTCAGGTGAATATATGGGTTCACTCAAGACTACCATACCCAATTGATCAACGGAAATGCTGCTAGCAGATATGGGGTGAAGTTTGTGCTCGAGCTTGGCCTCGAAGAGGCCTATAATATCACTCTAGTCTATGGCTGGTGATCGGGTTCGCGTTCTGGCTGTGGGTGGGGGGTTGGAAGAAGAGTTGAGGAACATGAATACACATACCTGAGCTAGGCTTCAAGTCACAGGTATCTGATAATAATAATATTATCGGTAAAGCTCTCCCGTACCACCCATTTTCATGTTTTATCCCTCCCATATCACCCATCCCTCCCATGCTACATTTTAATTTCCTTCCCACCTACTGGCTGCACCCTCGGCCTCTCTCCGCTTCTGGCCCTTATACTTCAGCTTTCCCTGTTGTCCTGCTCTTGCTTCCCCTCCGGCTGTCTGTAGACTCCTGCCTTTGTTGGCGCCCTCCGCTCTCGCTGGGCAGCTCCTGTACGAGCCCCTTCCTCTAATTCTATATCTATCAAGTCTTACAACGTTATCGTACCGTAAGAACTCAAATAATTGGCACTCGAGCTAGGACGTTGGAGTTACCTTTACTGGTATAGTAACACCCTTTTTGCTTTTTGGAGGGGACCAGTGGGGGTTGGTTTTCGCAGTGTTTTCCACTTCCTGTCCGAGGGAAGGGGTTTTGGACTTCTTAGCATGAGTGCCAATTATTCCAGTTGCTACGGTACATTTAACCAGCAAATACCATTTTACACTATTAAGCATGTTAAATTACCACTAGTTATGCAATCGCGTTATGATTACCTAATGAAATTGTGGTATGGGAGGTATTGGTGGTATGGGAGGGATAAAACATCAAAATGGGTGGTACGGGAGACCTTTACCGTAATATTATTATTGTAATAGTGTAGGGTAGGGTACACTCCTGGAGAGAGGACATGGTCGTTGATAGGAAACTGAGACTGCCGATGATGCCTGTGACCTTAGTGATTATAAATTTGACACCTGTTCCCCTTATGCTAATTGATCCTCGCGGAGTTGAAGCTAGTGATATTTTTCTCTACTCTGACAATAATATTATGATATCCCGAAAGCACGCACCCGATTACCAACAATGCCAAGATTCAAATCTGTCTTGTCAACAGGATCCCATCGTCCTAGCCACCACAATACCTCGGACTCATTCACAGCATGAATCTGAGAGGAATCATTTTTAAAGTTTTTCCTCGGCTACTAATAATTCAGCATGCATGCCGCTAAACAAACTTAAGCGCTGTTAGCACCTCACCTTGATGCCACAAGAATCTGTAGCCAGCCTAGTATAAATAACTGTGAAGTGACCAAGCCAAACCCAAGATGGCTCACAAACCTAATCTCTATTTCTGGCCACCTCCGGCAGGTCTACCTTAAGCGATCATGTCTCCTCCTGACTGGGCTGGCTAAACTCTCATTTGTTTGCCTAAAGTAGTACTAGTTACCTTCCAACTAATTGCCGCAAGGGTGTGAGCTGACAGGCACTTGGTTACACAAGTCAGAGGCTAGACCACGATACTACTGACCGTCTAGGTTCCTCCCTGAGCGGGTTCTCTTCGGTTAGAACACACACATACCCTCCGGTACTTTTCTGTGTGTCCAGATCACCCGCCCAGTCAGCATCGCAATAAAGTACGGGGTAGAGATCTTTGGTAGTATTAGGCCCTGTTACACTGTCCTGGCTGGTGAGTATTGGCAGCTAGGTATGTCCCCGGACCATTAGTTCTAGAACACGAGTGAGAATTTGTGATCGCGGACAACATTGTTTGTAAGATAGCGGGTGGCGTTATCTGGAACAACTACTATACCAGGTGAACAGAAGCGTTTCTCTAGGGCGGATGCCCACTAGATCACCCTTACCCAAACATTGCCCCTCTACAGAACTCATGAATTATGCATTCCAAATATACTGTGCTAGGAGGCTCTCGCACAGTGAAATACTTGCCGACCGCGATGCGTCCTTCCAATACTGGATTTTCCTCAGAGGAATTGGGAAGCTCACTTTTTTGCTACCGGTATGTTTCCACCTTCCTCTTCTCTATGGAAGGTAATTTTAGACTACACAGGATGATGTTCAATTGTTTGACCCACGGTACAGTGTGTGTGCAACCTAGAGGATGGTTTGCTGGTCGGGTATCATATGTTGATAGTTCGGGGATTTGTTGCCGGAATGTTTTGTAGGGTTGGGGGTGTTATGGGTTACTGCATATTATTTGGAATTGATAACGGAGAGTGCCGGGCGGGTGGGTATCAATATGTCGATGGATTTTTCAGGTTTGGTGGGGTTGAACGAATTGACAGGTGTTGCATGTTGGAAGGAGTGCTGGAGGGTGGTTGATATTATCGTGGTGCATGAGTGTCGATCGTTTTAGGGTGGGCGGATTATCCTTGGGGGGGGGGGCTTGCTTGAGCTCATGAATCAATCAATCAATCGGGATGCATGATAATAAACCATTTAGCAGTAGGGTACTCGAGTACACACACACACACACACAAAAGTTCCCATTCTCTTTTTCCATTGGTACTCCCACCGGCTTTAATCCTGATTTACCCCGAAATTTGAAACCCTGACAGCCCAGAAGAAGTACTCGAGTACCGTACATACCGGTACGAGTATTGTACCGAGCAAAGTACGAGTAAAAGCAGCCTTGTCAAGTGATCTGCGGATCTTGCCGAACCTTTTGCACCCTTCCCATCCGACCCCCAGCCCGGCTACCAGGTTGGCGGGTGAGATGGGATTCGGAAGGTGGCGGTGGTGCAATCAAACGGAGGCGGGCACTGACTGACTTGGCTTGACTCGAGTTTACTGGACCTTGCGGATTGGGTCCCCGGTCGGCTGCGCCGTCGGTTAAGCGCTCAAGCGCCTACTTGGGCGGCAGGTATCGTATAATACATCGCCTTGAGATTAGGTCGCTACTTTTCGTGGACCCGGCTCCCCGACAGGGGAAGTATGATCCTTGTGAAATTGGCCCAATCATGGTGGGTGGGTTCGCTGGCCATGGCTTGCCCCTAGGCTTATGTACTTGAATGCGGTTCCTTGTATTGCTTCATTTCTTTGTGTAGAAGGGACTACCGTACTACTGAGGTTTGGGAAATCAAACTCCACCTCTATGTACGATCTCCCTGACCCCGCTTTTCGCCCTCCCGTGTTTAGGAAGTGGGGTTCGGCACCAGAAGCGCATGCAACGATCTCAGGATCCTACTCGGCGCACTGGACCTAGGGCTTACGAATGTGCTAGGGTGGCTCTGCAAATGGGATGAAACATCATGGTTTGTGCCTTACTAGTATCGCACCAACACGCCGGAACCACCCTATAGTACTCTGTGGTCTAGCGTTGAAAGACACAAGACCTGCTGAACGCTCGAGTGGTGCAGCCGGGGATGTATGATATGATAATTTGAAAGCAGGTTTCATTAACGTAATTTACGGGGTTCCCGCTCAGTACCCAGATGCCGCTCACCATGGCAACCACTGGAACACCAAATGTATATTTTATTATCTAGACAACTAGTAGTGACACCATACTGAAAATTTGTTAAAA
>Ga0307509_10000338_pt1 | contig 77694 bp, 66 predicted proteins | sample 10_EM_MG_FD_202245 | JGI IMG/M metagenome (GOLD analysis project Ga0307509, IMG submission 202245) | Populus trichocarpa ectomycorrhiza microbial communities from riparian zone in the Pacific Northwest, United States - 10_EM | ecosystem: Host-associated > Plants > Roots > Unclassified | place...
TACTTCCTGTTTTGTTTTGCTGTTTCTGTCTACCTATTTAAATGCCCCCCCCCCCCCCTTTCTCGCCTTTGTCTTCTCCCATCCTATTCCTCCCGTGGTTTCAATCAATCATGTCATTTCAATCGAATGATTCCGAAGGAAGCAAAAGAAACTACGAAATCACGTCCTAACAATGTGTTTTTCCAATTGGAATAGAGCTCCTCGGAGAGTAGCGATGGTGAGCCTCGGAACAACACCTCCTGCAAGAAGAAGAGGCAACGGAAGCGATTCACTCCGGAGCTGAAGAAGGAAACACACATGACTCGAATAACGGGTGCTTGCTTACCGTGCTGGAAAAACAAAAAAAGGGTACTAGCTCCTTCGGTTCCTCCTGTTATCTTTGGTCCCCCTCTCGGTGGGGGTTGGGTCTCGAGATGAAAAGATGAAGAGAGATTAGAGGAAGAAGGGAGAAACTAACGTGCGTGGTTTCAGTGCATAAGAGTGTCGGAGGCTTGCTGCAAGTACTGCGAATCAATCTTCTCCAAGATACCCAACATCCCATGCTTCCGTGCCCGCATGACAGAATCGGAACTATTTCGACGAGGTAATTTCCCGTTCAAGCCCTACCTTAAACTTTACCTCAACCCCCACCTCACCTCAGCTCAACCTACATCTCTACCTACTCAGCCCTGACCCACCCTGCTTATTGTATCAGTCCTTATCAAATATATGCATATACGCTAACATAATATTTATCACAGGCCCAACTGAAGAGTTTCTATGGACTCGTAGGCGATGGTTAAAGGCCTCACCGAATGATAGAACCGTATGGGCTTCGCCGGCGAAGGGATTTACGGTTACTCAAGGGATGGGACTTACCTTGAATCTTATGGCGAAGCAATATAAACCTCTGCCGGATGATAGGGACAATTACACATGGATTGGTCAGAATGGTGAGGTGGCAGCATTGGCCTGTCCGCCCTATGCGATATCAGATATCGATGATGCACAGAGGACTATCAATCGATATGTGGAGGATAATACTGTGAGGTATATTCAGGAGCATGTCAGTTCGAACGTGATACTCTGGGAATCTTTCTCTATGGCATTGCGAATGAGTAATGCTAAGGGTGTATGTCGACCCTATCCTTGGCATATCTGTCCAAAAGGCTGACCGAAGATAGTCATCACTACTCCGCAATGCTCTGAAGTTATGGGTTGGAAGTCGTATAATCGAAACGCCGTGGTCGATAATTGGAAATGAAACTTTCGGAATGACGACTAATATGGAGGAGGGAGGTCCTTATTATGGCAAGATCCCAGTGACGCCGATAATGGACTTCCAGATTGATAATATCACCATCCACCAACTGCTCATCCCACTGCGCAAGAAGTTGTTGCAGGAATTGCAGCGGAAGGTGCTTAATAATAAGCCGGAGGATTTCTTGGAGATTTACTTGACGATATTCATACTCCTGCACAACATGGAGTTGACCATCGCGCATGATAGGTGGTTTGCCATGCGGTACAGTCTTCAGAATCGTTTCTCAAATTACCATTTAATCGACGCCGTTTTCCAAGGGGCAAACATCCTGTTGGCACATTTCCACCACGTAAGCAAAGGTTATGCACCATTCTCCATTGACTGGGAATCGGGCGAAACAATAGTCCTAGCCAAGTCCAACGAAGATGAGGTCCGCTACATGAAGGAGGTTATCCAAGCAGCCAAGCATCAAGGTATGTCATCCCGTCGTATCCTATGTTATATCACATCACACCCCATTGGGCCCTGGCTCGTATCCTCCCCCCACTTTTTCCCCGGGGCGTAATAACTGACGAGCACGTGGGCGAATATAGAAAGTGGGTTGAAAATGCTGCGCGAAAAAGAAATATACGAAGACAGCATGTACTGGTGTTCCCAGTTGTTCTTTCCGGGTTGGAAACCAGTTAACGCGCCGACACCCTAACGGCAGCTCATTTCTCACGCCGCGAGGAATAACACGAATCTGTGCTAGAGGCATGGATTTTCGGACGTAGCTACTCGCAGCACTGGCGGAGGTGGTCGTGGCGGTTTATGATGTGGTCGTTGTGGATGTGGTGGTTGGTGGGCTTGACTGATTTCGATTGGGTGCTGATTATGGAGTGGTGTATGGGTGTGGGGTGGTGTGCAGTTGTGGTTAAAAGTGGGAGGAGCTGGATGGATGATGTATTGGGTGCAGTTCTGGTTATCAGCGGTGGGTGCTTCTACCTGCATTTCGGTATGGATGGTTTCGGTACTTGTTAGAAAACGGGTAGATGGAGTTGGTGTATTTAAATTTTCTGGAGCAGCGGGCGGTTCTTTTCTTTTCTTCCTCTATATCTTTTTCCCTCTTGGTTACTATTCTTTTCTGTCTATTCTTTTTCACTTCTGATTCATACTTTGCATGCTTGCATTTGTTTGAAGCTCTTTCTTTGTTTTTCTTTTATTATTATTATTATCTTGACAGTTTTTTTATTATTGTCCGGAATTTTTTGTTTTTTGAGTTGGGTTTCGATTTTGGGGCCAAATGGGGCTTATTCTATCTATCGTTTCCCTACTTCGTACTTACTTTTTCCTCTTTTTCACTTCTATTTTACGTCTTTATTAGCGTAGCCTTCCTCTCTGTTACTACCAGTGCGCGCGGAACGGAGGTATTTGGGGGGGTTTTTATTACATTATTTTCCCCCCTTTCCTTTTCTCTTCCTGATTTTCTTTTCTTTTCTTTTCTGTTAACCGGAGCGAGGGCGTTCTTTCATCCCCCCTTTTATCCTCCGTCATCACCATCACCATCACCATCATCCTCATTATCAATTAGTCGCGCAGCAGACAAACAAGCGGACTGATGGAAGGAGAAAAGGGGAACGAACAAATTCAAAAATTTACCATTTACTTGTTGATTCATTGTGGCCATCTTCGTTCGCATCTTCATTGTTGAACCGGTAAACTGTTGTAAAGTTACGTAAAGTATCAGTGGTGAGAGAGCTTCTTATCCATAGGTTATCACATTCCCCATTCTCTCCTCCATCGTACAAAGCACAGCACCATCACAGCGCTGTACCGCCGCGCCAAACTTAACCGAACAGCCCAAATCAACAAAACCTCCGGAACAAAGCCCCTACTTGCAGACCTACCCGCATAACGTAACTCGAGCACTCGTTATCCACGCTTAGCTTAACTCACAGTGGTCTACCTCCTTCTCCTCCCCACCTTCCTTCCTCACTACCTCCCTTCCCTCCCTCTCCGCAGCGTGCTGTGCTGTGCAAGTAAGGCAAGCTACCGTATCCTCCCTGTAGGTCTGTCTGTCTGTCTGTCTGTCTGGCCTGCCCTATATTACCGGTAATGTGTGGGAGGAGCAAGCAAGCAAGGCAGTCGGGCAAGCGTGGATAACATTGAAAATGTGAGTTGTGATGGGGGGGGGGGCCCGCGACGGACCGCCGCTTTAGGTAATTGGCGACTCGGAGTTTTTGGTTTTTGGTTTCCTCTAATTTTCTTTTTTTCTCTTCTTCTTTTCTTTTCCTCGCTATTTTCTGTTTCTCTGGTTGGTTGGTGAGGGGAGTAATCTGGGGATCGGGGAAGGTGGATGAAGTTGCGCAGGAAAGGGTAAGTATGTAATAAGTGAGCATGTAAGTCAGTGAGGAGGGAGGAAGGGAGGGAGGGAGGGGAAGGGTTCCGTTGGTTTGGTTTGGTTTGGTTTTGGTTTTTGGTTTTTGGTTTGATTTTGGTTGGGTGGGTGTGGGTTGGGTGTGCGCTGGGGGGGTTTGGAGGGTTCGATATGGATTGGGGAAGGGGGGGGGGGGCTGGCTGGGTGAGTGAGTGGGTGAGCTTTGGGGAGGCTCGGAGTCCGGATACTGGGTTTGGCTGTGTGCAGCACCCTATGATATGATAACCGGTACCGGAGCTTACCTACATGCCTACGATATCTGCCTACGGTACCTCCCTACCTACCGGTACAGTTATGTTGGGTGGATTGATGTGATGTGGTGGTGGTTCGGATGGTTTGCTTTTTCTTGCCTTTTCGTTCTCTAATTTTCCTTCAGGTTTGTGGTTCGGCGGATGGATAGATGGATGGGTACTCGTACTCGAGTAGAGAGTGTGCTGTGCTGTGCTTTGCCGTGCTATGCTTGCTGTACTGTACGGCGCTGTGAGCGTGAGGAGTTGGCTTCAGCCTCCGGGGCACTAGTAATTGCCTGACGTTTGCAAAACGGACTGCTATTGCATACTACCGAAATTCTGAGGCTCTGGCCAGGGTTTGGCCTGTTTTTGTCATGTATGCAATAGCAGCCCGTTTTACAAACGCCAGGCGATTACGAGTGCTCGAGTAGTAATCTAGTCGTGTACCCGCTCGTGGAATCTTGTGAGATTTTTGATGGGCGGAGGGGGGGGGGAAGTTCCCCCGGAATTCTATATTCGTGAGAAATCGTAATTTTCCCCGATTACTTCGCCGTAGCCGTGCGGTACCGGTACTACCCTACGGCGCTTGTACGGTATTGTGCTGTATTGTGCTGTTTGGCCCGAGGAGTATTTCCATGATATGGTACGATGCGTACGTTAGACTTGTGTTGTAGCATCGGGGATCTTGGGAGTGCTGTCAGGGTCGTGATTGCTTGCTTTGCTCGCTGGTGTCGTTGTTTGATTGGGTTAGGCTCCCACTCGGCTGATTGCCCAGGGGTCCCAATTCGAGCAGAATTGAGGAGCTCGGCTTGTGTTGTACCGGTATTGCTGTGGTTGGACGACCAGCGATGTTGGGATTGGGTCAATCTTTGGACCTATCGGGATTTTGCAAGGAGGTTGGCTTGGAGGCAGTCGTTTTGTCAGGAACTTGCGGTTGTTGGTTGGTGGTGACGATGTTCAAACCTCGAGCAATCTGGCAGCTGCTTCGTAATAGAGATCGAAGAGGGGAAGAGAAAGAGGAGAAGGGGAACGAGAATATAAGCCAAAGTAGCGGTAGCAAACCGTCAAAGGGCTTATGTACTTGAGTATACGAGTACACTGGGGGCTTGCCGTGGTGAATTATTAATTTTTTCTTTTTGGGCCAGCTCCCAAGTAGGGCCGTACCAGTAAGTACTGATACACACCGTCATTTGTACTATCCGAGTACTTGTGCTGTGCAAGATGGTACGATTAAGATACGGTGTCCCCGACTTCTGATGCAACCACGAATCCATATTATAGGATCCATCATACAGAATTGCTTATTACAAGGTTACTTATCGTAATCCGCTTTCTTCCTGTGTGTGGGGTTTGTTTGGAGGTGCGTGTTTACATATCAGCGGTGATGTTTGCGGATGGGTTACTCTTGCCCCCACGGTATGTTGCAGATATGGGATCGTATCGTATTCCACAAGGGCCAGGGAAGATATTTTCGCCCAAAACAAATGCAGTTAACCAACAGAATAATCCCTATCTTGTACGAAAACACTTTATTTTTATTTTTATTTTTTTATAAACCTTTTTCATTTAAGGCATTTATGCTACTCTAAAGCTTATTGCCTATCAAACAATGCCTACAGTCCTAATAACCCTTACGGACCTTGCCAAAAATCACCCTCCCTTAAACTTCTTCTCCCATTTCATTCCATGATCAACTTCCCTATTCCTTCCGAAACACCACTTGCAATGGATGGTGTCTCAGAGTACGAAAACACCTCGCTGGGCACTTGTACGGTGATCGGTAGAGTGTACTAATACAGTATGGCAGCGATGCAGTCACGGGAGCGCTCCAACAGTTGTCGTGATAAATGAGAGTACCGTGGTTTTCGTTGAGAGGCTGTCGTAAGCTATTATCAGTTATGTCCTGGCAATCAATATATAGTTTGGCGGTTTCCTCTGAATCGGTGAGAACTGTCCATCGCGCCCTTTGTTCATCACTTTGGGCAGTCTCATGGTCTCGACTCCTCATTAACTTGATCCACGATACTTGAACATTGCACTTGGTGCTGATCAAGAGTATAGAATATGAACTCAGCTCAGAAGGTCACAAATCGTGTAATAACCTCCGGGTATTCAAACCTTTAACTGTTTCATCCCTAGAAATTAAAGTTCCTGGAGTGCAGCGGGATTCCTGTTACTAGAAGGCTAATATAAATTAGATCGATACACCACTACTGGATAACTACCGGTTTGGGGTCGGGTTTACCGAAAGTGGTATGCCTATATGGAAAACAGAGGCGAGTTAGAATTAAGACAACAAAGCGAGCGGCAAGTTATTTTATTTACCGTTTTTCGGCGATTATTTTGCTTGCCCTTGTGGTGGTGGGGGGTGGCTCTCTGCAGTTGTCATATGACCATTGGCCAGTCGGGTTTTGCACATTCCACGATAACTATTTGCTGGCAGCACCTTGGTTATTAAGAGGGGTAAACGCGGTGATTTCTGTTGCAGCTCCCCTTTTCCAAACGGGCAAAGGCACTTGGTTTGCGTGGCTTCTCTCGCTGTCTCCCTGGATATTTGGAGTTGCTTATAAAGTCTTTAAATGTCTCGTATAAGGAACCGAGCTATCTATTCTTTTCGCTTTTATATAAGGGCGAACTAGCAATTCACCTGGCTAAACCACGGCATCAACAGAGCATAGTAGCTCTCCTGTCACTGATCAGCCCTTCCCTTCGGCGGACTGCAATTGCTTCTTCCGATGCTGGTATTGGCGGATTGCGGTAGTGATCTTCCCTCGTTTGTTCTTTGGCCTCGAAATCTGACAGAGGTTGCAGTAGAATGATAACTCGAGTAAGCGCGTAGGCGCTTAATCGTGCTTTCAATTCATGTCTAATACAGAGACCATGGCATCGGGATCGGCCGGTTGCGCGAGCGAGCGAGCAACTCCTCAGAATCTCACAAATGGAAGATACACTTTGGGCGGTAGTGCTTCTGCACCGCAGCTGCAAGACGCATGGAGAGTTAAGCGTAAGTCAGTGTGAGAGGGAGGGGAGAGATGGAAGGCATATGGCGTCACAGAATTTCCGTTATGGGATCCTAGGTATAGAAAGGTCACCTAAGCTTTTGACCATTCCCTCTATTACACTATTCGTAGGATATGTCTGACGAAAGAGTGGGGCGAGGGAGGGGGTTCGTCAGCAGGCATACCGGTAGGCTATAATAAGCTCGATATTAGCATTTTGGACCGTGCTCCGGTTCCTCTTCATCTGTGTGACTCCGCGCTCGTGTGAGGAAGCCTGTTCAGATTGGGGGAGAGAGAAACGAACCCAACAGTGCTGTTTTTGCGGAGTTTTTTTCCTTTTCATTTTTTCAGTCCCATAGAAACTGCAGAAATTCGCAAAGCCAGGACCAGGATGTGACAAGCACGAGCCAGTGGACCAGCGACTCGGCGCAGGGCTTAGCCGAATGACGTCTCATGTAGTACGAACAAAGGCCGTATCTGGACCACGGCAAGGGTATTCTTTTGCTATCCTTCTTCAGAATGGGGCATTCAATAAATGATTTAATGGCTTGGAAAGTGGTATACCAGTAAGGACTCTGGCATTGTGGTCGCTGGGCGATGGGTGTTCGGTAAACCGTTGACCTAGCACATTAGGATACTTTCGACACTTGTAGTTGCAACCTTCACTAATCACATATTCTTGCCAAGCGGCCTGGATTCACGTATCCTAGTACAAGTACTGTGCTTTCGTTGGGTGGGAGAGGCGGGGGAGCGTGCTCGGGGGTCTCCATTGGAATCGGGGCACACAACCCTTGTCTCCGTAAGAACTTGTGTGGAGATAAGCAAAAATAGGTCCCCGATTTTTGCTAACACATCCGAGTACTCTAGGTTGTCAAAAATGACACCGCTTGGTCTACTCGAGTACCGTAGGTTCTCGAGTGCTGGGGGAAGGAGCCTTCATCTGAGCTGAAAGACTTTAGCCGGCTGGAGCCAATCCCAACTCGTCTCTGAAATCCTCCGGCAATTTATGCTCGAAGTCAACCTCGCCGGATACCCCCACCAACGTCATTGGGGAGAACGAGAAACAAGAGAAGGGGAACACCCAACTCTTTAATCGTAAGGTAAGCTTAATGACAATTGAGTTTGGAATCACGTGCCTCATCCTTGATTCTTTCACCTGACCAGTGATTCATCGAATCAAGGCTTGTGAATGACATGGAGCTTGGGCTCTCGGATGGATAAGCTTTGTTCAGCCGCAAGATACGGCGAGCTCGCGGTGTGGGGTTGGGTGGTATATATCGCGCCCACCGTCCTTTTTCAATGGGTTTGGATTCCCTGGGGCATCACTGAAATGACGTCGAACGTGGATCAGCAGAATCAAATCAGTTCCTTGATTTCAGTGGGCTTTAGAAGGGCTTATGCTGATCGTAGGCAACTATGGGAGCCGAAGGAGTCAACCTTAGTGCACCAGTTACACCGCATCGCACGAGCGAGAGCGAGAGACTTTGGAACGTACGATGCGCACCGGACCGACAGAGCGGCCGACGGCCAAGCCTTCCTTTCCCCCGGCTCCCTCGAATATTGGATAAGGGGCGGCAGCAGCAGGATGTGTGTTCTGGAAGGATGGGGCGGGCAGCCGACAGGTTGGCAGCGCCGATTACGAATCTGGGCCCCAAAGATGCTAATTCGCACCTGACGATGTTCGCTCCCCCACGGGGGGATATTCTACTCGAGTAGGAAACAATTCGTGCTTCCCCACTCTACTATAAACCGGTTTGGTGTACGGGATTCATGTTGGTAGATCTGGACCGTGGCATCCTTGGATTTGGGTGCACGTGGACTCTTCATTTTCAGCTTCTAGAACAGGCGGGGAAGGAGCTTGGGGATATTAACAAAGGCCATATACTCGGGTAGGGTCATAAAGGTCGGAAAAAAAGACCGGCAGGGTCAGGTGGGGTAGTTAGGAGACCGGTTGCTTCAGTGGAAAAATTCTCCCCCCGGGGGACACCAGGAATCCGGATCGAAGGTGTTGATGTCTGGCACCTACCGGTATACATAACTATAATGATGATGAAATTGCCAGTATGCAGTTCAATCTATTCATTTATTTGGGTCTCTTAGAAGGACTACTGGTGTTCCAAAAGCCCTGCTTCCTTTTCCTCCTTTTGTCTGAGAGTTTCCCTCTACAATCTTAATAGAATTCGCAGTACACAAATACGTGCAGGACGGACAATTGCTGTGCTCAACTTCCCCAGATTAATGGCATCATGTAACAGTCCTCCCCTTTCCACCCACCCTCCATGATCAACAATGATCACAGGTCTAATCCTTGTCTCGCCACCGAAAGTTTTCCGACCTTTTTGACCCTACCCGAGTACTCGTACACTCTTAGCCCCTGTGCGTCAGGTTGCATATGGCTATCGATCTGGTTGATCTACAGAGCATTTCTCTTTTAAGGATTATGGTTCGTTTTTGTGCGCGTTTGATAGATAGACTATCGGCCTAGGGGAACGCCAAGTTTTGGCATGGGGGGAACAGTTCACCTACTCGCAGTCAGTGGTGTCCTGTGTGGCCAACCGGCGATGGCCCAGTAGCCATACTGCCTTTTGCGCCGGTTGGGTGAACTGCTGTATCCTCGTGGGAGGCTTCCCTGATCTGATTGAGAGGCAGAGGTGCCCCAGACCTGAGTGGAAGAAACTAAGGGTGCTTGGGCAGTGGGAGAGAGGTATAAAGTCCGTCTCGGCCAGCTTTGATTTCTTTCCTTGTGAGAATCCCAGGGAAAAAAAAGCCCCTTCCAAACGCAGACCTCCAACGCATCATCATGTTCTCTTCTCCCCGTTCTTCTCTGTATCTTACCCCTCCCCCCTCCCCCACCGTCTCGCCTCCTGCAGGCCTACCTGAGTACGACAGCACGACGCCCACCATGGGAATCGATTCGGAGCATGGCGGCTCTCAGTCGAGCACAGATATTTCCCACGGCGGAACGCCGGACAGGGAAATCATTCAGCCAACGTAAATATTCAAAGCCTACTATCCTTACGATGAATACCTTACCTAACAAACAAAACTATATGATAGAGGCTACGATCTAGTTACCAAAACTATAATCTCCGGCTGTGATCTGACCGGGTGCCTTCCCCGTCCCAGTGCCCTGACGGCAGAATCATTATTGCCCCTCCAGCGCTTCCTAGGGGAGGGGGAGAGAGAAAACAGGCTCCCGTCGCTAGTCCGACATAATATCCTCTCCAACGCTGTCGGACCTTGTGAGCCCTTCGCAAAAACCAATCGGGGCTCGCAGGGAAGAGTGACTAAGGGGAACTATGTTGCACACGTCGGCCATGGCAAACGGATTAAGCGGAGAGCTCGAGCTAGGACCTCCTCCGTACACGTTGAAGCCGAGACACTATCAATGCGGGCTAGGCTTGCGAGAGATTTTGGGGAGTGATAGGAGTACGTCTAGCTGTGACTACATAGTTTGGTATGTCCCGACTTCTTGGGGCTGGGGCGTGGCGCCCGCTAATAGGTGCTGTGTATACTATCAAGGCGGTGAATGTTCGAAACGAGGGACGGGGAAACATTTCACGAATCCATTTCTTTTATTATCCTGCTTTCTTCCAACTCACCTTTTTTTTTTCCTGCGTTCCTTCTTTCTTTGCTTTCCTGCATGTACTGAGCGACAACCACCGGACGGGCACATATTTCATGTTTTAATTCACGCATTCTACACTCCTGTTTACGAATCCAATGAAGACACAATTATCGGTAGTACAATATAGTACGAAGGGGCAGCAATGGTTTCTAGAGGTCATAGTCAGTCACTCGTGCGAGTGACTGGACGGAGATATGTCGGGGCGGAGCCCCAAATCTTTCTAGTACTTGTATGCGAGCCAGCCGATAAGATTGTCAAGGTCTCAAATGAGACCTGCCTATGTGATTCGCTTATCTCATCCCTGTCCCATCGCCCGGGTGGGGCGCAACGATGAAATTACCACCCATTTTTCTCAATACTGAGTATAAACCACTTTACCCAACCGATCATGGGAGTATTTGCCTCTGGATACTACACTTTCTTTATAAAACAAAATGATGGGAGGGAAAAAACACTACCTAACCTAGCTGTTTTCTAGCAGGTGGGGGGGGGGGCTGGCTGGATTCCCCTCTTTTCTTTTTCTTTTTCTCTTCTTTCTTTCCATTCCATCAATAATTATCATTTCATCCTCTCTCTATCGCTATCTATCTCTACGTACTGTACCGTACCTGTACAGCTGGCGCGCACTCGCTCTTGCGTGTTCTCGGTATATATCACTCGCTCTACTCCTGCTCGTGGTCTCTGAGCACTGGCTAGTAGTAGTGGCTTTGCTTTTTTTTTGCTTTTCCAGGTTGCAACGAGGACAAGGCCCTGCCGAGCGACGGATTTGTGTGCATCGTCTGGACATGCATGCATACCACTGCATGCCATAGGGACAACCAGGTAAAGTTAGTTTTTTTTAGCATTTTTTTTTTCAACCGGGGCTGCGCACGGCTGGATTTTGGAAAGGCTTTGGGCGGTAGGTATTCTGGGGCGGTATCGTAGGGTGGTGGTTTGTTGAATAATGGGGGGAAGGGAAGGGAAGGGAAGGCAGTGGCATAGAGTCTGCAGGATGGATGGATGGGACGGGGGGAAAGGAAGGAAAGAAGGAAGAGGGCAGTTTTTTTTGCAGAAAAGGCGACCTCAAAGTTAACATTGGGTGTCAAACACCCTCGATACGCTTTGTTCCCTTTGTGGAGGTAGGCGGCGAAATGTATTGCACCATTCTTCAAAAAGAGTGGCGAGGGAGAAGCCGATTAATTCACGACTCTTCCCCGAGTCGAGGAGTCAGTGACTGAGGCATTTTTACTCAAAGTATTCTCTCGTTCACTTGCTTGTTCGCTCGCTCACTCACTCAGCATGACTTTGTCTCACGGGCGGGTGATAGGCCGTGAGGCTAGCTGGGTACTCAACGGATCATGATGGGATTGCAAAGTGTATTAGGAGAACGAGCGCGCGCGAGTACGCCTTGTGGAGGTGTTCGGTCTGGGGTGGAATGGAGTAAAAAATAGTCGTTTGTTTTATTTTGTTGCCTGGCTGTGCTAGGGGGTTGAGTGCTGTCTGCTGGCATTGTCAGTGAGGCTAATCGTGAATGGGATGGATGGGTGGGTGGATGGACAGGTGGTGAAGATGATGATAGTGATGATGATAGTGATTGTGGTGGCTGCATGCAGGAATATCGTGTCTCGATGTATCATCCCATAGCTATCGCCGGCACTTTTGGAGTGTTCTCAGGTACAGCATGAAGTTAGCGAGTGATTTGGTATGGTCAGAGGAGGAGACTGAGAACAACTAATCCAGGGATTGAAGGCCCATGGAAGGGCGGGGCTCCATAGCACAGCGCACCGCTTGCTAAGCACTATAGGAGTCTGCTTTTGATACGATGGTTCCATTCCGTTGCCCCATACAAATGGCAGTTTACCTTGTGTTCTAAAAACCCTGCACGGAACTGCCGTTTTTTGCAAACATGGAAACCCATTGACCGTTCCGTTCGGAAACGGCCGTAAAAGAACGGTTGCCCTATACAAATACAGCATGAAAATTATTGGCAACAAGATTTTCTCTGTAGTAGCGAACGAACGATCGTCGATCCAAACAGGTTTCATGAGGGCAGATGATGCGGGATCCGAGACAGCCGTTTCTACAAGAAAAATGGTCACGGAATGGAACGGTTGTTCTTCCCTCCGTTCCCGCCAAACAGGATCTAGAAGTTCGACTCTATGGGTGGAAAAATAAAACTGCAAAAGGGGAGACGAAGGGGGAGAGGGGGGTACGGGAGAGGATGAAACTAGGATTAGTTCTCGCAGCGAAAACGTTTCAGGATCATTGTTCTGAGAAGTCTCAGCCCCATGGAGGCGCAGCAAAACCCCGCATCAATCATTTGCTCGGTGACTGACCCCACCCTCTCGCTCCATTCCCCCGCACCTTTGGTGTTCTCGCGCTTTCGAATCCCCAACTACTACTACCACCACCACTACCGTCCTCCCTCCACTAACCCGGCTTCTCCCCTCTAAGCCTTCACCTCCCCCATCACCTCAACCTCCCCATCAGCCTCCCCGATCCGCCGCCCTTCTGCCAGTCCCACTGTGTCAAACTCCTCCATTGGAGTCATATCCTCATACTGCTCCCAGAAAGGGCTACTCCACACTATCCTCTTCGGGCGACTCTTCGGGCGAATTCGCCATCGGACCGGCGCTTGCGACCGGACGCCTCATTCAGGAAGGTCACGTAGCTCTTTCAGACACGATGAGTATCTGCTAATCGCGGGGCTTCCGCGGGCGGTAGGGTACGAGAGGTGGTGGAGGTTATCGAGGCGCAGAAGACCCAGGAGTTTTTGGCGGGGCAGGAAAATGGTTTCAGGCCATCGTGGCACTTGTAAAAAGTCAGGATGCGGGGGGGGTGAGGGGAAAGGGGGGCAAAGGAGGAAGGGGTACATATCCGCTGATGCATTCTCCGTAAAGCATGTATCACCCCCGCGAACCTCCCGCGGAACAACTCGTCTAGCACCTCGGGCCGGCATCCGAGTGCCCAATCAACCCTATCAAATCCTCCACCGTCTCGCGTTCGAAAAACGGCCTGACAAGGCTCTGCCCCCCCCGAAAGTACAATAAGGTTGCCGGAGTCTCCGTGGGCCGTTTCCCCCAGTTGTGCTTGGACCACGTAGACTTTCCGCCACCCATGGGAAAGTCTAGGTGCCGAAGTAGGTTTTATATCGAGTGGTTCTGGGCTTTACTATTTGTCGGGTCATCCAGAAGGAGGTTTTATCACGACCGGGTCTCCGCTGTGGGGCTATTTCATAACCTTGTTTTGCCTTCGCAGCCGGTGGCCAGTCGGTGGATGTGCTTATTATATCTTGAGCTAATGCCCAATACCTTCCGATCCAGCGTTCTGAATGTCTTCTCCGGAGGTTGGAGAGTTGGTATGCGGGTTAGGTGGGGGGTCGTTGGCTGCATGTGCGGGGGCGTAGACGCACGATAATGGGCAAGTGGCGGAGGAGTATGTGGAGGAGCGCCAGGAGGAGCGTGAATGGCACTGAGGTGGGAAGGTTTGGGCGGGTGAGGAAGTCTTAGCCAACTTGTTTAAGGCTGGTAGTTGTCCCGTCCGTTGCATATTGCGAAAGGCCCCTCATCCAGAGCTTACAGCTTTTTATCTCCCTTGAGTGGTTGGTTCTGCTCTGGTGAGGTAAATATTGTCTTAGAGGGCTCCTGAACCACCATACCGGCAGCGACACCACGCCCATCCTTAGGAGTCGGACCCCCCCGGGGATTTTTGACCTCGTCATGGGATTGGCGGGAGACGGGTGGTGGTGGTGGTCACTTGGAGCCGGTGAAGTCACCGGGACCCAAAGAGTGGCCACTGTCGAGTCTGCCTCAGTCTAAACAAGACTATCGATGCCCTATCGCTAAGTCCCGCGATATTGTGGACAAGGTTGTGGCTGCAAGGCTGTGAAAGTGGGGCTGTTAAGGCAACTAACTTACCGTTATGCGAAGAACGATCGTTGGTATCAACAACCCTTGAACTTATGCAGCATAGTCGCAGCAGCCGAGGCATCCGCCCGGGGGTGGTAGCCAATATTTTGCTGTCAATTTCTGCAGATCTGGCGGTATGTGCTTCGCTAATCGAACGAGCTGCGAGTGATATTAAATGATCCAAACCCAAACGACCTATAATACATCTATGCCAACCTATGCTATACACCACCGTAGAATTACTATTTGCGATGTCCTTTCGATTTGGCCTAGGGCACAGATCAAAACCTGTTTATATCCCTTCCCATCACCCAATTTGTAAACCTGCAGAACACAGTCAGTCCAACCTATTCCCACATACCCGCATGTGAAACCTAGCGGGGAAAGGGGTACAAGATTTTACCAAAGAGTGGGTATCAAGATTCTGTTCCTCCAGCTAACGCTTTTAGTCATGTAAGCTGTCCTCCATAGAACCCAGGCCATGCGTCTGCGGCGCCTAATGTTAGCCGAGCGCACTCAACAGCATCAGACAACTGTCTCCCCATATGCAATTTCTAACATGCGGTGTATGTGTAACGTGAATCATACGTACCCCTTGAGCTCTGCGCCGCCGCTTTGTGTTATAGCCCTCCAACCGCCGAGATATGCCATTATTCCAAGACTTCTGAATCTAAACTTTTTTTCATCTTGTAGATTAACAGACCCGGGTTTCCCTTGTGCAGCCTTGTGAGCTGCTGCCTTGTTTAGGGTCTTCCCGAGCCAGATTGCTTGTTGATCCGCTACCTGTGCCGTAGCGGGTAATTCCTGACCGCTAATAACGGCGCAGTCTCCTATTGCAAATACGTCGTCCAATGGGCAGGGAGTACTACTTTTTTCGCTCACGGAGCAAGCCCGTAGGTGATCGTCCACGACGATTTTGGAGCTTCGCTCATCCAGACAGAGTTTGCCCTTTAGTGCTTTTGTGAGGAGTGGGTTGGGCGCTAGGCCTGTGCTCCAGACAACACAGCCAACTGGAACTTCGCCGTCTTCTTGTGTGTGGACTGCTTCGGAAGTTACCTTCTGCACGTGGTGGTTTGTTTTTATTGAGATTTTCTGTCGCGAGAATACCTTTTCGGCGTATTTGGCCAGGGAGGCATCGAACATGGAAAGGATTCTTGGAGCTACATCGTATACGGTGATACGATGGTACTTCGCGAGTGATGGATATAGCTTTGCGAGATCGTCCGACAAGAGATCGTGCAATTCAGCGGAGAATTCAATTCCAGTAGCTATATCTCGTTTAGCGAATCTCGTGATTGATGGAACAGGATAAACTCACGTCCACCCCCGACAATAGCGAAATGTAGAAGCTGTTTCTTTCGAGCCTCGCTCGCGGTGGGTAAAGCTGCTTCCTCGAAACCTATTGGGTAGTTTTAGTAAGCAACCTCATTTAACCACTCTACGGGTCACCCGTAAGCACGGTATACTCACATTCCAGTATCCTCCTCCGAATAGCTCGAGCATCTGCCACATCTTTCAGGAAAAACGCATGGTCCTTAGCCCCTTCGATCCCGAAAGTCTGACTGAAAGCTCCTACAGCAACTACAGCCTTATCCCATCTCACCTCAAACTTCTTTCCATCACCGATGATATTTCCCACCTTATCCTTGCTCTGCACGGCACCTTCGACTGTAATCGTCTTCTCCGAAAAATCGATCTGCTCTGCCCAAGCGCGAATAACTTCGATGCCAGGGCGGGAACGCGAATGTTCCATCGCCTGCCGGAATTCCAGCGTTCCAACCGCGGTCGAAGCGAGCAGCGGAGTGAAGACGAAGTATGTTCTTGGGGTGATGATGAGGGGTTGGTAGTGCTTCAGGTCGAGTTGTCGGGCAAGCCCGAAGCCACCCCATCCGGAGCCAAGTATTGCAACGCGCTCCCGGCCTATAAACTGTCAGCCGGATACCCTGTCACAATTAGATTGTATTTGTATGATGGTTGGCTCCGGGACTTCCATACTCCCTTTCTTCTCATCTAACTCTTGCAGCGAGAAAGTTCTTTGCTGGATCATGCTTCCTCCACCAATTGCTACCCGTCGACTCGCTCCCCGAACAAGGATATCTCTTCGCAATATCGTCGCCATACTTTTGAAGTAGCCAGTGGCACACGGGTTAATGTGGTACGGGAACTTTCCTCGAAATTGAGACGAAAAAGGGTCGCTGCGTCCAAAGCCACCCGGTGGAGGAGGAATTGATTGATAAAAATATATAAAAATAACAGCGAGGGACCGACGTCACTTTGGAGTAATGTCGGGATATCGTTGTACCGTGGGTTAGGTTTCGGATTATAAATTGGGACTTAGTCTTCGGGATGATCACTTACCTGTGGGCCCAGGGCCAGGGTAATCGGGGTGGAGACATAAAGGGCTTATTTTGTATTATGGTGAATTGGTAAGTTGATGAATGGCGATTAGAGCGCATCCTTCATGTGTCATAGGCTCTAGCCCGGGCTCCGAGCGGTGGATTACCGTACCGGTAGTCGCCACAAATTCCCGAGCAGTAGAGTGCTGTGCAGTACCTTCCTTCAAGTCCATGCCAAGAAGTTTACAGTAATAACTGGTATGCCGATGGGTATCATACATTGATAATACAAAGTTAAACAAATTATACTTCCTATTTTCTGGGCACTTTAGAGCATGGTATCATCTTGAATATATCTTTCTATTTCCACCTCTCTCTATATTGGTCCAAAAACCTAATCCAATCCCCAATCACTCGTCCCCAGAGAACCAATATGGTACAAAGCACACTCCATTCCGCACACCCGCAGATGCCCATCGCATCGATTCCGCATCCAGCCGCCCGTCCGCGCAAGGCGTGACATGCGGCACAAAGGTTTTTTTCACTTTTTCCCTTTCTCACCACTCCCACATATATCAGCCCCCTCCGATGATAAACGTGTCAGTCAGCTAGGCAAGGGGGCGGGAGCGAAGTGCAGGAATTCTGTTATCACGAGCGGGAGAGATCCAATCAGGGGTTTGAGGGTTTTTAGGAGGTTGATGCTGTATGATAGTGAGTTAGGAGGAGGGTTGGTAGGGGTATTGTAGTGGTGCACCGAAGGTCTGGAACCCTCATGATTTCCTAGTGTTGGTAGTGTTACCGTAAGGGGATGTTGGAGTCGAGGACCGCCCGAATGGGAGGGGGTTGGCTAACTGCAAATCCTAGCGATCTGTTATATAGGCCAGTGAGACTTGACATCGCTGGAGTTGGAGTTGGGTTTTGATTTGGAACCACGAGTAGATTCAAGCATATCCGCCGATAAAGCACTACCATGGAAACCCGGAACGATACTAAAGCAAGAGGGACAAGTGCCCAGGAGGATGTCTCCTACAAGACAGGGATAGTTGTATTGTAAAGCACTGAATGAGAGACATGTTCTCAGCTCAGGTGTCATGGGTTGGTTTTGTCACAAGGTGCCATACAAATGCTACGAACTGCCATTGTGTAATGTGGCTCGCTTGAATCAGAGCGACCCTAACCGCCAATCTCCCTTCCTGGAAGGATGCTGTGGTAATCTTATCACCCGGCGCAAGTCAGGTACTACGGGGAGCTCAAATTACGATTCGAGTTGAGTCAAGGAGCTGTTGAGGTATCCACCTGGAGCCCCACCCCCACCAGTTTCTCCTCGCAAATCCCCTACAATAAAGAAGCTAAGCTGGAACTACCAAAAGGATCACGTTTTATCACTCGATATCATGACTTCATGTGGTGAAATTCATCTTACAGCACGCACCCATTGTTGGAGGCGGGTTGCGGCATAGCGCGTAATAAATCAACGGGGGGGATAGTGTTTCCGCCCCGCTCTGCTTTGCAAATCGCTAGAGGACAACCCGGAATGAAACCCGAAACTGCGGCGGCACAGCCTGCTATGAAAAATGTAAATTCTTGTCAGAAAATAAATAAAAAATACAACCCCCCGCCCTGGGTAGTCCTCCCCCTCTAAAAACTCCTTCTCTATTTCCTAAACACGTCCCCCCATTTGCGATTACTCCCATGTCGTTGTTATTCCCATGGTCTGAAAGGTCCTATACTTTATTAGCTTTTGTGGAGTGGAAGGGTTTCCGCTGGGCGGAAACACACCTTTAGGTCTCGCTGGCGCTTCTTGCGGTGTTTCGGGGGTACTAGGAACTATGAAAATTTTTAGTGACAACAATGGTGAGCATTATTATCTATAGAGATATCACCTTTGCTATCTGTCGCTGACGATTCCCCTCCTTCCTCGGGTTGTGGATTGCCGTTATTGAGTCCTACAAGATCTACGTTTAGTAAGGGTAGAAAATAAGTCGGTGCATGAAAAAAAAGACACACCTCTTGTTCTCCGGCTTTTTCTTCGTGCTAATGATTTCCAGGCTCGCGCCATTCTCCAGCTCGCATACTTTTGGGAGGCAAACTGTGGATACCTCGTTGACATCCATGCGTAGAGTTCATCTTCTGCAGGTCGCTTGATTTCGTCTGGGATCCGACTGTATGTGCGATCTTGTCCGCCCAAATTATACTTTTCGTAGAGATTCCTCGCTTCCGCCTGTGTTCGATAGCCCCGTTAGGGGATTAGTTAGCCATCTATAGGTGACATTTCGATGAGAAAGTCTCCCATCCAGTTTTCTCCTGCTTTCGGCCCTGTCGACCCCCCTTTTTTCGTTGGGGTTCGCCTCTCTTACCTTTATCTCATCTCCTGCTCTCTTGCCAATTCCCATGGCTTCGTCGACATCCCGTGGCTGTTCCGAATGTTCTGCCAGTATCTTCTCAACATCTTCGTCTGATATTCTTGTCATGGGCTATAGGTTTCCTTCTGAAAAGTACAAGTGAGCTCGGGGTAGCCCTAGGTGAATTAAACAATGTGGATCAAGTGGGTCGGGCCGAAAAAACAAGGTCTATCGTTCCATAAGCAGCGGGCGGTGCGATAGGTATTTATAAATACATCTATTAATAGACGTCTTCAACGCAAGTTTCAGCCTCTACCAGCGTAAGCGCTGAGCAACAAGCATTGGTCGCCTTGGTTCGGGTTGAAGAGAGCTGAGATGGGTCGAATGGCTTCTGTGCAGTGTGGTGGTGAGGAAGTGAGACCGCGCTCAGTAAACCATATACATGCTGTGGGAAGCCAATAGATCCTTGGATGTCAAGCTACCGAGCACTAACCTAACCACAGGAGTGCTTAGTTTCAGGAGAAGGATCGAGAGGCCTTGTTCTTTCTGCGCAGAGAGCCATGATGCACAGAAAACAATTTTTTCCACACCATCTCAATTGAAAGATAATGCCTTCCTCTCCGATTGCACCGCGCAACAGCAGGTCTGAAAAAGGTCTATGAACTAAGGAATGTATGAGATGATCCCGGGGTCATGGGATATCACTCACTAGAATGACAGGAGCAGAGAGTTTTATAAATCTATTGTTACTTGAGGGCCCAGCCATGACCATGTTCTCGAAAATATGAACATGAGGGTACAAATTGTCGTGTAACGTAAAAACTCTTGAAATCCACTATCAGAATATTAGCGGAACTCGGCTACGGTAGCCAGCCCACGATAGGTTAAATTTGACAGGTTGAGAGAATTGTGAATACCGGTTAATGGGGTCCGGCGGATCCAAAGGAGTGATCCTATACCGCATCGGGAACCACGAGTCCTTCTCGGGAGCTTTTGTCTCTGAATGCGTGTAGGGTTGGCGGGGGTAGCGGATTTTCAGGAATTTGTACTGGACGGTGTTGTATGGTTTGCTTCCGGATCAGTGCTGAGCCGACCCCCGCCTATCATCCAGGCCACCCACACCTCTCCTCTGCTTTCTCTACGTATTTTTTTGGTTGCCTCTATGATGCAGAAGATTTTTTTTGTGGAACGGAATCTGTTGGAGCGATCACTACCCCCGCATGATGCATTGCGGGATGCGGCAATAGGCGATCTATAGTTGCACAAGATCACAGAAGCTAGTGTAGTTTTCTTACAGTGCTCGCTCGCTAACTTCCTCTCTCTCTCTCTCTCTCTCTCTCTCTCTCTCTCTCTCTCTCTCTCTCTACACTTTGTTTTTTGTGTCCATTGGAAGGAAAGAAAAAAAGTGGTGCAGATTTGCTATGGTTACCGTATATCAGTTCTCAATCTTGAAAGAGAAAAAGCAGAAAAAGTATAACATCCTTGACGCCCCACTCCATATCAAAATCAAAAATGTTCTCACATTCAAGGATTTTCGGGCGCTGCCTGCACCTTGGGTCGATGTGCCAATCAGATTATTTCTTTGGTAAACTTATGATTGGCAAGAACATTTTCGCATATCGGCACTCAAGGAGCAAGCGCATCCTCTGGGTGACCGGGGGCACCCGGCTCTCTATGGTACACAGGCAAGCTACCTTGATTGGAATGGGTCTCAGCCAACTCATCGTATTTCGATTGGGGGCTCACCCGCCAGTACCTTTATTGCCTCAAATGCCAACAGGTTTTTCTTTTTTGTTGTCCTTTGCTATCGGAGATGAGGTGTGGAAGGTCGATCCGCTGCCGTTACGCAAGACTGTCAGGTGATTTTCCCTTGGAGATTTGTAGGCTGGTATTTGAGTAGAACCACGGTCTGGGCTTCTATCGGGACGATTGGTATTTGTGGGGATGAATTACCCGCAGGAGAAGACCTTCGGTCCAACAAAGCCAGGGATTTGGTTGGGACGCCTCAACCATAAGTTGGGTACAGCGATCTTTATTCCATCCTCCCCAACCCTCACAGCTCTTGGTCCCCAAGGACCGACTGAGGGGAATACTTGTTACAGGCAAAAGTAACAAGCCAACATCAGCGAAGAGAATGCATAGTTCCCCAGATCCCGGCTCTAAGTCCTCTAATAGCAAGAAGTGCGAAACTGGTGTTTGTATGTTTGTTTCTCAGTCTAGTCTTCAAAATCCCATTCGAGTCAGAGCCAGAAGCACCAATACACATAAAGGAGCCGAGAACCCCCGGATTGGTGCTAGCAATAATATGTATGGATCAAATCATTTCAATGATTTTGGGTGTTTGCGACCCAGCTTCCGTTCCACCCCATTACCAGCGCTGTGGTACCAGGGAGGAGATCTTTTTTTTCTGTTAACGCACCAACCCGAATTTCGCGTACCTGACTTCGACATAAGACCAATTTGGGAACGGCAAGGAACACAACAGAGCATGTGAGTGACACATCGTGATGAATTTTTCACGCCCCACCGGTCTCCATAACGTATGGTGTTCGTTTTCAGCAAATCTTCCGCTCTTCCACCTTGTCAGACTCGGGTACTCGATCCGCACTTGCCTCAAGACTTCCCATGTCATGTGATGGGACACATTTGGCCACCCCATTGAACAGCAAGAAATCACATTGTTTGATAGTATGCCTCTGTTTCTGCAAGCTCCTTATGCCTGCTTAAGCCATGTGAAATGTTTGGGTGAGGTGAGACACCATTGACCAAATATTGAGATTTTGGGCGTCGGCCCAAACAGCGCGGAAGTGGGGAGAGGTAGGAATTGATGGGATAGGTTGACATCGAATGTGTTTGTGGGAGCGGGACATACGTGTACCATCTAAACCAAGTGATGGGAAGCGCTGTCATCGCAGCATATCCGAGAATTAAGGTAAGCGATTGCTGACCCCCCCGCTTCGCTGTCTACCCGGGGGGTTGTTATGAATCGGAAAACATGGCCCTTGTCTCCGTAGAGATTTGTGTGGTATCGGCAGAAATAGTTTTCCGATTTTTACTGACTCTCCGAGTTCCGTGGGGTGGAGATAGGATGCCCTGGCTATAACTTAATCTTCCCCCTTTCCTGCGTTCCCTCCCGAGTTTTCCTTTTTCCCTACCTCTCTCCTTTTCCCTTTTTCCACATTTCCTCACCGACCCAGGATCGACCGATATCCTTTCAATCTGGTGTATCAATCCTTGAAAATGGCCAGGCTTCGACCTGAAGACCTTCATATTCACCGAACATGCCGGTATTTCGCAGCTCCTAAGTCATGAATAGCAGTTGAGTCTTCGGTGGAAGCAGTGCTTATCATCAACAAACACAATGTCGAATCATAGTATCAAACGTAAGTTGCCTCTCACAACACTCTGCAAGCTTTGACAAATGAGAATTTGAATATTCACTAACGCAATACCCTGGCGAGTTGATATGGACTGGGTATAGCCCGAGAGGAGTTCCTTTTGACACTATATCACATTGACGAGATCAAGATAAAATATTTCCGGTATTTGGTACGGGGCCGGGCTGGTCCTAGGGCTCCCACCAGACATAGTTCCTTGAAACTGATCAAGGATCGAAAAACATAAGCTGAAATGTGGGGAACCATGCATAGGAGATTTCAGTGTGCCCCCGATGGATAATGCTAGAGCTAGGGTGCCGCTGGCTTCAACACCATGGCTCTAGTGACACAACCTTTGCTCGTATGCACGAGGCACCGGTTGGGTGAGAGAAGACATGAGGTCTGAAATAGACCCTATCACATCCGAGACTAATACTGCACGAGTAGATTGAACAAGTCCTGTACACGGAATACGGCTGCATTTCTTGCGAGCCTGTACACAATGACACTGGTTCCAGAGATTGGGTGTTTGCAGCTGCACGCTCTCCGCCAAAAGTGAGATTTTGTTTCTGCTTTCTTTTCTGCATCATGCACTCCTTGCCTGGGAGATGCTGTTTCTTACTGAGGCCAAGTTCCACTGGAGATATTAGTGCCTAAATCCATGCATGCAGATTTGGCTTTGGCATGGATGTAAGCCTATGTGGTCGTCCATGACTTGGTTTGGTGTTCGGTGGCTTCTGCCCTAGATACACAATAGGTCCGCTCACTGCCGGTGTGGGCTTAGTTTGCTGACATCGGCAGTCTTCGCTTGTCTTATCTTATCGTACACATGTTCCAAGAAGGCGAGAAATCATTTTTTCGCGAGGTAGAGAATGAAGAGCTTCGGCCGCGCTCGAAATACTCAGCACGATCTACATGCTCCCATGGACCGGCAACTGCTCGAGTAAACGATTGATCGTCGAAGCTCGGTTGTCAAGTCGGCAAGGATTATAATAAGGCGGAGATGCATGTTAGTTTTTCACTTGGCCGACACAATAAAGGCGAACCTTGTCCCGAGCCAACTCACCGCCCCTCTCTTCCACGATTATATTCAAGAATCGCATATTTTTAGACCATTATCTTCGGGGGATTATTGATTGATTCTCACCATGTAAAAATTGACAAAATGAACAAGCATGTGTATCGGACATGTCCGCGGGCGCTTTGAACAACAGCCGGCCGCATTTGGGGCGTCAACACCCACTTTCCTTTCAGGTATTATACCAATTCCCTGACCGCTGATACTTGTTAAACCCTTACTGGTGCTATACGCTTGCTGCCAGCGGAGTCATCAATCATCACTCGAAGCACTTCAACCCTTGTCATGCACAACACATAACACATAAGAGCATAGGAAAAGTGTGCACCCGATCGCTAGCGGCCCACGGGCGATACTGGTGAAGCAAGATCAGTGGGATTGATGGATTAGGTTCCGAATTGGACGCAGTGCTTGAGCCTCTTCGAAATCCAGAATTGGTCCACTGATACATGGAGGGCTAGGAAAGCGTCGGATGCTTCAATTAGCTAACGCGGTCTCCGGGACAGATCGAGTTAGTCTCTAAAGAGTCCTTGTTTCCCGACGAGGCGCACAGGGATGTCTCCTAGGAACGCTACCGTATTGCCTTGATTCAGAGTGATGTGCAGCAATCATAAGCTCCCATGGGTCGAGTTCCCGGAGCTTCGCTAGTACTCAAATCACTTCGGCGTAAAGCACATTATTTCAGGGAAAACACTTTTATAAGCTACGCCAAGCCAAAGGTCCATGGGCTGGGTTTGAGCACGCACCTAGGTGGCAGGTGCAGGAATTCGTTTGCGCAACAGGTAGCTTGGCGGCCGGGTGACAGCAGAGTGGTTACTATCCGCGCGTGGGGGAAACACCTCCCTAGCGCCTGTCCCAGTACGGAAAATATCTGCTCACTCGTCTTTGCCAAGAATGTCCCTATGAGCCCAATATTTGGCGAGAGCTCCAGCAAAATGCCGGCTGACGACCATTTTTGGCAAAGACGAGCGAGCAAATGGCTGAAGAGTGCCGATGTGCTGTTGCTGACTTCTTGTTGTGTAGCATAAAATTTCTTCAGGCCTGAAAAACCCTACTCTACACTTCTCCCGGGGTTTGCCACCCACCCATCTGGGTGTCCGGGACTTTTAAGACTCGAAATAACTTGTTTTCCTGCTGCCCGGGTCTCCTTGCGCAAACCCTCTATTATACCAGGCGCAAATAATTCATCAAAAATACTCGCACATACTCAAACTTTGACATTGTTATATGTCACGCTATATGTCACCCGCCACGTTCAGCTGGTTATGATAAAGTACTGTACCGGCACGTCCGTTCAGCTACAATACTCCAGAAAATTGAGTGGCTGTAGCGCCCACCAAGCTCTATTCGTCGGGTGCGGCCCAGCCCATTTAGGTAATTTAATCTGTGTACCCTCATCGCCAATCACCGCACTCGAGTATAGTCTACCTCGTGCCGAATCAACACCCCGACCACCATATCGCCGCAGTCAAGAACCATCATTGCCATTTTGCCACCATCGGCGCATCGGAGTCTTCGGCACCAGGAGCACGCGCAGGCAGCTAATTTGCCGTCCGTACCGCAGCAAGCTTATATAGTAATTCTTCAGGGCTTAGCTCCCGTGCCCTCAAGGGCGATGGAGTGCACTGAATACTCCGATAAAAAAATATAAAAGTAAATTTAACAGGCTAATACAGGTAGCGTGAGACTCCGTATAATTCACTCCCTCCGTCAGGCCTCTCGAGAAGGGATATGTTTACTTGACACGGTATAGCTGGAACGAGCTGAGCTCGCTAGATCCCATCAACCAGTGTTCGTAATCGTATTATAGTTTAGTCTTGTTGCTTATCTGGCAGTGGATTGCATTCAGTATACGAGTAAATACAGGTGTGGTGGCGCACTTCGCTCAAGATTATCCCTCGGCGAACCATTTCTTCAAGCATTAATAGCACTTGTCGTGCACAGTACTACCACAAAGCACTCCGACCACCGACAGACGGCAGATAGCACAAAAAGTATAAAACCCCACTTGTGACTGTCTCTCCTTCCCTCCCTCCCTCTCCTCTCCTCCCGGTAGTTCACCGAAAAAAAAATAAAAAAATCGAAATAGATCACCTGAAACCCTCGAAAAAGGGAAAGGAGAGGGAAAAGGGGAGAGAGAGAGAAAAAGGTAGGTTGAGGGAGAGAGAGGATGATCGACTTGTACGTGTCTCATGCCTTCATAATATATCATACCAGTAGTCGGCCATAATGCTGTACTACATATTATAAAAGTAGCACAAGCATAATCAAGAGTATTAATAACTCGAAAAAACCCAATCCAACCCACCTCGACTTCGACCCAACCCAATTTATTATCTCCCCACAAGCCGTCAATTTGTCGGCCCTTCAAATATCTCTATTTATTTATTAATTCATTCCTTCATTTTTTTTTTCCGCCGACGGTGCGGTAGGATTTTGGATTGGTTCCCGAACTTCACCATAGCTAAAAGGGGGAGAGTAAACGAATTGTGGGAAGTTGCGCTTTCCAGCGTGTGATATCGTAAAAAAAATCAAAAATGATAATAATCCCACAACAAATTTTGCTACTGAAGGCCTTTTCGAAATCGGTGATACTGCATAATGTTTCACAGACCCTACTCAAGTATGATAACCTTGGTGACGTGCCGCGAGTGACGCCAAACTGGCTTGTGCCGGTCGAAACCAAGCCAAACGGGACCGAACGGAATAAATACGTATAAAAATGGGGAACGAGTCGGAAATGCAGAGTATACTGCACGTCCGAGTAAACACGAGCACGGTGTTATCATACCTGCTGAGATCCAGGGTATTCAATTGTTGGGGTGAAAGTGCTGTGCTGTGCTGTGCCGTGCCCATGCCCGTGCCCGTGCCCGTGCCCTATGACATCGTACTAGTACAATACAGCCGTGTGCCAAAAGTACTGACCCCCCGGGTGGGATGGTGATAGGTCTTTTGTGTCACGGCACTAGCTGGGATATGTACCAGAACTTTTGGCACAGGGCTGTACGAGTATCATACAGTGCATACCGCACCGGGCTGCAAAGAGGGGAGGGAAGGAAATGGGGGTTGCCGTACGGCTCCTACCGTCGGTGGGTAAGCTACAGTAGGCAAGAAGGTGGGATGTGTCCCCGCAGATGCGTTCCCTCCGAGAGTGGGTATGTGCGGGGACATATATCGTATAGTAACGGATGCGGCATTATCCGGGAGGTTCTCGGCCCCGGTGGTGGGAAGTGGCTGGATTGCCGATGGCCGGCCGGTCGGCTGTGGGTGGGTGGATGGATATCATATCGTGGATCGATTACATTGCAAACTATGGTACCGCTCAAGTACTGTACTTGGTATGATCATTCCCGCTCCTCTGATTCGCTGACTTTTGCGCTCCAGGCGGTACTGTACCAGGGGAGGAAATGTCTTTCTTAATGCCTTTAGCTAACTGCTCGGAAGTCACAAAAATTCCAAGCTATCTCTGCGGCCCGCGGCCTATCTTTACGCTCTCTTATCTCCAAAAAAGAAAAGAAGAAAACTACGGTACTGACCCGCGGTATGCTTCTCCGGTGCGGGTTTGTGCGCTTAAAAGGTGTGAAATTCGGCATCAAAATGAAAGGACTGAAATGGAATAAACCAAACAAAATACGTAAAAAAACAAACAAAAAACCCCGTAACCAGAAACACCCGTCTGCTCTAGAATCCCTGGATAATAGAATGGCAAAGGAAAACCGCAAAAATAAACTCAAAAGGGAAAAAAAGAAGAAGAAAAAAAGATCACAATCACAGATCATCACTCGTCCTTCATCGTCGGCATTCCTTGGGGGCATCTCAGACTTACCAATTCATCATCAGAGAGGGGAGCCATTACCCATAACGCGTAATAGCGACCCTTGGAATTCATAAAAACGTCCACATAATGCCTACGGCTCCGCCGCACCTGTACGCACCCAAGACAGCAATTCTATCAGCGAAGAAAAAACAAATTTTTTCCCTTCCCCCCCCCAACTCCCCATTTTTTGGTGGTGGATCATGATCAACACGTACGCTCCAATAGTGAGTGCCGCGGGTACCTGCATTTCCGGCTTTCTGTCAAGGACCCACCCTCCCACTGCTGATATGCCAAGCGAGATTAAAGTTGCGCAGATTTTGGCGGTGCGCGAGAGTGAAAGGGTGGGGGATTGTAGTAATAGCTTGGGTAATTAGTCTTGGCTTTTGTTTTTTAGGTTAATGCGGGGAGAGAGATGGTGGTGTGGGTTTAAAGAAAAAGATACCTCTTTGGGTATTAATTCGGGAGCAGTAGGTTTTTGGTCCTCCACTTTCGGCCCGCTTTGCTCTTTCGGTGGTGGGTGTTCATGGGAATGTGGCTGTGATTGCGGTGGTGGTGGTGGTGGTGGTGGTGACTGTGATTGCGATTGTACTGGCTGCGGCGGAGGAGGTGTAACTGGAAAGCTTGGCTTTGGCCTCTTTCTTAAAGATATTAGGTCTTCTCGGCTCTCGAGAAACCTGCCCTCGAGCTCAACCAAAGGCCTCTCGCTGTCAAGCCATTTCCTATATGCCATTATTTCGTCCTCTCGTGCCGCCTCTAGCGTGTCTGCGACATCTGCAAAGTTTTTCAATGCCGTGTCTGTGCGTCGTTGGCTTAACGGGTTTTGTTACGGAAGGGTGTATAATGAGACTCACTGTACTCCCTGAGTTTCCAGGCGACAGCGCCCATGACCTGTATTCTCCTTGCCCCACCACCGCTTCCGGCGCGTCGTGAGCGCAGTCCAAGACCAGCATTGGAAAGATATTCGGCTGTGTCTAATTCCGCAAGAATCGATTCTAATTCCGAGATTTCGTCCTGCAAATGTAAAAGCACTAGATGGTTCAATGTTGAAAAGCGACGGTAGAGCGCGAGTGATGGATGATTAGTGAGTGTTTGAGCCACGTGTGGATAACCTGTTCTGCGAAACGGGGGAGGAGAGCCACGCCGTGGTTTCTGGGGGGTTTGGGAAGTCTGAGGTTGCGGTATATCCGGAGGTGGTGCTGAGCTAGTCCATTAGTAGGGAAGAGAAAACTGGGGAGCAGCCTTTGTACCCAACGGTGGTATCTTCCTCCGAAACTTTGATCCTACCGGTGGTGTCCCCTTACCCTCCGACTCACTCTCACTGCCTGCTCTGCTCTTGCCTTTTCCCTTTTCCCTCTCCTCTCTCCTTTCATCTTCAGTTTGATCATCGTCCGATCCTGAATACCACTCACCATCTTCCGAATCGTCTTCACTACTTATCAAGATTTGTGGAATATCCTGGCGGCCTTGCTCATAGTACTCGCTATTTAGTCCTTTGGGGCCTATTCTTGTACCCTCAATTTTCATCGGCCCCGAGGCCCATGGCCCATTGTAAGACCCTTCAAAATCTACTCTCTGTCGTTGATAAGAGGTTCCTATGGATTGCCGTGAAGGAAGGGGAGGAAACGGGAGAGAGGGAGGAGGAACAGGTGGAAAGCTACTATTATAATAGCCATATTGCATGGGCATTCTATATACTGGAGGGTGAGCTACATTAGCATTATAGGGTACTAGTCGGGGTGAAGGCTGTCTAGTGCTTTTTGGTGTAGTGGGGTCTTCATGTTCCCCTGACGCCGTGCCGGAATGTGAACCAGAGATACTAGAACCAGAAAATGTCCTTGGTCTTCTCTTCTTCGCCCGAGGAGAGCTGGAAGACGCATCGGATCGGTTTCTGCGATGAGGTTTTCCCGGTGGAGTTTTCGGCGGGGGAATTGCTGGCGACAATTGCGACTTTTGGTCGGCACTTGTATTGTCTTCTTCAAGGGAAGCCATCATTCGTTCGGTGCAAGAACGGGAGGGGGCAAAAGAACGCATGGGTATAACCTTATATGGCGGACAGACGCCACGGCTTTTTCGCTTAGCCTCTGCGCATGCTCGAGATGTTAATTTCCGATGATATCGGGTTTGCTCAGGCACCAGCTGAATTTGGACATGTGCCCATCCAATAGATAGTGGTCACCGAGAACGGTGGTTGCTATTGTGAGCTGAAGCGAACCAGGATCCAGCTGAGAAGGCAACCGTAGTGAAAATGGAAGATTAGAGAAAGTTTAAGCAGGGAGAGCGAGACTTATTTTCCCTGAATTCCAGCGGAGGAATTTCAAAGAAGGGTCGATAATCCACCACAATCTACGAGTCTGATGCGATATATTAGTGTTAAGCTGTGGGTATCTGACTGTTACATCACCCGAAGTCACTCGGATTCGCAAGGTCCTGGAACGAAAATAGGGGTCCGGTAGGCCAACACGCTGCCCGTACTATGGAAAGTTAGCGCCACAGCTGGGATGTCAGTTCTTCACACAGGAGAAGGGTGAGAAATTACGTTATTCTCTCGCTCCGAGATGTAATATAAGAACAGGTGGTGTGCGCGTCTTGTGCACCATGGTATGGGGGTTCCCGGATTATGTTAGCTGGAGTTCGTTTATAGCCACGATCGTCGAAAATCAACAGGTCGCAAGAGATAGATCGTGTGATTTCTTTGAGACAACATATCGCGGACCTGTGCTCCGGGATATAGATGGTGGGGGACTTATGGAACCGGTGGGGAAAGGGCCATAGGATTTGGGCCGAATATTCCTATGAAGTCAGTGCATGACCACGGATTAACGAATCTCGCTCCAGCTGTGGAATGAACGGAGAGCATCCTTCCTCCATCCATGCCTATCACAACCCCTCGATACATAGGGCAGTTCGAAACCTAGCTGCAGTTCCTCAAACCCGCAACAAGAGGGAGTCTATTTCAAAAGGGTAAAAGTAAAAAATGGATTAGGTAGCTAGGACCATACAGCAAGACTAGCCAGCAGACTTGGTGTGTGCGGTATAGAATTTAATTTCAATGAGTTTGTCTTCAGCCAGTAACCTGCCAGGAAGACCCCCGCAGATCGTATTGACCACGGGTGTTCTAAACTAGCCATCGTATATGCGCTGCGAGGTCGAATTAAGCTGTGGCAAAAGGAGGTTTTTGCCACCTGGGGGATTTTCGAGCACAAACTACCGATGCTCCATTCAGATAGATAACTCCAGCTCAGATTCTCTGCGTTTCATTTCAGCGCTGCGTATTGAGCTAAGGGAAGGTATGAGGAAATAGAAACACTATAGAAGCCTAACTATGCTCACGATCACTGAGCACCTTGTTAAGCCTGAGAAAACAAGCCGACGTGGCAGAAGGAAGAGCCTAGGGCAAGATATCAAAGAAGCAAAAAAGGCGATACACACGGGCTAACTAGTATCAGCAGGGCTCGTGGATATTTGCCGAGTATTGATAAGGGGTACTTGCGTGCGCACCCCGCGTCCCCGCCTTAGATTCGTAGGTGACCTCCGGAAGAAATTCAATCTATCTGGGTTCCTCAGAGAAATTTTGCAGGGGAGTTTCCTCCAAGGCTAGCATGTATACAATAAGGCTAGTATATCTATTAAAGGTTATCATAGCCTGGGAGTGACCCATCGAGTCCCAGAGAACGAATCCCGCATAGAAAATCCCTCACACAACGGGACCACGAACCGCGCCAGCACTTTTGCACCTTTCCCTTGGACGAGAGACATATCATATCCCTATCTTGATCCCTGTAAACGCTTCAAATGCTCATTTTGCCCTAGAAATCCAATAAGGATCAAGAATCACTTCCAATCACTCGCTGGAGAGATATCCACTTCGGTTACAACCTCAGATCCCTCCTGCGCACGAGCGAGGGGTGATCGGGAATCGATATGATGCGCTGTGAACAATCCCCACGCCTCTGGGCCCCAGCTAGGGGGTTCTGGGGCTTCACAGCGAACATTTTCAACCCCGAGGCCAACATCTGTACCTGAAAGCAAGGGTATTCTGCAGCCTGGTTTATAACTGCCAAATATCGGATCGGGGAGAAGCGTAACAGGTGAGGGGGTGTAAGGGAAGAAAGGGGAAGAGTAGCGATGCCTGAATTGATAGGTATTATACGCCACTCTTCTCTCTTGTATCAGTGAGGAAATAATGTGAACTAAAAAAACAAGGAGGTTCTCTTATCCCAACGAAACTCCGCACTTACCGGTAGGCCGGTGAGCAGAAAAGGCTATAAGTGATATTATAACATAAATCACTGCCACCATTCAAGCAACTTCCCAATCTGCCGGCCAGAATAAGTTCTTCTCCTCCAATGTTCCCACCACATCAGGTATCAGGCACCGAGCGCATGTCACTGCATATCTCCCCCTAGCTGGCTAGGAGCACAGTTTTCTTAACTTGCGACTAGTTTAGTCCCCTGAGGAGGATATTGACCCTAGAATTTGGGGGAGACCCACAGGGGAAATAGCATCGATAAGAAACCCTTCCCCGTGAGCAGGATAGCTCTAGCCCTCTGATCTTAGCGTTTCAAGGCAACATTGAATTCTGTACAATACTTCTCCATTTAGCGGTAGTTTCCCTTAGTAGTTCTTGAGGACCTAAGTGCTACCGGTTTGATATCCGTCAAGTCAGAGCCCAGAACGGTTCTCAACGTCTTCGAGAATGCGCTTGTTAATTTCCACATCATCACCCAATATCAGCTAATACTTGCAGAATATAGTCCTTGGAAGCACCTGTACTCGAGTACAATTTAGAAAAGAAAAAAGGAGCAAGTTGGCGGTGCTTGCCATTTTTTTGAGCTTGTGTATGATACTACGGTAGTACCGTAAGAGCTCTTGGAGAATCTGCTATCTCCGCCAGCCCGGTAATCTCCGGATTTAGAGACTAGAGCTCCTGAGCAGGATTAGCGTCTTCCCGGAACTGCACAAGATCAGCCCACTGGGTGTGTTTGATTTAGTTAGCCAGTATTCGCAATTTTGATAACTTGTTGGACCGAATCTATCATGAGCTGAGAGGCTGGTTTCCTCTGATAATCTGATGGTGAATTTCAGGAGTTTTTACCGCATTCATCCATAAACGCCAAGGCACGCCATGCTGTTATCACGTAATGTAGGCGTTTTCCAAGTTCCCTGATCTGGGGAGAGACCTCTGTACTCGAGTAGCCGGAACATTCATTCAGCGGGTATCTTAGCAGTGGTGATGTTAATCCGCCAAGAGTGGAGTGCTGACAGGTTAATACCTTGGCAAACATCTATTGACAGATATTGCTAGGCCAATTAACAGTAATCAGCATGTCCCTGACATTCCCCTAAGTTACTCCACCCCAATTTCAACCTACTCCTAAACCCCAATATCTCCACCAAAGCTCTAGATATTCCTCAATTAATGGGTAGAGGGTCATCCATTCTATTATATAATCAGGCTAAATTCTCATCGGAGGGATGGAATCCTTTGGTGGTTGAAGATGGACAATATCGTCTTGGCAAAGTACTCCTCTTGCAGACGTTTCTTACCATAGGCCCAGTCGCCATAGTTGTCGGTCTTTGAGAGTGGTCTCCTACTAAACTTCACAAAATATCATACTAAAACTTGGTTATTATCCGCCTGCCGCTCGCGCAAGTAGGGATAAATGCCACGGTAATCACATATGCCATTCGTTTCTAACAGCTTTAAAATACTACCAATGCCCAACCCAAAATATTTGCGTTATTTCCTGAGAGGACTCCGGAATGCCAGATACACCTTCTCGGCCCGGGTTACAACAAGACGGAAGATCCATTAGTTCCCGTACTCACTCGGAGTAGGGCAGTATTTCCACCAATCCACTCTGCTCACAACACCTTTGCCCATCCCGATATCGGGAGACCACGGACACACCGCGAATTCTAAAAAATCGTTCTGTCGAAGAGAATAGAAAAGTTCCTCCTGGCCGATAATTAGTGATGAAGTTTGAATTAATTTCGGCGGGAGAGAGTTTCTGGGAGGTTAGTAATCTGTTTCGGTTCCAGCTCCTAAACTTGCCCTTGAGAATTGTCTCATAAATCATCCCTGGAATCTTCAGATCCTACACTTTCTGTCCGCAAGTTTGTGACACTCCCCTCTGTTAGAAATGTTTACATCTACTAGTGATTTTAGAGTACGGGATTGAAGGCCCATTTGAGGGAGATCAATGATTGGGAGTTGTCCTCATAGAATAAACTATCTAGAAACCTACCCAGAAACTAGAGCAAGGGACTCAATGAGAGCTAAGTTAGAGACTAATTTGTTTAGTTAAAGTTAACAAAGGTCGGGGAGAAAGGGGGGCTTGCTATAATAGAACATAGATACAGGTATTTCACCTACTATTTCCTAGGTTTAAACATTAGGGTCGTTCATTCTATCCTGCAGCACCAAGTACCATACAGAGCTACCGTATGATCGCTATTCCCAATCCAGGCGGCGTATTTAACTATCGACAATCAGTCTCGCTGCTCGCTTGGGAGCGATTTCTTGTCTCCGAAATTTATACCCACCTATTTTTAGGCCATCTAACAGGGTGGTGTCCTTCATGCTAGATACCTAACGACGTGCGACGAAGTCCAGACCAAACCACAGTTAAGACATAATACGAAGGCCTCCGTAAAATACTCGGTCTCGACTGCTCGATTTCTGGCAAGCTAGTAAACGCGGATAAACTCACCAATTAACTCTTACCTGGTATCCATCTATGGCTAAGAATGTGATATTGTACACAAGTTAGGTTTTCGACACGAATCCCTCATGAGGAATATTATATTTCCTGCAGCTTCCAAAAATCACTTGGAGAATCCGGTAATTGTGGGCAATGAAGAGGCTCCATTATCGAGGCTGATATACTACGCGCAGGATACTTGTTTGAACTTGATAGTCTACCAAGCGCCAGCGTATCAGTGCCATTCCGTGCAGCCGGTGCACCTCAAGAGTAGGACCAAGCTCGAGTACGACACTGAGCAATCACCAAACCCTGACGGCCAGTACGGTAATCAGTTCTTGGCCCAGGGTCTTCAAAATAGCGTAGGATCGTCTCGCTGCAGGGATTCGGCGCTTGTGCCCAACTAGCCTTCAACACAGCCTTCGCTATCTGGTGCGGCTGGGAATGGGGGATCGTCGTTGGGGTCATGGAGGATATCTCTGCACCAGCTGTTGCCCTTGCAGGCCAAACCAGTTTCTATCGTGCACTTGTTCACACCGTGTGTGGCGTTCTTTTTCCCTCTTTTTCCTGGAGAGAGTTAATTCAGAATGGTGATCGAGGTAAAACCGTACACCCCCTCGCTTGCCGTGTACGATGTTAGAGGCGCGCATCGCCTATTTGATAACGGCGCTCTCTTGAGTCTGTATCTCCAAACTACCCCATATCCTGAGGTGGGATCCCGCCGCAAACCGAGGCTACCTTTTAACTGTGCTGATGGGATTGATAGAATGATCAAGGGGCCAGGCTATTCACGTACCCTATTTCTAATCCAGGTTTCCAACAACTAATTTATCTAACTGATTTCCTCCAGATACAACAGATACACTTCGAGTGACATATTATTAGTTCTTTCCCGGTCGTTCGATTTCAACAGGTTTTCAAGCTTCCTTCGTGGACTAGCATGGGAAAATCATTTGACCCCCACGGCTAAAGTAGCCTCTTTAGCCTGCCAATGCGCCGACTGTGAAAAGGGTTCCAGATGCGGTATGTTCAGTTCAACTCATGGGTAGAGGGCTCTTTGCTGATAGTCTCAGGTCAACACTTATTCACCTGTAGCATCCCAATATTCCAAAGATCCGGTAGAGACGAGCCCTCCGAGCAGCATAGTGGAATTAAGGAAGTTAGGGAGGATGGAAATCTCCTGATGATACCCGGCATTCACCAGTGAGTGGCGAACGAGCCTCGAGGTAATTTTGTACTTACGGCGATTAAAGAAGTCGGCCGGAAGAGTTTATGCTATCTTCAGCTCATGCTCAGGTGTTTCTGTATCGTTTTGGAAATTGGCAGCACAGATACTTCCGCGTTGAAGCCCTTATCTGCAGAGATGGCGCTACCTCAGGTCAACTACATTCCATACCAGCAAACTATGTCCTTGACTTGCTGACCGCTGCTTGCGCGGGATGGGAGGACTTGATTGAATGTTCTAGAGGGTTTCTCTCTCGGATGGTGAGAACCCCGGATCAACTGGTCGCGCCCACGAAGCAACTAACCGAATGTCGCCCAGAAACACGAGATACTCGAAGAGTCGACAGTGAATGACAGGCAGATCATTCGGCGACTGGCACGAAACGCCCAGCAATGGGAAAGACTACGCAGTCTTCACAGGGATCATCTTCGAGGCTTGTCGGGATTGGAAACCCTAGGCACTGAAGAGCGATGGTTTGCCGGAAGCGATGACGAAGGTGGGGCGGCTATTTACTCGGATATTCTGGAAGTTGTCAAGAGTCTAGAGGATGTCGGCGAGGGAATTGAGTACTTGATACGAGAAACAAACTCGCTAATTCAAACTGTAAGTAGAAAAATGGCCCTGGGCTTTTGTGTGGATATTTGGTAACATCCGGACAGACATCGAATTTAATTACCATTGAAGAGGGGTATAGATCAAGGGATCAAGGCGACAGCATCAGGCGCATCACTTGGGTTACTGTATGCTTCCACCTTTATGAGGGTATTCCAGGAACCATGAAAACTAATTATGTATTGGACTATGAAAGTTTATCTTTCTCCCACTCCTCTTTGTCGCGGTTTGTCAATGTTCCCCCAAAATACTTTTCTCTTCTAACGTTTTTCGCAGAGCTTGTTTGGCATGAACGTGGACATTCTAAAAAATAATCCCTCATGGCGATACTTCATTTACGTATCGATACCCATGATACTTGCGATATTACTCGCTACAGCGATCTTGAAACACTCGAGGATGCTTATAAACTGGATCCTGGAGAAGTACGGGTTATCAAAAAAGGCTGTTGAAATCTCAAACTCAGAACTACTTTCCGTGAAAATTGACAGGGATGATAACTACCAAAGCCCTAATTTGATATGGGCAGCAAAGACAGGGCAAGAGGCCCTGGTTCGTCTGCTACTAAATACGAACGTTGAAATTGACGCGAAGCAAGATGGACTTACCGCTCTGCACTGGGCGACACGATATGCACATGGCCGTGTGGCAGAAATGATAGCATCACGGGCAGAGTGCGTCGATACGGTTGACGAGCTTGGATGCACTCCTCTCCACTGGGTTGCTCGCAATGGCCTAACAGACCTCACCACAATTCTTCTCGCGAAAGGAGCCGATCATAACGCCTTGGACGATGAAGGGATGAATCCTTTGGCGTGGGCAGCGCAAAATGAAAATTTAGATATCTACGCTATCATTGCAAAGCTAGACGAGGAGGATGCGCCAGCGGAAACGGAATTGCACTCTGCGATAGAAGCGGGATCGCTCCGCGAGGCCCTGCGACTGCTGAACCTCGGGGTTTCGCTCGCAGTAAAGGATGACAAAGGAAGGACACCCCTCCACCTTGCAACAGGACTTAAGAACCGTCCAATTGTTGAAGCCCTACTCCAGGGAGACGCAGATATGGAAGCGGCAGATCTCGATGGGCATACAGCATTGCATTTGGCAGTTATGAATAACGATACAGACCTAGTCAGCGTTCTAACATCCTCGATGGCAAATATCGAAGCAGAAGACACTCTTATGAGGCGTCCCATACACCTGGCAGCACAAAGCGGCTCGGAATCAATTGTCAATACCCTAATACAGTGTGGCACAATACCTCACTCGGTCGATAGCGAAGGCAACCTACCACTCCACCTTGCAGCCGAACACGGCCACCACAAAGTGGCGAAGCAGTTGATAGATAAAGTACCCAGTGGATCATTATCGAGTGTAATAAACACCCGAAATGCCCTCCAACTGACACCACTTCACCTCGCCGCAAACCAGAACATCGAAACGGTGACCGAGTTACTAACAGCCGGCGCGAGTATCAACACCCCCGCCGGTCCCGAAAATACCACTCCACCCATGCTCGCGGCGGAATCCGGAAAAGCCGACATCCTAGAAGTCCTGCTACATCACATGCCAACCCTAACGGATACCCTCCTCTCCAACCTCTTAAAAATCGGCCTCGAGCACGGACACGCAGAGGTAGTCAGCATCCTGCACGAGCACGGCGCGCGCATTGAGCGGACGGCCTCGGGCAGCGACGCCATCTGGCAAGCCTTCAAATCTGGCAACCTCGAACTCTCAATCATCCTCCTGACAAACGGCTTCGACGTGAACACCACCGGACCCCTCGGCATGACAGCATTGCACTTTGCGGCTGGAAGCGACAACCCATCAATGGTGCTCCAGCTCCTCGACCATGGAGCGGACATCTCCGCCACTGACGAGTGGGGCTGGACCCCGCTGCATACTGCCTCCTCTGCCGGCCACGATAAGGTCGTTACCCTGTTGTTGAAACGTGGCGCGGATAAGGATGCCAGGGATGTGTATGAGTGGCTGCCTGTTCATCTTGCCGCGGCCGCCGTGCACGACGCGGTCGTCAGGGTTTTGACTAACGGGGCGATGGAGAGTCGTGATGTTAAGGATTATCCAAAGGAGGAGAAGGTTGCTACTGTCCCGCCGGCGCCGGCGGCTGGCGGGTCGGAAGGGTTTGTGATCCGCGAGTTGATGGGTCCGTAGTCAGTGGCATGAGTTCCTGTCTTTCACGAGATTTGGGGGTTTTTCCCCCTGAGGGGAGGGGGGTACATATTTAGTAAATACTGTAAAAAATGGTAACCTAGTACATTATTTCGCCCCGAGTGTTGATTAGACTATAGTTCGTGTGCCCAGGCATCGAATTCTTCGTCGGAGAAAAAATAAAAGCGAGTGATCTTTTGTGATTATATCTACAGTGTCTCTGATTGGCTTTTTGGTTGTACTGCCAGGTATATAAAGTGACGGGAGCTACTATGCACTTTCTAGCTCAATCCATGCTTTGGAATTTATAGCGACTTAGGATCATACATCCGGAAAACACGGTCTTCGGCACAAAGTGAGGATTCTCGAGGGGAAACACCTGGAAGACGACGACAAGCCGAACTTTTAATTTTCCCCAAGCACTATGAGGGTGGGGACTGGCATTTTTTCTTTCTTTCCCCCTTATTTCTCCCTATTGTTTTAGCGGTTTTTGTTGCGCATTTTGGTCTTGGTGTCGATAGGCCGCGACTGCGCTATCATACTGTTTCCAACACTGCAGGCGTGAGATATCTGTTGCTTGCCCCGTGAAATAGATTGAATATTATGTGGATACAATATCCACTGTAGGTCGTATGAGACTGTACTGCACCGCACAAGGACAATCCAATTGCGGTCATTTAGTAACCAGACAGAGGCCAAAGCACATCAAAATTGCAGGTTTTTGAGCTATCTATCATTACCCAACTGCCGTAGGTGGAAATAGCATGGGTAAAGAAAATCATAAAGCAATTTGCGATAATAGCACCAACATGAAAAAGTGTGGGATTTTTCCCTTCAATTCTCTTATAGTAGTGAGGAGTGGAGGAGCGTCTTTTCCTTAATGTTGCCTGCCAAGACTGGGCTTTTTGTACGGTATGGGAAAGATACATTGCAGCACACTTTGCCCAGAGCTCTCTGGAAACTTTTGGCTTCTGTCTGGTTACTAAATTTAAACGACCCCTACTGAATCCTCATACCAAGCTTTATCGCAAAACCTTGGATATTGCTAGAGTGGCATAAGTCGTGCTCATTCTCGTAAAGTACCGTATCCTTTTTTTGCCCATGTAGTTGTAATATCACTGGCTGACCTAACCTATAGCATGCCACCTACACGGGGGTTTCTAGCAATACCAGCGAGACAATTGTGAACTCTCATAAAATCATTCCGAGGAGGTCAAACATGAGCTGTGATAAAGTGAATATTGGAGGTCGAACACTAGAGTAATGGTGAAGATGCAACGCTCCTGTAGGCTGCTGGACTCGGGTATTCGCTCAGCAGCCGGTAGGGCCCATGTGAGATGGAGTCTTTGGCGCGGACCAGTGTGCCCTGGTCAGATATTGTATATACCACTTCATAGCCCTACGGCTCCATAAGCGCAACGATATATAATAATAATAATAATTCCGAGGAGGTGGGTTTCCGAACACATCTCAATGGTTTGGAAGATCATATTTATGCACAGTTTGCCTTTTGTCCAATCGCGTGGGTTAGAATTTAGCCTCTAATCCATTGAACATGGTCCTCCGCAGCTTAGATTCAGCTGCCGTATCGACCTAGGGTTTATTTCTTGCCGTTTGTAGGCCAGTATTTAGACTTACTGTGCTAACATGACATGATACGATACATGTAATTTCACCCTGGGTCCTTACATCAGATAGCCCTGCCGAGTAGACTTTTAAATTCTTGCGATGGAGTCCGGGGGACGAAGGAAGGCATGATGCTCGGGTGTGGTGTTTCTTTCAACCGAACCACTCCTTCAAGGCACCGCGCATCAACTCTCATTCATCCAATAGTACGACATATAGTAGGACCTCCAGGGGTGGAGCAGAGCCCGAACCATGGGTGGGCTAAACAGAGAGCTAAAACCTACCCCGCTGAGAATCATCCCGCTCAAAACTCCAAAACCCATCATTTCCCCCACCAAACACGCTAACTTGAAACTGGCTAAACTCATTAGAACTCGAGCGACAGAGGATGAATAGCGCCGGCCAAACTCTCACCCGTGCAAGCTCCCTCCGAAAGCTCCTGAAGCAAAGTGGGAGAGGGTTGGGGGTCAGAGGAGCAATGCATGCGGTGGGCATGGGGTGATGCGCAGTACGGTTGCACAAAAAGGTACTGAGTCAGAGCAGCTGTTTTGTTCGGTTGCCTTGAATCATGCGTCTGTTCCAGAAGTGCTCGTACCGGTGTCGTACCTCGCCCGGGTTGTGTTGCGTTGTCAGTGCGGGGCAAGTTGACGCGCGGTGGAGAAATTTGGCGAATCGGGGTGGCTTTTTGGCTATAGACCGGGAGGAGCAGCGGTGTTGTGCTTGTGCTTGTGCCAGCCTGCCAGTAGTAATAGCGGTATCGAGAGGCTTCTGCGAGCGCGGTATGTTAGGAGTACTCGTACGGTACTGGTGCGGTACTTGTACTGTGCCTTAAAAGCGCTGTGAATCCATTGTTGATAGTTAGGCCCCCAGCCTTCTCAATCAAGCACACTGAGAAGGGATACGGTCGAGTTTTCCGGACTGGCGATGGCTTATTTAAGTCGAGTCCGCTGGAGCTTATTGACTGGTGTTTGTGATTTTGTTAACCTGCTCTGTTAAGCTTGTGGCGGTTTGGCCCAGCGGTTCTCCTCACGTAATCTGATGGTGGACGAGTCCTTACGGTACAGCTCAGCATAGAAAGAGGGCATTACATGTGGATATCAAGTTACTAAAGTTACTGGTACGGGGGTAGTACTTTTACATGAGATTCGTAACTGTTGCGGTCGTTTTTGAGAGAGAGTGTGTGACAGCGGGCAACTGGAACAGGAGGCTGTGCTTGAACGATAATACGGGTACTTGTACCGTAGTCTATATACCGGTGCTCGAGTTTCTGTGGTTATAAAGAAATTTAGTGAGTGTATCTCCGGCCGGAGTTGTGGCTCCAATATGATATCCGGTACCCGTACACTCACTCCCCGCTATCCCGTATCTCAGCAGCTCGGATACCTGGCTGTCCCGTATAAATTTCTCTGGGTTCCAAATTTCTTTTGCATCAAAACCCGAACGGTTGCTCTACAAGTGTAGATCACTGGCTGTACCGGACAAATTCTGGGTTTTCCCATGCTTGATATTACTCTAACGGTATAATATATACTGTGGCTTATCTATTGGTGTAAATCCCTTCTGTGGCAACGCCGCGCGTTCCGCATCGCTTATCCAAAGGCAGAGTCGACGGCTGACGAGGGCTGTTTGTTGCTTGCACTCACTTGCTGCCTCCTTTCCCTCTCCTCCCTCATCCTCCAAACACCTTGCTCTTCCAACCTCCTCCCCTCCCCTCATCCACCCCACATTTTGTCCATCGTCCCTCATCCCGCTTTAGTCTCTTCAACCATCTCACCTTATCACGTACCCGTTTAAAAGTGCCACACCAGCCTTGTTGAATTTTTCTTCTTCACATCTATCGTAGGGCTCTTGCAGAGCTCCAACCACCCAGCATTCTTACATCATTCCCCTTACTCACCACCACCACTGCCATAGGCTGACGTCGTCCTGCTCTACTTCACTGCTTTGTCACCTTGATATAAAAAGCTCTTCCCCACTTTATCCCATTATTTGTTGGATCACGATTTTTGCGCTTCCCCGACTCAATAACCTATAGTCGGACGAGCAGGTCCGCTCGTTACAACCCACGAAAATATTATGCTTCCCCCATTCGAAATCCGTGGCCTGCGTTGGCCGGCCGAGGACCCTGAGAGTGCCGCACGGGAGGGTTATCTTCATGCATGGCCAGAAATTAGACTTGAGACTCATGAAGAGTATGACAATCTTATCAGCGAACATCCTGAGACTACCTTGAGTTATTTGGACGAGGATGACGGCGATATCATTACTGTGAGTCGAATCCTTTTTGTTTTGCTGCGGCCCGGCCGGCCTCTGCTTACTATCTGGGCTGAATGTTGACTCGTGTATTTTTAGGTTGGTTCCGCGGAGGAACTTTACGCTCGCGTCGAGGAAGTGTTTCCCACGCACGGCTCGGCTATTTTTGACTTACTCTTAGCTCCAACTGACCCGAATTATAAAGCTGCGCTCGATATTTGGCAAAAGAGATTTGTGGGTGCTGGCCATGCGAGGGCGAAAGCAAAGGGGAAGGCTCTCGCGGAGTTGGGGCCGAGTACGGCAAAGAGTGGTTTACTGGTCGATATCAGTGACAGCAGTGATGACTCACATTTTAGTCGCAGTGAAACTAGTATTGATGCCGATAGCCCTCAATCACCGCTCTTGACGACATTTAGCAATGAGCTCGAGAGGATCATGCAGGAGGCTGCTAGGCTAGGGGAAGGCTCTTCTCTGTCCGTGCCGAGCCCACCACCTAGCCCACCCGTTCCATCAATCCAGCCTATGAACCGGGATGGGGACGTGCTTGCGCAAAGTCTTCGCGATATAGTCCGGGATATCGGACGTGTTGCTCTCGAGCTTCGCGGAGATGTCCCATCGCAGGCTAGGCCAACGATTGGTGCCTTTAATCATGCCTTTTCCACCGCCCTCGGGACCTTCACCTCCCAGCTTCAAAGTGTGGCACTTGATGCGGCTAATGCGGCTAAAAATGCGGCTCAGGTCACGAGGAATATAGATACTTCGGAGATTGAGGCTCACAGCCGTAGGGTGAGGGAGTTGGCAGAGAATATTGGTCATATGGCGGTCCAGGGAGCTAGCGTCGCCAGGGAAGAGGTTGGAAAGGCGCTTGGCACCGGCTCCACCGAGGGTGCTAGAGACTTCATGGAGGCTGATACACAGGCGTCTGCACGGGCTGAGGAGCAGTCAACGATAGGCAGTTACAGGGCTACTGTGGAGACTGATGATGAAGAAGAGGATAGAAAGAGCGAGCAGAAAGCGAAGACGGAATCTATTTGGGAGATGTTTGACAACCGCGAGGGAACCGGAATCATTCCCGTGATGGGGGAGGTTTCATCTTCCAACCATACCAATAGGACCCCTAGCCCTGCCCCCCCGCTTTCTATGCATGGCTTTGTTTCTAGGTACCCCATGCAATATGAGGGTATTGACATGTTTCATCCCTTGGAGCCTGCTCATTTTGGATATAATCACCAACACCCGCCTCATTATCATCCTCGTCCTCATCCATCTCATTTCCCACCCCATTCCCCCCCCGATTACTTTAGCCAGGGAGCGCGGATGTCAGCACCACCTCCACCGCCACCACCACCTCCCCCACCACCTCCCCGTATTCCTCATAGCCCAGTCCCTATATCCCCACCTTCCCCCCCGTTCCCACGCCACCAAATCCCCCCGTATCCGCGTCGCCACCATCACCCGCCGCATAGTGGATCGCCGAGCCGTGGATGGGGCTCAGAAGAAGCAAGGCCCCGTCGTCCTGGGATGTCACCACCAGAATGGCCTTTGAGAAGAGAGGGTTCTGATATTTCGGTGAGAGGGTCGTTGAGGAGGGACGATTCTGATGTCTCGATGAGAGACGTTGGGTCCCACGAGGAAGAGTACACTCCCAACCCAGAAGGCCCCAGAGATCGACGTGTGGGGCGAGTGGACAGGAATAGGGATCCTGAACCCGCCCCTCGACCGATTCGTCGTTCCACTACTTTAAGGGAGGGTGCTAGGAGAGGTGGGCAGACTAGAGATAGCTGGGCAATCCCCCAACCGCCTAATCGTGCCCCTTCGTTTGGGGGCTCGAGCAGACCAAATTCGATCGCATCTCTCCCCCCTACTTCGGCCCATCCTAGGCTTCGACAATTTCCATCTCTAGCCAGCTTCCGATCCCCTGTACCATCACGCCTTTCCCGCGATCTGAACCATAGAGCGTCTGTCCCAAACTTTCGCTCCGAGGATCTGGACACACCAGTAAATCCGTTTCTGACGCCTCCAAGACAACCCTCCCCATCTGAAACTGTTCCTCCGGCTCCCGAACCGCCAGCTTCCGCAGTGTCTATTCCAGGCGAGTGGCCTCATGCCACCGTCGTGATTCCGCCGCCCCCGCCTCCGGCCCCAATGGGCGCCTTTAGGGAATCTCCCGTCTCCTCCCCAGGCGCACCGGCAGTCGAGCGCGGCGCCGGTTCGATCGCCCCCGCAGAGTCAGCCAGAAGACAACAAATCAGACCCAGAGCGCTTGGTGAACGTTATTCCCCGAGCACAAATCCTTTCCTAGAGCGCAGGCGAATGCGCGAGAACAGACTTGGCCTAGATGCTAGAAACTGGGCGGGACAATCGCGTAATAGAAAGACTATCATCCCTCCTGTCCCAGACCGGGAAGAGAACAAGATTGACAAGTGCGTCGCTACATTGATCGAGATGGGGTATGGCGATGATGGAGGCGAGAGCGCAGTTGAGAGGTTGAAGGTTTATGCACAGATTGTGGAAGGGAATGTCGAGGATGCGGTAGAGATGTTGGAGGAGGAGAGGGAAGCGTGGGGGAGGAGGCAGTAGGGATTTTCATTCCTTTGTACTTGTGAAAGATGGTGGAAGGTGATGGATCAGCACTTTTTGCTAGCGGATGGTTGGTTAAGAATGGATTGCCCTTGCTAGCTGCTTAACTTGTATCTCTTTTCTCCTTTCTCTTTTCTTCTTATTGCCGTAGTATTTGTTCTCAGTTGATTCAGTGGGTGTATGTTGCCTTTATTCCGTTACTCCTCTCTTCTCAATTCAACATGACGGATCAGGTCAAATGATTTATGATTGCTTTATCTGCCAGTTAAGTTAGTTGGTTAGTTATTTCGTTGAGAATTTAAGTCAGTCGATCGGCCCCGTTAAATTCAGGGCAGAAGTCCCTTTCTCATCATATTGTGCTTTTGAAGTCTCGTAGTTGGTATCATAACATGAGGCAGCAAATCGAAGATCGCTAGCCTGGCTTTTATCGTGGGGAAATGACCTTCCGGGGGTTTATATGTATCTACCATGCTGTGTGTAAACTAGACTTTGCTGGCTGGATGGAAATCGAGGGTTATCCGTTTGCACACCACGGAGCCGACCGGCATATACCGCATTATCGGAACACAAGTGAACAAGGGCACCTCATTCCATTTACCTTCAGACGGTGCCGGACCTAGCAAAAGTTGTTGAAATTAGGGCACCAATAAACAATCCCCCCTCAGGGGCCCCCCGAAAACTCCCAAGGCGAGCGTGTTCGATTGTGTCATGATACTAATTGCTTAGTCCCTGAGAGTGGCCGCAGTATGTATGATATATAATAATATTATGACAACACCCATATCAAGCACCCCCTCCGCGCCCGTTCACCCTTTAGGGCAAATCTCCCAAACTCCGGCGAGGGATAAAATTATTTATGGTATGGTATCTCTTCATCGGAGGGCTGCTGCTGGACACTACGATTATGGAGATTATTATGTTGCACTTGCTACTGTATGTTAACTTTGGCATGTCATCGGGGAGGTTATGTATTTGCTATTACTTGGTACTACTATCTGCTGACCGTACCTCGTCCTATGGCGGCGCAGTGCAGTACTGTGCTGCCGTGACTGGAGGGGAGGGGGAGGGGGAGGGAAAGTGATGGTGTCATAGGTATGATACCTACTCCACTGTACTTCTAGCCAGTACCCGTACCTTGGCTGATCACTGAATAGCGGTGTGAGCGAGCTAATCTCCCGATGACGGTGTTTTTGTTGAAAGAATCACCTAAGTTAGTCACTTACGGTCGATAAGATACCAGAGGGTGTTGGAAGGGGGGGGGAGGGGGGTCGCAGGCATCCGGGCATTTGGTAAGGGCATAATAGAAGAGGATCATGCTAACTTACGACTTCCAAAAAGAGTCGGCAATAAGCTCCCGGGATCATGATCATTTTGGGCTCGCCATAACCTGTGTTCTGGTTGTGTGGTGTGAGTGGCAGACTCGAGTGAGAGGCTATGACATGGCATTTAGGATGGAGATGTATCAACTCACGCTACTATTGCTGTGCTATGCAGTGCGCACTTTGTAATATATCTATAGTGGCTTGGAGGAGAGGTGATTCTAACATACGGACGCACCGGGCGCTGTGTGGGCTAGAAACCTTCTCAAACTATCGCTGGCTGATCCCTCCCCGCGGGTGGGCCCTATTCCCGCCAATCACTTTGATGCAGAGGATGGGTCCACGTCCCACCTTTTCAGGCGCCCCATGTGGCTGGGGGGGTTAGATGTGCTGGGCGGGCGCTGGAAGAACGATATTGCGAAGATTTAGGACTCGGGAGAGGGACTACCAAAGAAAAGAAAAAAGCTTTTCTACTTGATTGGTTTGAAGTTATATAAGCTTCTTGATATATATAGTCTTTTTACTACTGCTATGACTCTATTTATTATATTGTACGTCCATGCTAAACTACAGCGCACAGCAGGTCTGAAAAAAAATTCCTTCATTTATATATACTTCATCTCTTTTGTCTGGACGGGGGAATGCCGCCAGATTGTGCCCAGTGTGAATTAGGCCGCTTCTCAGGCCACATAACGCAGTTATATCTTACATAGCCCATTATCTATTACGTAAACTTTGTGTTTTGGGATCTGGGAGTCCTGGGATATTCTGTGTGCACCGCCTCTATCAGAAGGTCCCGGTTTATGGTGTTTGCGGACGTGTCACGGTGTTGGTTTGTTTAGCTTTCCTCTTGGACGGTCATGCAGATCGGGCAGGATGTGCCCGGCTGGCAGATGGTATTGGGGGGGGTTTTGGAGGTAGGTTTACTGACGTGGGGAGTGGTGGTGGTGGCGGTTCGGGCCTGGGCGTGGGCTCTGAAAGTACTCGTACAGTAGATTGGAGGGAGGGATGGAGGGGCAAGCTAGATGTAGTATCATAGCGGGTATCCCGCCCAGAATTTTGATGGACGATTTGGGGGGTTGGATCTAGTATTCGGCCCTCCAAGGGAGAGAACCGCACTAACAAGTGTGCACGCGCGCACACTAAAGTAGAAAATCTCTCGATGAAACCTTCCGGTTAGGCCACGAGCTCAGTCTCTCTCTGCGAAGGCCCTCTTTGCCCATATAGCTGGAGTGTCTCAAAACCAACAATGTAGCTCTCCCTCCCGACTGGTTGATCGGCTCAAGGGAGCAAGATATCAAAATCGCTCCCCGGGGAAGCGCGAGAGAGCAACCCCATAGAAGATACTGTAATCCTAGAAACCGGTTTTTTCTCTCTCTTTTTCGGGGGTATTTGGAGGCATGCAGGTCATTCACATATGCTCCCAAATATGTCTAGTTTTAACTGGCAGCAATATAAAGCCCGGTGGTCTCGCACCGGTGTCGGTATTAGCCTAGGACCGCATCCACTTCGCGAGTTCTACATACGGTGCCGGTGCTCGGGTGAGCAGCCCTTCAAATGACGTTCTACCCAATCTACAGGGTTAATGATTAACGGTCGCTTTCGCAGCCATGGCTTTAGCGCTTTGTGTCACGAGCTATCACCTTCTTGAGGATGTCAATATTAGCAGGGTGCTCTTGCCGAGGTTAAATGGGGTAAACTGATAGTCCCCCCGGAGAGGAGCCGAGTCGACACTAAAGTTAAGTAGCACACTGTAAAATATGGTACCCCGCATCTGGCTCGTTCGATGCCTTCCATCTCGCTCATATTGGAGCTGTGCCAGGATCCGGAATTTGCATTAGCATATCACCAACCCAGGCCTATCCATTTTGTCCCCGGGGATGGTTGCTGTTATAATGGGGCGCGTGACCATCAGTGTCGTGTTTATGCCGAGGTTCGGTTTAGTGTTCTGGGCAAGTGAGATTGCTGCCCTAATCACACGTCCTATTCGAATTAGGGGTATGCAGAACATTGCATCAAGTTTGGTGCTTAGGATTGGCCCTTGAGTGCTGAAGGGTATGATACATGCTTTAGTATTTCTACTGGGTGCCCGGAAAGCTAGTGAGGGGCAGCACCGTTCAATCATCCTTCAAACCTTGGGCAAATGTGACTTTGTCCCCAAAGCAGGACTGTTTCAGCTTCGTTTCCGGACCAGACGGGCACCGGCAAGGACTCGGTTCAATACCGGTATGCCCTACTTCCCCAGATGCAGGTGCCCGAGCAATAACTCCCCATTGGATGGCAGGCTAGGTTTTGATATCGCCCAAGTGAATTCTTGACAGCGGGGATGGAGGCCATGTGGCATATTTGTACTCGTATTGTATGAGTGGTCAGCACCCGACTGGCTCATTCTCCCGCATTCATCCGTCAGTTCATCGTTTGGCCTTGAGGACTAGAGTGCCGGTAGCACCGTTAAGCATTTCAAAGTGAACCTACGAAACGCTGCAGGATGTTGGCATGCCCCGCACCTCTGCTGACTGGACCACCACGCGACACCGCATGGCTACCCACTGGGGTAAACAAACTCCTTCCACTTGCACCGTACTCCAACTCCAACCTTCCAGCGTATAATAGCCTATGATAAGCCGTGATGGTGGTGGCGGCGGTGTTGGGAAATTGGTTGGCGCAAATTCCGGGTGATGATCCATGATCGGACTCGGTGCGGGGGAAGGATTTTCCGGGGGTGGATGGAAGAGATCACAAGAGGGAAATGGATGAGTGGGTTGTCAAGACATGCTTCTTTGTGTGCGAGCATGATGGATTGGGTCGAGTATAGTATGACGCTGTATTCTACTCTCACATGAGTAAATAGCGTCGGAAATATACAGGTATTATACTCGAGTACCGGTATCATACACAAGTGTCAGCACCGATGAGGTGGAGAGGTTTCCTCACTTTTTGTTTTTTGCTGGCCAGATCTAACCCCTTGCTCACCGTTCTAAATAGGAAGCTGGAGAGTAGCTTTTCCTTCCGGAACTGTTTTGCTTTTATGCGCCAAGGAGTGTCCACCATTGGCTACGATGTGAGCTCTGGCTGCGAGGGGCATATGTTGGAAGCGCTCGTTTGAGGCTGAACCCAAGTCTGGCATATCTGTTGGTTTGGTTGGATGGACCCTCCAGTTATTATTGCCCCTGATACAGTTAGACTGCCGCTATGTTGGCTGTCTCTTGCTATTCTGATGTTCCCTCGAATGGTTGCGGCCAGTCTGCATTGCCTAAGCGAGCATTCTCCTGACTCGTAGTGGATTATGTAAGACTGCAGACATGGAGAATTGCACTGGGCTCGTGCACTACAGTACAGCATCGTACACACCCTCACTATTCTCTTCTCCTCTCCCCTTCCTTCCCCCTCCCCATTGAGAGAGGGCGTCTCATACTTATGCCCTTGCCCGTCTAATTTTCCTCATTCCTCGATACTTACGGGGCCAGGTGTGGTACGCCGCCCCCATTTCATCGCATTTTCACTTCTCCACGTTTTTTTTATAATTATTCCCTTCGACTTGTTCTATTCTCTGCATCGCCTTGGTCGAGTACCCCGACTTTCCTTGTTTCGAGATTGGTTTTGCCTTAATAAAGCAAAGGGGAAAAAGTCGGTTTATATCCCTTTTGATTCTGAAACTCGCTAGCAATTTAGCCAATTCCTCCATTCCGCTGGATACGGTCTGGACTTCGTGGTCTGTTGATACTGTATCATACTCATACGTTTTTGCTATCCTAATACCGGTGCTGTACCGTACATGATACCGTGAGAGAAGAACGGAGACGAGGGCATTGTTTCCCATTCGTACAGAAACAGCTGTGAAAAGAGGTGCCCTTGTCACACATGCTTCTGCTGTGCACATCCGACCAGCTTTTTATCCGCGGCTCTTGCCTTCCCTGTACCGCCGTTTGAACCGAACCCCCTCCATCGACAAACGTCGTGAACCTCTCCCTCCTTCCTCATCCTGACTGCCACCCCGCGAGAGGAAGAGACAAGAACCAATGTCACTATCTATGGGTTTGTTTTCACGCCGAAAAAACTCCGAGGATAAGGCCCTGAGAGCGGCGTTATCGTCACCACATGCGAGCCCGTTCACCCCATCGCCTTCTGCACACGATGGATGCTCGCCTTTGCCACTGTCCCCGCACTCTACCCCAGTGATGCCTCCCAAAAAGTCAAAGCTCCTCACCAAGGCTCATCCGATAAGCCTGCCTGGTTACACGGCCGATAGCGGGGGGATTGTTTTCGTGCCACATCTCATGAGGGCGAGAACTGCAAACTTCAACTCGCTGACGCCGACCCCGCAGCAGCAGCACCGCCATCGCCAGAAGCAACCGTCCATGTCGGGCTTAGTGAGGTCCAGTAGCGACGCTAGTGGGTCATGGCGTTCACGGCCGTTGGATCAGCGCGCACCGCAACTGGGTTCTCGTATGGAGGCGTTTGTGAATATCGATCCTTCGAGCTTTCCAAGCCCGCCTTCGCCAGTTTTGCCCCAGAGCATTCCATTGCCCGATTCACCGGCGGTGCTTCAGAATCGCGACCGCCCCGGTTCCTGTTCCGGCTCTGGTTCTCCGACCCCTAGGTTTCCCTTATCGGCTACAGGGGTGGGTTATGGGACCCAGCCGAATCATGGGTTTTATAGTCCCCCTCCAAGTGGATATCCAATTAGTCCCCCCCTATCGCCCGAGAGTCCGCTGGGGACGCCGGCGGGCAGGTTTGGTGAACTTATACACAAGTCGGAGGGGGAACTCGTTATGGAGATTGCCGGGCTGAAGGAGGTATGGCTTTCTTGTGCACTTTATGCAGGGTGAAAACGTGGCATTGCTAATGCATCGCAATATAGGCGCTTAGTACGAGAGACCATGTGATTGCTCGCTACGCCTCCAATTTCAACATTGATGAAATTAACGACGCTGCCTCTGGGATGAAGAAGTCTGAGGTTTATATCTTCTTTGCCAAATTAATCTAATTGCACATTTTCTAATTACCATAGGGTCAACGCGTACACCAAATATTGTCCCATCGAATTCACAGCCTGGAGGTGGTGAATTCGGAGAAGGATAATGAGATTGCTCAGGCGGAGCGAAAGATGAATGCTCTACGAGAAGCGCAGAACGCAGAGTTGGGTTCTTTACGGGAAGCCCACGCTCGTGAGGTGCAGACTTTGCGAAATGCCGCCAAGGGGCTGGAAACCCCTGGTGGGGTTGGGCTGGAAGACTTGGAAGACTTGGATCGCTATCGCCGCCGGGAGTCCGAGCTAATGGACGTTGTGAATGGAAAAGAGAAGGAGCTTGAGCTGCTTCGGTCTAATGCCAATACTCTCAGACAGCGGGTTTCCGTCCTGGAGAAGTCTGTTACAGAGAGGGATCGTGAACTTGAGAGTGCCCGACGGCAGGTTCAGGCCATGGATGAGGATCGAATTTTGATCGGCGGAAAGCCGGCATTAGTGGCTATTTCGGAGATGGGGCTCGCGGATATTGGCAGGAAATTAATGGATGAGATTAGGAGAAGGGAAAGGGCAGAGAGAAGGCTGGCTGAGGCGGCAATGAAATCTCGGTCGGATCACGACGCCATTCTACTGGAGACTCGTACGAATGCTTTGAGGGGAGTGGAGCATAAGCCAACGCAGGAGGAGCTTACGCGCCTTGAGGCTCGAAGGAAGGCAAGGGAAAACATTGATTATGTGCTTGCCGAAGAGGAGAAGCGACGAACGGAACTAAGCTGGCAGGTTAACGAAAGGCTTGAGACGCTGAGGCAAGAGAAGGAAACGTTCGAGAGTCGGATAACGAATATGGAGATGGAGCTTGAACAGGCCAAACAATCTGCCACCACACAACGAGAAGGAAATGAGTCACTCATCGAAATGGTCACGAAAATCAACATCCGACTGGGCGAAGAAAAGAAGAAAAACAGACAGTTGGAGGCTAAGATCGATCAGGTTATCGAAGACGCACTGAATAACGTTTCCGGGTCAAAGCGTGCATGCCAGGATTTGAAGAATGTGGTCGAAGATCGCGAGACCCGCATAGCATTCTTGGAATCTGAGGTTGTAGCTTTGAAGCGGGAGAAGTCAGCGGTCGAAGAAGCATGGCACTCACTGGGGTCGGAGCTGGAATATCATTCCGCCGCATTAGCGAAGCGTGACGAACGTATTAAGGACCTCGAGACCGAGAATGGCAACATCCGCGACCGCCTTGAGGAGTACCAACACGATCTCGAAGAAGTACGCAAGAACTCACTCGACCTGCCAATCCTCGGCGACTCGGACAGTGAGACCAAGCGGGAACTCGGCAACCTGCAAGAAGACCTAGAGCTCTACAAGCGGGACATCAAAGCTTATAGACGCGACCTTAAAAAGCGCGACGCTCAGATCCGCGACCTAAACCGCACAGTTGCAGACCTCGAAAGTCTTCTCGACCGTAAACAGCCACCATTGTCTCCGTTTCCGGTACCCCCCTCGACCCCCGTATCTTGTCCCCCAACCCCAACCACTGCAAATCTGGTAGAAGAAGTCGCTACATTAAAGGACAAACTCCGCATCTACGATCAGGAGTATCGAAGCACGTTTGAGGATCGCGAATCCCTGCGTAAAAGGCACGCCGCCGTGACCGCCCAGCAAAACATGATAATTACAGATCTCGACTCCACGATCGTGAAGCTACGAAAGGAAAAGGAAGCTACGGAGAAGGCGATGAAGAGAATGCAAGCCAACTTCCTACAGCTATCGCAAATCGCTACGGCCGGTACTTTGGCTACCATCAAGAAATACCAGGATGTCCCGCTACCACCGTTGCCGGCTGGCGCTCCATTACCCCCTGGATCTCCGGTCCTACCTAGTTCGCCGGTCCGACGCGGCTCGCGAAGGAAGGATCGGGGCCGGAGCGTTAGTATGGGAAGTCCGGTTATTGGAAGCCTAAGTGGGGGCGAGGAAGAGAAGGAGAAGGAGATGGAGCGTAGGGATAAGACTTTGAGTGTGGTTAATGAGCCAGATGGAGCGCTGGGGGAAGAGGAGGTTATTGAGTGGTAATTTCTTTCTTGTAGGCGTATTATTGCATTGTCTCTTAGTTTCTGCTAGCCTGGGGGTGATACAGTACCGCATGTAAAGTATGATATCTGGGAGTGGGAGGGTATATAGTCCGGATTTAATTGTCATAATGGAGTTCCTCTGATGCTTTGGCTATATATTCTCGTGGTGCCGTGTAGTGGCGGTATGGGAGACGCTCGCGCTGTAGCGATTAGTGGTTTCCCCTGCCCTCACTCATGGCCACCTACCTTTATTAGATTAATCATAGAGTATCACTCGTTCATCTTTCCCCCCAAATCGAGACCAATAGAAAGACTCACCATCTAATCGCAACAAGCGCGAACTCGAACACTAATGGGATTCCGAACCCTTGCAGGGCGAGTGCCCGGACAACTCATGCGCATCCAGGCCCAAGTGTAGCGATTCACAAACAGATCCAAAAATGTAGACAATGCAGGGAGTGGGTTTAAAACGGTTCTAATCGACTCTCCTCCGTGTCTTCCTGCTTGTATCTGCTGCCGTCTAGTGCACTAGACGCTGCCGGATTGTATTGTGCCAGCGGCCCGCGGGCGGACTGGTATGCTATATTGCGCTACCCTCAACTCTGCGCACTCCCCGCGAACGTTCCTATTCTCATTGCCCCGCTTGGGCGCTTACCGGCAGTTTGTTTCCGCATCGATCGGGTCGGTTTGGTATTATTCTGCTTCTCACCTGCCTTGCCCGTGCGGTGGGGGGGTTTCATGGCGTTCGTTGTAAGTTAGTTTGCATTTGAAATGGTTCTTTACATTCTTCTATCATAAATCTCCCTACGGATACCTGGGATATCATACTAAAGCGAGATGGGGGTTAGGGGCTGGGGGCTGTGGGGTTGGAAGGGGGGACGGGGAAACTGATTTTTCGTGCTCGAACTTATTCTAGTTAGTTGGGATTGCGCGAGCGTGTATCATGGTAACTTATATGATACCGTATATATTGCGGTATGCGGCCGGTATGCGGCACTACTATGGATTGTATGGGAGCCCCTCCCCCATCTGATTGCCATCTCGCACGAGAAACACGATGCATCGCTCACTCGACAACGTACTCTGCGGGAGCCTGCACGAAACTGGTAGTGAACTACTGGGGGTGGTTTTGGTTGAGGAGGAGCACAAGTTAGCACAGTAGGCTAGGCCGTGTCTATCATGCTATTCTATTGCGGTATTGGTTTCGTGCCACCGTGACAGCTGTTTAATGTTTTCACTTTACTTTGCGTTCCGTCGAAATTCTCACATCATAGAAAGGTCTCATTCAACCTGACCCACCTCACACCCTCACCAAACCAAGAATATAATTTAAAAAATAAATTAATTAATGAGTGCCCAAAGCCGACCTCTCCAATGCCCAACTTTCCCAACGCTTCCAGAATACCGCCATGTTAGCTGCCACCAGTAAATCCATCATGTATATCCCGTCGCTGTGGCAGACCAGCATCCCCAGTTTTGATTTGCTGCTGGTGATCACCTCGGGAGCTTCCCTCCCCGGAGCGGCGGAGAGGACGGTGGTGGACGGGGGTTTGAATTCTAGCACGCTGAGGAGGGAGGATTTGGAGGGGTGTGTTGGGGGGTAGTATTTGCACTGTTCGCTATATTAGTTAATTCTCTTCGAGATGGAGGGGAGGGATATCAAACCTTTAAAAACTTGCCCCCCGCCTCATCCTTGAATCCACATCTCCCCCGCTCCTCCCCCTCCCCTGGGCTCCATAGCGCATCAAATACATACCCTCTCTTCTTCATCTTTTCACCCGCGGGCGTGGAAGCCGCACTTGCCTTCTCCCGGGAGTCAGAGCTAGTGCTTGTGCTCCTCCCCCTCCTGTGTCCCATATTCTTAACCCGTGACCAGAACCCCGTCCCTTCGATCCACATTTCCCGCCTAAACCCGACGGAGACATGCTCGTCCCAGTCCATGGCCGGCTCCACAAACCGCTGGTACCCCGCCGTCATAATATCTACCTGGATCCTCTCCACGTCTTCCTCTGCGCTGCTGGGGGAGGATATCCTTGCTACGTTCCACTGAGCACCTGTTGCCAGATCACGGCGTACAATGGTCATGGTTGGGATCGGACGTGCTGGGGAGCGGGAAGAATGTCTGGACCCCGTTATGGATTGTGAAGACCATCTGCGGTGAGAGGGTGGGCGGGGTAGGGGTGGTGAAAGAGTCGACGGGGCAATACTGCTTGTGTTAACGACGGGCTCAATGTGGATGTAGTATAGGCAGGCGTTTATATCCTCCGCCGTGACGGTGGATTGCAATGGGTGGAGAGTTGTCAAGAAGAGGTCCTGGCTACCGGGTACCCGGACTATGTATAGAATTAAGGAGGATAGCACCGGGGCATTGGGGTTTATGTATTGGGGTGGGTGGTCAGCCAGATTCATTATGGGACTTAACGAGTCTGCCTGGATCGCCGCCATGGTTGGTGGTGTTGCTGCTCGGGACTCTCTATATCGTGCTGATAATTAAATTAGGGAGGAGGTGAAGGAAGGAAGAAGGGGAAGAGGAAGAAGGCGAGAAGAAAAAAGAGATACTATGGGTATTTAAATTATTCCCTCGATAACGCACCGTAGGTTCTGCTATGCGGCTGAGACGGGTCTTCGTCACCGGGTGTGGCGTAGCTTCGGCTTGGGTGGTTTACCGTAGGGTGGAAGGTGCGAAAGGAATATCTCCGGTTTTTGTATCCTGAGTTTCGGAGGATTAGTATTGGCCGGTAGCTGCATAATATTCATTGGATAGTAATAATATGATAAATTAGATAATAATATGCACCTAGGTGCTGCCGCTTTGTAGGGTTAGGGTTATTGATGAGGGTTGCTGCAATCGTCGGTCGCCTGTTACGGGTGCGGGCGTCCAATACACACTTGGCAGGCACCCCACAGGGCTGTGATGTGGTGCTGTCGTGTTCCGTAAATTCCTGGTATGATACACTCGACCCCGCAGCGATCTGTTGTGGTACTGTACCACAGGTACCGCTACAATTCCTGGAAAAGTGCATTTTCCACAGGATTAGGCCTCATGAGAAATAGTGGCTACGGTGCTCTGCGAGTACCTTGAGGAACAGCCGAGGATCCGGCTAGTGTTGGTCGCACATTCTGAGGTTCCGGAAGCGCTCAGGAAAGCCAAAAAGTTCAGAAGGGTGGCAAGCAGCCCCAGGCGGAGTTGTTTAAGGTGTTTCAAACACTGACAATCATAAACCAGGTTCACACTTCGTGACTCATTAAGAGCACAGCCGCACACTTGAGGTACTGCACGCGCAACGGGGGAGCAGCGGAACAAAATAGAAGAGCAGAACTATAAATTTGTACATGGTGACCGGGCTAACCTTACCCCCGGGATATTGTGGTTTTAGAGTTGCCTGGAGATGGCTACTTGGCCAAGGGGGTATTCCCTTGCTAAAGTGAATTTCTTAACAACCGGCATAGCATAGATATGAGCCAGAACCGGGAAGCACTAAGGAAGTGAATTGGATTTCCTTAACGATGTCCAGCGGTGATAGTCTATTGATAGTTAAAAAAAGGGGGGAAGAGAGTATTGCCCTCCTTGCCACTTCCATCCGGCAATGCTATTTTCCGGCACCTCAGGTTTTCCCCATTTTTGACAGCCACTCCTATTATGTTGTGATTGTTTCCTGTCTTTGGTCATACCGGTATGTACGGTGTAGATTTGCACCAGCAAGGTAGATGGGCATCGCTCAATGGGTAAAGGTTTGGGAAATTAAACCTCTGGCACGTAAAGCAGCGATGGTACAGCAGAACGACTGAGCAATGATCACGCGACCAGAGGCAGAGGCAATACTTGGGTGATGCAGCAGATACGTAGTCTCCAAGGTCGGGTGTCACAAGTGGGTCGGGGGTCAAATTGCTGGTGCCTAGACTGGAAATGTAAGGTAATACCAACCCTAAATTTACCTACCAACTGTACTCTTCCCAGGGAAGAAGTATTCGAAAATACGAGTTTTGAGTTTGTATGGGCGCTCAGGTAATCGCAGGGGAGGAACCATATATTTTTTCGATCCCTGTTTCCTGGTAATTCTTGCCTGGGATGAGTACTGTACCCGTCAAAAGCGAGGGTCGGGATAAGTCGCCCGAGTGAGCACCCATGACCATTCACCCCAACAAGAACCGAGGGTAAAAGTAACCATCTCAGAGTATTATGCTAAATGCTGTTCAATTTTTTCGAAAGTAGACAAACGTACGGTCTAACGCTAAACATAAACATAAAACCGATAAACACTGAAACATAACTTAAGAAAGAGATATGATGAGATCTTCTCAAGGTAGGATGACGCGAACCAGTATGCAAACCAAACCCATAGCCAAACTAGGAGATTATGAAAAGCAGGGGGGGGTAAGATGACCCGCTAAACCAAAGGAGATAAAAAGAAACAGATTCAACCAAATCTGGACTCCTGGTGACGGTTTACTCCAACTCACAAGCCTAAAAGAGAAAGGACAAAAAAAAACCATATTACCTCTGCACTATACAACCTCCCTCCTCTCATCCACCGCTCCGCCCCCCCTGATGCTTGCCTCAGGCTCGCTCCGACTCCTGGCTATTTCGACGCTTCCAACTTCTTCACTTTCGCTTAGTCGCTCATCCGGCGCACTCCTCCTTCTCCCGCCGCTACCGCCACCTGACCCCCAAACCCCGCCAGCGCCTTCGCCGTCCGGGGTCCCGGGCGCAACGATGACTCTCGGGATCGCATCAAACGGAATCCTCACTCCCTCAATTCCCAACCCCGGACTTCCCGGTCCTCCACCTGCGATGTGGCCCACGGGTTCAGATACAACTCTAGCCATCCGCGCAGCAGAATATATTGGTGAGTCGGTCGCCTGCAAAATTGCAACCCTGGGTGATCGCGCGCCGACGCCACCACTAGACCTACCCCGGCGCATGCTGGCCGAACCCGCCGCTCCAAAGGACGACCCCAGCGACGTGGAGTACGGCGATGCGGAGGGTGCGGGCGATGAGAATCCGTGTTGTGTATTTGTGGAGGGGGGAGGAGAAGGGAAGGATCCAATGATTGGCTCGGACCAAGCGGGACTCGTAGGACGATAGCGTGGCCCTACGACGCTGCGCGCGACGGGGCTGGAGGACAGGTCAGTATCTCGGGAGGGTGCATAGCCGGGTGAGAATGGGCGTGGGGCTGGTGGCATGTCCAGGTATCCACCCTCCCCCGGGTAGTTCATTGGGGTTCGTGGTTGGTTGTGGCTATCGTACGGTGGGAAGCCGCCAATATTTGCAGGGAGGGAGTTTGGGTGCGCGTTTTGGAAGGGGAGGCTTTGGGTCCGGCCGTGGCCGGTGTTAGGGAGGCGGGGTTGGAATGGGGATGGGTAGTGGAGGTGGTCCAGGTCAGAAGGCGGGGTCCTGCCCCGCGACTGGGGGCGTGGTGAACCGTGGCCGGCTCCTACTGGAGGGGGGTTCCCCGGGAATGTTAACCCACGGAGGAGTTCTTGCGCAGTGGGGGAATTCGGCCATTGGGATCTTGGCTGCGTGGTCGCCGGGGAGGCGGGTTCGGATACCCAGATTTTCTTGAGGAATGATTGGACGGATGATATTATTCCGTCCTTTTTCGATGATGATAGAGGGGAGCCACCTGCTGCCACTGCTGCGGCTTCTGTTGGCGACTGCAGCGAGCTTGCTGGCACAGAGTCGGGCTGGGCTGTGGGACTGAATATCGCTGTTTCCTGGGAGACTTGTGAATCTAGTGGCTTGGCAGGAACTTGAACGTGTGTTTGGCCTGGAACCCCATGGGGGAGCCAAGCTGGCTTGTCTATCTGTGGCATTAAGGTGCGAGGGCCCTGCCCCGGTCTTCGTGTTTCTTCCCGGGGTTCCTCGGAATCGGAATCATGGGCGTAGCCACCGCTAAGAGGGGGTGTGTTCCATTCCCGAGTGGCAGAGGGATTTCTAGAACTAGCCCCCGAACGGGCAGGTGTTCTAGGTTGCCGCTCGTCATAGTCTTGGATAGATTCTGGTTCATAGTGGAGGGTGTCACCCTCCCATGTCGCCCTCCTAGAACTCTCCGGTGATGATGTCTCCGGAGCACTATCGCTCGTACTACCGCTCCGGAACATACTGCACCTTAGCCCTGCCTGATCGTCGTTTATCGCAGTCTTTATATCGCCTAATACCCTCACCAAGTCTTCAGTGTCCACCTCCCGCTTGTTTGCGTGCTGCAGTAACCTCACTCCATGAATCTCGTATCTCCGGTAATCCGATACCAAGAACCTTGAGTCCGAGCGCTTGCAAGTCTCCATGTAATCGAAAGAGCTGCAAAACATCTTGATCGCTAATTGAAGCCACTTCCTTAATTCTGGCTTCTTTCGCATCCGAGAAATACACACGTCTTGGATGACACTATGTAGGACCAATGTATCTACCTGGACATTCTCATCCTGCTGGCCACACCTGTCAACAAGCGAGTATGCCAACAAATGCCCAATAGTGTTATTAAAGTCCCGCCGCCCACGATCCTTTGCTACCAGTTTGACATTGGACCGTGACTGCTTGATTCCTGTCACCAGCATACGAACTGGAATCTCCCGGTGCATGAAAGCTAACAGGCATAATAAATTTCTTGCTTCTTGGTACCTATCGGATTCTTCTAGACGGTCGAAAATTATATGGAAAGGTTCCAAGTCCTCCCGATCCACAAATGGTCGCTTCTCGTATTTTCTTAGGTAGTCTGATATCGAGACTTTCTTCCCCTTGATGTAACTCCCAGCAGAATGTATCGTGAGTGGGATATGTCCTAGGTGTTGTACCAGCCGCCTTGCCGCTAATAGTTCTGCGTCGGGTGGGTTCTTGATTTGTGCATAGTGCAGCAACATCCTAACGGCTTCGTCGTCCGTAACCGGTTCCAACTCCAACTTCTCCGGGGCGCCTAGCCGGGCAGATCCTGCGAATGAGGAGTTTAGAGTAGTTAATATGATACTTCCCGCTTTGCTTTTGGGTACATATTCTGCTAACAAGTCCACCTCTTCGTTCGTTTCTGCGTTTGCCCCGTCAAGAACTAATAGCCAGTTGTCATGTTTTTCAAACCACCCCATAACCCGTAGCCGAGTAGTCGTCTTCGGATCGTCGTTCAAACTAACCCGGCTGCTGCTTCCACCGCAGTCACCTAGGAGCCCTAGTTCTTCGGCGATCATACAAAACCCTAAATCTAGACATTCGGTAGAGAGCGTCCGCATCATAGGTTTGCAATCGATCCAGAAGGCACCGCCGCGGTAATCGCTTTTCCTATGGAAAAAGTACTCCCTTGCCAAATGAGTCTTTCCGGCGCCGCTGAGTCCGGAGATAGTCACTGCGCCTTGGGTTGGCGACTGAAGGATCGCATGCAATTTGAACAGGGCTTCTTCACGCCCTTCGAAGTATTTGTTTTCTTGTAGTGATAACGGTTTGACGAAGGGGATGTCTTTAATTGCTAGCAAAGTAGGTTCGGGGACGTCTACGTACATTCATAAACCGTCAGTTAGGAAATAACTAATTGAGGAAAATATGGTTCGATATGCTCAGAAGGAAATTTTGAATGAAGACGACAAAAACTCAAAACCAACGTGAAACCCGCTCACGACTAGAAGATCTACGGGAAGAGTCCTCGGGCTCAGATATAGAATCTGGAAGAAGTGTATCACCTTGTCCTGCTATAGCTCTCCTACTAGTACCCGCATCTGGCGACGGACTTCTGGTCCTCGGCATGATGGGCGGAGGAGACAATCCAACATCAGCATGAATATCATACTGGATTATATTAGAAACCAAATCGTGCTTCGCCTGGATATTGCGACGATCCTCCTGCGCCCATTTCATCTTGGTAGCTACTGGGGCCTGTGCGACAAAATCGCACAAGCAACCCGCGAGTGTGTTCCAGCCTGGAGAACCCTCATCCCGAAACTTGCACATTTCGCTGTGCGTCGCGTGAATGGATGCCTTGCCAGCGTCCGGTAAGGCCTCTGGCACTGCTGATGCATACTCGACAATCTATCCCAGCCTATCAGCCCTTGCATTCCTTAGATAAGCGTAATCTGAAAAGCACATACCAAGTGTGACCCCATCCCCGTAATGGCCGTTTTGAGTTCCTCCCAGAAAAAGAACAGTCGGAACTCTCTGCTAATTCCTACAAACCCATCGGTGATATTCTGCAGAGTCTCGCTGTTCTTCTCAAGAGCTCTAATTAGCGCACTATTGCTGTCGACCCAGCTCTTGGACGAAACCATGCGCACGAGCATCTCGGCCATTTTCCCCCACCGCGCTAGATCAGCGCCCATATGCGGAGTCCCAAGGAAGAGAACCCCGTAGGTTGAAACCGTGATGGACCGAAACATGATGTTATGGCTGAGATTGGAGTTGGCAGAGTAGATCAACGCCTATAAAATTAGTCTCTGCTCGAAGCTTAGAAATATAAAGATGTAATACCCTTTTAACAATGATACCACCTAAAGAATGGCAAATGAAAATAATCGGTCGCCGTCCCTCGTCTGCTCTCTAGAATGCCACCAGTCAGCGTCAACGACCCTTCAATAATACCACAACGCGTAAACAAACCCTCCGATAAAAGTGCAGTTCCGAAACCAGCGTGGCCGCGTGATGGTGTATCATATTGGTGCTGGCACTCTCGAACATCTTGGTTGGGTCGGCATCGTAACCATAGGCCAAAATTCTAGCTTTGGGTACCTCCTCAGGCAGTAAATCTTTGAGCCAGAAGACCTCCTTCTCGTCCGGCTCGGTCGCTTTCGCAGTCCATGTTCTGTATACGTCGCCTTTGAGGCCATGAACAGCCACGATGCTATTTGTCGCGTTGGTTTGTTGGTTAGCGAAGATAAGCAGGGGATGAGGGATGAAAACGAAAAGAGGCAGCTGACTCACTCGACTTGGGGATCATCTCCCTTCCATACGAGCTTAACCCCGATGCTAGAGTTCTTTGTCGACGTCTAATCAACCACAGTCAGAACTTTAATCCTGCATGCATAAACAGATAGATGGATGGAAGAACAACAAACCATTTGTCGAAGAACTTCAAGGGTTTTCAGAGTAATTTAGAGGGGGTGGGTGAATGAATGCAGGTGGGGGGAAGCAAGTGGCTACCATACAGGATTATATAAAACTTTTCTTGACTGAGGTGTGATCACAATACCGGCATCTGTTAGCCCCCGCCCTCCCCCCTCAGCTGGCTCCTCTCCTTGAATACCGGGTAGAGGGCCATCGGTATCGGCATGGTGGGTACAGCCGACGAGCAGGGGTGTTTAGACTCTTAGAAAGTGCTGGTACTCGCTCACTGTATGGTGAATAGATTTCCCTCCCTTCACACATGATGCTCTCCACGGTAGCCTCACAGCTACAATGATAGTCTACTGTGTTCGTCCACTTCCTGTGGCGAACTCTCCAAACCAATAACCTCGAGAGGAGGAGGTCATTTGCTGCTGTGTCTTGCGCTCTTCAGATGTTTTCCTTGAAACTGCCCAGGAAGCCAAAACCCCTTTGTGCGAGGGCAGCCGGCTGTTGTGGGAGATGCTTGCTTCCAGCTTGGAAAAGTGCACTTTCCTCCCCAGAAATCTCGCACAATCGTGTGTCACAAAATGGATGAGCCTCTCTGGTGGCGCATACACTACTGGCTACAGCCAAATCATTAAACGAGATAAAAATAAAAATAAAAAAAGTACATGTGTCTACTATACTTGGACGTACCTCATTCGCCTTGAGAAATATAACCAGAGCCTCCTCCTCATCCGTAGTTAGGCCCACGACGGCGACATACTAGCGGCTCCCAGCTATTATGCCATAGTCAGATCCTGGCAACAGAAGAAACGCACTATACACCCACCTTGCCAGGCATAACCAGCTACCGGTATGATACCACGATACCCACCCCGAAGTAGTAAGAACTATAGTCCCTTCTAAATACCCATCACACCCTCCCCATGATACTATTACACTCTAGGGCTCTGTATCTCTTTGGATTCGCTCTATGGTAGAGTGGCTGCTACCAAGTTGAACATTTACCAAATTTCACTGAGGGCAGCTTTACACCAAGCTTGTACAAAGGTAAATAGGATACTCGCACTCGCACTGTGCAAGGTTTATTACAATTTGAAATGCGCATGATAAGTAGCCTTTCTTTTTCTCCACTCTGCCCTGCACTACGCGTCCTTCCTGTTTTGAGGCCACTCCACACCAGGCATCCATCCGGCGTACAGACCAAAGAATGAGTACCCTAAGGGGGTTTCGAGTATCGCCACGCGTAATGGTGACTTTACTTTCAAGCCTATCATGGTATATCATGCCTTTTTACTGTAACAGTCACCTGATTATTTGAGGTCGGGAAGGAGAAGAGTCACGAATATTGAGGAGATTCAGCTATGCCCTCCTGAAGGACGGGCGCCACTTGCGTAGTGAACCAGGAACCACTGGGAGTCTGTTCTAGAACGACCTCCTTCTTTCTGTGAGCTAGAATTTAGGTTTCGAAGTTTGTGGGGAGGGGGGGGAAAGGAGGGGAGGAAAAACCCAGGAAGGCCCCGATGAGCAGAGCAAGAGATCGGAGGGAGCAGCTTCTTCCCCAAAGTATCTAAGGCTTTATGTTTTGTGACACTTTCTCCTCAACACTGCTGAAAGGGCAATGCTGTAAAGGGTATTATAAATCAAAGTATGGAAAGACTGCTATGATACGGCAGGCAGTTCCCCTGGTTAGGGAATGTGCGAAAAAAAAATAAAAAAATGAGTAAAACGTGAACAGAATAAAAGAGGGGATACCAACGCATCGCTTCCTCCGCCCTGCTATGATAAAACACAGATAGATTCTACTTCTTAAATATAGCCCTTACTGCCCTCACTCCTGTAGTACCTGAAATCTGAGGCCCCGGGAAAAAAGTCGCCTCACACTCTAACAAGGCACACCATCGTCGGGGAGCCTCATGGGATATCACTCGTGGCCATGGCCCAAGACTTACCCACTCATGGTCCGTCAACCGTCTAGCCTCCGGATTCCGAGTGATACTCTACGCCCCCTGATTTATAATCTGGACGCACCTCTCCCCAATTGCGTAAGCTACCATCCGGGTGTGACCTTGGCTGAGGGTGGGCATCACTCTCGTATCAACGACCCTTAATCCCTTCATGCCACTGACGCTGAGGCGCTCACCGAGCACTGTGAGGGGACCCCCTGCTTTCCCCATCTTGCAGGTTCCTCCGGGGTGGTAGCCTAACGTTTTTCTTAACAGTACGGGGACGGTAGACTAAAATGTGGTAGCATTCTTCTTCACGAACGTTTTCCAATCATCCCTCACCCGAGGGCTATGATGGGCAGCACTAGCGGGCCAGCACCCACTTATTTCATCTCTCGTATCGCTCCCCTCTATCACGATCCCGTCATCAAGCCTACACGCCTCGGCCAGAACCTCCGAATCCAATGCGTCAGAGAGATGTTCTCGGCTCGCCCCAGGATCTCCACTCCGTAACCTCGTACTGCCCCTACTCCGCGGACTGAACAGTTCCGGGACAATCCAAAAGCAAGGCTTCCCATCGTGCGAGAAATCAGCAAACTATTTCAGACTGCTGTAACACATGGTCGTCAAGAACTCGATGTTTGGCAGCTCCGGCGTGAGCCCCATGGGGTCCCGCCCAGGCAGACGCGGGGCGGACTTCCAAGTGCAGAGTCAGAGATATTTGTCGAGGCGAGCGTAGACAAAGGCGCCGAATGGAAATTTAGAGAGTGGGCCCTTTTTGTGCTCTTTCCAGAGTTTGTAGGATGCCTCCAGGGCGCCTGGGGGGTATAATTGGTCGTCGAGTGTTAGATCTGGCTCATAGGATAAGAAGACGATCTGTTTCATGTTTAGTTTGAACTGGAAATCACGAGGTGTGTTAAAGCATAGATAGCATTACGTACGAGATGGTCTATGAGATTCTTTCTCACGCTCGGTGAATCAGCAACCATTTCTATCACCAACCTTTCAAGTTCTGCCTTAGTGCCCGCCCCAAAGCGTAGGAGTATTGCTCGCGAGTAGTAAGCCCCCCAGGAAATAGTCACCCCCTTCTGATGGTAAATGTGTGCTTTTTTCCGGGGCTGTCTATTACTTCCACCCCTGTGGCCCTAATCTCATCACTGCCAGCGTTCTTGCTGAAAGTTACCCTATCAACTAAGGTTCCCGTTTTCAAAGTCTTTGTCCCCTGCACCTAGTATGATAGACAGTTCGCTGGGCTCGCTCTCAGCCCTTGGTACGTTGTTCTTACAGCGTGCCCAAAATTACGGGGGCTATCACCTGTGCTGAACATGTTTGGGCCTAGCAGGGTGCCCTTGGAAACGAACGAGTCTATCATCATGTTTGATATTGGCACGACTGGGCACGACTGGGTATGACTCTGTGTCTAGAAGGCCTGAAGCCCCATGGCTGTTATTTGTGCTTCTAGTAACTGGGGTGGCAATTCTCTGCCTGTAGACTTCCTCAGTCTCTCTTGACGACTGAATTCGCAGAGTTATTCTTTAGCTCTCATATCATACTTTTTTGACACCCCTCCGAACACCATCCCCGCTCCGCTCAGAGAACTCCCAATCGTCGTAATCTTGCTTTGTCTCCTGGATGGACGAAGTCCTATTGCTCCACTAGATCTACCTAGGAATTTCCCTCTACTAGCCTTTACCTAAAGGCCATCAAGACTAAGGTTAGTCTCCGTGGCGATATTCTAGCCAGCGTCAGTATCAAAGTTTTGCGACCACCTGGTCTTCTGGTGAGTTCACTTTGTTGCGAAGGAAGGAAACCCGAGATAATTTACCTCCCTTCCAACAGCGTGGGTATTCTCCAGGAAGGGATTATGTTGACCCGCTGAGACGAGGGGCACGAGCACACCGCGAAACCCAGCCAGTTTTGCGGCAACTACGCAGCCGGCGGTACTACTGTTGTTACTAAGAATTATTAATTCCCCTCTCATTTTTTTAATTTTTACAAAGGTTGAAAATTGTAACTAACCCACAGACAATAGTCATATTAAGTAGTATCCGAGGCAGTAGTTCCTACCATTGTACTATCCGTTAGTGTCACACTTGCAGTATTCGCACAAGATGAGGTAAGAGTGTATACAAGCATATCGATTGCTGGTAAAATACAGCTTTCGAGCACCTTACTAACCTATCTCTCCCCGACGGAGACAGAGCTCCGGATAGCCACTAACGCACTAACGCAATTGAGAAATCGGGGCACAGAGGGAACAATTCCCAGCGGTGCGTGATCCAGTTAAACACCTACGGCTAGCTTCGCCGTTCGTCTGAATACCGTTTTTGGCTATTAATATATCTAGGCCTTCTCCCGGTACTCTAATATCATGGCCGGATATGCAGTAGCTGAGTGTCCCCGGATAAGGCAGTTCATCCCCATCAGCATAGTATTGGTACAGTAACTGCACTATTGCACCGCACAGCATGCTGCCATGGTTTTGGGAATGGCGGATGGTTGTTTCCTAGAAAGTGGTTGCGGGGATGCATAGCAATGCATAATGGCATCACTATGGCACAGGAGCTTCGGTGTCGGACAACGAGCCCGAGGGTGCCTCGCGGAGGACGCTAGAACAGTATTGAGATTCAGCTTTTACTCTAAGCAAATAAACGAATAGAAAGGCCAAGGACCACTCGACCTCTGCCCAGCTCTTCAGAGCCTGGTTGTGCGAAGGCTCTAATAAGTAAGCATCGACAACTGATCGCCCATCGCGCAAGCCCCGATCAGACGAATTGTACTCTCTAGCATCCAACAGATCAAAAATTCCTCACTGCAAGTCGTGATATACGTTTTCTTTTTCAAGCAGGTGCCGTACTCGTAAGCGTGCAACAGGGTAAATTTGCGATACTGAAAAAGCATGCAGCACTCCCGACTGAAATTCCTCCCTGGCGAAATACGGCGGCATAGATTAGTATGGTATCACCACAGGAGAGAGTCATGTGGAATGGCGGCAGAGCACATGCTGTGCTAAAAGCCAGGAGGATCTCGCATTGCGTAAGATCGCATTGAAGTAAACCGGTTCAACTCAAGTATCCATTCCTACCGTCCCAATCTGCTGGCAAGATGTCTTCGGATATTAGGGGCATGGCGGCAAATATCAAGTTGTTCGCACTCTTCCTTTTCCTCCGTAAAGCCCTCCATCGAGTCAGCCCGCCACGCCCACCCCACCCCACCCCACCCAGCATCACTAATCCTTGCTCCCATAACCCCGCAAATGCTGTGCCCTTCCTAGTAACCCACACCCACACCCACGAACCGTGCTTAACCCAACCAACCCCCCAATGCCAGGGATCAGCACAAGGGATAGCCGGTGCGACGGTCACTGGTCGTGGTACCGTACTCGTACTGTCCTAGTGCCGGTACAGCACAGCCGCATGCCAAAAGTTCTAGCACCCCAGCTGGTACTGTAACACAAAAGCGTTATTACTATCAGTCAGGGTGCCAGAACTTCTAACACACGGCTACACCAGCACTGGACTATCACACACGTGCTTAAGAGGCAAAGCGATCCTCGCCGACTCTCGTGCTCGTCCGATGTCGTGCGTTTTTCCTAAAAAGGATGCATAGTAATGTTCGGTCCCCCTGTTTTTGTCACCGAAGGGTATGATAAGAGGCATTTGTTTTTGTCCCGACTGGGCAGATCGGCTGAATATCGCCTGCTTGGTTTCGCTGCCCTATCCGCTACGGGTTCTCGGGACGGTGGGTAACACAATAGCTTGGCTAACCTTTCCCCGCTCTTCCAGAAGAGGGAGTGAAAGTAAGTCTGCCAATTGTTTAAATCCCCCAGCGAAGGGGACCCCCTCGTTCACTAGGGTAATATGGGAAATAGATAGCGCAGTGGGAGCTGGTGGAGTGAGCGGATTCACTTGGAACTTAGGCACTGGATCGGAAAGGTAGAGGGGGTGGCCTCAACAACTTTATCTTAAACTAAAACAACAGCAAAAGCGGGCGTATAAATAAAACATCATCAAAGCATCCTGGGCCTTCCATGGGTTACCGCTCCTGTCAATGTATCTCCATTCACGTCCACACTCCTCCTCACACTCCCGTGATAACATAAAAGGAAACATGTTAGGATAATCTTCTCCGTATATCACTAAAGTCCTGCTTGGCACACCGTGGTTCGAGCTGCTCGCTGGGCGGCGTTTTCAAATCATGATTTAGGAAATTTTCGCAATGTGCGAATATTTAGGACTGCAAATTATTATTTTTATACCCTCAAGTATTTTGTTAGTAAATGCTAGTGAGCTCAAGAACGCCATAGAACTCCCGCAACTTCCAGAACCAGCTGCAGCTTCTGTCAGTGTCACAATTACTTTGTTAGGGACGGGGAATTTTTAAGGGAATTTTTAAGGGAATTTTTCTGCCCCGCTTGGGGCGCTAAATGTTATTTGCTTATGCTCGTTATGTAATTTCATCCCATCTGGGTCCGTCCTACCAGTATTCAGGTCCGGCAGCCGGTCGGATACGAGTGATTCCTGATGATGCTCCTTGAAGAAATGGGGGGCAGGGTACAGTATGATACACCCACTAAGTTGACTCGCTTACCCTCTTCCTGGTGCTTGATGGCATCTCGGATATTGTGATGTTGGGCTAAAGTGCTAAATTAGCGCCTGCGGTACAAGTACCAGGGATGTGAGAGAAAAAGACTGGTGGGAGGGAGGCATGCTAGCCGAAAGGAAGATATGATACTACAAGTATAATAGCATCGCCCTGGCTAACAAAATAAATAACCAACTGTGCCTCCGGAGTGCGTGTAGGTAGGATAATGAAAATTTCCAGCACAGTAGGTAGGTAGGATATTTAGCGACTGCCCCATGCCCAACAGCATCGTGCCAAATCTTCTTGAAGAGCAGAATAAACCGAGCCCCACCAGATACCCGCTTGCAACCCCGCTCTTTCAGTCCCGGAAATCCTCTCAGAAGTCTAACGCTAACCTATTACAGTTCCTGCTCAATCCGCTATCCAGCTATCATACTTCCATGTGAATGAGGGCACCATTGCGCTGTCGTTATGGCCTCCAGAAGCAAGTTAAATCGCCTTTTGAAAGGCCACTCTAAGGGGAAAGACTCAATCTATGGATGAAGGCAACATTTACCAATATAATTTTTAGTTCAAGGGACGTTCATAACCTACCTCTCTAGCCCACAACAACTTTTTATGCAATGACACTATGCCTTTTTGGTGAGAAGGGGAGCGGCAAATTTTGGGAATGAGCTCAGACTTTAAAGTTTATCCATTAGGAGCATTATCCTTTGAACCAAGCCGTTATCCTACCGGTACTTTATTCAGCCACAATTACCCAACACTAAATACCCTTAATAGAAATATTTTGAATATGGTGCTTCCTAAGGAATGTATATTCTGGGGTAGTGTAAGGAAATAGAGAAGAATGGAGCTAAAGGAATAATCTAATATATGGTATCCAGTAATGGGTTATCATTCGGATAGTCTTGAAGAGAAAAAGAGGAAATTTTGAAATCACCAACCAAATATGACTTATAATGACCTGATTTCCAACAGAGTAATTAAATATGATAAGAGTTGTTTCAAGTATAGTATGGGTGGAAGAAAAAGAATTAGTAAAATGAGATGGCCTCCACTCTTCAGACCCTAAAATGATAAATTATAATCCAAATGCAAGAATGCCAGCGTGCTCCAACATTTCAAGGACTAGAGAAAAGAGGTTCTTGAAGCAGATCTATCAAGATATAGTCCTTATGGTTGTATGGAAAAGGGGGGTTAGAAAATCTACAGGGCCCGGGTACTTAAATCGAGCTATTCCTCTAATCTCCCTTGCCAAATCACAGATGTTTTCTCCTTCATGCTGCAGTCACAGCAATTCTATGCTCCCAGCAACCACTTATACTAATCAGACCTCCAATATCTCCTAGAAAATGAGAAAATGAGAGGATGACCCTTACTACCTTGCAGGAAAGCCAGACCATCCTGAGTTCCCAGTATGCAAAGTTCAGATGAACTTCAGCCCTTCCAAGCCTAAACTGAGTGTGGGTCAAGCGATGGAGTTGACTAGGCCCCCAATCTTAGGGGGTGTTCGGCTGGCCATGATTTTGATTTGGGAATCTGGTTGTTTTGCCAAGTCTGATTTTAGAATAAGAGGTGTTCGGCTTGTCCAATGCTGATTCCGATTTGAAAATTAGGTGCCAAGCATAATTCAGATTTTTTCATTTATGATAGTATATTATTTATTATAATAATTGAAGTTACAAAGATGAAAAAATAGTTAAACTTGATAAATTGACTATATTTTATGCATTGCCAGACGTTGGTACTACATAGGTAAGAAGAAATTCAAAATATTTTTTGCAATCAATACACGCAAATCACAGAGTATTCAGCTTGCACTTGATTCTGAAATCATGTTTATAGACTATCCTAATATTAGGGTTTAACCCCTAATTTCCAAATCACTAAATCATGATTTCCAAATCAAATCACGGCCATCAGAACACCCCCTTAGTTGATTAAGTGCAAGAGTGGCCAGTGCACGAAAGTTACCTACGGGGAGGATAGTAGGAGAGAGTGTTTGCTTATTTAGTATGATTAAGAGGGGGCTGTATGTAACTGTATTCTATTGGGCGAGCGAGGCAAGATGTGGCTCGGATAATATTGCACGCTACCTTATCCTATATCACCGACCCCATACCACGAGCGATTTCAGATATCAAACCCACAGAGATTCTGGAACCGTTGGGCTAAAGACTCAAACATGAGGGTTTAGTAGCATATGACAGGGATCATGTCCAGAAGGATGCCTCCTAGGAAGACCCAAGTCGGATCCACTATATTCCTGCCCCCAATCCCGGGAGTTAATTGTGCACAGTATTCAGAATCCTAAGTTGGGTTTTCCTCCCCCTTCTCTTCACCCCAAGTGTTTTTTAATACTCACCTAATTAACGACGTCTGGCAAGTTCACGGTAGGTTACCGTACGGCACATATCATACGCAATGTAAACGCGCCGTTTGTGTTGAAATTATACTCCCGGATATGCACTTTCTGCATTTTAGAGTACGATAACACTTTTCAGTATGCCTTAGTTACACTCCAATGCTGCCAGAGCTCAACTTATCCTGCATGTATTTTCTTCCATTACCCGATCAATTAATCATATATGTAATTCTGTTCTCATCTGTTATCTCCTGTCTTTCATATTGTTACCTCGAATTTCTTTTCCACGAGGGATATATATTCTGGTTTCGCAGCATAAATAGTCAGTCCTCCGGCTCCCCCATATAGAGTGTAGTTCTTGAGCATCTCTCGCTCTCCCAAGTTTCCGGTATAGAGCTCGACTATTTCAGATTTTTCAGCGGTTCGACTAATATAAGAAGCGGGTGATTTTGTGTGATTGTACATCCTGCACCTGCCAAAACAAAAATGTAGACTTTCCTAACATCCGGGAGCAACCGGAACTCTAGCTATAATACAAGACGATGATAGTATCCCTAAAAAAATCTCCGATAGGCTCATTTTGCAATGATCGGTGGTGATACGATAAACGAAGCCCAGGTTTCTCTGACTACTTATTCATCATGGTTTACAAACGATTCAAGGTTGTTTTTCTCCTAGGCTGGTTGGGCACAATGAAACAACTAATCACATCAGGCAATAATTCTGGGGGCACGCGAGATACCCCTAAGGGGCTAATATCGAGATCTGAATGTTGAGTCCTGTGGCGGGCCCTCCCCGTCCAGCGTTCTTTTGCGGGTGTCGGTAATTTTGACGGTAAAAGTTCCTGTGAGGGCAGCCTGCAGGAGAACTTTCGCTACCACGCGTACGCAATCCTCGAAGAAAATACGCAAAGTCATTAAAGCTATTCTGCTGATCGGTCGGCTCGTGGAGGTGTCTAGCAAAGGATTATCAACCTTGATACTGTAGTAGTGAGGTTGTGGTATGTAGTATTTGTACAGTTAGATTAACCCCTAGGGTAAAAGAGAAAATCCCACAATTTAATCCTATTTATGTCCTTTCCCCTAGCGAATTGCACGCCATAGCGACACCCGAAACTACAACCATTGTGTTGCATCAAATTCACTAACCCTCCAAAATCAATGGTTAACTCGAGTTATCACTCGAGCCGCAGCTCGCTTACCCTCGGCTCATGCCCTGTTTGGCTCGGAGCCTCAACTTTAATTTATCAAAGCCATACTTGAGTAAACACCTCCTTGGTGCTACAGTCTCCCTTCGCCGTATCAGTACTCCCCACAAAAATCTACCCATCTATTTCCCTTTCCCAATCCTTAACCAACCAAGCATCCAACAAATAAACTCTTAAAAATGAGGCCCCACTCTCTGCCCCTCCGCCTCCTCCTCCGAAGAACCTACACCACAGCCCCACCCCTGATCACGAGAACCACCATTCCAGCAGCACACACAGGCCACATAACCCTCCTAACCCTCGCCCGCCCCTCCACCAAAAACGCCATCTCAAGCGCACTCCTGAAAGAGCTCCGCGAGCACATCACCCCCCTCCTCCTCAACCCAACCTCACTCTCCACCCGCGCACTAATCCTTGCTAGCAACGTCCCAGGCGTCTTCTGCGCAGGCGCAGACCTAAAGGAGCGCGCAACATTCACCCCAGAACAGACAGCCGCGTTCCTCGCGAACCTTCGAGGCGCACTACGGGACATCTCCGCCCTGCCGATCCCCACGATTTCCGCTATCAGCGGGATGGCGCTGGGCGGGGGGCTCGAGCTAGCTCTAGCAACGGACTTGCGTGTCTTGGGCTCCCACGCGCAGGTTGGCCTGCCGGAGACTAGGTTGGGCATCATTCCTGGCGCCGGGGGAACATACCGTCTCCCGCGGCTGATTGGGGTTTCGAGAGCTAAGGATTTGATATTTACGGGGAGGAGGGTGGGAGCTGAGGAGGCGCTGGAGTTGGGATTGGCGAATAGAGTGGTGGAGGTTGTGGGGGAAGAAGGTGGGGAGGGTATGGAGGAGGTTACTAGAGCTGCGGTGGAGCTTGCGGAGGAGATTTGTAGGGGTGGGCCGGTTGGACTAAGGATGGCGAAACAGGCTATTGAGGGGGGCTGCGAGGAGGCGGAGAATAAGGCTTACGAGGGAGTGGTTGCCACGGAGGATCGGGATGAGGCGTTAAGGGCTTTTAGGGAGAAGAGGAAGCCAGTGTTCAAAGGGAGGTGATCATGATTGTTTGGAGCAATCTTTTTGTATATACTAGGGGATAGCTGGGGCAACGAGTAATGATACATAGCTAGAGTCGGACCGTGGAGGGTGGGATCGAAATATGCTGAAGTAAATAGAGAATTTTGTGAAGCGTTTTGACTGAACCGTTTGAATGTATTTTTGGGTGAGTATTGTTAGCCGTTGATTGACTTCTTCTCTCCCTCCACCGACCACAAAAGTGGACGATAACTATATACTACAGTACATAAAGGCCAACCTCGCAGATATCCACCACATCTCGGGGCTCCATCCCTTCCAGTCCGTAACACTCTTTGCTCCATGCCAAACAACCCTCAAACCACTACTCGCATCTCCTCGCATAAGTTCAGACTGCTCCTCGTTTGAGGTTATCAGGATGCCTGTGACAACCAGCGCCACATTACAACATATGCATTGTGGGGTCCCCGAGTGATAAAGTGTGATGGCATAAGAGTCCAAACCAAGTCTCAAACATTCTACTATGTTATTGCCAAAGCGCCAATCAAACATGCGGTAATTTCGGACATGCAAACGGCCATGGCATGGATTACAACCGGAGTGGACAGACTACTTAAGTGTTATGTGATTCAGGCAGTGAGTATTGATCATACATTTAACGCCGAGCTTTTCCAATCATTCGAATCACTGGTGACGACGCCCCTCTCAGCAACTCATGATAGAAGATGATCCTCCCGCAGCGCCGTCCTGAACAATTTCATCCTCAGGGGAGGGCTGAAAAGTGAGGGATAGAGAAATACACTTTCCTCCCCTTACATGGACGCTTTCTGCAGATCTCCAAATCCGAGATTGGATTGGGTTGATGATAAGCCGAGACAGTCGGGGTTTTGTAAATAGCGCAAATACTCCTAAATTATGGGCTTTAACTCCCCCGAGGAAGCCGAGGCTAGAGTGAACCACCCCTAGGCAACGGCATGACTGACGACAGCAATCACAAAAATTCATATCACCCCTAGCTTCTCTACCTCCTATGCTCGCATAACAGATGCGGGACTCTGATATTGTATTTCACATCTCTCCTAGGAAGCCCGCATCCCATAACAAGAAAAAATAAACAAAAATAAACCTAGATATAGATCAAACCCTCAAAGAGATAATAATAAAAATAACAATCAACTATCGTACCCCCCTCCCTAGTAGCTCCCCCTTCCGTCTCACCCGCCCTAGCCTTAATGACCGCTCTGAGCCTCTTCCTTCATGCTTGCCGCCTTGCCCCCAACCTCATACGCCTTTCCACCGGCCTTCGCAGCAGTACCCTTCGCCTTCCCCGCAACCCCACTCCCCATCTTCTCTGCCCGCGCGGTAGCCCCCGAAACCGTCTGCCTCGCCGCCCCGGCAATCGCCTCCCCAGTTTCAATCCCCTTGAGCGCAGCAGTCCCAGCGGCGCGGTCAATAGTCTTGATAGCGTCCTTGGTAGAGTCGGTTATAGATCTCGATGCTGTCGATGTGGTGGTTAGGGGACGGGCAGTTAAAGCTCGAGTGTAATTTGGAAGGCGGAGGCGGAGGCGAAGGAGGGGAAGGGGGCGGAGGGTGGTAGTCATCTTTGTTGTCGCCGTAGTGGATGTGCACTCTCGAGTATTTATGCTTGTAACTTAGGAGTGGAGAGGAGTTCGTGGCTTTGAAATGTGTGGTGAAGGTGCTTGGTTTCTGGGGGTGGGTAGTTGAGAATTTATATATTGTGTTCGAGTACTGTGCTCTACTTTGGTTTCTCCCCATCAAGTAATGTACTGTAGCCATTGAGCTGGTTGGTTGGTTGGTTGGTTGTCGAGGATAGTACTCGTACAGGTAGTCCCGTGACGTCATTGGAATAACGTACTGGTGATGTCAGAAACATCCGCAGTAGAATATCCTAACTTCCCGAGCCACAAGGAAGAGACAAGCGCATGCGAAATAAAATGAATTTATTCTCAGCGCTGGACCTGAAGGTGTTGGAGAAAGTACCGTATCATACCTATTTCTGAGAAAACGGTGCCGGTGACTTTTGGGGGTTCGGGGTTCGGGGGTAGGAGTTGGACAGCACTACACCAGTCAGGAAATATCACTCACCCTCAACAACCAATAGGGATCGCTTTTCGTAACCAGAAAAAGCCCAAAACAGGCGGAAATTGAAAGGTTTTTTGAGCCATCATATCCCCACAGATATCCTGAAACTCGGCTTTTGGAAATTTTTTGACCACCCGAAGTATCATAATAATGATATATATATTTCAAGCCTTTGACTAGAGCTTGCACAGAGCTGTGGGTGCATGAATTGGGTAAGAGGTGCTTCAATGTATTATAATAATATTATATACCCTTCCCGTGTAAAAACCGTATTCTCGGCAGTTAGGTGCCTTGAGAGAAAAGAGGTTCAGCTCCTCACTACTCTAGGAGAATGGAAGGAAAGAAAAACCCCCTTTACTTTTCTGTGATGGATGCTATCACAACAAATTACTTTTTTTTTTTCCATGTTGTTTCCGCCCACGGTGGTTGGGTAATGATGGTTCGAAAAACCTTCGCTTTGGCGCGTCACCTCCTGTCTGGTTACCAAACGACCCATAGCAACCGGAAACCTAAGGTTAGAGGAATTGTGGTTAAAGCGTATCTTATTATGTACTGGACAGTTGGCCAAAAAACGTCCGATCTAATCTTATCCAAAAAGGACAATCTCGTAATTTCATTGATCTGTGATGAGAGGTACATTACAGAGCATTTGTGATCACACCATGTTATGAGGCTCAAAATGCGAACATGCTAGGTCCCATATTTGAAAGGCCTTCTTCCTTACGTATCCACCGTACACCCCTCCTTATGCTTATTACCTTGACTCAAAACAAAGCGCCCACCATTTTTCTTACCTGCATTTTTTATTTGATGGCATATTTCCTAATAGTTTGACTTGCACTTAATCACCCGGTTGCTTAAGCTTACTTGACTATGCCACATTGTGGACGCTGTGGACGGGACAAGCCTGACGCTGCTTTCCGGCGCACAGTTAAGGGTAGCCTCCTGAGGACATGTCAAGAGTGCTTGGTAGGATTAGCCGTTCCTTATATTGCTTTTAGTCTCACTACCTGATACTAACAGTATTTCTTGCGCCAAAAGAATAAGAAAAGGAATCCAAAGAGGCCCCGCGTTGCACAAGAGCTTCAGGATCGATTGGACGTTGAGGGACCCAACACGAGAGGTACACTTGTTCTTCCCATCATACCTAATCATAACTAACTAGAACATAAGTGTGCACGGATGATGAAGTGCGGGGAGGAGTAGGGGTAACGCTAAGGAATGAGCGAGCAGGTATAGTAGTCATCTAAAGTATAATCACTTTTGCTAACCATTGGAACAGCGCAAGAAAATGAGGCATTACTGGATGGAAATGTGGTGGATAGAGCGCATAATACAGAAGGTAGATTTTCATTAACGATTATTATAAGTGATATCTAATATAAAGAAAAGTGACAGGTACTGAAGTGGCAATGAGAGAACTTGAGATTGTGCTGGACGAGTTACCAGAAGGTAGGATGATGTGACTAGGTTGTGAGAAACAATTGCTAACGGTTGATAGAAATTGCAAACGGAGGTCAGAAGTGCACGCGGTGTGGGCAGGAGAAGGTGATTGGAGAGTTTGATGTTGATATAAGAGGAGTGCCACGGGTAACGTGCAGAATATGTCTGGTGTGTCTATGTGCTAGAGAATATACACCTAAATTGGCAGCGTACACAAAAAGCTAATATATATGGGTACAATACAGGCATCAAGACGAGCAAACCGAGGGGCAAGTGTGCGTGAGGAGGTAATAGCAAGGCCACGTGCAGCTGCCCATAGAGGGCCACGGGTGCAATGCCAGATACCTTTGGCCTTCTTAGACCAGCGAGCAAAGTGGAGGAGCCATGATCTGGGAAGGATGGATATCCTATGCGCAGGCTGCCATGCACAACACTGGGCTTCAGAGTCTTCAGCCAAGAAGCCTCGTGATGGTGAGGCAAGCTACGAGTCCTGTTGCAAGCAGGGCAAGGCACGCGTTGAGGCAATGCGTCCACTACCCGAGCCACTTAATACCTTGATGTGTGGAGATAATGCTCGCTCAAGGTCATTTCGCGCTATTCTGCGTCGGTGGAATGAGTTATTTGCCTTCACCAGTATCAAGTTTAATATGGACAACAGGATGAATGAGCTTGGTACAGGCTTTCAACTGTTCCAGGTACATGGTGCGCTCTATCATAGGCAGGGACCACTGGTCCCTATCGGTGGACGGGATGCTCTCTATTCCCAGATTTACCTCTATGATCCTGCCTACGCTGCGCAGGAGAGATCAAGACGTGCCCCGGAACTCGATGCTGAGATCGTGCATTCTTTGACCTTGATGCTCCAGGAGTGCAATCCAATGATCAGGATGTACCTTATGGCTCAGGAGCGGTTAGCCGAGATTGCACTAGCCGAGGACCGCTTTCGCCTAATTCTCAACCCACGACTTCAACTTGTTGTTGAACGTGGAGCAGATTTACGACGTGAGAATCTACCTACGGCAGATGAAGTCTCCATGATTCTGCCTGAGGAGTATGGAAGTGCAGGATTCCGGGATCTTGTTTTGGCAAGAAGGATGGATGACGATGATCATGCCAA